>Ga0210039_1002429_pt1 | contig 15393 bp, 20 predicted proteins | sample CryGeyCG2114_250_3_FD_185460 | JGI IMG/M metagenome (GOLD analysis project Ga0210039, IMG submission 185460) | Groundwater microbial communities from aquifer - Crystal Geyser CG17_big_fil_post_rev_8/21/14_2.50 (SPAdes) (version 2) | ecosystem: Environmental > Aquatic > Deep subsurface >...
CGGGGCTGAAAAACCGCGCCCGCCCGGCCCAGTAGCCCACGCCGATCAGCGCGAAGAACGGCAAGGTCTTGAGCAGAATCGGCAGCATCGGGCACTCTCTCTTTATCGCAAGCAGGCTAGCCACGCCCGGTCTGCTAACGCAAGATCACCGCTTTTTTCCTTGGTGGAGATAGCCGACCTTATGTAGCAACCGTAGCACTTGAAACCTGAGTCCGCCATGCCCGGCAAGCTGCACGTGGAAGAGCTACTGGCAGCGGGCGGCCTGATCACAAATTCGCCGATGGTAACCTTGTAGTAACCTTCGTGGTTGCAAATGGACTCGACAGAGCCATATCATAGCCATAATCAAAATGCAGAAGAGTGCGCTTCGAGCGCCCATCTTTCGGGAGAACAGCAATGGCGCGTAGGAACTTCATCGTCTACGCAAAGTGGGACGAAGAGGCAAAAGTATTCTACTCGGAAAGCGACATTATCGGCTTGCATATTGAAGCCGATACGCTGGACGAGTTTGAGCAAGTCATGATGCGTGAAGCCCCTGATCTCATTATCGCCAACCACCTGACAGGACCAGAGCTGTCAAGGGGGAGGATAGCTGACCTTATACCAGCCATTTTTATGCGCCGCCCGGAACCCGGGCTGGCTATGGCTTGCTAGTTGCCGGACGATTTCTACAAGGAGGTGACCGACGAGCTTGGTCGCTTGGGATTCTGCAAGAAAAATGGCGGGAAAGGGTCCCACGAGAAGTGGAAACGTGATGATGGTCCTACCCTTACCGTTCCCTATAACTTGAAGAGCCGATACACCGCGAACGGCATCCTGAAAGACGCAGGGTCTGAGGTAAAAGTCTGATCATACCACCCTCCACGCAACGCAATCTTTCGCCACCATACCATTCTCCCGTATCTTGTAGATGGAGTGCCCGGTCGGTGGCCGGGCAGGGGGGTGTAAAGCCCCCGGTGCTTGCCGTCAGCGCAGCACCGTCAGAATCTCGCTCAGCGGCTTTTTCAGCTTGGCCGCCGCCGGCACGGTCGCCCCCGCCGCGGGATAGCCCACCGGCAGGATCATCACCGGCTTCTCGTTGCCAGGCCGCCCGCACATCGCCGACAAAAACGCCATCGGGCTCGGGGTGTGCTCAAGGCAGACCAGCCCGGCATGGTGCAGCGCCGCGATCAGAAAGCCGGTCGCGATGCCCACGCTTTCGGGCACGTAGTAGTGCTTGATCCGGCTGCCGTCCGCCCGCAGCCCATAGCGTTGCGCGAACACCACGATCAGCCAGGGCGCGTCGGTCAGATGCGGCTTGGCGACCCCGGTGCCGATCGGCTCCAGCGCCGCCAGCCACTCGTCGCCCGCCGCCCCGGCATAAAATGCCGCCTCTTCTTCCTCGGCAGCGGCACGAATGCGAGCTTTCATTGCCGGGTCCGAAATCGCCACGAAATGCCAGGGCTGGCGATTGGCCCCGCTCGGCGCGGTGCCTGCCGCCGCGATGCAGGCGGTGATCACCGCTTCGGGCACCGGCTGACGCGAATAGTCGCGCACCGAGTGGCGCTTGCGCATGTAGGCCAGATAACCCTCGGCCGCAGCCAGGCTGTCAGCCTCGGGCAACTGCACCCGGTCGGGCAGCGCCAGCGCCTGATAATCCTTGCTCGTCATCCCCACCCCTCAGCCGCCACCAATCAGCACCCCGGCCGCAAATACCAGCGCCCCACCCAGCACCACCTGCAAGGCGGCGCGCAGGAACGGGGTTTCCATGAAGCGGTTCTGTATCCAGGCAATCGCCCACAACTCGACAAACACCACCACCATCGCGATCGAGGTCGCGGTCCAGAAATCCGGGATCAGATAGGGCAGCGCGTGCCCCATCCCGCCCAGCGTGGTCATCACCCCGCTGGCCAGCCCGCGCTTGAACGGACTGCCGCGCCCCGAAAGCACCCCGTCGTCATGCGCCGCTTCGGTGAACCCCATCGAGATCCCCGCGCCCACCGATGCCGCCGCCCCCACCAGAAACGTGGTCCAGGTGTTCTGGGTGGCAAAGGCGGTGGCGAAGATCGGGGCCAGGGTCGAGACCGAGCCATCCATCAGCCCCGCCAGCCCCGGCTGCACCCAGGTCAGGATGAACTGGCGATGTGCGGCGCGGTCTTCATCGGCCCGCGCATCCCCCGGCAGGTGCTCGGCCTCCAGCCCCTCGGCGCTGCGCTGGTGCCCGGCCTCGACCGCCGCCAGATCGCCCAACAGCTTGCGCGTGGCGGCATCCGGGGTGCGGGCGGCGGCGCGCAGATAAAATGCCTCGGCCTGTGCCTCCATCGCCGCCGCCTCGCCGCGGATGGTTTCGAGGCTCAGGTTTTTCACCAGCCAGACCGGGCGGCGGGCATAGTGACCTGCCACATGCTCGCGCCGGATCAGCGGAATCACCTCGCCGAAGCGGGCGCTGTGCAGGGCAATCAGGCGCTGGCGGTGGCCGTCTTCTTCCAGCGCCATGCCATCGAACACCGCCGCCGAGGCGGGATAGTCGGCGCGCAGGCGCTGGGCATAGCTGCGATAGATCTGGGCGTCATCCTCTTCCGAGCTGATCGCCAGCGCCAGCACCTCCTGCTCGGAAAGATCGGCAAAGCGGCGGCGCGAGGTCAGTCCGGGGATCATGGCACGTTCCTGTCTGGAATGAATCCAGATAGCCAGCATCAATCATCGTGGCAAGTGGAGCCGTGCTTGCCGGCAGGGAATGCTGTGGTCTAAGCTGCCAGAAAGGACCGACCATGACCGCCACCACCATCCGCAAGGGCCGCAAGTTCGATCAGGTGCTGGAAGGCGCGCGCACGGTGTTTCTGCGCGACGGCTTCGAGGGCGCCTCGGTCGATGACATCGCGCGCCAGGCCGGGGTGTCGAAGGCCACGCTTTACAGCTATTTCCCCGACAAGCGGCTGCTGTTCCTTGCCGTTGCCAAGGCCGAATGCCATCGCCAGGCCGACGAGGCGTTGCAAGTGATCGACCAGACCGCCCCGCCCGGCGCAGTGCTGACCGCCGCCGCGCGCCGGATGGTCGGGTTTTTCCTGTCGGATTTCGGCATCAAGGTCTATCGCATCTGCGTCGCCGAATCCGACCGCTTCCCCGAACTGGGGCGCGAATTCTACCTGTCCGGGCCGCTGCTGCTGCGCCAGCGGCTGGCCGAATATCTGCGCGGTGCCGTGGCGCGGGGGCAGTTGGCTATCAGTGACATCGACCTTGCCGCCGACCAGTTTGCCGAACTGTGCAAGGCCACCATCCACAACCGCGCCATGTTCGGCATCACCCCCTGCTGCGCGCCGGGCGACGTGCAGCGCACCATCACCGGCGCGGTCGAGATGTTCATGGCGCGCTATGGCACGAAACCAGCGGCCTGATCGCACCTCAGGCCACGTCGCGCGCCAGCAACTGGCCGCCCGGCCCCGGTTTCACCTCGAACCGGCTGATCTTGCGGATCAGGTCGCTGAGCTTGGCGCTGCCATAGGTGCGGGTGTCGAAATCCGGGCTGACCTGGGTGATGAACTGGCCGATCTGGCCCAGCGAATACCATTCGCCCTCGGGGTCGATCGCCCGCATCGCCGCGATGATCATCGGAATCGCCTTGGCGGGAATTTCCTTGCCGCCGCGCGCCGGGGTCTCGGGCGGCACGTCATGGGCCAGCTCGGGTGTGCGCTCGACCCGCGCCGGGGCCTCGCGCAGCGGCACTTCGCCACCCAGGTTTTCGACATAGATGAAACGCTTGCAGGCCATGCGGAAAGCCTCGGGGGTTTTCTTCTCGCCGATGCCGTAAACATCAAGGCCCTGCTCGCGGATGCGCGCCGCCAGCCGGGTGAAATCGCTGTCCGAACTGACCAGAACAAAGCCGTCGAACAGCCCCGAGTGCAGAAAATCCATCGCCGAGATCACCAGCCCGATGTCGGACGCATTCTTGCCCTTGGTATTGGAAAACTGCTGATCCGCCACCAGCCCCAGCGCCGCCACCTTTTTCGCCCAGCCGCCCAGCCTGGTGGCCGACCAGTCGCCATAGATGCGGCGCACCGAAGCCTCGCCCAGCGAGGCGCATTCCTCGAAGATCGCTTCGGCATAGCCCGCCGGCACGTTGTCGGCGTCGATCAGAACGCACAGGCGGGGGGCGCGGGGCTCGTTCATGGCAGGTTCCTTTGCGGCAAGGTGCGGCATTTCCTTGTGCCCGAAACCGCGGACCAAGGAAAGTGCCCCGTTTTGGGCTATCGAAAGGCAATCCCGGTTGCTAAGGTCCGGGCCAAACGGGGCGGAACGGGTCAATGCAGCAACGGCAGATCGAGGAGACGGCGCTGCGTCAGGGGCTGGCGGCGGGTGACCGCGCCACCTTCGAGACGGTTTACCGCCGCCACAACGCGGCCATGGTGCGCTTTGCCACCGCGATCGTGCGCAACCGCGCCACCGCCGAAGAGGTGGCACAAGAGGCCTGGCTGGCGGTGCTGCGCCATATTGCCGGGTTCGAGGGTCGCTCGTCGCTGGCGGGGTGGATTTTCACCATCCTCACCAACAAGGCCCGCAGCCGTGCCAAGGCCGACGGGCGGATGGTCTCGTTCGATCAGGACGGCGAAGACGACAGCCTGGCCGCCGCTTTCGACGGCCGCGGGCGCTGGAAGGATATTCCCGATCTGTGGGAGGAAATCACCCCGGAACGGATCATCGCCGGGCGCAGCATTCTTGAACATGTCAACACCGCGATCGACGCGCTGCCCCCCGCCCAGCGCGCGGTGCTGATCCTGCGCGGCCAGCAGGGGCTGGAGTCGGCCGAGGTTTGTGCGGCTCTGGAGATCAGCGACGGCAACATGCGGGTGCTGCTGCACCGCGCCCGCTTTGCCCTGCGCAGCGCGCTTGATCGGTTGCAGGCATGAATCGGGCTTGTCCTGGCGCAATTCACCGTATTTTGATTTTTGCTGTAACGCAGACCGGGCCGGGGTGTCCTGTCAGCGTGAAGCAAGGGAAAAGGACGCTTTCAAAATGCTGACGTGCCGCGAAGTGGCCGAACGCTCGGACGACTGGTTGAACCAGGATCTGAGCCGCTGGCAATCGCTGTCGATGCGTCTGCATCTGGCAATGTGCAAAGGCTGCGACCGGTTCATCGGCCAGATGCGCGTGACGCGCGATCTGACCCGGGCGGCTGCTGCGGTTGACAGCGACCACGATGCCGATGACCGCCGCATCAGCGCCATCCTGTCCGAGCTTCGTAACGGCAAGAAAACCACGGGCTGAGGCCCGCCAGCAAAGGACCACGAAAATGCAGAATATCTCAGCCGGCCTGGTGGCCGGGTTTGTTGCGACTGTCGTGCTGTCAGCCATGATGATCGCCAAGGGCATGATGGGCGTGATGCCCGAGCTTGACGTGATCGCCATGCTCAGCATGATGATGGGGGCACCTGCCGCCATGGGCTGGCTGGCGCACTTCATGATCGGCACGATTGCCTGGGGCGGCGGTTTTGCCGTGCTTTACGCCCTGATTCCCGGCGGCACGGCGCTGCTCAAGGGTATCGTGTTCGGCGTTGCGGCCTGGCTGGGCATGATGATCATGGTGATGCCGATGGCCGGGGCCGGTCTGTTCGGCATGACCATGGGCCTGATGGCCCCGATGATGACGCTGGTGCTGCATGTCATCTTCGGCGCGGTGCTGGGCGTTACCTACCACATGCGCGCCGCACCGGCGACACTGGCGCAGTGATCCGCCCACGGGGTCGGGCGGCGGCGGGAAACCGGCGCTGCCCGCCTGCCCCACGTTCGCCTGCGTCCGCCCCCCGCCCTCAACTGACAGGATCAGTCATGCATGTCGAGCGCATCGAGTTCGTCGGCCATTCCGGTGCCATGCTGGCCGCCAGGCTTGACCTGCCCGAGGGCACACCGCGCGCCAGCGCCATTCTGGCGCATTGTTTCACCTGCTCGAAAGACATCCCGGCGGCGCGGCGCATCGCGGGGCGGCTGGCAGCCGGCGGCATCGCGGTGCTGCGCTTCGATTTCACCGGGCTGGGCCATTCCGGCGGCGAGTTCGCCAACACCAATTTTTCGTCCAACGTCGAAGACCTGACCCTGGCCGCAGCTTACCTCGCCAGCCGGGGCATGCCGCCGCAACTGCTGATCGGCCATTCGCTGGGCGGGGCTGCGGTGATCAAGGCCGCCCCGGCGCTGACCGGCCTGCGCGCCGTGGTGACGATCGGCGCGCCCTTCGAGCCCGCGCATGTGGCGCACGGTTTTGGCGGCAAGCTGGCCGAGATCCGGGCCAGGGGCTCGGCCATGGTCGCGCTGGCGGGGCGGGAATTCGAGATTCGCAACCAGTTTCTCGACGATATTTCCGCCACCTCGCTGACCGCCGCCCTGGCCGATCTGGGGGCCGCACTGCTGGTGCTGCATGCGCCGCGCGATGACGTGGTGGGGATCGCCAACGCCTCGGCGATCTTTCTTGCCGCCAGACACCCCAAGAGCTTCGTCACGCTCGACAATGCCGATCATCTGATCAGCCGGGCCGCAGACGCGGAATATGTGGCCGACCTGATTGCCGCCTGGTCGCAGCGCTATCTGCAGCTTGCCCCCGAGGCCCCGCGCGCCGGTGCCCCCGAGGGTGTCACGCGGGTGGCCGAGGCCGGGCCGGACGGCTTTTGCCAGGATGTGATGATTGGCGGGTTGCACCGGCTGGTGGCGGATGAACCGGCCGGCATGGGCGGCACCGACATGGGACCAAGCCCTTATCAGTTGCTGGCAGCCGGGCTTGGGGCCTGCACCACGATGACGATAAGGCTTTATGCCCGCAAGAAGGGTATCCCGCTGGCGCATGTTGCCGTCGATGTGACCCACAACAAGTGCCACAGCGCAGACTGCGACGATTGCGACAAGTCGGTGCCGAAGGTCGATGTCTTCACCCGCACCCTGCACCTGACCGGCGATCTGACCGACGATCAGCGTGCCGCCCTGCTGGCCATCGCCGACAAATGCCCGGTGCACCGCACGTTGCACGGCCAGGCGATCATTGAAACCCGCCTTGCCGAAGGACATCGCGCATGACCCTTGACGAAATCCGCCACCTTTCGGCAATGCCGCCCGCCAACCCCAGCTACCCGCGCGGGCCGTACCGCTTTGTCGGGCGCGAATACCTGATCATCACCTATGAGACCGACGCCGAGGCCATTCGCGCCATGGTGCCCGAGCCGCTGCGGCCCGATGGCAGCAACCTGGTCCATTACGAATGGATCGCGATGCCCGACAGTTCCGGGTTCGGCAGTTACCAGGAATCCGGCGTGGTGATCCCCTGCACCCTGAACGGCGAGCCGGTGAACTATACCGCGATGATGTTTCTCAACGACGAGCCGCCGATTTCGGCGGGGCGCGAGATCTGGGGCTTTCCCAAACGCTGGGGCGAGCCCAAGCTCGAGGTGCGCACCGACACCCTGACCGGCACACTGCACTATGGCGGCGAGCGGGTGGCAATGGGCACCATGACCTACAAGTATGAGGATCGTCTGGCCCCCGATCCGGCCGATCGTGGCAAGCACCTGAAAAAGACCTCGGTCAACCTCAAGATCATTCCCTGCGTCACCGGCGGGGTGCGGATTGCCGAACTGGTGGCCTACAACCTGACCGATATCCACATGCACTTTCACTATTCCGGACCGGCGCGGCTGCATCTGATCCCGCATATCAACGCGCCCGTGGCGGATCTGCCGGTGCGACGGGTGATCGAGGGGCGGCATTTCAAGGCCGATCTGACCCTGCCTTACGGCCGCATCGTCCATGATTATCTTGCAAGGGAAACCACAGCATGACGCAGAAAAAGACAGCCGTGATCACCGGATCGTCAAGCGGCATCGGCCTTGGCATTGCACGGGGGCTGGCGCGGGCGGGCATGAATATCGTGCTGAACGGGATCGAGCCGGAAGAGCAGATCGAACCGATCCGCCACGCGATCGAGGCCGAATACGGCGTCAAGTCGCGCTATGACCGGGCCAACCTGATGGACCCCGCCGGGGTGCGGGCGCTGATGGCGGGGGCGGACGAGCGCTTTGGCAGCGTTGACGTGCTGGTCAACAACGCCGGCATCCAGTTCGTCTCGCCGGTCGAGGACTTTCCCGATGACAAGTGGCAGGCGATCCTCAACCTCAACCTGTCGGCCGCCTTTTACGCCACCAAGGCCGCCGTGCCGGGGATGAAGGCGCGCGGCTGGGGGCGGATCATCAACATCGCCTCGGCGCACGGGCTGGTGGCCAGCCCGTTCAAATCGGCCTATGTCGCGGCCAAGCACGGCCTGGTCGGCTTTACCAAGACCATCGCCCTGGAAACCGCCGAACACGGCATTACCGTCAACGCGATCTGCCCCGGCTACGTGCTGACGCCGCTGGTCGAGAAACAGATCCCCGACACCGCCAAGGCACGCGGCATTTCCGAAGCCGAGGTGATCCGCGACGTGCTGCTGGCTGCCCAGCCCACCAGGAAATTCGTCACGGTCGAGGAACTGGCAGCCCTGGCCGTGTTCCTGACCACCGAAGCCGCCGCCTCGATCACTGGCACCGCCTTGCCGGTCGATGGCGGCTGGACCGCCCATTGATGGAGAAAATCGTGCAACATCCCCGCACTGCCGAAACCCGGCGCAAACCTGCCGACAACCGCAAACGGGTGAATCTTGCCCTGCAAGGCGGCGGCGCGCATGGGGCCTTTACCTGGGGCGTTCTGGACCGGATACTGGAGGATGGGCGGCTTGAGATTGCTGCGATCTCAGGCACTTCGGCCGGGGCGATGAACGCGGTGGCGCTGGCCGATGGTTATACTGCGGGCGGGGCCGAGGGGGCGCGCGCCAAGCTCGAAGGCTTCTGGCGCACCATGAGCGAGGCCGCCAAGGGCAGCCCGATCAAGCGCGCCCCGATCGACGTGATGATGGGCACCTGGAGCCTCGATCGCTCGTGGGGCTATCACATGCTGAATGCGATGAGCCGGATGTTCTCGCCCTATCAGCTCAACCCGATGAACCTCAATCCGTTGCGCGAGGTGCTGGAATCCTGCGTCGATTTTGCGTGCGTGCGAAGCTGCAACAGCATCCGGCTGTTCATCTCGGCCACCAATGTCGAAACCGGGCGGGTCAAGGTGTTCGACAGCCGCCTGCTGACCGCCGACATGGTGATGGCTTCGGCCTGCCTGCCGGAAATGTTTCAGGCGGTAATGATCGACGATGTGCCCTATTGGGACGGCGGCTACATGGGCAACCCGGCGCTGTTTCCGTTTCACAGCGAATCCGACAGCGGTGACATCGTGGTGATCCAGATCAACCCGATCGAGCGCAAGGGCACGCCGCGGACCGCGCACGAAATCCACAACCGGCTGAACGAAATCAGCTTCAACTCCAGCCTGCTGAAAGAGCTGCGGGCGATTGATTTCGTGGCCCGGCTGATCGACGAGGGCAAGCTTGACGCGACCCGCTATCGCCGCGAGCGGGTGCATATCATCGAAAATCAGGCGGCCCTGATCCCGCTTGGCGCGTCATCCAAGATGAATGCCGAATGGGCATTTCTGACCCATCTGCGCGATCTCGGGCGCGAAACGGCAACCGCCTGGCTGGATCAGCATTACGATGCCGTAGGGCAACGCAGCACGGTCGATCTGCGCGCCATGTTCCAGGGCATCGGGCCGCAGCATCAGGGCTGAAGCGCCACCCGGCGGCGGGGTTGGCCTCTGGCCGACAGGCGGGGCATCGGCGGGCGGCAGACCAGCGCGATTGCCGCCTCGGCCAGCGGGCGCAGCAGCGCCGCCTCCGACCCCGCCCGTGCCCGCACCATCAGCCCGCGCGCCAGCGCCGCCAGCATCCCGCCCAGAACCATCGGGTCGGCACTGGCGGCCAGATCGCCCTCGGCCTGCGCCCGCAGCAACCGGTCGGCAAGGCGCGCTTCGATCGCCTCGAAACGTGCGCCAAGCTCGGCGCGAAAGCGCGGATTCGCCCCCGCCGCATCGGCCAGCACGCAAGACACCAGACACCCCGGCGTCTGCGCATCAGCGGTTGCCAGCGCGATCACGGCCGCGAAAAAACCCGCCACATCGGTGGCAAGATCATGCCCGCCGTCAAGCGTTGCCACCACGGTGCCGATCCTGGTTTCGACGTAATGCGCCACCACGGCAAGAAACAGCCCCTGCTTGTCGCCGTAGCCCTGATAAAGGCTGGCGCGCGGCACATGCATCGCGCGGCAGAGCACGTCGATCGACGCCGCCGCATAGCCTTGCGCCCAGAACAGGCGCATCGCGGCCTCAAGTGCGGCGCGCTGATCAAAGCCGCGCGGCCTGCCCCGCCGACGCGGGTCTGGATCACCGATATTTGAACTCATCGTTCTGAAAATAGCTGGTCAAGGCGTCGATGGCAACTTATGAAATGATCATTCTGGAAATAAGGATGACCCGATGACCCGCAAACCGCTGATCGACATCGCGATGCTGACGCCTGAAACCGCCACGGGGGCTGCGGCCGAGATGCTTGGGGCCGCCAAGGCCAGGCTTGGCTTCGTGCCCAACATGTATGGCTACATGGCGCAGCTTCCCGGGGTGCTGAGCACCTACAACGCCGGTTATGCCGCGTTCCGCGAGACCGCGGGCTTTACCCCGCCCGAGCAGGAGACGGTGTTTCTGGCCATCAGCCGGGCGAATGGCTGCGACTACTGCACCGCCGCGCATTCGATGATCGCCGACAAGATGTCAAAAGTGCCGGCGGCTTCACTGGCGGCGCTGCGAGCGGGCACGCCGCTGCCGGACGCCAAGCTCGATGCCCTGGCCAAGTTCACCCGCAGCATGGTGCTCAAGCGCGGCGCGCCGGATCCGGCCGAGGTGGCGGCCTTTCTGGCCGCCGGGTATCAGCCGGGCCATACCCTGGGGATCGTGCTGGCGATCGCCACCAAGATCCTGTCGAACTACACCAACCATCTGGCCGGCACCGAGGTTGACCCCGCTTTCGCCCCCTACAAGGTGTAAGCGCCGTTGCGTCACGGGTCGGGGCGGGCGGGATCAACGCCTGCCCCGACCTGATCGCGCGCCACCGCCATCGACTTGAGAATGGCAAAGCAACCCACCCCCGGTGCCAGCGCCAACGCGTCAACCGAGCGCCGGGTGACGCGGGCCAGGATGGTATCGCGCCCCAGGCGCACCTGCACGAAAGCCCCCGGCCCGTCGCCCGGTTTGACCGCGATCACCGTGCCGGGCAGGATGTTCAGCGCCGACAGGCCCTTTGGGGCCTGGCGCGCGAGGATCACCTCATGCGCCATGATGCGCACCCGCAGCCAGGTGCCCGGTGCGCCGTCAAGCCGCGGCAGCAGCAGCGGCCCCGCCGAGGTTTCGAGCCGGGTCAGGCCGTCGGATTCGTGCGCCACAATCCGCGCCGCGATGGTCGCCCCCGCCTCGCGCAGTCCCAGCGCCCGCAGCGCCACCGGGTCGGACATCACGGTGCCCGTCGCCCCTCCGGCGATCATCCGGCCCTTCTCGATCACCACTAGGCGGTCGGCCATAAGCTGCGCCTCGTTCACGTCATGGGTGACCAGAATCACCGGCATCGCCAAATGCGCGCGCAATCCGATGATCGCGGCATGAAGCCGTTCCCGCGTGGCGCGATCGACCGCCGAAAACGGCTCGTCGAGCAGCAGCGCATCGGGGCGCCGGGCCAGCGCGCGGGCCAGCGCGACGCGCTGCTGTTGCCCGCCCGAAAGTTGCGCCGGCCGACGCTCGGCCAACCCGTTCAGGTTGACCAGATCCAGCAGCCGTTCAGCCTCGGCGCGGCGTTCTGGCTTGGGCAAATGGCCCATCGCGCTGGCGACATTCTGCGCCGCCGTCATATGCGGGAATAGCGCATAGCTCTGGAACACCACACCGACCCGGCGCTGGTGCGGCGGCAGGTTCACCCCGGTGGCGGTGTCGAGCCAGGTTGTGCCCGCAACCGCAACCCGCGCCTGTTCCGGCCGCCACAGCCCCGCGACCATGCGCAGCACTGTGGTCTTGCCCGCGCCGGAATGCCCGACCAGCGCCAGAAGCTGACCCGGCTCCACCCGGAACGCCAGATCAAGCGGGATCGGCCCTGCCACCTTTACCATCACCTCAAGCGCCATCAGCCCAGCCTCCGCCCGACCCGGGCCGACAGCCAATAGGTGGCCGCGATGGTGAACAGCGAAATAGCCACCAGCACGGCCGACATCGTGGCGGCGGCGGTGTCGTCGAACGCCTGCACCCGGTCATAGATCGCGATGGCGATGGTTCGGGTCTCGCCGGGGATTGATCCGCCCACCATCAGCACGATGCCGAATTCGCCCAAGGTATGGGCAAAGCTGAGCACCATCGCCGTCATCACCCCCGGCCAGGCCAGCGGCAGTTCGACCTGCCACAAGCTGCGCAAGGGCGACATGCCACAGCATTGTGCGGCCTCGCGCACCTCGATCGGCACCGCCTCGAACCCGCGCTGTGCGGGCTGGATGGCGAAGGGCAGGTTGAAGATGATCGAGGCCAGCACCAGCCCCTGAAAACTGAACACCAACGGATGGCCGAACATCTCTTGCCAGAACGCGCCAATCGGCGCGTTTCGCCCGAAACCGACCAGCAGGTAATAGCCGAACACCGTCGGCGGCAGCACCAGCGGCAGCATCACCAGCGCCTCGATCAACCCCTTGCCGCCGAAGCTGCGGTAAGCCATGAACCGACCGAAGAACACCGCCACCGGCAGCAGAACGATCACCGTCCACCCGGCCAGCCGCAACGACAACCACAGCGCGGTCCAGTCCATGCCTCACGCACCCGGCAGAACAAAGCCGTAGCGCACCATGATCGCGCGCGCGGGCGGCGTGCGCAGGTAGGCGTAAAAGGCTTCGGCCACCGGCCCGGCATGGTTCAGCAGCACCATGCGCTGCAACAGCGGCTGATGCCAGTCTTGCGGGATCAGCACGAAATCGCCCTGCACGCTCACCTCGGGGGCAAGCGCCAGCGCATAAGCGATGATCCCGCCCTCGGCATCGCCCGAAAGCGCAAATTGCGCCGCCTGGCTGACGTTTTCGCCCAGCACCAGCACCGGCTCGATGGTGTCCCACAGCCCGCGGTGGATCAGCGCTTCCCTTGCCCGCAGCCCATAGGGCGCGTGATCCGGGTTGGCGATGGCAAAGCGGGTCAGGGTGCCCGCCGCCAGCATCGCCGCAAGGTTGTCGAAGTTCTCATCGGGAACCAGGGCCGAGCCCTGCGGCACCATCAGCACGATCCGGCCTTCGGCGTAAAGATCGCCGCCGTCGCGGGTCAATCCGTCGCGGTGCAGCGCCGCAACATAGGATTCGTCCGCCGCCATATAGATCTCGAATGGCGCGCCTTCGCGGATCTGGCGCGCGAAATTGCCGCTCGATCCGAAAGTCAGCATCACGCCCATCCCGGTTTCGGCCTGAAATGCCCCGGCCAGCTCGGTCAAGGCATAACGCAGATCGGCGGCAGCGGCGACGATCGGCGCGTTGTCCCGCGCCACGGCGGCAAGCGGTAACAGCACAACAGTCGCGGCAACCCCAAGCGCGCGAAACGCTTTGCCGACCAAAGCAGAAACAGCCATCCTATCCCACTTGCAACGCTATATTCATCCAGACATATAGCTTCGATCCAGCGGCCAGCGCAAACGTTATTTTCTGCCGGGAATATCGCGCAGCATCGCCGCCAGCGCCGCGACCTCGGCCGCAGTCGCTGCGGTGGCCTGCGCCTCGACCCGGCGATACTGCGCCAGCACCGCCTGCCCGGCTGCGGTCAGCACCGCCCCGCCGCCCTTCGGCCCGCCGCGGGTGCTGTCCACCAGCGGGGCGGCAAACATCGCGTTCAGGGTCTCGACCAGCATCCAGGCGCGCTTGTAGCTCATCTTCATCGCCCGCCCGGCCGCCGAGATCGAGCCGGTATCACGGATCTGCTCCAGCAGTTCGGCCTTGCCGGGGCCAAGCATGGCGTCCTTGCCAAACACGATCCGCAAGCGAAGATGGGGCGTCGATGGCGGCATGTCGCAACCTTCGGTTTTCGTCCCAACCTGATCGAAATCAGCGCGCTTGACAACCCGATGGCCAGACTGCCGCCGTGGCCCTGACCCAAAGGAGAGCGGCGAAATGCCCCGAATCAGTTCGACTTCATCGCGCGCGGTGGTTCGCATCGCGATTCTGGCCCTGCTGACGGCGGCCTGCGTGCCCGATGCCCTTGCGCCGCCGCCGGACATGACCGGCAATTGCGGGGCCGCCGGTCTGCAAGACCTGCTTGGTCAGCCCGCCAGCGTGCTGGACACCCTGACGCTTGCGCCCGCAACCCGCATCATCCGCCCCGGCATGGCGGTGACGATGGATTATTCGCCCGACCGCCTGAATATCGAGATCGACGCGCACAAGATCATCATCCGCATCACCTGCGGCTGATTTCTTCTTTGCCCAAATACTCAACCCGCCCTGGCCGCCCAAGCTGCGCCTGATCACCGCGACCCCGGTCAAGCGAGGGCCGCGGTCACTTTCCCGCCCCGAAAATCAGGGCTTCTTCACCCGGAAGGTGCTGTGACAATCCTTGCAGGCCTCGCCGATCTTGCCCATCCCGGCCTGAACCGCTTCGAGTGTGGTGGTATCCACCGCCGCCACGACGGTATTCAGATGGTCGGCCTTGGCGGTGAAATCGGCCCAGTTCAGCCAGATCTCGGGCAGGGTTTCCGACACCGGATCGGTGGCTTTGGTCTCGAACTTGGCGGCAATCTGGGTCGAGGTATCAACCAGCATCAGCCTGGCAGCCTCGGCGGCAGCGGCGTCGAACGGGGTTTTCCCGCCTGCCATCTCGCCCAGAATCTTGGCGTTCTGGCCCTGAATCCCCATCAGGTCCATCCAGGCCTTCACGGTCGGGTCCTGCACCCCGTCCTTGGCAACGGCCACACCGGCCATCAATACCATGCCCACCACGAGGGCTTTGGTTGCAAATTTCATTGTCGGACTCCCTGGCTTGAAAACGAGACCCGACTATACCTGCGACCTTCTGTCGCGGAAGGGGGTGATTTGCCCACCCGGACCTTGATCACGTGATTGTCATGCGGGCGGCGGACTCGACTCCGGTCCGGTTTCGACCCTAACATGAACAAAAAGAGAACAAGATGGTCCGACGGATTCTTTCGCTGTGGTTTCCCCGCCTTGCGGTCGAGCGCATGCTGCGCCGACGGCGCGAGGTGCTGGCGCTGCCCTTCGCGGTGGTGGCCGATCACGGCGGGGCGCAGGTGCTGGTGTCGCTCAACCGCGCGGCCGAGGGCGCGGGGCTGCACCCCGGCCAGCCGCTGCGCGATGCCTGCGCGATGTGCCCGGGGCTGCTGACCGCTGCCGCCGACCCGGCACGCGACGCGGCCTTTCTGCGCGGCCTGCGGCGCTGGGCGGGCAAGTT
>Ga0210039_1002432_pt1 | contig 15373 bp, 14 predicted proteins | sample CryGeyCG2114_250_3_FD_185460 | JGI IMG/M metagenome (GOLD analysis project Ga0210039, IMG submission 185460) | Groundwater microbial communities from aquifer - Crystal Geyser CG17_big_fil_post_rev_8/21/14_2.50 (SPAdes) (version 2) | ecosystem: Environmental > Aquatic > Deep subsurface >...
CGCCCAGCCACGCGGCGGGTTGAAGGCGGCGATGATCGAGGCGCTGCGACAGGCCAAACCGGCGCGCGGGCTCCGGCGCACGACCTTGGCGGGCAGCGCCATGGTGCCGGAATCATTGCGCATTATCAACCGCCCCGAGGAAATCGAGGCGCGGCTGGTGCCAGGCCACTGGGAGGGTGACCTGATCAGGGGGGCCTTCAACCGCTCGTCGGTGGGCACGCTGGTCGAGCGCAAGACCCGCTTCGTCGTTCTGTGCAGTTCAAGCGTAAAGCAATCGATCCGGGGGATCGATCGTAGCGCAGAACGAACGGCAATGGGGCCGGGGCAGTGCTCGACAGCTTCACCCGCCAGATGAAACGCCTGCCGGTGGCGCTGCGCAAAAGCATGACCTGCGACCGCGGCTCCGAGATGGCCTGCCACCCGGAACTCGCCCGCCGCCTGAAGATCGACATCTGGTTCTGCGATCCTCACGCGCCTTGGCAACGCGGCAGCAACGAGAACACCAACGGCCTGCTACGCCAGTTCATGCCCAAGGGCACCGACCTCAGCGATGCCAGCCAGACCTGGCTCAACGACGTCGCCGCCCTGATGAACAACCGCCCGAGAAAGACCCTCGGCTGGAGAACCCCCGCCGAAGCCATGGCCGAAGACCTCGCTGCCTTCAGATCAACCGTTGCGCTTGCAACTTGAAACCGCCAACCATTGAAAACCGAAAGCCTTTAATGGGTACGCTGCCTAAATCACCGCGGTAACAATGGTGCGGTTACCCTTGAGGCGAACGGCGGCTATGATCGCCTGTTGCGCGATGCGCTTGAGGCGGCCCAGGCGCGGTTCAGCCGGGTGAACCCGCGGTTGCCCGCGATGTGCATCCAGACCGTATCGACCGTCTGCCCCGGCACGCGGGCTGGGCCTGACCCGACCGCCCTACCCCGCCGTCTCCAGCACCCGGCGCAGCGCCGCCACCGTCAGCACCACCGGATTGCCCTGCATCGAAGATGACACCAGCGCCGCCTCGGCCACCGTGCCATGGTCGCGCGCCGCCAGCCCGAGCGCTGAAAGGCGCGGCAACCCCGCCGCCGCGATCCAGCGGCCAAGCGCCGCCGGGGCTTGCGCCACCGGGACCGCCAGCAGACCGGCGATGATTTCGCAGACTTCGGTCAGGCGGCGGTGAGCTGCACTGCCCGGCGGGCAGGCGGCAAGATTGGCGGCCAGCACCGGGGCCAGCAACGCGCCGCAAATCGCGCCATGGGCCGCCCCGGTCACGCCACCGATCACCCCGGCCAGCCCATGCACCGCCCCCAGCCCGCCGTTGGCCAGCGCCAGCCCGCCCGAGAGGCTGACCCAGGCCATCGCATCACGCGCCGCCGCGTCCTCGCCCCGCATCAGCGCCATCAGCGCCGCCAGCCCGGTGCCGATCGCGGGCCGCGCCAGCGCATCGGTGAACGGGGTGGCGCGAGCCGAGACATAAGGCTCGATCACCTGCACCAGCGCATCCAGCCCCGAGGCCAGGGTGACGGCGCGCGGGCAATGGTCGGTCAGACCGGGGTCCACGAACGCCAGCCGCGCCAGCATCCGCGCGTCGCGCAGACTGACCTTGCGGTGATGCTCGGGCAGGCCGATCACCGCGTTGCGGGTGGCTTCGGCCCCGGTGCCCGCCGTGGTCGGCAGCGCAATGAACGGCAACGGAGCCGCGACCAGCGGCAGACCGCGCCCCACCACTTCCAGGTGATCCATCGCCCCGCCGGGCGCAGGCACCAGCGCCGCCACCGCTTTGGCCAGATCAAGCACCGCGCCGCCACCGATCCCCGCCACCCACAGCGCGCCATGCGCCCGCGCCGCCGCCACCGCGCCCTCGAGCATTGCAAGCGTCGGCTCGCCAGCGCAGGCCAGCGGCAGCACCGCAAGCCCTTGCCCCGCCAGCCCCGCGATCAGCCACGCCGACCGCGCCGCATCGGTGCCATGCACCACCACCCCGCGCCCGCCGTAACCCGCGATCAGCGCCGGAGCCTTGGCGGCCTCGCCACGGCCAAAGGCAATACGCCCCGGCAGGCTGATCCCGAACGGCGTCATACCGTCATCGTCGCGGCAACGGCGCGACCCCAGCGGGCGTATTTCGCATCGCGGAGTGCTGCGTCCATGCCCGGCACGAACCGGCGCTCCAACGCCCAGCCCTTGGCAAATTCCTCCGGCCCCGGACAGACCCCGGCCTGCATCCCCGCCAGCCACGCGGCCCCAAGGGCGGTGGTTTCCGTCACCTGCGGGCGATCGACCGGAGCGCCCAGAATATCGGCCAGAAACTGCATCGCCCAGTCGCTGGCGGTCATGCCGCCGTCAACCCGAAGGGTGGCTGACTCAGAGGCGTCCCGCAGGATGCCATCGGCGGCGGCCCCCCAATCCGCCTTCATCGCTTCCAGCAGATCACGGGTCTGGTAGCCGACACTTTCCAGCGCCGCGCGCGCCAGTTCAGCCGGACCGGAATTGCGCGTCAACCCGTAGATCGCGCCGCGGCAGTCAGGCCGCCAGTAAGGCGCCCCCAGCCCGGTGAAGGCGGGCACCAGCACCACGTCCTGAGTGGGGTCGGCGCTTGCGGCCAGCCCTCCGGTCTCACCCGCCGTGTGGATGACCTTCAGCCCGTCGCGCAACCACTGCACCACCGCCCCGGCGATGAAGATCGAGCCTTCCAGCGCATAGGTCACCTTGCCGCCCAACTGATAGGCGATGGTGGTCAGCAGCCGGTTGTGGCTGGTCACCATCTGATCGCCGGTGTTGAGCAGGGCAAAACAGCCGGTGCCATAGGTCGATTTCATCATCCCCGGCGCAAAACACGCCTGCCCCAGGGTGGCCGCATGCTGATCGCCCGCAACCCCAAGGATCGGAATTTCTCCCCCGAACAGCGCGGCTTCGGTGCGCCCGAAATCGGCGGCGCAGTCGTGCACTTCGGGCAGCAATGCCATCGGCACCCGCAGCAGGGCACAAAGATCGGCGTCCCAGCGCCCGTCGCGGATGTTGTAAAGCATGGTGCGCGCGGCGTTGGTGGCATCGGTCGCATGCACCCGCCCGCCGGTCAGCTTCCAGATCAGAAAGCTGTCAACCGTGCCGAACGCCAGCTCGCCACGCGCGGCCCGCGCCCGCGCGCCTGCGACGTGATCCAGCAGCCAAGCCACCTTGGTGGCGGAAAAATAGGGGTCGAGCAGCAGCCCGGTGCGGGCGGTGATCATCGCCTCATGCCCGGCAGCCTTGAGCGCGCCACAGGCGTCGGCGGTGCGGCGGTCCTGCCAGACGATGGCACGGTGGATCGGCTTGCCGCTGACCCGGTCCCAGACAATCACGGTCTCGCGCTGATTGGTGATGCCGATCGCGGCAACATCGCGCGCCACAATTCCGGCTTTGGCCATCGCGGCGCGCGCCGTGCTTACGACACTCGACCACAGATCCCCGGGATCATGCTCGACCCAGCCCGAAGCCGGAAAGTGCTGGGCAAACTCCTGCTGCGCTGTGGCCACGACCTTGAGGCCGGCGTCGAACAGAATCGCGCGCGACGAGGTGGTGCCCTGGTCGATGGCAAGGATATGGGGCATGGCGCGCCTCGAAAGCTGGTGGGCCGTTAATATCGCGGTTTCTTCTTTGCTCAAATACTCATCTTCCGGCGGGGTGCCTCCGGCGGGAGTATTTGGGCAAAGAAGAAACGGGCGGGGCCTTTGCAGCCCCGCCCGCCGGACTCAGTTCTGCCAGGACTTGATCAGCTCGTCATAGGCGACGGTCTCGCCCTGCGGCTTTTCGTTGTCGAGCCTGGCCACCGGCGAGCCGGGTTCGTCAAGCCAGACCTGGGCATCCTGCGGCTCGTTCATCTTCGGCCCCAGATCGCCCTGCACACCAGCGCGTTCGATCCGCTCCATCACCTTTTCCTGTTCGGCGCACAGGCTGTCGAGCGCTTCCTGGGCGGTCTTGGCCCCGGAAGAGGCATCGCCGATGTTCTGCCACCACAGTTGCGCCAGCTTGGGGTAATCAGGCACGTTGGTGCCGGTCGGCGACCATTGCACCCGCGCGGGCGAGCGGTAGAACTCGATCAACCCGCCCAGTTTCGGGGCGCGGTCGGTGAACGACTGGTGCTGGATGGTGGATTCGCGGATGAAGGTCAGGCCGACGTGCGATTTCTTCACGTCCACCGTCTTCGAGGTCACGAATTGCGCGTAAAGCCAGGCGGCCTGCGCGCGATCCACCGGGGTCGATTCCATCAGGGTCCACGAACCCGCGTCCTGATAGCCGACCTTCATGCCGTCCTGCCAGTAAGCGCCGTGCGGCGAGGGTGCCATGCGCCATTTCGGGGTGCCGTCGGCATTCACCACCGGCAGCCCGTCCTTGACCATGTCGGCGGTGAAGGCGGTGTACCAGAACATCTGCTGGGCGATCTCGCCCTGCGCCGGCACCGGCCCGGCCTCGCCGAACACCATGCCCGCCGCCGAGGGCGGAGCATAGGCTTTCAGCCAGTCGATGTATTTCTGGATCGCATAGACCGCTGCGGCGTCGTTGGTGGCACCGCCACGGCTGACACAGGAGCCGACCGGCTGCGAGTTCTCGTTGACGCGGATGCCCCATTCATCGACCGGCAATCCGTTGGGCTCGCCGACGTCGCCCATCCCGGCCATCGACATCCAGGCGTCGGTGAAGCGCCAGCCCAGGCTGGGGTCTTTCTTGCCGTAGTCCATGTTGCCATAAACCTTGGCCGGACCGCCGGCATAGGTCATGTCGCGCCCGGTGAAGAACTGGGCGATATCTTCATAGGCCGACCAGTTCAGCGGCACGCCAAGATCATAGCCGAACTGGGCCTTGAAGTCGTCCTTGGTCTTGGCATCGGTGAACCAGTCCTGGCGGAACCAGTAGAGGTTGGCGAACTGCTGGTCGGGCAGTTGATAGACCTTGCCATCCGGCCCGGTGGTGAACTTGAGCCCGATGAAATCGGCCAGATCGAGGCCCGGGTTGGTGACGGCCGCGCCATCGCCCGAGATCCAGTCGGTCAGGTTGCGCGCCTGCTTGTAGCGCCAGTGGGTGCCGATCAGATCCGAGTCGTTGATGTAGGCGTCGTAGATGTTCTCGCCGGTCTGCATCTGCGTTTGCAGCTTTTCGACCACATCGCCTTCGCCGATCAGATCGTGGGTGATCTTGATGCCGGTGATCGCGGTAAAGGCCGCGGCCAGCACTTTCGATTCGTATTCATGGGTGCCGATGGTTTCCGACACCACCTTGATCTCCATGCCCGCGTAGGGCTTGGCGGCATCGACGAACCATTGCATCTCGGATTCCTGCCCGGCGCGGTCAAGCGTCGAGAGATCGCCGATTTCGCTGTCGAGGAAGGCTTTCGCCGCCTCCATGTCCGCCCAGGCGGGGGCGCCCAAGGCCATCAGCGCAAGCGCCATGGCGGTTGAGGTGTAGCGCGTTCTCATCTAATTCCTCCCAGAATGTCGAGACGGTTACGAGTTTTCGCCCGGGGCGGGGTTGCAGCCCGCCCCCGGCGTGTTTGCCCTGTCACACCCAGCGGAACACCGCCGCCGCGTAGATCAGGCAGAGGATCAGCGCCCCCCACAGGGAAGTGCCGATAAGCCCGAGCCAGCCGATATTGATGAAGGCCGACCCGAGAAGGGAAATGAACAGCCGGTCGCCGCGCGTGGTCTCGATGCGCAGCACGCCGACGCGCGGGGTTTCGGGATATTTGATTGCCAGCACGGTGAAGGTGATCAGCAACAGCGCGATGACGCCGAAGAAGATTGCGGTGGGCAGGGTCCATGCCATCCAGGCCATGATCACACCCTCCCCAGGGCAAAGCCCTTGGCAATGTAGTTGCGCACGAAATAGATCACCAGCGCGCCGGGGATGATGGTCAGCACCCCCGCCGCCGCCAGCACCCCCCAATCCATGCCCGAGGCCGAAACCGTGCGGGTCATGGTGGCGGCAATCGGCTTGGCGTTGACCGAGGTCAGGGTGCGCGACAGCAAGAGCTCGACCCAACTGAACATGAAGGCAAAGAACGCCGCCACCCCGACCCCCGAGGCGATCAGCGGCATGAAGATCTTCACGAAGAAGTGGGGAAAGCTGTAGCCGTCGATATAGGCGGTCTCGTCGATTTCCTTGGGCACCCCGCGCATGAAGCCTTCGAGGATCCACACCGCCAGCGGCACGTTGAACAGGGTATGCGCCAGCGCCACCGCGATATGGGTATCAAAGAGGCCGATCGAGGAATAAAGCTGAAAGAACGGCAGCGCGAACACGGCCGGCGGGGCCATCCGGTTGGTCAGCAACCAGAAGAACAGATGCTTGTCGCCGATGAAGTGATAACGCGAAAAGGCATAGGCCGCGGGCAGCGCCACGGTGACGGAAAGCACCGTGTTCATCACCACATAGATGATCGAGTTGACGTAGCCCATATACCACGCCGGATCGGTCAGGATGACGCGGAAGTTGCGCAGCGTCAGGTTGTCTGGCCACAGCGTGAAGGTGCCCAGAATCTCGGTGTTGTTCTTGAGGCTCATGTTCAGCAGCCAGTAGATCGGCAACAACAGGAACACGATGTAGAGCACCATCACGATGGCAGAAGTGCGGATGCGCATCAGGCGGCCTCCTCGCGGTCAAGGTTGGTCATCACGGTGTAGAACACCCAGGAAACCAGCAGGATCACCAGGAAATACATCAGGCTGAACGCCGCCGCCGGGCCAAGGTCGAACTGGCCGATCGCCATTTTCACCAGGTCGATCGACAGGAACGTGGTGGCATTGCCGGGGCCGCCGCCGGTGACGACGAAAGGCTCGGTATAGATCATGAAACTGTCCATGAAGCGCAGCAGGATCGCGATCAGCAGCACGCCTTGCATCTTGGGCAGCTCGATGTAGCGAAACACCGCCACCCGCCCGGCCTGATCAATCTTGGCGGCCTGATAGTAAGCCTCGGGGATGGATTGCAGCCCGGCGTAGGACAGCAGGGCGACAAGGCTGGTCCAGTGCCAGACATCCATCACGATCACCGTGGCCCAGGCATCAAGCGCGTCGCTGGTGTAGTTGTAATCAACCCCAAGTGCGGCCAGCGTATGGCCCAGCAGGCCGATATCGACCCGGCTGAAGATCTGCCAGATGGTGCCGACCACGTTGAACGGAATCAGCAGCGGCAGCGCCATCAGCACCAGGCAGACGCTGGCCCAGAAGCCTTTCTTGGGCATGTTCAGCGCGACGAAAATGCCCAGCGGCACCTCGATCACCAGAATGATCACCGAGAACAGCATCTGGCGCCACAGCGCCTCGTGCAGCCGGTCCGAGGTGATCATTTCCTGAAACCACTCAAGGCCCGCCCAGTAGAACACGTTGTTGCCGAAGGTATCCTGCACCGAATAGTTGACCACCGTCATCAGCGGGATCACCGCCGAGAACGCCACCAGCACCAGCACCGGTGCCACCAGAAACCACGCCTTGTTGTTGAGGGTCTTGTCCATCACGCGGCCCCTTCGGATATGCGCCAGTCGTCGGCATAGACGTTGATCTTTTCGGGCTGAAAGGCGACGCGGGTCAGATCGGCCCCGATTTCCGCCCCTTCACGGGTGATCAGGTTGAACGGGTTACCTGCCACCTCGCCGCGCACAATGCGGTGGCGGCCCACGTCCTCGACACGGCGAAGGGTGAAGGGCAGGCCCGCGCCTGCGGTCAGGGTGGCAAATTCGGGGCGGATGCCGATCTGGATGCGCCCGGCAGGGCTGCCGTAGCCCGCCCCCAGCGCCAGCTCGACCCCCGCCACCGTGGCGCGGTTGCCGGTCACAGCGGCGTCGAGCAGGTTCATCCCCGGCGAGCCGATGAAGTAGCCGACAAAGGTATGCGCCGGGGTCTCGAACAATTCCTCGGGTGTGCCCATCTGCACCACCCGGCCATCATACATCACCACCACCTTGTCGGCGAAGGTCAGCGCCTCGGTCTGGTCGTGCGTCACGTAGATCATGGTGTGGCGAAACTCGCGGTGCAGCGCCTTGAGCTGGGTGCGCAATTCCCACTTCATGTGCGGGTCGATCACCGTCAGCGGCTCGTCGAACAGGATGGCGTTGACATCCTCGCGCACCATGCCGCGACCAAGGCTGATCTTTTGCTTGGCGTCGGCAGTCAGACCGCGCGCCTTGCGGTCAAGCTGCGCCTCCATGCCGATGGTGGTGGCGATGTGATCGACCCGCGCCGTGATGTAGGCCGCCTCCATGCCGCGATTGCGCAGCGGAAAGGCCAGGTTCTGGCGCACCGTCATGGTGTCGTAAACCACCGGAAACTGAAACACCTGCGCGATGTTGCGCGCCGCCGTGGGGGCGTCGGTCACATCGGTGGCCCCGAACAGCACCCGGCCATGGCTGGGCCGCACCAGCCCCGAGATGATGTTCAAGAGTGTGGTCTTGCCACAGCCCGAAGGCCCCAGCAGCGCATAAGCCCCGCCATCCTGCCAGACGTGATCCATTTCCTTGAGGGCAAAGTCGGCCTCGCCCTGCGGCTGGGGCAGGTAGCTGTGCGCGAGTTTGGACAGGGTGATTTCAGCCATGGTTCCCTCAGGCGGCCAGCGCGTAGGCGGCGGATGCCGCAAGCGCGCCGGTTTCATCGAACAGATAGACATGGGCCGGATCAAGCCAGACCGACACCGCACTGCCCGGCGTCAGGTTCTGCACCCCCGGCACCAGACCGACCCAGCGGTCCGCGCCATAGTGCAGATGCAGAAAGGTTTCCGCCCCGGTGATCTCGGTCGCCTCCAGCCGACAGGGCAGCTCGACCTCGGCTCCGGCATGGTGCGCCAACGCCAGATGGTTGGCGCGAAATCCGGCCAGATAGCGCCCGTCGGGCAGATCGAACTGCGCCCCTTCGGCGGCGGTGTGGGCGGTGCCACCAAAGCTGATCCGGTCGCCCTGCTTGACCACCGTCACGAAATTCATCGGCGGGTCGGAAAACACCCGCGCGGTAGTAGCGTCGGCGGGTTGGCGGTAAACCTGCGGCGTCGGCCCGATCTGGGTGATCCGGCCCTGCCACAGCGTCGCGGTGTTGCCGCCCAGCAGCAGCGCCTCTTCCGGCTCGGTGGTGGCATAGACGAAGATCGCGCCCGAGGCCGCGAAGATTTTCGGGATTTCGGCGCGCAATTCCTCGCGCAGCTTGTAGTCGAGGTTGGCCAGCGGCTCGTCCAAGAGCACCAGCCCGGCCTCTTTCACCAGCGCCCGCGCCAGCGCACAGCGCTGCTGCTGGCCGCCCGAAAGCTCCAGCGGCTTGCGCGCCAGCAGCGGGGTCAGTTGCAGCATGTCGGCGGTGGCGTGCACCGCGCGGTCGATCTCGGCCCGGCTTTTGCCCATCAGCCGCAGCGGCGAGGCGATGTTGTCGTAAACGCTCATCGCCGGGTAGTTGATGAACTGCTGATAGACCATGGCGATCTTGCGGTCCTGCACCCGCACCCCGGTGACATCGGTGCCGTTCCAGAAAATCCGCCCGGTGGTGGGCGCATCCAGCCCCGCCATCAGCCGCATCAGACTGGTCTTGCCGGAAAGGGTCGGCCCCAGCAGCACGTTCATGGTGCCGGATTCCAGCCGCAGATCGGTGGGGTGGATCTGCACCCTACCCTCGACCGCCCGTGACACCCCCTTGAATTCCAGTGCCATCGCTGCCCCCTATTCCGCTGCGGGGCTGATTGCCCCGTGCTGCGCCTGCATGAAGGTATCGAGTTCTGCAATCTGCGCCGCCGTCAGCCGCAGCCCCAACTTGCTGCGCCGCCAGACCACATCCGCCGCCCGGCGCGCGTATTCGTGCTGCATTAACCAGTGTAGCTCTTTCTCGGTCAGGGTGGCCCCAAAATCGCGACCCAGATCGGCGGCGCTTTTCGCCCCTGCCAGCACCTGCGCCGCCTCGGTGCCATAGGCGCGGATCAGCCGCCCGGCCCAGTAGTCGGTCAGGAACGGATAGTCGGCCTTCAGCCGCGCGGTCAGCGCTGCCACCCCGTCATGGGGAAAATCACCGCCCGGCAGCGGCACGCGGGCGGTCCATGCGCCTTTGGTCATCGCCAGAAACGGCGCAAGCTTGGCCAGCGCGTTTTCCGCCAGCCGCCGGTAGGTGGTGATCTTGCCGCCGAACACATTGAGCAGCGGCGGCCCCTTGGTATCAAGGCTCAGGACATAATCGCGGGTCGCGGCGGTAGCCGACTTGGCCCCGTCGTTGTAAAGCGGGCGCACCCCGGAATAGGTCCAGACGATATCGGCGCGGGTCACCGGGCGGGCAAAATACTGCGACACGAAGGTGCACAGGTAATCCTGCTCGGCCTCGGTGCAGACCGCCTCGCCGGGTGCCCCGTGGTGATCCTGGTCGGTGGTGCCGATCAGGGTGAAATCCTGCTCGTAGGGAATCGCGAAGACGATCCGGCCATCGGTGCCCTGAAAGAAATAGCAGCGGTCATGATCGAACAGGCGGCGGGTCACGATATGGCTGCCGCGCACCAGCCGCACCCCTTCGCTCGAATCGATCCGCGTCACGTTGCGGATGATATCCTCGACCCAAGGCCCGCCCGCATTGACCAGCGCCCGGGCGCTGTGCTCGGCCTGACCGCTGGCACTTTCGGTGACGATGCGCCACAGATCGCCGTCGCGCCGCGCCGAGATCACCTTGGTGCCGACCAGGATGCGCGCCCCGCGCGCCTCGGCATCGCGGGCGTTCAGCACTACCAGACGGCTATCCTCGACCCAGCAGTCGGAATACTCGTATGCCTTGTGGAACTTGGGCTTGAGTGCCACCCCCGCCGGGTCGCGGGCAAGGTCGATGGTGCGGGTGGCGGGCAGGATCTTGCGCCCGCCCATGGTGTCATACATCAACAGCCCCAGCCGGATCAGCCAGGCCGGACGCCGCCCCCGCATCCAGGGCATGAAGAACGACATCAGCTTCGACACCGGGGTATCGCTTTCGAACCGCATGTCGGGGTGGTAGGGCAGCACAAAGCGCATCGGCCAACTGATGTGCGGCATCATTACCAGCAGGGTCTCGCGTTCCTCCAGCGCCTCGCGCACCAGACGGAACTCGAAATACTCCAGATAGCGCAGCCCGCCGTGAAACAGCTTGGTCGAGGCGCTTGAGGTGGCTTGCGCCAGATCGCCCATCTCGGCCAGCGTCACCGACAGCCCCCGCCCCGCCGCGTCGCGGGCAATGCCGCAGCCGTTGATCCCGCCGCCGATGACGAACAGATCGACCACTGATGCTGAGGTATCAATCGGGCTCACGCCGCATCCCCCCTGAAGGCAATGTTGATGCTGGCGGTTTCCGGCCGGGCTGTCAAAGGCTATTTTCGCTTTTGCGCGATTTGTCACAAACCGAATATTCGCGCGCAGTGACGCCACGTCGCGGCGAATTCTGATTTGATCAAAATTAGCGGGCATTGCAATACGGTGAAATTTCGCGCAATTTGGAAGCTGATGGGTAAGGGCAGATCGTGGCATTGAGTTTCCGGCAGACCGAAATCCTCGACATCGCCCGGACCGAGGGTCGGGTGGTGGTCGAAACCCTGGCCGACCGCTTTGGCGTGACGCTGCAAACCATCCGCCGCGATCTGACCGAGCTGGCCGAGGCCGGCCATCTGGACCGGGTGCATGGCGGCGCGGTGATTCGGATCGGGGTCAGCAACATCGGCTACGAGGAACGCCGCCGGATGAACGATGCCGCCAAGGCCGCGATCGGGCGCGCCTGCGCTCAGGCGATTCCCGACAACTGTTCAATGATCCTGAACCTTGGCACCACCACCGAGGCGGTGGCGCGTGAGCTTTTGAACCACAGCCAGATCACCGTGGTGACCAACAACATGAACGTGGCCAATATCATGGTGGCCAACGAGTCGTGCGACATCATGGTGGCGGGGGGGGGCTTGCGGCGCAGCGACGGCGGGTTGGTGGGCGATCTGACGGCGCAGTTCTTTCAGCAGTTCAAGGTCGATTTCGCCATCATCGGCACCTCGGCGCTGGATCACGACGGCGATCTGCTGGATTTCGATCTGGCCGAGGTGCGGGTAAGCCAGGCCATCATCCGGCAGGCGCGCCGGGTGTTTCTGGTGACGGACGCCTCGAAACTGGCGCGCAGCGCGCCGGTGCGGCTGGCCTCGCTGGCCGAGATCGACACCATCTTCACCGACGCGCCGCTGCCGGAAGGTCTGGCGCGCAAATGCGCCGAATGGGGCACCATGGTGCAGATCGCAGCACCGCAGGCGGGCGCTCAGCGGGCCTGACGGCCCTTTTCGCTGGTCCGGCGAGAAGCGCGCGCCAGCAAGCGCCGAGCTGCCGGTCGGATGAGCTCGCTTGATCTTTGCTGACGCGGCAGGATAGCTGCGGCGTGCGCCGCGAAAGAGACCCGATCATGTTTGACATCCTGCTCGCCCTGCCGCTCGCCCGGTTTGCTGCATGACCGAATACACCTACGCCCCGCCCGACACCCCGCTGAGCATCCTGCACCGCGATGCCGAGCTTCTGGTGGTGGACAAGCCCGCCGGTCTGCTGACGGTTCCGGGCAAGGGCGAGGCCAAGGCCGATTGCCTGATCGCCCGCCTGCGCGCGGTGTTCCCCGAGGTGCTGCTGGTGCATCGCCTCGACACCGACACCTCGGGGGTGATGGTGTTCGCGATGAACAAGGCGGCGCAAGGCAACCTTGGCCAGCAGTTTGAAAAGCGCCAGACCAAAAAGACCTACATTGCCCGGCTGGCGGGCCTGCTTGATCCGCGCGAGGGCCGGGTGGACCTGCCGCTTTGCGTCGATTGGCCCAACCGCCCGCGCCAGCACGTCAACCATGAGTCCGGTCGTCCGGCCCAGACCGACTGGCGGGTGATCAAGTATCTGGCGCACGAGACCCGGGCGCAGCTTACCCCCCTGACCGGGCGCAGCCATCAGTTGCGGGTGCACATGGCCGCCCTTGGCCACCCGATCCTGGGCGATCCGCTTTATGCCGAAGGGGCGGCGCGCGACTGGCCGCGCCTGATGCTGCACGCCGAAAGCCTGCGCCTGCGCCACCCCGAGACCGGCAAAAGCCTGACCTTCCGCGCGCCCTGCCCGTTCTGAGTGCCGACGCCCGGCCCTGCCGATGTTGCATTCGCGCGCCGCTGCGGGCATACACCCATGGTCCCGCACGGAGTTCGCGATGAACTATCTCGATTTTGAAAAACCGCTGGCCGAAATCGAAGGCAAGGCCGAAGAGCTGCGGGCGCTGGCGCGGGCCAACCGCGAGATGGATGTCGAAAAGGAAGCGGTGGCGCTTGACCGCAAGGCCGAGACCCTGCTGCGCGACATCTACAAGGATCTCTCGCCGTGGCGCAAATGCCAGGTCGCGCGCCACCCCGACCGGCCGCATTGCGCCGACTACATTGCGGCGCTGTTTGCCGACTACACGCCACTGGCGGGGGACCGCAACTTTGCCGATGACCACGCCGTGATGGGCGGATTGGCGCGGATCGGTGATGTGCCGGTGATGGTGATCGGGCACGAAAAGGGCAATGACACCAAGACCCGGATCGACCGCAACTTCGGCATGGCGCGGCCCGAGGGTTACCGCAAGGCGATCCGGTTGATGGACCTCGCGCACCGCTTCGGCCTGCCGCTGATCACCCTGATCGACACCCCCGGTGCCTATCCCGGCCTTGGTGCCGAAGAGCGCGGCCAAGCCGAAGCGATTGCGCGCTCGACCCAGAAGTGCCTCGAGATCGGGGTGCCGCTGATCGCGGTGATCATCGGCGAGGGCGGCTCGGGCGGGGCGGTGGCCTTTGCCACGGCCAACCGCATCGCGATGCTGGAACACGCGATCTACTCGGTCATTTCGCCCGAGGGTTGTGCCTCGATTCTGTGGAAGGATGCCGAGAAAATGCGCGAGGCTGCCGAGGCGCTGCGCCTGACGGCGCAAGACCTGCAAAAGCTGGGCGTGATCGACCGCATCATCAAGGAACCATTGGGCGGCGCTCAGCGCGGGCGCGATGCCACCATCGCGGCGGTCGGCAAGGCGATCGAAGCCATGCTGGCCGAGCTGGCGGGCAAGACCCCGGCCGCCCTGATCAAGGAGCGGCGGCAGAAGTTCCTCGAGATGGGGGCCAAGGGGCTGGCGGCCTGAGCCAGGCCGACGGCATTTGAATAAAATCCGATTGATTTTGTCGGTAGCTGGTCAGGTTTTCTAAACCATCGTCACCGAACCTCGCCTGGCAGAGCTTGCTGGGCGGAATGGCGATGGTGCAGAAGAATATCAGTGATGACGGGTCGTCGGGTCAGGGCAAAACGGGTCAGGGCAGCAGCAAGACCGACCATGACGATGATCATGATGGTCACCACGACGATGTCCATGACGACGACCATGATGACGATGACGATGACGATGACCATGATGACGATGACGATGACGATGACCACGACCATGACGACCCGCCGCTACCCTGCTTCACGGCGGGAACGCTGATTGCTACCGATGTCGGCGAACAGCCGGTGGAAAGGCTGGCGGTCGGCGATCTGGTCTGGACGCTGGACGCGGGTTTGCAGCCGATCCGCTGGATCGCGCAGCGCCTGGTCACGCTGGCCGATCAGCGGCGCGATGCGCGGCTCTGCCCGGTGGTATTCGAGCCCGGTGCGCTGGGTCCGGGGATGCCCGCGCAGCGTCTGGCGCTATCACAGCAGCACCGCGTCTGGTGCAGCGATTGGCGCGCCGAGCTCCATTTCGGTCAACCCGAGGTTCTGGCGGCGGCAAAGGCGCTGGTGAATGGCACCTCGGTGCATGTCGATCCGCCGCAAGCGGCGGTCACCTATGTGCATTTCCTGCTCGACGGCCACCAGATCGTGCGTTCGAACGGCGCGCTGAGCGAAAGTTTCTTTCCCACCGCGCTGTCACTTGGCGGGGTGGACCGGGCCGCCCGCGCGGAGTTGTTCACGCTGTTTCCCGATCTTGCCACCCTGCGCCACGCCTTCCCGCAGACCGCCCGCCCGGTGCTGCGCGGGCAAGAGGCGCGGCTGGTGGCGTAAGGGTGGCGCGGCTCGGCGTTGTTGCAGAGCGCCGGGTTGGCCGAGGCCTGCCCCGGCTTCCCGCCAGTTCATGCAACCTTGACGCTGACGGACATCCCGAGCGCGGTGCATGAGTTGAGGCGGTGGCATCCGACCACGGTGTCGCTTTTCGGATGGTCGAGGGTTCACGATTTCAGGCTCGGGCCGACAAACGTCATGAGCCGCGCCTCATTTCAGAAAAGTTCAGGAGTGCGATGCCGGGTGCGAGTAAACCGGATCAGCGCGGCTTTTCGGTTCTTGGATCACGGTGCGGGCCGCGCGGCGACGATCATGCTCTCAAGCCGCCGAACATCGACAGGCACGCCTGAGCGGCCGGTTCTCCACCACCGCCGG
>Ga0210039_1002434_pt1 | contig 15367 bp, 15 predicted proteins | sample CryGeyCG2114_250_3_FD_185460 | JGI IMG/M metagenome (GOLD analysis project Ga0210039, IMG submission 185460) | Groundwater microbial communities from aquifer - Crystal Geyser CG17_big_fil_post_rev_8/21/14_2.50 (SPAdes) (version 2) | ecosystem: Environmental > Aquatic > Deep subsurface >...
GCAGGGGTTTGCTTTGAAATGGCCCAATGACGTGCTGCTGAACGGTGGCAAGCTGGCGGGCATCCTGCTCGAAAGCGTAGGGCAGGGGGCGGGGGTTGCGCATCTGGTGATCGGCTTCGGGGTCAACCTGATCTCGGCCCCCGATCCGGGGCAGGTCGAGCCGGGGGCCTTGCTGCCGGTCAGCCTGTTGGCCGAGACCGGGCTGCGGCTGCCCCCCGCGACCGTTCTTGCCGCCCTCGCCCCGGCGTGGGCGCGGTGGGAGGCCGTGTTCCTGGGCATCGGCTTTGCGCCGGTGCGGGCCGAATGGCTGCGCCACGCGGCACAGCTTGGCCAGCCGATCCGTGCCCGCACCGGCAGCGCCGAGCAAAGCGGCATCTTCGAGACGGTGGACGCGCAAGGCGCGTTGGTGCTGGCCACGCCTGCGGGCCGGGTGGCAATCCCTGCCGCCGAGGTTTTCTTCTAAGCCAAATTGCGCGATACTGGGCGTCGGCTGACCCGGCGCGCGGCAACCCATAGAGGACGACATGCTTCTGGCAATCGACTGCGGCAATACCAACACGGTGTTCTCGATCTGGGACGGCAGCCGGTTTCTGGCGACCTGGCGGATGGCCACCGACCATCGCCGCACCGCGGACGAATATTTCGTCTGGCTGCGCAGCCTGGTGATGCTGGGCGGGCTGGAGGTGAACATCCGCCACGCCATCATCTCGTCCACCGTGCCGAGGGTGGTGTTCAATCTGCGGGTGTTGTGCAACCGTTATTTCGACTGCCGCCCGCTGGTGGTGGGCAAGCCCGAGTGCCGTCTGCCAGTGGCGCCACGGGTCGATGCCGGGGTCACGGTCGGGCCGGACCGGCTGGTCAACACCGTGGCCGGGTTCGATCGCCATGGCGGCAATCTGATCGTGGTCGATTTCGGCACCGCCACCACCTTCGACGTGGTCGATCACGACGGGGCCTATATCGGCGGGGTGATCGCGCCCGGCGTCAACCTTAGCCTCGAGGCGCTGCACGCCTCGGCCGCCGCCCTGCCGCATGTCGATGTCACCCATCCGCAGACGGTGATCGGCACGAATACGGTGGCCTGCATGCAGTCGGGCGTGTATTGGGGCTACATCGGCCTTGCCGAGGGCATCGTGCGCCGCATCCGCGACGCGCGCGACACCCCGATGAAGGTCATCGCCACGGGCGGACTTGCCCCCCTGTTTGGGCAGGGAACCGAGCTGTTTGATGCTGTCGAGGACGATTTGACCATGCATGGTCTCGTGCTCATCAACCGACTGAACAAGGAACTGGATACTGCATGACGACCAACCGACTGATTTACCTTCCCCTCGGCGGAGCGGGGGAGATTGGCATGAACTGCTATGTCTATGGCTATGGCCCCGAGGGCCGCGAGCGCCTGATCGTGGTCGATCTGGGGGTGACCTTCCCCGATATGGACAGCACCCCCGGCGTCGATCTGATCTTGCCCGACATCGCCTGGCTCGAGGCGCGGGCCGACCGGATCGAGGCGATCTTCATCACCCATGCCCATGAAGACCATATCGGGGCGCTTGGCCACCTCTGGCCGCGCCTGAAGGCCCGCATCTATGCCCGGCGCTTTACCGCCGGGATCGGGCGGCTGAAATTCGCGGAATTCGGCCACCCGGTCGATGCCATCACGGTGGTCGAGCCGCGCCCGGCGGTGGTCGAGGCCGGGCCGTTCAAGGTGCAGTTCGTGCCGATCAGCCACTCGATCCCGGAATGCTCAAGCCTGATCATCGACACCCCGGCCGGGCGGCTGGTGCATACCGGCGATTTCAAGCTCGACCCGACCCCGCTGGTGGGTGAAGCGTGGGACGCCGACAGCTTTCGCGCCATCGCCGCCGAGCGCCCGGTGCATGCGCTGATCTGCGATTCGACCAACATTTTCTCGCTGCACCCCGGGCGCTCGGAAATCACCCTGCGTGATCCGATCCGCGATCTGATCAAAACCGCGCCCGGCATGGTGGTGGCGACCACGTTTGCGTCGAACGTGGCGCGGCTGAAAACCCTGGCCGAGGCGGCGCGGGCGGCCGATCGCTCGGTCTGCCTGCTGGGCCGCGCGATGCAGCGCATGGTCAAGGTGGCACAAGAGACCGGCGTGCTGACCGGGATGCCGCCGATGGTCACCGCCGAGCAGGCGCTGGACGTGCCGCGCAGCAACCTGATGCTGATCGTGACCGGCAGTCAGGGCGAGCGCCGCGCCGCCAGCGCGCAACTGGCGCGCGGCAAGTATCTTGGGCTTGAGATGAAAGAGGGCGATCTGTTCCTGTTTTCGTCGAAAACCATCCCCGGCAACGAGCGCGGCGTGATCCATGTGATGAACGCCTTCAGCGAGATGGGCGTCGATGTGGTCAGCGATGACGAGGGCCGCTATCACGTCTCGGGCCACGCCAACCGGCCCGATCTTCAGACCGTGCATGCGATTCTTGCGCCCAAGATGCTGGTGCCGATGCACGGCGAGCACCGCCACCTGCGCGAACATGTCCGGGTCGCCCTGACCAGCGGCATTGCCGCGGAAGTGGTCTCGAACGGCATGATGGCCGATCTGACCGGCGAGTCGCCCGATGTGACCGAGTTCATCGAGACCGGGCGCAGCTACCTTGACGGCTCGGTGCAGATCGGGGCGCGCGACGGGGTGGTGCGCGACCGGCTGCGGATGGCGATGAACGGCCTGGTGCTGGTGACGGTGATCCTGGACGAACTTGACGCACCCCTGGGAGAGCCTTGGGTCGAGCTGATGGGCCTGCCGGACCTTGGCAAGCACGGCAGCCCGCTGGCCGACGAGATCGAGGGCGAGTTGGGTGCATTTCTGGCCAAGGCCGGGGCCAAGCTGCTGCGCGACGACGACAAGCTTGACGATGCGATTCGCCGCATCGTGCGGCAGGTGGCGATGGAGGAAATCGGCAAGAAGCCCGAAGTGGTGGTGGTGGTCAGCCGCCTGCAAGAAGGCTGATAGCACCTGCCGAGACATGGAAAAGGGGCGCTTTTGCGCCCCTTTTTGTTTGGTCAAGCGGTCTGCCCTTGATTTGGTCCAGTCACCGCGCGCTCATCAATCCCTTGCGGTCTTTCTTCGCGTAGGCCAGCGAGCAAAGACCGCAAGGGCTTGACGAGCGGATGGTTCAGATTCCTTGCAAACCGCATCAGGATCGGCTTAGCCCTTGTCGCCCTCATCCGGGTCTTCGCTCTCGGTTGTGTCGGGGGTCGGGTTGGCGACGCGAAAGCTGCGCCGGATGAAATCGGGCACATGATCACCCAGGCCCACCACCCGGTCGCCGCGATTTTCGCGCCGGTCCCGGCTGCGATCATCGCGGCGCGGCTCGTCGCGGCGGGGTGGCAGCGGGCGTTGTTCGCGCGCGGGCGTGGCCTCGGGCACCGGCTGCGGTTCGGGCAGGATGGTCGGCTCGGCCAGCACCACCGCTGCCGGCGCGTCCTCATGCGGCGGGTGCGGCGCGCTGCGCTCGGGCCCGCGTTCACGGCTGGCCCCGCCCCGGCTGCGGCTGCGGGCGGGCTTGCCCGCGTCACGACCGCCCGCGCGTGGCGCGTCCGTTGCATCGGATTCGGTCAGCACGAAACCCTCGGGCAGGGGGCCCGGCGGGATCGGTTGCTTGACCAGATGCTCGATCGCGGCCAGGTATTTGTCATCGTAAGGGGTGGCGATGGTGATCGCCTTGCCCGAGCGCCCGGCCCGGCCGGTGCGCCCGATGCGGTGGACGTAATCCTCGGGGTGGCTGGGCACGTCGAAGTTGAAGATGTGACTGACCGCCGGAATGTCCAGCCCCCGCGCTGCCACATCCGAGGCGATCAGCAGGTGAATGGTGCCATCGCGAAAGCCGTCAAGGGTGCGGGTGCGCACCGACTGATCCAGATCGCCGTGAATCGGCGAAGCGTTGAAGCCGTGCTGTTTCAGCGACTTGGCCACCACATCGACATCCATCTTGCGGTTGCAGAAGATGATCGCGTTGGTGCAGGCCGCGCCTTCGCCGCGGATCAGGGCGCGCAGCACCTCGCGCTTGTCGGCAAAGCTGCGATCCTTGCGGGTGGGGGTGATGCGGATCAGTTGCTGCTCGATGTTCTCGGCCGAGGTCGCCTGGCGGTCCACTTCGATCTTCACGGCGTTCGACAGGAACGCATTGGTGATGCGCTCGATCTCGGGGGCCATGGTGGCGGAATAGAAAAAGGTCTGGCGGGTGAAGGGGGTCAGCGCGAAGATGCGCTCGATATCGGGAATGAAGCCCATGTCGAGCATCCGGTCGGCTTCGTCCACCACCATGATCTGCACGCCGTTGAGCAACAGCTTGCCGCGTTCGTGGTGGTCAAGCAGGCGGCCCGGCGTCGCGATCAGCACGTCAACCCCGCGGTCGATCAGCTTGTCCTGCTCGCCAAACGATACGCCACCAATCAGCAAGGCCTTGGTCAGCTTGGAATATTTGGCGTAGATCTCGAAGTTCTCGGCCACCTGCGCGGCCAGCTCGCGGGTCGGGCACAAAACAAGGCTGCGCGGCATCCGCGCCTTGGCCCGGCCCTGACCCAGCAGGGTGATCATCGGCAGCACAAAGCTTGCGGTCTTGCCGGTGCCGGTCTGGGCAATGCCCAGCACGTCGCGGCCCGCCAGCGCATGCGGAATCGCCTGCGCCTGGATCGGGGTGGGGGTCTCGTAGCCGGCTTCCTGCACGGCCTGCAGCACGCGCGGGTCCAGCGCGAGGTCGGAGAATTTGGTCATGGGCGTCCTGTGAATGCGGTATCGGACCGCAACAAAATAAGGGGACGCTGCTTATCCGGGCGTCCCGGCGTCGGTTCCCTGTCCGGGATGAAATGGCGTTAAAGGAAATCGTGCCAGACGTCAACTGCGCCTGCCAGTTTTGCCGGTATCGGGTCGGCGTGCAAGCGGGCCGGGCTGGCTTGTCATTGGCACGGCGCGCGGCTAGGGTGCGGGCTGAAAATTTCGGGGGTGCACCCCGTCCGGTGAAAAGGAAGACCGATGCTGATTACTCCCGCCTTTGCCCAGGCCGCCGCAGGTGGCGGTGCCTTTGGTGCCCTGTCCAGCTTCATGCCGTTGGTCCTGATTTTCGGCATCATGTATTTCCTGCTGATCCGACCCCAGCAAAAAAAGGCCAAGGAACACAAAGCCATGGTCGAGGCGCTGCGGCGCGGTGATCAGGTGCTGACCCAAGGCGGCATTCTGGGCAAGGTGTCCAAGGTCAACGACGACGGTGTGCTCGAGGTCGAGATTGCCGATGGCGTCAAGGTGCGCGTCATGCGCAGCTCGATCGCCCAGGTGATGTCGAAAACCGAACCCGCCACCGCCGCCTGACCGATGGCCCGATGACAGATTGCTGACGCCATGAACACTCCGCTTTGGAAGCGCGTGATGATCGCGGGCATCTGCGCCCTTGGTCTGATCTACGCGAGCCCCAATCTATTCTACAGCCGGGTCGAGACCCATAACGACGCGGCCAAGGCGATTGCGGCGGCGGGCGGGCAGGCCACGCCCGAACAGGCGGCGGCGCTGGCGGCCTGGCCGGGGTTTCTGCCTTCGGGGCTGATGAACCTTGGCCTTGATCTGCGCGGCGGGGCGCATCTTTTGGCCGAGGTCAAGGTGGCGGATGTCTATGCCGCGCGGATCGACGGCATGTGGCCCGATGTGCGCGACGCGTTGCGGGAGTTGCGCGATACGGTGGGATCGGTGCGCCGCCAGCCCTCGGTGCCGGGGGTGCTGCGGGTGGCGATCTCCAATCCCGCCGGGATCAGCGCGGCGCTGGAGGCCGTGAGCGCGTTGGCCCGTCCGGTGGTCAGCCTGACCGGGATCGGCCAGAACGATATCGAAGTCAGCGCCGAAGGCGAGGTGATCGTGGTGCAACTGTCAGAGGCCGAGCGCGCCGCCACCGACAACCGCACCATCCAGCAAAGCCTCGAGATCATCCGCCGCCGGGTCGATGAAGTCGGCACCCGCGAGCCCACCATCCTGCGCCAGGGCGAGGACCGGATTCTGATCCAGGTGCCGGGGATCGGCTCGGCGGCGGAATTGAAGGCGCTGATCGGCACCACCGCCAAGCTGACCTTCAACGCCGTGGTCGGGCGCACCCAGGACGCCGGGGCCACGGCGGGGGCGCGCAACCTGCTGCTGCCCTCGATGGACGAGAAGGGGGTGTTCTACATTGTCGAGGCCACCCCGGTGGTAACCGGCGAAGAACTGGTCGATGCCCAGCCGGCTTTTGATCAGAACAGCCGCCCGGCGGTGAATTTCCGTTTCAACCCCAGTGGCGCACGCAAGTTCGGCGATTATACCGCCGCCAACATCGGCTCGCCTTTTGCCATCGTGCTTGACGACGAGGTGATTTCGGCCCCGGTGATCCAAAGCCATATTCCGGGTGGGTCGGGCATCATTACCGGGCGTTTTTCGGTCGAGGAATCGACCAAGCTGGCGGTGCTGCTGCGCGCCGGCGCGCTGCCCGCCGAGATGACTTTCCTTGAAGAGCGCACCGTCGGCCCCGAGCTGGGGCAGGACAGCATCGACGCGGGCCGGGTGGCGGCCCTGATCGCCATCGTGCTGGTGGTGCTGTGGATGGTGGGCTCTTACGGGCTGTTCGGGGTGTTCGCCAATATCGCACTGGCGGTCAACATGGCGCTGATCTTTGCCGCCCTGTCGATCGTCGGCGGCACCCTGACGTTGCCGGGCATTGCCGGGATCGTGCTGACGATCGGCATGGCGGTGGATGCCAACGTGCTGGTGTTCGAGCGCATCCGCGAGGAATTGCGGGTGCAGAAGGGCCCGGCGCGCGCCATCCAGATCGGCTACGAGCGCGCGCTGTCGGCCATCATTGACGCCAACATCACCACCTTTGTCACGGCGGCGGTGCTGTTCATGGTGGGGGCGGGGCCGGTGCGGGGCTTTGCCATCACGCTCGGGATCGGCATCCTCAGCTCGGTGTTCACCGCGCTGTTCGTGACCAAGCTCCTGATCGAATCGTGGTTCGCCTGGCGGCGACCGAAGACCATCGTGGTGTAAGGAGAGCGATCATGCGGCTGAGACTTGCCCCCGAGCACACCCATTTCGATTTTTTCAAGCATGCCTATCTGACCTTCGGCGGCTCGGCGGTGCTGACCGTGCTGGCGCTGGCGCTGTGGGCGGTGATGGGGCTGAACTTCGGTATCGACTTCAAGGGCGGCACCACGATCCGCACCGATTCGACCACGGTGGTCGATGTTGCGGCCTACCGCGCCACCCTGAAGCCGCTGGGTATCGGCGATGTGGCGATCACCGAGGTGTTCGACCCGTCGTTTCGCGCCGATCAGCATGTCGCGCAGATTCGGATCGCGGCGCTCGAGGGCTCCGAGGCGGTGACGCCCGAGTTGATCGCGGCGATGGAAACCGCGCTCAAGGCACATGACCCGGAGATCAGCTTTACGGCGGTCGAATCAGTCGGGCCCAAGGTCTCGGGCGAGCTGATCTGGTCGGCGATCCTGGCGATGACCGGGGCGACCGGGGCGATTCTGATCTACATCTGGCTGCGCTTCGAGTGGCAGTATGCGGTGGGGGCGGTGGCGGCGCTGGTGCATGACGTGTTCATCACCATCGGGATGTTTGCCGCATTGCAGTTGAAATTCGACCTGACGATCATCGCGGCGCTGCTGACGATTTTGGGCTATTCGATCAACGACACCGTGGTGGTGTTCGACCGGCTGCGTGAAAACCTGATCAAATACAAGGTGATGCCGCTGCGCGACGTGATGAACATCTCGGTCAACGAGACCCTTGCCCGCACCCTGATGACCTCGTTCACCACCCTGATCTCGCTTGGTGCGCTGTTGATTTTCGGCGGTGACGTGATTCGCGGCCTGACCTTCGCGATCTTCTTCGGGGTGATCCTCGGCACCTATTCCTCGGTTTTCGTCGCCAAGAACATCGTGCTGTTCCTCGGGCTGGACCGCAGCGAGAAGCCGAAGATCGACCCGGAAACCGGGGCCGAAGTGGCCGGACCCAAGGCCTGAGCCGATGCAGGTGCGCGAGATCAGCTATGGCGCGGCGCGGCCGATCGACGGCTATGGGCCGGGGTTTTTCCGCATTGACGGCCAGGTGCTGCGCGGGCCGGTGCTGGTAACGGCCACCGGGGCGGGGCCGTGGGGGGGCCTCGGTGACAGTGCCGCGCCGTTGGCGCTGGCGGGCCGGGTGGATGTGCTGTTTGTCGGAATGGGCGACGCGATCGCCCCGCTGTCGGGGGCGTTGCGCGCGGCGCTCGAGGCCTGCGGGATCGGGGTCGAGGTGATGGCCACCCCTTCCGCCTGTCGCACCTACAACGTGCTGCTGGCCGAAGGCCGCCGGATTGCCGCCGCCCTGCTGCCGGTCAGCGCGTGAGCGCGGGTGCCCCTTCTGGGTCGGCGCTGGCGCTTGGCGTCACCGATCTGGCCTGCGCGCGCGGCGGGCTGACCGTGCTGGAAGGGGTGAGCTTCACCCTGCGGGCCGGGCATGCGCTGATCTTGCGCGGCCCCAACGGGATCGGCAAGACCACCATCCTGCGCACTCTGGTGGGGTTGCAGCCGGCGCTGGCGGGGTCGGTTTCGCTGCCCGCCGAGGCGATGGCCTATGCCGCCCATGCCGACGGGCTGAAGGCGACCCTGACGGTGGCCGAAAACCTGGGCTTCTGGGCCGCGGTTTACGGCACTGATCAGGTCGAGGATGCGCTGCATCAGATGAACCTGGTCGAGTTGCGTGCGCGGCAGGCGGCCAATCTTTCGGCCGGGCAGAAGCGGCGGCTGGGGCTGGCGCGGCTGCTGGTCACCGGGCGGCCGATCTGGGTGCTGGACGAGCCGACCATCAGCCTTGACGCGGCGTCGGTGGCGCTGTTCGCCGGGGTGGTGCGCCGTCATCTGGCGGCGGGGGGGCTGGCGCTGATCGCGACCCACATTGATCTCGGGCTGGACGAGGCCGAAGTGCTGGACCTTGCCCCTTACCGCGCAAAATCCCCGGCCGAGGGCGGCATGGCCTCGGCGTTCGACGAGGCCTTTCAATGATCGCGCTCTTGATCCGCGATCTGCGGCTGGCGATGCGGGCCGGTGGCGGCTTCGGCCTGGGTCTGTCGTTCTTTCTGCTGGTGGCGGTGCTGGTGCCGCTGGGGGTCGGCCCCGAGGGGGCGACGCTGGCGAAAATCGCGCCCGGCATCCTGTGGGTCGGGGCGCTGCTGGCGTGCCTGTTGTCGCTGGACCGCATCTTTGCGCTCGATTTCGAGGATGGCTCGCTTGATCTGCTGGCGACCGCGCCGATCCCGCTGGAAGGGGTGGTGGCGATCAAGGCCTTCGCGCACTGGCTGGTGACCGGGCTGCCGCTGACCCTGGTGGCCCCGGTGCTGGGGCTGCTTTTGAACCTGCCGGGGGCGGGTTATGGCTGGCTGGTGGCGTCATTGGCGCTTGGCACCCCGGCGCTGTCGGTGATCGGGGCGTTTGGTGCCGCGCTGACGGTGGGGCTGAAGCGCGGCGGGCTGCTCTTGAGCTTGCTGGTGCTGCCGCTTTATGTGCCGACCCTGATCTTCGGGGCGGAGGTCGTCAAACGCGGGGCGCTTGGGTTGGCGGTCAGCACGCCGCTGCTGCTGCTGGCGGGAATTACGGCGGGGGTGGCGGCGCTGCTGCCGTTCGCCTCGGCTGCGGCAATCCGCGTCAATTTGCGCTGAACATTTACGTGATAGGCTGTTGAGGCCAAAGAGATAAGGACGTAAGTCACCATCATGTCGCTCTGGGAATACGCCAATCCAAAGAAGTTCATGCAGACCTCGGCCTGGGTCTTGCCGTGGTTCACCGGGCTGGCGCTGGTGGCAACGGTCGGCGGGCTGGTCTGGGGGTTCTTCTTCACCCCCGATGATTACAAGCAGGGCTCGACCGTCAAGATCATCTACCTGCATGTGCCCAGTGCGATGCTGGCAATCAACGCCTGGATGATGATGCTGGTGACTTCGCTGGTCTGGCTGATCCGCAGGCACCACGTCTCGGCGCTGGCGGCCAAGGCGGCGGCACCGATCGGCCTGACCTTCACCCTGATCGCGCTGGTGACCGGCGCGGTCTGGGGCCAGCCGATGTGGGGCACCTGGTGGGCCTGGGATCCGCGCCTGACCTCGTTCCTGATCCTGTTCCTGTTCTATCTGGGTTACATCGCGCTGTGGCAGGCGATCGACAACCCCGACACCGCGGCCGATCTGACCTCGGTGCTGTGCATCGTGGGCTCGGTGTTCGCGGTGTTGTCACGCTATGCGGTGAATTTCTGGAATCAGGGGCTGCATCAGGGCGCGAGCCTGTCGCTGGATGCCGAGCAGCACGTCTCGAACGTCTATGCCTATCCGCTGTGGCTAAGCATCGCGGGGTTCATTGCGCTGTTCGTGACCCTGGTTCTGGTGCGCACCCGCACCGAGATAAGGGTCCGCCGCTTGCAGGCGCTGCTGGCGCGCGAGAGGCTGGCATGATCCCCGAACTTGGCAAATACGCGTTCGCGGTGCTGACCTCGTATGGGGTCGCTATCGCGCTGATCGTGGCGCTGGTGGGGTTCAGTCTGTGGCGCGGGGCAAAAGTGCGCCGGGCGCTGCACGAAGTCGAGGATCGGCAAGGAAAGACCCATGGCTAAGCCCTTGATGTTTCTGCCCCCCCTGCTGTTCGCGGGGTTGGCGGTGCTGTTCTATGTCGGCATGATCCGGCAAGACCCCGACAGCCTGCCCTCGGCGATGATCGGCAGGCAAGCGCCTGCCCTGACGGTGACGCCGCTGGGCGACGGCGCGCCCTTCAGCGATGCCACCCTGCGCGAACCCGGCGTCAAGCTGGTGAACTTCTGGGCCAGTTGGTGCGGCCCCTGCCGCACCGAACATCCGATCCTTGCGGCGATGCAGGCCGAAGGCATCCTGATCTACGGCGTGAACTACAAGGACAAGCCGGAAAACGCCCTTGGCTTTCTGGCCGAACTCGGCAATCCCTACACGGCTATGGCCGCCGATGCGACCGGGCGCAGCGGCATCGACTGGGGGGTTTACGGGGTGCCGGAAACCTTCGTGATCGACGCCAACGGCACCATCGTGCTGCGCTTTGCCGGCCCGATCAGCGCGGCCATCCTGCAAGACACCATCCGCCCGGCAATGGCCAAAGCCGCGGGCAACTGAGCCTCTCGCCGGTTCGGACATCCCGCCCGCGCCACCGAGGCAGTCGCGACCTTCTCTTTCTCCTTTGCCAAAATATCCCGGGGGTGAGCCGCGCCCGGAAAAGGGTCAAGTTGACCCTTTTCAGCGGCGAACGCCCGGCCCGTGGCCGGGCTGGGGGGGGCTGGCCCCCCGGCGCGCGATCCTCAGAGAAAGCTCTGCGGGTCGATATCGACCGCCAGCCGCAACGACGCGGGGCATTTTACCTGCCCCAGCCATTCGATCAGCGCCGCCTGCAACGGCACGCCCTTGTCGGCCTTGACCAGCAGCCGCACCCGGTGGCGGCCGCGCACCCGCGCGATCGGGGCCGGGGCGGGGCCGAACACCTGCGCCCCGATCTGCCGCAGCGGGGCGTCGAGGCGCGCCAGGTCGGCCCCGACAGCGAAGGCCTGCGCCAGATCGGGCGTGCTCAGGATGATCCCCGCCATGCGACCGTAAGGCGGCACCCCGGCGGCCCGGCGCTCGGCTGCCTCGGCGCGCCAGAAGGCGTCCTCATTGCCGCCCAGAATGGCCCGGATCACCGCGTGCTCGGGCTGGTGGGTCTGCAGCAAGGCCTCGCCCCGGCGCGCCCCGCGTCCGGCCCGCCCCGCCACCTGGCGCATCAACTGAAAGGTGCGCTCGGCGGCGCGCAGGTCCGAGCCCTGAAGCCCGAGGTCGGCGTCGATCACGCCGACCAGCGTGAGGTGGGGAAAGTTGTGCCCCTTGGCCACGATCTGGGTGCCGATGATCAGATCGGCCCCGCCGCCTGCGATCAGCGCGATCTGTTCTTTCAGCGCCCGGGCTGAGCCGAACAGATCCGACGCCAGCACCGCCACCCGCGCGGCCGGAAACCGCGCCGCCACCTCTTCGGCCAGACGCTCGACCCCCGGCCCGACCGGGGCCATGCGGCCCGCCACCCCGCAGGCCGGGCAGGTGGTGGGCAACGGCTTGGTGGCGCCGCACTGGTGGCACACCAGGCGCTTGAGAAAGCGGTGCTCGACCATCCGCGCGTCGCAGTGATCGCAGCCGATCTGGTGGCCGCAGGCGCGGCAGATCGTGACGGGCGCATAGCCGCGCCGGTTGAGAAACAGCAGCGCTTGCTCGCCCGCCGCCAGCCGTGCCGCCACCGCCTGCGCCAGCGGTGCGGAAATCCACTGATTGGCGGCCAGCTTTTCACCGCGCATGTCGATCGCCCGCATCACCGGCAGTTCGGCCACCCCGAAGCGCGCCCCCAGATCGAGACGGGCGTATTTTCCGGCCTCGCAATTGGCCCAGGATTCGAGCGACGGCGTGGCCGAGGCCAGCACCACCTGACAGCCCGCCAGTGCGGCGCGCAGCACCGCCATGTCGCGGGCGTTGTAAAGCACGCCCTCCTCTTGCTTGTAGGAACTGTCGTGTTCCTCATCGACCACGATCAGGCCAAGGTCTTGAAACGGCAGGAACAGCGCCGAGCGCGCGCCGACCACCACCTGACAGCCGCCCGCCGCCACCATCCGCCACAGGCGGCGGCGCTCGGTCATGGTCACACCCGAATGCCATTCGCCGGGGCGGGTGCCGAAGCGCGCCTCGATGCGGGTCAGAAACTCGGCCGTCAGGGCGATTTCCGGCAGCAGCACCAGCGCCTGCCGCCCCTGGCGCAGACATTCGGCCACCGCTTCAAGGTAAACCTCGGTCTTGCCCGAGCCGGTGACGCCGCGCAAAAGCGTGGTGCCATAGCCGCCGAGTGCGACCGCCGCCACCAGCGCGTCGCCCGCCGCCACCTGATCGCCTTCCAGCCGCGCCCCGGCCCGTTCTGGGTCAAGGCGCGGATAGGGCAGATCGCGGGCGGCGTCTGCCTCGATCACCGCGCCGACCGTGACCAGACCCTTGATCACGCCGGGGCTGACCCCGGCCTCGGTGGCCAGTTCGGTCAGCGTCAGCGCCGCCCCGCCGTAACGGCCCAGCACCGCCAGCACCCGGGCGCGGGCGTCGGTGGCGCGGGCGGCGGTGCCGTTTCCCAGCCGGTAAACCCGGCGTCGGGCGGGTGGATCAATCAGACCCGGCGCGCGGGTGGCCATCCGCAGCATCAAGGGCAGGGGGGTCATGGTGTAGTCGGCGGCGCGGGCCAGAAAGGCGCGCAGTTCGGCACTCATCGGCGGGGCGTCAAGCACCCGGATCACGGTGCGCAGCCGGGCCGGATCGAAGCCGCCGCTGCCCGGCCCCCAGACCACCCCCAGCACCTGGCGCGGCCCCAGTGGCACGGCGACGAAATCGCCGGTGGTGCAGCCCGCTTCGGGCGCGCGGTAATCGAGCACCGGGCCAAGCGCGCGCCCCAGTGCCTCGGCGATCACCACACCGACCAGATCGCCTGCCCCGAATTGCTGCACCGCGCCCCGCCTGTCGCTCTTTCGCCGCCGCTGATCTTGCGCTAATACACCGCGCAACGCGGGGGCAACACCACCCCCGCCTTGCAAAGGAGCAAACAGATGAAATTCTTTGTCGATACCGCCGATGTCGCAGCGATTGCCGAGCTTAACGAGTTGGGCATGGTCGATGGGGTCACCACCAACCCCTCGCTGATCCTGAAATCGGGGCGCAACATCCTTGAAGTCACCAAGGAGATTTGCGCCATGGTGGCGGGCCCGGTGTCGGCCGAGGTGGTGGCGCTGACCGCCCCCGAGATGATCAGCGAAGGCCGGGCGCTGGCCGCCATTGCCGACAACATCGCGGTCAAGGTGCCGCTGACCTGGGACGGCCTGAAAGCCTGCAAGGTGCTGACCGGCGAGGGCCACATGGTCAACGTGACCTTGTGCTTTTCGGCCAATCAGGCGCTGCTGGCGGCCAAGGCCGGGGCCACCTTCATCTCGCCTTTCGTCGGGCGGCTGGATGACATCAACGCCGACGGGCTGGAGCTGATCGCCGATATCCGCACCATTTATGACAACTACGACTTCAAGACCCAGATCCTGGCCGCCTCGATCCGCAGCGCCAACCATGTCTCGCAATGCGCCCTGATCGGGGCCGACGTGGTGACCGCCCCGCCCGCCGTGATCAAGGCCATGATCAACCACCCGTTGACCGACAAGGGGCTGGAAGGGTTCATGAAGGATTGGGCGAAAACCGGGCAGACGATTCTCTGAAAGCATGTATAGTGCCGCCAGAGCCAGTATCTGGATGATAGTTGCATGATCGAGCCGGACCTGCGTGACCGCATCATTGCCGAGCCTGAGGTGATCCTTGAGGACCGCGATCTGATGCGCGCCCTGATCGCCGCCAACGAGCGCGCGATGGGCACCAATGTGGTCGATCTGCGCGGCATCGGCATGGAGCGGCTGGAGGCGCGGCTGGAGCGGCTGGAAGACACCCACCGCTCGGTGATCGCTGCGGCCTACGAAAATCTGGCGGGCACCAATCAGGTGCACCGCGCGATTCTGCAGATGCTCGACCCTTTGAGCTTCGAGGAGTTTCTGAAAAACCTCGGCGGCGAGGTGGCCCAGACCCTGCGTGTCGATTGCATCCGGCTGGTGCTGGAATCGGTGCAGGATGCCGAAGACCCGGCGCTGCGGCGGCTGGGCGAGGTGCTGTTCGTGGCGGAACCCGGCTTCATCGCCGATTACGTGGCGGGCGGGCGCAATGTCAGTCTGCGCCCGGTGACGCTGCGCCAGACCATCCCCAGTTCGGATCAGATCTACGGCGAGCGCGCCGGGTGGATCCGCTCGGAAGCCTTGCTGCGGCTTGATTTCGGCAAGGGGCGGCTGCCGGGCCTCTTGGTGATGGGGGCCGAAGACCCGCATCAGTTCAAGCCGACCCAGGGCACCGATCTGCTGGCCTTTTTCGCCGGGGTGTTCGAGCGCACGATGCGGCGCTGGCTGTCGTGAGCGCCGCGGCGGGTCTGGCAATTTCGCCAGTGGCGCGCGACGCGCTGGCGGGTTGGCTTGACCATCTGCGCGCGGTGGACGGGGTGGCGGCCAACACCGAGGCCGCCTATCGCACCGATGTGGTCGGGTATCTCGGGTTTCTCGCCGGGCATTGCGAGGGGCCGCAGACGCTGGCCGGGCTGGTCACGCTGGGCTTGGGCGATCTGCGCGCCTGGATGGCGCACGAGCGCGGGCGTGGCATCGGGGCGCGCTCATTGGCGCGGGAATTGTCGGCGGTCAAGGGCTTCACCGGCTGGCTGGCCGAGCGCGAGGGCGGTGACGCCACCACCGTGCTGTCGGCCC
>Ga0210039_1002436_pt1 | contig 15359 bp, 28 predicted proteins | sample CryGeyCG2114_250_3_FD_185460 | JGI IMG/M metagenome (GOLD analysis project Ga0210039, IMG submission 185460) | Groundwater microbial communities from aquifer - Crystal Geyser CG17_big_fil_post_rev_8/21/14_2.50 (SPAdes) (version 2) | ecosystem: Environmental > Aquatic > Deep subsurface >...
AACTTGGCGAGACTGATTCGCGGATCGCGCACGCAGTGCTACATGCCTGACAGCGTGCGGTCCACGGCTTGTCGATCCATTGTGGTTCGAGTTTGTTAACATTTACTTAACATCTGATCCGTATAATGAAACTGTACTAGAAGCAATCCATCGCTTCAACCGCGCTAGGCTTGTGACCAAGCTCGACCAGCGACGCGGCATATAAGTATCGTGCGGCCGGAATGGTACCCCGGCATCGGGCAACGGCGGCCGAGTTAGGCCGAGTCAGACTAGGGATTATGATACGGACTGCGAATGATAATCATTATCATTAGGCTATCCCGTCGCGGAATTTACAAGCCGCACATAATCCAACATGCTGTAGTTAATCGAACGATTATGGCATGTTTCGCGAGGGCGATAGTATCGGCTAGCATACTCCAATTGCGGGGGTTTTGGTCTGATAACGTCGTCGATGTGGCGCGGATCATAGGATGCGACTATTTTGCGGGTGAGATTGTAGCCTTATGCCTCCTGGCATACGGCGGTAATTTTGCCGCGCAAACCCTCAAAGAAGGAAAGGAAACGCCATGGAAATCAATGGAATGAACCTGGTAACAGGAGCATCTTTAGTAAAACTTATCAACAAAATCCGAGCTAATTCAGGTAAGCTTGCCGACGATATCCATCTGGCCGCCGTGAGCGTGCTGGCGGAAATCGAGAAGGAGCTGGATAAGACTGGCGCGCCGAATGTAGACAGGATTAGACAACTCCTCCTTAATGTGCATGTCTCCAACCGCCGGAAGGCGTTGGGCGAATGGTTCCGGGTATATGCCCCGGTCACTGTGGCATGGGCAAAGGACGGTAGTCTGTCCGTCAAGATGTTGAAGGGTGCACTGGCCAAGAGTCATCCGGGCTTCGATATTGAAGGTGCTGCTGCCATACCGTACTGGGACATGACCGAGGAGAAGGTACCGGGCCCGGTGGATTTCATCAAGATGATCCAGAATATGCAGCGCAAGATGGAGAAGGCACTGAAGGGCGAGGCCGATTCCAAGCAGTCCCCCGACAGCATCGAGCGTGCTCTCGGTGGCTTGGGCGCGGTCCTGGCTTCGCTCGAAGCCTGATCACTGTCGGTAAATCCAAGCCCCTCGGCACCATTGCGGGGGGTTTTAGTTTATCCACAGAGCGTAGTGTCGGCGTATGGTAGCTGGCTTTTAGTCAAAAGCATAAATGCCAACGACGACCAATACGTTCAAGCGCTCGCAGCTTGAACCCTAGTTGACTAGCACTAGGTTACCGAAGCTAGTCCCGCCCCGGCGTAATGAACCGGGGCATCTATTTTCTACGCGTCACCTGCCGATGACACGAGTGGTGAGACTGACGGGCTGCCGTCATCCTTCCTTTAACTACCGGAGTACGTCTTATGGTAGCTGCAATTCAAAACAATCGTACACTCTGGCGAGTTGAGTCTATTGAGCAAGCCGTTCAGCGGCTTGGTTTGGTGGGTAAGGCCCGCAGTTCCGCAGTCTTTGCACTGCGTATTGCCAAGGAACACGCCCATAATGGCGTGTTGTTGGTGGCCCTGTGAAGTATATCAGGGACGGTCTTGAACTCATCGGCACTGCTGCCCTCGCTGCCATTTGCTTTGCGGGAATGTTCTTTGTAATCAATAACTTGGGAGTGTTGGCCTACCTACTCTTCGGAGCATAGTATGATCCGTAAAACAAGTAAGGGTACGTACATCATCACCGTTCAGGTTGAAGTTTCCGAAGAGACCATGAACGGTATCCTCAGCAGTAGCAAGAGCAACGCAGCCTATCGGCTGTATCATGCAATCGTGGCTCGCATCAACCTGATGCATGCCATGCACATCATCCATAACCTGAAGCAGGAGAAATCGTCATGAGCGCAACCGCAAAGATTGTAAAAGACAACCGTTCAGTAATCATCTACCAGCGCAAGACTATCAACGGTCGGCAGGAACTCGAAGTACGAAACTTGGTAGGGGAAGTCATGTTCTCCTGCCGTAGGTTGTCAGGGCTTCGTCGCTACCTGATGCGGAAGAAGTACAACCCTCACGTGTACGATGAGCTCCCGAAGCGTACTCAGCAGGACTTGGATGAGTACCGAGCAGCAGAGGAGCAGGGTACCAAGCTGCCCTCACCGCCCCGAGTAACCCTCGGTCAGGTATTCGGTGACATTCTCAATTCAAATCGGAGTGTAGCATGAGTACACGAATGCAGCATCAGTACACCCCAGACCAGCAACATCACATCAACCGAGCACACGCTTTCGTCAAGGCCAATCATTCTAAGGGTAACATGATCCAGTTCCCTTCGTTCAGTGTCGGTCGGATTCGTGGTCGGTGGGTAGACAATGGCAAGTCCTACCCTCACAGCAGTGAACGTCAGCGGCTTCGTAATATCAGGAAGTATGCCAGATGAGTAAGAAACTCTGCACCATTAACCCTGATGGCAGTGTTACTGTAGTCAACAGGTATGGTGAACATGTTGTAGAGGAAATGAAGGTTCATTTCAGGAGTGAGTCATGAAGTACCCAATCAAGGTATCAGAAGTACCGGAGTAAACTTCATAGTTTAGTAGGGCAGGGTAGTGTAATTGGAAGCACGACGGGACTTATAATCCCGATACGCCAGATTAGCGGTTAGCCTGGGTTCGATTCCCAGCCCTGCCACCACCTGTTTATGCTTGATACTACCCCCGTGTGGTGAAATTGGTAGACGCTATAAGGGCTGACACAATAATGGAACTTTCTTAAAACAAAATGTCTAATGGGGGAGTGGCGGAACTGGTAGACGCGCTCGGTTTAAGCCCGAGTATCCGAGAAGATGTAAGGGTTCGAATCCCTTCTCCCCTACCAATATAAAAAGGAAAGTTTATTATGAAAATATATGGTCCTTATACACGCAAAGATAATAGACAACACATATGTATAGTACACGAGGATGGATCTAGACAAACACAATCTTTTCCTAGGTTCTTAATGGAGCAACATCTAGGAAGGAAACTACAACCACACGAAGAGGTGGATCATATTGACAATAACTTCACCAACAATGATATAACTAATCTACAAGTCCTTACTAAGACACAAAATAGACGCAAAGAAATGCAAAGAGATAAAAGAAAAGCGTCCTATGTTTCGTTTGTGTGCCCTTGTTGTGGAAACACAGCAACTAAGCGTAAGTGTGATGTAGATCACAATAGAAAGAAAGGCAGAGCAGGTCCTTATTGTAGCAGACAATGTGCAGGTAAAATGCATAATTAAAATCCCCCGGTCGTAAGACCTTGCCGGTTCGAGTCCGGCCTCGGGGACCATCTACACCTCCATAGTGTAAAGGATAGCACAAGGGATTTCTACTCCCTTAGTCTGGGTTCGAATCCTAGTGGGGGTGCCATATTTCGGGAGTAAACATGAACATGGAAGAATTTAAGGGCTGTAGTTTGGTTATTATAACAGCCGTTGTCTGTTTTGTAATAGCTTTACTTGCCATCCCTTCTAAAACAAAGGAACCCTCCGAGCACACTGTACCATACAAGAGTGAGCAATGCACCAAGCACAATGTAACTGATGTCAATGGTAAGGATCATCTACTGTTGATGTGTCCATCTGGTAACTACCTACTCGATCCTGTTGTAGGAGAGCCGTGAATATATTCTTCCTCGATCAAGATCCTAAGCTAGCTGCTCAGTACCACTGCGATAAACATATCGTAAAGATGGTGCTTGAGTCCGCACAGATTCTCAGTACTATCCATCGCCTCAATGGGCTAGACGAAGGGTACAAGATCACACACCGATACCACCCATGTACAGTATGGGCTGGTAAGTTTATTGAGAATTATCAATGGCTTAGAGAGCTTATCTCAGCCCTCAATCAAGAGTATCGTTACAGATACTACAGGCAGGGCAACCACATGTCCTATAATGTAGTGTCTGTGCTCAGTAAGAGCAGCTTACCTAGTAATGGTGGTACTATCAGTGCCCCAGCACTAGCTATGCCTGATGAATGCAAGATTGCTGGTGATCCTGTAGCCAGTTATCGAGCATACTACAAATCCCACAAGGCAGACATCGCCAAGTGGTCTCGTCGTCAACAACCTGAGTGGTGGTAACATGGTAGTGTGTGATTGTAAATCAAAGGTAACTGAGAAAGTACTTTCTTACGAGGATATCTTGGAGCATGAAGGTGTTTATAGGATGCTATCGGGCCCCAGTTTTAATTTATCTGTTCGTTTCATTGTAATACATTCTCTTTCTAAAAAGACTGTGTTATACTATAACCCATTAAGCGGTGCGCTGGAACCAGCCACTGACTGCTGGATATTATCAGGTACTTTTGCAAAGACAAACGAGCAAGTCTGTTTCAGTCTCAAGTCCAATTGAAAAGGAGCAACACCATGAAGCAACGTGAATCCTATCTCGACCAAGAACTGTCCCGTCTGTCTCAAGATCGGAGTGTACATGTAGTACATAGTGCCAACCAGAACATGACAGTAAGCTACATCATCGTGAACCACGACACCGGGCCGACTGTTGTTGCCCATACTGCCAAGCGCAACCCGAAGGATAACTTCAGTCGTCGCATTGGTCGCCTGATTTCTAAGGGTCGGCTTCTTGCTGGCAAGGGCCGTCGCCACGTACATATTGATTACATTCCGCAGAATGCTGAACAGTGGCGAGCATTGGACCGTAAGGTACTGGGGTTGTTTACATGACGATGGTGTTCTTTCGTCGTCGTAGGCTGGGGCTTGGATCACTTACGGGGATAGTTGGTAGTATGCAAACCCGTGCATCCATTCAGACTCACAACCGACTACCGCGTACTGCACGTAGGGAGGGGCAGTGGCCTGAAGATTCCACTAAGGTAGTACGATGGGGCTGTACTGCCGAGACTCCGACAGACAACCGACACACCACCATCAACACCAGCCATGCTATCCATGCAGTGAACGATAAGCTCGGGTTCCGTGAGATGTTGATGCAGCATCATCAACTTAATGGCGGTCAACTGCTGTGCCCACGAACGTGGTCCTTCGATGATTACTTAGACCACGCTGCTCCTCACCTGCCTGTAGTTATTCGTCCATCCCGTCACGCTCAGGGTCGTAACCTGTATGTATGTCGTACTGCAACCGAGGTAGCCCGCGCTATTGAGCGATGCCGTAATGGTTACGTATCAGAGTTGATCAATAAGGTAGCAGAGTACCGCGTGTTCGTAGCACAGGGCCGAGCTGTATGGGTAGCCAACAAGACTCCCGGTAATCCTGATCAGATGGCATGGAACGTTGCTCGTGGCGGTCGCTTCGATAACGTAGGCTGGGGTGACTGGCCTCTGCGTGTAGTGCGGGTTGCTATTGAGGCGTTCAATCTCACTGACCTTCACTTCGGTGGAGTGGATGTAATCGTTGATGATGATGGCCGAGCATACGTTATCGAGATCAACAGTGCTCCCTCTCAGACCAGCCCTTACCGGCAGGAATGTTGTGCTCGGGTGTTTGACTTCATGAATACTGAGCATGTCAACCGTATCCCAATGACTGATGAGCGTGGTGGTTGGCGCAAGTTCATTCATCCTGCTATTTCTAACGAGGCGACAATGTTATGAACGCTGATGATAAACCCTCGTTGCCTACCTATCCTGCTGTGGGGATAGATAATTCTTTTGGTTTTTGTGGAGCTAAAATACCTAAATTATTCTTCTCACCTTTTAACAAACCAGACTCACTAAGAAATCAATTAGCAGGTTCCAACGTTTCTTTTTTATTCGAGAGAGGTTACACTGTAATACTGAGTAAACAGTTTCTTTGTGGACTACACACAGCCCCAAGAGACGAGAACAACTACAGTCTCAGGTCTCTAATGTTAAAGAGATGCACGAAGGAGATTGCTGATAGAACTTATCGTAAGTACGTTGTAGTAGATCTTGGAACGGATCTTCTATGCTACTGCCCAGACGATGAGTACGATGTAGGTGAGTTGGATATTACTAAGTCTGTTGATTACATACCTTACGGTACCTATCAAAAGGATACCGAATCATCAGCTTCTCTATGCGTCTTTGTGCAATCATCACAATATTGCGTACAAATAGATAAGGTGTTATCCAGAAAGGATGTAAGCCATTTATTCTGTTTTAGTTCTGCGCCTTGCTTGCATGGGCGTGCCTATAACAGAACCTCTACAGATATACTCTGTGCAAATGCTATGTATGGGTGGGCATCTAGTGTTCCCGGTCTACTAGAACGTAGAGGTAGATCGGTACCATTAGGGGGTGACTCTTCTGCTCACGTTTGTTTCTTAGGTATGTTCAAGAATCCTACCATGTTGGGCGCTCCGTGTTGGTGCTTTATTTTTAAACAGCAACCTTTCTCCCTGAACTATACTCCAATGGAGGAGTACTTCAATGATTGGCTATGATGTAGAAAGTTTTCTGGAGATTGACGGGCAGCCTATTGCTGCCGAGAAGTTTCTTGGTGGTAGTAAGAACAATCCAGAAGCTCTCGATGATCAGGTAGTATCACATCCAGACAACGTGATGGCAGAGTTTGCCTCACGTTCCCCCTTTGATCACCAGTATCTTAGAGACATTATCTCTAATGATATCAAGAAGTTAGTACAAAGAGTAGCTCCGGCTAAAGTACTTTTAATCAGTGCCATGGATTGTCCATCTGGTATGCTGGCCGATAGTACACTAGCTGAGGAGATTGGTTGCGATCCAGATTACCGTGACGGTAGAATGAGGGAGCCTATCAGGACTACTGATATCGGTAACTATCGGTATGCTGGTGGACACATTCACTTCGATTGTCACAAGGATCTACCAGCAGACATCGCTGCTAGGGTGTGTGATGTGCTTCTTGGCGCGCCGCTCGTGGCTATGGGAGAGAAGCAAGAGGGTAGGCGCACAGTGTATGGTCTTAATGGTCTGTATAGACCCAAGTCTTACGGCATCGAGTACCGCACACTCAGTAATTTCTGGGCTAAGTTATTGGTAAATAACATACCAGTAAGAGCTGCCAAGTTTCAAGGTCTTGTCAGCATGACTGCTGCTGTGCTGGAGAAGGCGGAGTATGAAGTAGTTATGCGTGTCATTAAAAATGCAGACTACGCTGCTGATATTATCAACAACGAAGCACGTACTGAGGGTGCTAAGTTGCTATCTTCAATTGATAAGGAGCTAAGAGGTGGGTAATCTAGTAGCAGTATACGGTACCTTGAGACAGGGACAACGAGCCAATAGTCTTATGAAGAGTGAACCATTAGCAGTGGCTAGGTTCAATCATCGTTGCTTCTATAGGCATGACTTTGATGACGTACAACAGTTGCCTGAGTTCTACGCCAACTCTGATTATCGAAGCAGCTACACCTTCGTACTAGCTGCTCCTACTCATGCGAGTTATCCTGCTATTGTTCCTGTCAGTACTCCATTGGTAAACGAGTGGGAAAAAAAGAACAATCAAAAGTACAGCATTGAACTTGAGATCTACAATGTAGATAATGAGACTCTTGCTAGTCTGGATAGATACGAAGGTTATCCACATCTTTACATAAAGGGTGGAGTAGATTTCAACGAAAATGTAGTTGTACCAAAGGACGAAACTTCCCGTAAGTTTCTTTTCGAGGATATCAATAAGTATAGATCTGCTATCCTTGTGTACATAATGAACTTGCCTAAGGATCAGGTTAATAACATGCACTTCATAGCCAGCGGTAGCTGGCTGGACTTTGATCCAAGTAGGTCTACACCAGTGAGTGCCTTGGAGGACTGCTACAATACCGCTAGGCCTGTAAAAAACCCTACATCAGATGTAGATCTTGATGACTTACAGAGGATGACTAGCGAAAGAATCAGACAGATAATGAACACGTATAGACCTCGGCGTACAGGGACTCAGATACTGTGGAATGATATGATGGCAAACCGTACCACTGATGAAGATACGAATTGGGTACAGCCTAATGAGCAATAACACTCAGTATGCAGCTCCGTCTACTTCCCTCCTGTATGGTTACTGCGGGGGAGTGGTTATACTAAACAAAGTGTATAACCAAAAACCTCTTTATACAACCTTACCTGAATTAGGGTCTGTAGAATCTGCTAAGAGGTTACGTATACAGTACAGGGATTATCGAAATAGGCTTGTTGTAACCGATACCAGGGACTTAGCTCAACTAGACGTACTAGAAACTGACGAGAAATCACAGGTTGTGTACAAAGCTTGGAAGGTAGGTGCAAGCGGAGTAGTACTGTTACCTAAGCGAATCATAACAAGAACGGTAAGCAGTAGAAGTGTTAGACCTAATGCCTATGCACATCACATGTACCCTGCTGGTCATAATACTATCACTGTTCTAGGAATTCACCATCTTTACCACTTCTGCCAAAGTACTAGTCGTTCTGATCCTTTTGCATACTTCGTACCTAAGCTATACTTTAATCTCCGAGCTAACTCGGGTTTGTTGACCTTGTGTGCAATCAAGCATAACACCCGCCCCCATGGGTCCAACCCTTTGTCTAATGTAGGAGCCTCTCTTTACGCTTTAGCTAAATCAAAAGGTATGCAGCTCCGTAAGCAGCACAAGTGGTTCTTGTTAAAGGAACCTGATTGCTGGGTATCCTTTCCCTTCCCACTGTTCTCTAATGTTAGATATAAAACTAATCACGAGGGATATAAGGGTAAGGCAGAGAGTATTATGTTTGCTCTTGCAAGAGAATCAGATCCTAATAACCTTCCACAAATAGAGGCACTTGACGATGTTAGAATATAACGGAATCAGCAAACGAGATGCAGAATGGTACTTCGGTGGGACTTTAGCTATCAACAACGAAGAAGGAACAGTACACAGTGTATCAGTAAGAGAGGCTCCTGACAGAGGTTATTGTTATCGGGTAGGTAGTAGATCTTTTTCTCCCGAACATTTCCATAGGGCATTCAGCGTTTACAAGTTCCCTCTTGGTTGGGTACAGGTAGGACCTGTCGCTGTATTTGTAAAAGCCTTTGCTCGAAGATCTACTAAGAAGGGCTACACCTTGGATGATCTTCACATGTACAATCCTTATGCAATATTCTTGAGAACCATTCGCTCTAACTACATCAGTCGTCACTTGAACAATAAGGACAAGGATTCTAACCAAGCCACCCTCAATAGATTGATTGCTCTTGATAACCTGTTAGCAGATACAAAGGTCCAAGTGTCTAGAGAAAAGTTACTTAAAAGTCGTAGTATGTCGGGCAGTTTATATAGACCTCAGTATTTGTCCTATGACAACGGCATTGATTTAATCTTAAACCGAGCACGGTTTGGATCAAGTGCCCTATCAAAAGACTTTGCCTTGTGTACCTGCATAGGAACAAAGAAGAACGGACGAGTGTCTATCCTATACAGAGAGAAGGCTGTAGGATACGCGAGCCAAGACACACTTAGATTGTTTCCTCCCTTCATGGGATTATCTGATCAACTCAAAAGGCAGACTAATTTTACTGCCGAGGTATATGCATGAACTGTAGTGTAGGTCATATGATTCGCAGAGAACCTAGATCGGCAATTGATTCAGGTATAAATAAAAGCCAAGCGGATTTCACTAAACCCGGTACATTGGTAGGTATCGAGATCGAGATGGAGAACTACCGTAACCTAGGAAGGAACTTACTATACTGGAACTACACTGGAGACGGCTCACTTCGTGATAATGGTGTTGAGTTTGTTAGTAGGATTTTAGGAAGCAGGGATATCATTCCCTCTCTACTGGAAATCGAGCCGTGGTTAAAGGTGTGTAGAGACAGTTGGCGGGCCGGTATTCATGTCCATGTCAACGTAGCTAACCTGACGGTAGAGCAGGTTATGTCTGTGTGTAAGTTGTATGCTCTTATGGAGCCCCTCATCTTTGCGTGGGAGGGTAACGATAGGGACAAGAATAACTTCTGCCCACCGTGGTCCACCATACCTACCCATCCCGAGGCGTTAGCTGCTGCTGTTGCCACTATCAGAGAACTGACTCCAACTAAAAGGGCTGATCCTGATGAGAACCTTCGAATACTTACACGACACCTCGGAGGTTTGCACAAGTACACCGCCTTGAATCTTGGATGTATATTGAGATTCGGTAGTATCGAGTTTAGATTGATGCGGTCTACACAAGATACTAATAAGATTGCCCAGTACGTGCAGCTATGTGCTGCAATTGTAAATACTGGAGCCGAGTCGGTAGATTCATCCCCATTGGATTTGTTATCAGGAGCAGGAGCAGATCGTGTGATTGACTTACTTGGAACACCTTTCCTTAAACAAGTACGCGACTATGATGCACTGGTTTGGGAAGGGGTACACGGTGCTAACATCATTCATGTTGCGGATACACCAACTTTTATTCAACCATTGGTTGACGATGTTTTTGATACACCCTTGCTAGGAGAAGTATAATGTGTGGTTTGTTTGGATTAGTAAGTTCTGTAGCGTTGCCTAAAGGTCAACGCAATTTCGTTCTTCAGTCTACCTTTGTTGGTACTCTTCGTGGTGATGACAGTACTGGATTGGCTTTGGTAGACAAGGACAACAACATCAGTGTATACAAGAAGGCTCTGCCAGGTCCCGACTTTCTTACCTCCAGTATGGGAGTAAAGGCAGAGGCTGCACTGGATTCTAGCTTTGTAGTAATCGGTCACAACAGAGCAGCTACACGTGGGGGTAAGCCGTGTGACTTGACTGCTCATCCCTTCGAGTTCGGTAGCATCGTTGGTGCTCACAACGGTACTCTTAGCTACAACAACGAGCTTCCTATCAATAAACATAAGGTAGATTCTATGAATCTACTTGACTCCCTTAGCAGTTTGGATACTGCGGATAAGATTGTCAAGCTACTTGAGAAGGTAGATGGTAGCTATGCTCTTACATGGTATGATGCATCTACAGAGATCATGTGGCTAGCCCGTAATAAGGATAGACCTATGTCTATCTTGGATACTGGTAAGTTCTTTTACTGGACATCCGAGTACAACCAACTGATCTGGATGTTACAGAGAAATGGCTGCCTGACATCAGAGAACGTCAAGAAAATTGTAAACCTCCCTGTTGGTACTTTGTTCGGGTATGACACCCGTGCTATGGAGGTAGCACACTCTGTAAATTTTACCCCGGTAGAAAAAAAAACCACTCATTACGGAAACTACTGGCAGGGTTCTGGCAAAAACACTTCTTCATTTAGTGATGACGTTATCACTTACTCTTATAACCACGAGTTTAAGGATAAGGTAGCGTACCTTCATCTGGACAAAGCTATCCGTAAAAAGATGTGGTCCAAGGAGGATCGAGATGTTATGATCCGCTTTGTTTCTGCGGAACCCTTGGGTGCTAGCGGTACTACTGTTAAGTACAAGGGGTTTGCTTACACCTTTGATGGAGAGAAGTTCCCTTGTACTGTGTATGGTACCAATAGTAGTAACTATGATTTCTGTACCATGTACATTGGCAACATCAATGGTATCTACAAGTCAGAGACTAAGGCTATTATTCACATGCTGTCTATCATCGAGAACAGCGTTTCGGTAATGTCCAGCAGCAAGGAAGAATATGAGAAGACTCTGGAGAGCCTTGAATCCAAGAAGCCGGTGGAAAGAAAAGAAGAGGAAGCAACCGTAACCAAAATGAAGCCGAGAATCAAGCCTTCCTTTCTTAAGGGCCCCGCCAAGAATGAGTGGATCAGTAAGGAAGCGTTTCTTAAGAAGGTGTCGTCTGGTTGTGGTTCTTGTGGTGAAGCCATTGATCCTAAGGATCATGATAAGATTGGCTGGCTAGACGGCAAGCAACCTATCTGTCCTGATTGTGTAGAACTTGTATCTGAATCCAACATGTATGGATTATCATGTACCCTCTAACCGACAATGATCTAATTGATCTCGGGTTTACAGTAGGTTCTTTCGGACACACATTCAGACAGGACTTTCACTCTGATGGACAGGACTTCTACGTGCAACTATACCCAGCAGATGGGTGTGCTGACATGGTAGGCAGGGTGTACGGAGTGGACCTGACAGAGGAGCCTAGCTGGGTGCTGCTGGAGACTAAATCCTTCCGAAACAAGCCATCATTAGCTGAATACATCACCCAGTTTGGGTATGGTCAGGCTAATTTTCAAAAAGTCAATAGGTTAAGTGCATAAAAAAGTGAAAAAAGTTCTTGACAGAATGGCAGTTTACCCGTATAATGGGGCCATCCCCGCCAGGGTTGATGGGGTACTCGCTCCGCAGTACAGTGTAGTATGAGGTACTGGTATAAGGCTAGACTGTCAGCAGCAGTAAAGGAACTGCTATCCCGTAGGGATCTGTATGCAGAGTTATACAGAGCTGTAACAGAACTACGAGGAGGGGCAGATAAAGTTAAGCTAGGTAATGGAACCCTGAGGAAACACAATGGACTGGAACACACTGACAGAGACAGCAGACGAGGCAGAGCTGTACACACAGATGAAGGACATAGCTGATCTTAGGTACGGTAAGGATGTACCTCTGTCTGTAGACAGCAATGTAACCCGACAAGATTTATGGACTGACGATGACATACCATTCTAACCCCCTTGTTATCGGTGTAGCTCATCATGATAATGATTTCTATCAAACATGGACTACTCTGCTAGCTGCCCTACAATTTAGGTTCGGTAATAAACTCCCATCATTGAGCAAAGAACAGCTTGTTAAATCAATCAACGAGGCTATAGGTGGGTTTTACCGTATAGGGCAGAACTCTTTTGAGTATAACGTAGAAGAGGAGGAACGTGATCCTAATAATATCCCAAAGTATCTGGCGATATCTGATAAGAACCTGCTTCTTGGAGAAGCAGAAGTAGATGCTTACTTGTCCACTACAACGTGGTCCAATGGTGAGACGTTTATACTAGACACACGTATACCTGATTATAATCAGCAGATTTACAGTGTATAGCAGAGGAACTAATTCTGATGAAACTTAAACCAAAGGATGATAGAAAACCTACCATTGTAGTCGGAGATATCCACGGTGTCTATGAGATCGTGGATGCCGTACTTGCTCTTGATCAGCCTGTAGTATTTATTGGAGACTACCTTGATAGTTTTGATCGGTCCATTGAGGATCAGTTTAAGGCTGTAACCAAGGTACTCCGTGCTGTTGAGGACGGTAGAGCAGTTGCCTTGAAAGGTAATCACGAAGCATCTTACCTTGAGCCTAGCATGAGATGCAGTGGGTACAACCCAAAGCTACAAGCTTTACTTGATTCGGATTTTGATAAGGGCCGTACTGTTAAAAAAGCAATAGAGCATTTACTAAAGCCTTATCACTTTGCCGAAGGGTTCCTTATCTCTCATGCCGGTGTATCCAACAATGTACTTAAATGGACTAACATAGGTCTTCAAGAGTACTTAGACAACGGTCAGTTCGGTGATATTGGTTGGGCAAGAGGAGGTTCTAGTAGAGTAGGAGGTTTATTCTGGTGTGACTGGGATGAAGAGTTTGTTCCAGTACCAGAACAGCCGCAGATCGTGGGCCACAGCAGACGAGTAGGCAATGTGATTGGAGTTAAGGGTAACTCCTACTGCATTGATGTACTGGAACACAACAACCCCCTCAAAACTGTGGTAGAGATCAAGGATGGGCAGTTGACTGAAAGGAAGATTGACACCACCAACTACAGGAAAGCATCATGATATCTGATAGAGAGGCTTGGGCTATGTTTGCTGCTGCGAGATTGTCCTACTTAGGAAACGAGTCTGGATGTAGTCGAGTAGCAGACGTGCTGGTAAAAGAACTCAACGAACGTTTTCCTGATGAGGATGTAACCAAACTTAAGGCTCAGAATGAGGAGCTTAAGAAGAATGTTGCCGATCTTCATTTGTACATTCATACACTAGAGAAGCAGTTGTATGACCTTAGATAGTTACAAGCAAATACTTGAAGAACTTATCAAGGAACTTGATGAGGTTGTAGATTACTATAACAGATCAACGTACGACATGGTTCCTGACGTAGTACAGGACATCAAGAACACTCTCGCAAAATACCGCAATGAATTATAAGGGCCTATGGAACAACAGATCATATCAGCAGTCATTCAATCAAAAGAGTGCTATGACCTAGTACGTGATTACCTTGATCCTACTAGCTTCAGCCCGGAAGCAGCCGCTGTACTCAGTAGAGTAGACGACTTCTACGAGACAGACAAGAAGGCAGACTCTTGCGATGTTAGTATCATCAGAACTAACCTTCTGACCACCGCACCTAAGGGTGCCATGCAAGACCAACTAAGTGATTTCTTGGAAGTAGTCCTTGGTTATGAAGTATCAATCCCCAATGTAGTCAAAGAAGTTATTGCTCAACAACAGAAAGCCTGTGGTCATAGGTTAGCTCAGGCTATTCTAACCAACGACAACAAAGCAACATTAACTGATCTCGTAGAACAGTACGTGGATGTACTCAACAAGACAGATGTAGGGTTGTCTGATGAAGAGGAGTACATTGCTCCAGATATTACCAGCCTAGTACAGCAGCACGTGTCTGATGACAACGTAGTATTCTTGGCACCCAAGAGTTTGAATGACAGGCTACGTGGCGGTGTACCAAAGCCTCGCCTCATCATAGCAAGTGCTAGACCCGAGTCTGGTAAGACGGCCCTCTCTGTCAGCAATGCATGTGCTAATGCATTCTTAGGCAAGAAGGTCATCTACTACCAGAACGAGGAGTCTGTTGTTGATGTATTATTGCGCGCAGTATCCAACTTGTCAGGCATGACCTATGAACAGCTAGTAGCTAATCCTCAGAAGGCACAGGAGTTGGCAGAGAGTAGGGGTTTAGGTAACATAGTCTTTAAGTATGCCACTCGTAACAATCTGTGGGAGCTTAATGCTCTGATGAAGAAACACAAACCTGATCTGGTTATTGTGGATCAGTTAAGAAACCTACAGATGAAGACAGATGGTTTGACTGAGTTGCTTGAACGAGCATCCAAGGGTCTGCGTAGACTGGCAGCTAAGCACAACTGTGTGGTACTAGCTATTACTCAGGCCGGTGAGTCTGCTCAGGATAAGGCTGTCCTATCCATGTCTGATATTGACAGCAGCAAGACTGGTCTTCAGGGTGCGTGTGATATACTACTGCTCATGGGCAATACTCCACAACTGGAGGCCAACAACAGAAGGTGCTTGACTCTGGCTAAGAACAAGGTCAGTGGTGTACACGACTCTTGGTATGTAGCCATTAACAAACAACTATCCCGCATTCATGACGGGTAAGGAAGTAACATGGATAAGAACATGCTGATGCAGTACATAGACGGTCTACATGATGCATTGTTTTCTGTCATCAAGAACAATGAGAATGAGTTTATTG
>Ga0210039_1002437_pt1 | contig 15357 bp, 13 predicted proteins | sample CryGeyCG2114_250_3_FD_185460 | JGI IMG/M metagenome (GOLD analysis project Ga0210039, IMG submission 185460) | Groundwater microbial communities from aquifer - Crystal Geyser CG17_big_fil_post_rev_8/21/14_2.50 (SPAdes) (version 2) | ecosystem: Environmental > Aquatic > Deep subsurface >...
AAACTTTTGTAAAGGATTGTCTTACATCCTTTACGTACTCATCAAAACCATCACCCTGGAACACTTTGGCGACAAACTGACCGTTAGGGCGTAACACCTGTCGCGCCATATCCAGCGCCAGCTCTACCAAATACATGGAACCGGGCTGATCAATGGAGGCTACTCCACTCATATTGGGGGCCATATCGGAGATTACAAGGTCCACAGGGCGGCCATCGACAATTGCCATCAATTCGTTAAAAACGGCCTCTTCAGTGAAGTCACCCTGAATAAACTCGACGTCAGCAATCGGATCCATAGGCAGAATATCGGAGGCAATAACAACGCCTTTGCCATTCAGTTTGCGCCCAACTACCTGTGACCAGCCACCTGGAGCCGACCCCAGGTCAATAATGGTCATACCGGGCTTTATGAGCTGGTCTTTTTCATCAAGTTCAATCAGCTTGTAACTGGCACGCGTGCGGTAGCCATCCTGTTGTGCTTTCTGCACATAAATGTCATCAACATGCTCTTTCAGCCAATCGGCACTGGTTTTTGAACGCGCCATGCAGGTACTTGCTCCAAGGTCAGGTATACTAGGGTCTGTTTAACTCGTGGAAACAAGCCCAAGGGTCTACGCCGTATAAAACGGTAAGTTTACCACCGAACCACTTTACTACCGAACTACAGAGCTTCCGAACCTATATGGCATTATCAAACGAACAGAAAAAGGCCTATCGTGCCATCGGCCACACACTGAATCCGATTGTCACCGTTGCCGCCAATGGCCTGACCGAAGGCGTTATTGACGAGCTGAACCGCGCCCTGAACGATCACGAACTGATCAAAATCAAAGTGTCGGTCGGTGACCGCGATGTAAAAAAAGAAGTTCTGGCCGAAATTCTGCGCATCACCGGTGCAGAAATGCCGCAACAGATAGGTAACACCGCGTTGTTACTGCGTCGCAACCCCAAAGCGAATCCAAAGCTGTCCAACCTGAAGCGCTGATCGTTTTATCGTTCCGCCGGCGTAACATCCCGGCGGATAACCGTTAGCGGCGCAATCAGCAGCCAGACCAATCCTAAAAGTGATATGGCATGTACCAGTATCATTTGCAGCTTCCACCATGGCATAAATGCGAAATACACCAGTGACAGAAACGTCATAATCAATACCAGCTGCACAGGTAACTGACGCCAGCTGAGAGCACGAAACAATAACCCCAACAACAGAATAAGCCCTCCGCTGACCGCACCAAGCCCTACCATTACATGCATCACATCCATACCGTGCTGCGGAAAAAAGCCGCGGTGTTCCAGCAATGGCCTGACCACATACGCACAAGCCCATAACCCACCCAACCAGAACGTGCGGAATAAAATCAGATAATGCCGGACCATGTTAATGACTCCGTCCGGATACTCCGGACAAGTGCAGAGGAAAGATAAATCCGTGGCCTGACTGCCCATATCAGACCTGTGTTAACAAGCTTACACCAAAGGGGAGTTGGAAGACCGGACCGTTCCGGTGATAATAGCGAAAAAAGTAAGGTTTCAATGCTCATGTCCGATATCGTAATTTCCGGCTCCGGCCTGTTCATCCCGCCTTTTACCATCACCAACGATGAACTGGTAGAAGCCTACAATACCTACGCAAACCGCTTTAACGAAGAGCACGCGGACGCCATTGCCAGCGGCGAAACTGAAGCACTGCCACTGTCCAGCAGCGAATTTATTGAGAAGGCTTCCGGTATCAAAGCACGCTACGCCATGTACAAAGATGGCATTGTCAACCCGGACATCATGCACCCTGTATTTCCGATGACACAGGAAGGCGCCACCCCGGAAATGGTTACCATGGGTGTTGCTGCTGCACGCGAAGCCATGGAACAGGCCGGTAAAACCGCTGACGATATTGATATGGTCATTGTATCCAGCACCTTCCGCCAGCGTGACTACCCGGGTATGTCGGTTGAAATTCAACGCGAACTGGGAATTAAAGGTTTTGCTTATGACATGGGCATTGCCTGCTCATCCGCAACCTTCGGGCTGATCAATGCTTACACCGCGTTAAAAGCCGGCACCGCCAAATGTGTGTTATTTGTAAATCCGGAATTCACCACCCCGGGACTGGATTTCAAAGATCGCGACAGCCATTTTATTTTTGGCGACGTTGCTACCGCAGCGATTCTGGAGCCTGCCGAGACGGCAACGTCAGAACATACTTTCCGCATTCTGAGCACCAAACAATTTACCCAATACTCGGATAATATCCGTTGCGATGCCTCTTACGCCGATTACTGCTTTGAAAACGTGCCGGCCAACCGCTACGCCTTCAAACAACAGGGCCGCAAAGTATTCAAAGAACTGCTGCCTCTGGTCACTAATTTTATTGAAAATCTGCTGACCGAAAACCAACTGGAAGCTTCTTCACTGAAACGTATGTGGCTGCATCAGGCAAACGTTAATATGAACCTGTTTGCCGTTAAAAAACTCCTCGGCCGCCTGCCTGAAGGTAATGAAGCACCGGTGGTACTGGACGAATTTGCCAACACAGCGTCATCCGGCTCGGTGATTGCTTTCCACCGCTATAAAGATGATTTCAAGGCTGGCGATAAAGGCCTGATCTGTTCTTTTGGCGCCGGTTATTCCATCGGCAGTCTGCTGGTCGAAAAACTCTGATCAGAAACCGGTTTCCCGGCGCAGCCTGCGCCGGAAATACTACCCATTAATTCCTTTTATTCAAAAAACCTTCATTGGCTATCATGCTGTAAATATGTCAGTGTACCGGCATACTTATAATGACCCTAAAGACCAAGACCAGAAGAGGAAACTGCATGACTCACCCAAACTCCTTTAACCGTGAACAACTGCTGGCCTGCGGCCACGGTGAACTGTTTGGTGAAGGCAATGCACGGCTGCCACTGCCTAACATGCTGATGATGGATCGCATCGTGCACATCAGCAGCGAAGGTGGCGCTTACGGTAAAGGCGAAATTATTGCCGAACTGGATATCGATCCATCACTGTGGTTTTTTGACTGCCACTTTGAAACTGACCCGGTAATGCCTGGCTGTCTGGGCCTGGATGCCATGTGGCAGCTGGTTGGTTTCTTCCTTGGCTGGCGCGGTAACCCTGGCCGTGGCCGTGCACTGGGCTGTGGCGAAGTGAAATTCCGTGGCCAGGTATTACCAACCGCGAAAAAAGTGACTTACCGTATCGACATCAAGCGCGTGATGGAACAGAAACTGGTGATGGGTATTGCCGACGCATCCATGGAAGTAGATGGCCGTGAAATTTACACCGCCAAAGATCTGCGTGTAGGGCTTTTCACCTCCACCGAAAATTTCTGATTTTCTTCTCCCGTTCAAATAATTGGTGATCAGACTCTGTCATTGTTGACAGAGTCTGATCCTGAACATATTCCCCCGTTCTCTCTGCACCGATTTCCGTTAAACTGGCTTTATCATTCAGTGAGGAATCTTTGTGGGACAGATCATACAAACCGAGATGACCGTACTCGTCACTCCGGATATGGCTAACTTTTCCGGCAATATGCACGGCGGCGAATTACTCAAGCTGCTGGACAAGGTTGCCTACACCTGTGCCATGCGTTACAGCGGTCATTATGCCGTGACCCTCTCCGTTGATAACGTTCTGTTCAAACAACCCATTCTGATCGGCGAGCTCATCACCTGCCTTGCTACGGTAAATTATACCGGTCGCACCTCTATGGAAATCGGCATTAAAGTGGTCGCCGAAGATATTAAGCAACGCACTGTGCGCCATACTCATACCTGTTTTTTCACTATGGTTGCCATGGATGACAACAACAAACCAACCCCGGTACCGGAACTGGAATTAAAAAACGAAGTTCAGATCCGCCGCTGGAACAAAGCACTGAAACGCCGTGAAGCGCAGAAGAAACTGCAGGCAATGATGCGTGCGATTGAAAGGGATGATGGCTCAGATGATTTTGACGATTTACCGCTGATCCCCTGCCCCTGATCAGCTACCAATAGGGCATAAAAAACCGCGCATAGCGCGGTTTTTTTATGGACTGAAAAGCAGAAATCAGGCGTGTCTTACTTCGTCAATTTCATACTCAACGGTACCGCTCGGAATCTGAACCGTAACCACATCCCCTTCTTCTTTACCGATCAGCGCACGCGCAATCGGTGAAGAAATAGAGATACGGTTAGCTTTAATATCCGCTTCGTCTTCACCAACAATGCGGTATTCCACTTCTGCATCAGTATCCACATTAATGATACGCACCGTAGTACCGAACAAAACCTTTCCGCTATGCGGAATGGTTTTAATATCGATAACCTGAGCATTAGACAGCTTACCTTCAATATCCTGAATACGGCCTTCAATAAAGCCCTGCTGTTCGCGGGCGGCGTGGTATTCAGCGTTTTCTTTCAGGTCGCCGTGCTCACGCGCCTCTGCAATCGCCGCAATAACGCGCGGACGATCAACTGTTTTCAGGCGCTGAAGCTCTTCACGCAGTGAGGCTTCGCCTTCAACAGTCATTGGATACTTTTGCATATATTCTGACTCCCTAATTGAATGCGACCATTAAATGGTCGCATGCAGTTCCTGCAGACGACGAACTTCTTTCAGACCTTCTGAACGCAGCGCTTCAACCACCGCTTCAGCACCGGCCAGAGTCGTTGTGTAATACACCTTGTGCTGCAGCGCGCTGCGACGGATGTCGGCAGAATCTGCAATGGCCTGTGGGCCATCGGTGGTATTCACAATCAGAGAAATCTCGTCATTTTTAATCATATCCACAATATGTGGACGACCTTCGGTCACCTTGCTCACGCGTTCAACGGCTACACCAGCAGCCTGCAGCACTTTGCAGGTACCTTCGGTAGAGACCAGTTTAAAGCCGCGCTCGATCAGACCTTCAGCAACGGCAACCACACCGGCTTTATCGGCATCACGTACCGATACAAAAGCCACACCGCTGTCCGGCAGTTTGGCACCGGCACCCAGCTGTGCTTTAAAGAAGGCTTCGCCGAAGGTTTTACCGGCACCCATTACTTCACCGGTGGATTTCATTTCCGGCCCAAGAATCGGGTCAACACCCTGGAATTTATTGAACGGGAATACCGCTTCTTTTACCGAGAAATACGGTGGAATAATTTCCTTGGTAAAGCCCAGTTCAGACAGTTTCTTACCGGTCATAACTTTGGCCGCAACCGCCGCCAGAGAGGTACCAATACACTTGGACACAAACGGCACGGTACGGGAAGCACGTGGGTTAACTTCGATCACGTAGATCTCGCCATCCTGCCATGCCAGTTGCGTATTCATCAGGCCAACAACGCCCAGCTCCAGTGCCATCGCTGCAACCTGCTTGCGCATTTCATCCTGCACATCAGCCGGCAGGCTGTATGGCGGCAGAGAACAGGCGGAGTCACCGGAGTGAATACCGGCCTGTTCGATGTGCTGCATGATACCGCCAATCACAACCTGCTCACCGTCACAGATCGCGTCGATATCCACCTCAACCGCACGATCCAGGAAGTAATCCAGCAGTACCGGAGAATCGTTGGATACTTTTACCGCTTCAGTCATGTAACGACGCAGCGAGGCTTCGTTGTTGACGATTTCCATCGCACGGCCACCCAGAACATAAGATGGACGAACCACCAGCGGGTAACCGATTTCTGCAGCTTTAATTACCGCTTCTTCAGCAGAAGTAACAGTGGCGTTAACCGGCTGCTTCAGACCCAGACGCTGGATCATCTGCTGGAAACGCTCACGGTCTTCGGCACGGTCGATCGCTTCCGGGGAAGTACCGATGATCGGCACACCCGCGGCTTCCAGCTCGTCGGCCAGTTTCAGCGGAGTCTGACCACCGTACTGTACGATTACGCCTTTTGGCTTTTCACGATCGACGATTTCCAGTACGTCTTCCAGAGTCACAGGCTCAAAGTACAGACGGTCGGATGTGTCATAGTCGGTGGAAACGGTTTCAGGGTTACAGTTAACCATGATGGCTTCGTAACCTTCTTCTTTCGCTGCCAGTGCGGCGTGCACACAGCAGTAATCGAATTCGATACCCTGACCAATACGGTTCGGGCCACCACCGAGAACGATGATCTTCTCGCGATCAGACGGATTCGCTTCACACTCTTCTTCGTACGTGGAATACATATAAGCCGTGTCGGTGGCGAATTCAGCCGCACAGGTATCCACACGCTTGTACACCGGACGGATGCCCAGTTTCTGGCGCTGTTTGCGGAAGGTTTTTTCGGTCACGCCCAGCAGTGCTGACAGGCGCGCATCGGAGAAACCTTTACGCTTCAGACGGAAGATACGATCAGCATCCATTGACGTCAGACTGCTCTGCGCAACATTGCCTTCTTCTTTGATCAGATCTTCAATCTGCACCAGGAACCACGGATCGATACCGGAGTGCTGATAAATTTCATCAACGCTCATACCGGCACGGAAAGCATCGCCCACGTACCAGATACGGTCAGCGCCAGGCACGCGCAGTTCAGATATAATTTTGTCTTTGCTGCCGGCATCGTTCAGATCCACTTTCGGATCAAAACCGGTAGAACCGACTTCCAGGCCGCGCAGTGCTTTCTGCAGAGATTCCTGCTGAGTACGGCCAATCGCCATTACCTCACCGACAGATTTCATCTGCGTAGTCAGACGACCATCGGCCTGCGGGAATTTCTCGAAGGTGAAACGCGGAATTTTGGTAACCACGTAGTCGATCGACGGCTCAAACGATGCAGGCGTGCGACCACCAGTAATATCGTTCTGCAGTTCATCCAGGGTGTAACCCACAGCCAGTTTGGCCGCCACTTTAGCAATCGGGAAACCGGTTGCTTTGGAAGCCAGTGCCGAAGAACGGGACACTCGCGGGTTCATCTCGATCACGACCATACGGCCGGTTTTCGGATCCATACCGAACTGCACGTTGGAGCCACCGGTTTCCACACCGATTTCACGCAGTACCGCCAGAGAGGCGTCACGCATGATCTGATATTCTTTATCGGTCAGGGTCTGTGCCGGAGCAACGGTGATGGAGTCACCGGTGTGCACACCCATGGCGTCGAAGTTTTCGATGGAACAGATGATGATGCAGTTGTCGTTTTTATCACGCACAACTTCCATCTCATATTCTTTCCAGCCGATCAGGGATTCGTCGATCAGCAGCTCGTTGGTTGGCGACAGGTCCAGACCACGGGTACAGATTTCTTCGAATTCTTCTTTGTTGTAAGCAATACCTCCACCGGTGCCGCCCATGGTAAAGGACGGACGGATGATGCACGGGAAGCCCAGAGTTTTCTGTACTTCGCGGGCTTCTTCCATACTGTGCGCAATACCGGCGCGCGGACACTCAAGACCGATCTTTTTCATCGCCTTATCAAAGCGGTTACGGTCTTCAGCTTTGTCGATGGTGTCGGCGTTTGCACCAATCATTTCCACGCCGAATTTTTCCAGTACACCAGCCGCTTCCAGACCCAGCGCACAGTTCAGTGCGGTCTGGCCACCCATGGTTGGCAGCAGTGCATCCGGACGCTCTTTCTCGATGATTTTGGCAACCGCTTCAACGGTAATCGGCTCGATATAGGTTGCATCCGCCATCGACGGATCGGTCATGATGGTCGCCGGGTTAGAGTTCACCAGAATTACACGGTAGCCCTCTTCACGCAGAGCCTTACAGGCCTGAGCGCCGGAGTAGTCAAATTCACAGGCCTGGCCGATAACGATAGGGCCGGCGCCAATGATCAAAATACTTTTTATGTCAGTACGTTTTGGCATAACTCAGTCTGTCCTGTTATTGGGCGGCCTTGGCAGCAACAATCAAATCAATAAAGTGGTCGAACAACGGCGCGACATCGCGCGGGCCAGGACTGGCTTCCGGGTGACCCTGGAAACTGAAGGCAGGCTTATCAGTGCGGGCGATACCCTGCAGCGTGCCATCGAACAACGACTTATGGGTCGCCTTCAGGTTGGCTGGCAGAGTGCTCTCTTCTACCGCAAAACCATGGTTCTGTGAGGTAATCATCACCTTGCCGGATTCAAGATCCTGCACCGGGTGGTTACCACCGTGGTGACCATGACCCATCTTCATGGTCTTGGCACCGGAGGCCAGAGCCAGCAGCTGGTGACCCAGACAGATACCGAACACCGGAATATTGGTTTCCAGAATCTCCCGAATCGCTTTGATGGCGTAATCACAAGGCTCCGGATCGCCAGGGCCGTTGGACAGGAAAACACCGTCCGGATTCATTGCCAGCACTTCAGAAGCCGGAGTCTGTGCCGGAACAACAGTCAGCTCACAACCACGCTCAGCCAGCAGACGCAGGATATTGCGCTTAACGCCGAAGTCGTACGCCACGACTTTGAATTTTGGTTCGCTCAGCTCGCCATAACCCTTGCCCAGCGTCCAGTCAGTCTGAGTCCAGCGGTAAGCTTCTTTAACAGTTACTTCTTTCGCCAGATCCATACCTTTCAGGCCCGGGAAAGCTTTGGCTTCGGCCAGCGCCTTCGCCACATTCTCTTCAGAATGCGCATCTGCAGCCGCCAGAATGCAGCCATTAAGGGAGCCTTTTTCACGCAGAATACGGGTCAGGCGGCGGGTATCGATATCGGCAATGCCCAGCACATTGCGCTCTTTCAGGTAAACATCCAGTGCCTGTTCACTGCGGAAGTTGGATGCGATCAGCGGCAGGTCGCGGATCACCAGACCTTTGGCATAAATGCCATTGGATTCTTCATCTTCGCTGTTGGTACCGTAGTTACCAATGTGTGGATAGGTCAGAGTGACGATCTGGTTGGCGTAGGAAGGGTCGGTCAGAATCTCCTGATAACCGGTCATGGAGGTGTTGAAAACAACTTCTCCCACTGACAGGCCTTCGGCACCGATGCTGGTACCTTTGAAGATACTGCCGTCCTCAAGAGCTAGAATGGCTGGCGTAGACAAGGCTAAATCCCCGAACAAAGAATAAACTTGCAGACTACCGCACCGGGCCGGAGGAGGTCAGAACCAGAATCTGCAGTCGTAAAAAAGCGGAATGGCGACAAATTGACTCCATCCCGCTTATGACTCGCTATGGACTGATAGCGGATTCCGGCGACAAAAAACGATCACCGCAGTGCGTGTATAAACTAACCCTAAATGATACTGAAAACAGGGTCTTGTGTCCATTAAAGGTGGTGGATTGTACGTTAACAGTGCACCAGCCGGCTGCATTCCGTATTTCCCCCATCCCTCACCTGCAAGCTGAGCCAAAAGCAAGCCAGACCGAGTACTCCCCGAAGGTCAGTAACACCAGGCAAGGCCCCTGAAATTTACTGATAACTCTGGTACTAAATGGCGAGTTACATAAAATTACATTCTGTAACATACAAATATACACTTAATATTACTTCACTCAGAATCAAATGAGTCATTTCATTGTTATCTATTGAGAGGGAAAACTACTGCCTGGCTTATTAACAGTTAAAGATATTTTTAAACAATTAAATATCTGACTGATAAGTCAAAAAATAAGGACAACAACAATTAAAACCAAAATGAAGAGGTCTGCCCCATGCCTGTAGCCGTAGATGGTCGTCGTCGTCTGCAACCGGAAGAGCGTAAGCGCTTATTATTAACCAATGCTGTTGAAGTATTTGCCCGCCGCGGAATCGGCCGGGGCGGTCATACAGAGATTGCCGAGATCGGTGGAGTATCCGTAGCAACGGTATTTAATTACTTTAAAACCCGCGAAGCTCTGGTTGAAGCCGTTCTGGAAGAAGTAGAAAACTTTCTGCTCAATCTGGCCGAGTCCGTTTACGCAGAAGAAGACAACCCTCTGGAAGCCATCCGTTCACACGTAAAAGCATTCCTGAATGCCTGCGAAGAAAACCCGGATTACATTAAAGTCTGGCTGGAATGGAGCGCTTCGGTACGTGATGAAATCTGGCCACAGTATCTGGAATTCCAGAATAAATTACTGGAGCTGATTGCCAAGCAAATCGACAAAGGCATCAAGAAAGGTATCCTGGAGCAGGGGCTGGCGCCGAAAGAACGTGCCCGCTGGGCGCTTGGTAATGCCCAGATGCTGGTATCGATGGTATTTGATCCGAACGGCAAACCGCGCGGCATGGAAAAAATGGTCGAGCGAGGTTTCGATCATATGCTGGGCGTTAAAGCCTGAGGCCTGCCCCGCAGTCATAAAAAAGCCGCTCATCGAGCGGCTTTTTTATTTTCAGAAAGGTATCAGAAGCCCAATACATCCTGCATATCGTACAGACCATTTGGCTGAGTGCTGACCCACTTAGCGGCGCGTACTGCGCCCTTGGCAAAGGTCATACGGCTTTGTGCTTTGTGCGTCACTTCCACACGCTCACCTTCGGTAGCAAACATCACGGTATGATCACCGACCACATCGCCGCCACGGATGGTTTCAAAACCAATCTGCTTTTGCGGACGGGCACCGGTGTAACCTTCACGGCCATACACAGCGACTTCTTTTAAATCCCAGCCGAGGGTTTCTGCGACGACTTCGCCCATACGCAATGCGGTACCGGATGGCGCATCGACTTTGTGACGGTGATGCATTTCCACCACTTCGATATCGCTGTCTTCACCCATAACAGAAGCAGCCATACGCAGCAGATTAAGACACAGATTCACACCAACCGAATAATTTGGCGCAAAGACAATGCTCATATCCGCTGCTGCAACTTTCATCTCAGCTTTCTGTTCGTCACTCAGACCGGTGGTGCCAATCACAATACTTTTACCGGCTTTACGGCACAGTTCGATATTGGCCATGGTGGCCGCTGGTGCGGTAAAGTCGATCAGCACATCAAACTGATCCAGCACGGCTTCAACAGAAGTTGCCGCAGCAACATTAAGCGTAACGCCCAAACCAGCAATAGCACCGGCATCAACACCCGCCAGCGGATCATCAGCCAGAACGATGGCTGCTCCAAGTTCTGCGTCGTCAGCATTACGGACTGCTTCGATCAGCACCCGCCCCATACGTCCGGCAGCACCGGTAATTGCAATGCGTGTCATGTAAAAATACCCAGACAGAATTTCAGAATGGCGCTAAGGATATAGCGATTCGGCAGGAGATGCGAGGCGCAGCCCGAAGGCCACGCCTGCAGGGTTTAAAGCCGCTCAGATTTCTTCAAAGAACTTCTTCACGCCTTCAAACCAGCTCTTCTTCTGTGGTGAGTGTTTCTCACCGGTCAGAGAAGCCTGGAACTTCATCAGCAGATCTTTCTGCTCAGCATTGAGGCTGACCGGTGTTTCGACCTGTACACGGCAGAGCAGATCACCCGCCGGGCCACCGCGCACCGGCAGCACACCTTTACCGCGCAGACGGAACTGTTTGCCACTCTGGGTCTCTGCCGGGATTTTCAGTTTTACCCGGCCATCCAGCGTTGGTACTTCCAGTTCAGCACCCAGTGCCGCATCGACGATACTGATCGGTACTTCGCAATACAGGTTACGGCCATCACGATGGAACAGCTTATGCTCCAGCACACTGACCTGCACATACAGATCACCGGCCGGCCCACCCATGGCTCCCGCTTCACCTTCACCGGATAAACGGATACGGTCGCCAGTATCAACACCAGCAGGAATTTTCACCGACAGGGTCTTGGTTTCTTCTTTTACGCCACGGCCATGACAGCTGGTGCAGGGATCATCGATCTGCGTACCCTGACCACGACAGCTCGGACAGGTCTGCTGCACCGAGAAGAAGCCCTGCTGCATACGCACCTGACCGGCACCATGACAGGTATTACAGGTTTTTGGTTTGGTGCCTGGCTTGGCGCCACTGCCGTCACAGGTGGTACAGGCGGTCAGGGTTGGAATGCGGATTTTCTTCTCCACACCACGCACCGCTTCTTCCAGTGTCAGCTCCATGGTGTAACGCAGGTCAGAACCACGCTGCGGGCCACCACGCGGGCCACGGCCACCACCGCCGAAAATATCGCCAAATACATCACCGAAAATATCGCTGAAGTTAGCACCGCCACCGCCAAAGCCGCCGCCGGCCTGACCATCCACACCGGCATGACCGTACTGGTCATAGGCACGGCGCTTCTGCTCATCGCCCAGCACTTCGTAAGCTTCGGTTGCTTCTTTAAATTTGGCATCCGCATCTTTATCGTCCGGATTGCGGTCCGGGTGATATTTCATCGCCAGCTTACGGTAAGCTTTTTTCAGTGTTGGTCCATCGACGTCCTTACTGACGCCCAGAACCTCGTAATAATCTCGCTTAGACATACTTCACCTGTTTTTTTGTCTGCCGCCACAAGCTGATTAACGCTGGCGACAGGAACAAACCCAGCACGCGCACAGGCGTTTCTGAGGTGTGATAACAAAGCAAAACGCGACAGCTTCCGAAAGAAAACTGCCGCGTCCGCTTAACGACTGATGCAGCCGTTAATTACTTGTCTTTAACTTCTTCGAACTCGGCGTCAACAACGTCATCGTCCTGATTACCGGACTGAGCTTCCGCACCACCCTGCTGGGCCTGAGCCTGCTCGGCATACAGACGCTGAGCCAGAGAGCTGGACGCTTCAGTCAGAGCCTGTGTCTTGGCTTCGATTTCTTCTTTATCGGTGCCTTTGATCACAGCTTCCAGATCGGCGATGGCTTTTTCGATGGCAGTTTTCTCGTCATCGGTTACCTTGTCTTTCGCGTCTTCCAGAGTTTTCTTGGTTGCGTGAATCAGACCATCGGCAGTATTACGTGCCTGCACCAGTTCTTCGAACTGACGGTCAGCATCCGCATTCGCTTCTGCATCAGCAACCATTTTTTCGATCTCTTCATCGCTCAGACCAGAAGAGGCCTTAATGACGATCGACTGCTCTTTACCGGTAGCCTTGTCTTTCGCACTCACGTTCAGAATACCGTTGGCGTCGATATCAAAGGTTACTTCGATCTGTGGCATACCGCGTGGTGCTGGCGGAATATCGGCCAGGTCAAAACGACCCAGTGATTTATTCTGCGCAGCCTGCTTACGCTCGCCCTGAACCACGTGAATGGTTACCGCAGTCTGGTTGTCATCGGCGGTTGAGAACACCTGAGATTTCTTGGTCGGAATCGTGGTGTTTTTCTCAATAACCGCAGTCGCAACGCCACCCATGGTTTCAATACCCAGAGTCAGCGGCGTTACGTCGAGCAGCAGAACGTCTTTAACATCACCGGACAGAACCGCGCCCTGAATCGCAGCACCAACAGCCACCGCTTCATCCGGGTTCACGTCTTTACGTGGTTCTTTACCGAAGAAATCAGCAACGCTCTTCTGCACCAGTGGCATACGGGTCTGACCGCCCACCAGAATTACTTCGTCAATTTCACCAGAGCTCAGGCCGGCATCTTTCAGTGCGATACGGCAAGGCTCCAGCGAGCGGGTTACCAGCTCTTCAACCAGAGACTCCAGCTTGGCGCGGGTCACTTTCACGTTTAAGTGCTTAGGACCAGTCGCATCGGCCGTGATGTACGGCAGGTTTACGTCAGTCTGCTGAGAAGAAGACAGCTCAACCTTGGCTTTTTCTGCGGCTTCTTTCAGACGCTGCAGAGCCAGTGGATCGTTGTGCAGATCGATGCCGCTTTCTTTCTTGAATTCAGCCGCTAAATATTCGATCAGACGCAGGTCAAAGTCTTCACCACCAAGGAACGTGTCACCGTTGGTTGCCAGTACTTCGAACTGTTTTTCACCGTCAACGTCAGCCACTTCGATAATGGAAATATCGAAGGTACCACCACCCAGGTCATATACTGCGATGGTGCGGTCGCCGCCTTCTTTATCCATACCATAAGCCAGAGCCGCAGCGGTTGGCTCGTTGATGATACGCTTAACTTCCAGACCAGCGATTTTACCGGCGTCTTTGGTTGCCTGACGCTGGGAATCGTTAAAGTAAGCCGGTACGGTAATAACCGCTTCAGTTACTTTCTCGCCCAGATAATCTTCTGCGGTTTTCTTCATTTTCTTCAGAATTTCAGCAGAGATTTGTGGTGGCGCATATCTTTCGCCTTTTACTTCTACCCAGGCATCACCGTTATCCGCTTCCATGATTTTGTAAGGAACCATGGAGATATCTTTCTGTACTACGTCGTCTTTGAAACGACGACCGATCAGACGCTTAACCGCAAACAGGGTGTTGTTCGGGTTGGTGACGGCCTGACGCTTGGCTGACTGGCCAACCAGTACTTCGTCGTCAGCATAAGCAACGACGGAAGGAGTGGTGCGATCGCCTTCAGCGTTTTCAATCACTTTGGTTTTGTCGCCATCCAGGATTGCCACACAGGAGTTGGTGGTGCCCAGGTCGATACCGATAATCTTACCCATTTTTCAATTCTCCATTCATGGCAGCTTACGCTGCGTGAACTATTAACCGTTGTATTTGTGTTGCTTTCTATATAAGTCCGGGAAACAGGCTTTCAAGGCCCCCGGTAACAATAAAATCAGGCGCTTTCGTCGATTTGTGGTGCGCCTTTACTCACCACCACCATTGCCGGACGCAACAGGCGTCCCTGCAGGGTGTAACCTTTCTGCATCACCGCAATAACTGTATTCGGTGCGGCATCCGGATTCTCAACCATGGCCATTGCCTGATGGAATTCCGGATTAAACGCAGAACCAACCGGATCTACACTTTCCACCTTGAATTTTTCCAGACCGGCAACCAGGCCGCTCAGGGTCATTTCCACGCCTTCGCGAATCGCTTTTGTCGCTTCATCATCGGCAACAGCCGCAGCCAGCGCGCGTTCCAGATTATCGACGGTCGCCAGCATTTCGTTGGCAAACTTCTCAACGCCAAACTTATGGGCTTTTTCCACATCCAGCTCAGCACGACGGCGTACGTTCTGCATTTCCGCCTGAACACGCAACACCTGTTCTTTCAGCTCAGCCACTTCCTGCAGTGCGCCGGCAAGCTGATCATCAGCAGATTCTGTGGCAGTGGCATCCGCCGCATCCACCGGAGTTTCAGTGTCCAGTTGTTCCTGGAGTTCTTCTTGAACCTTCTGCTCTTCCGACATCTATCTTTCCTCGATCACTATTTTCGAAACTGTCGGCTATATGGGGGACGAACGGATGAGATTCAAGGGCAGCGCTGCAACATTCTCTTGACAGAATCTTATACTGTATATAAAAACACTGTATATCCATTCAGATACGGAGCATGACCATGCTGGCTCATCTGTCCATTCATCAGTTTGCGTTAGTCGATCAGCTGGAACTTGAACTGCAACCCGGTATGTCGGTGATTACCGGCGAAACCGGTGCGGGTAAATCGATTTTGCTTGATGCGCTCGGGCTAACACTCGGCGAGCGGGCCGACGCCGGCTGTGTGCGTAACAATGCCGAAAAAGCCGAAGTGTCCG
>Ga0210039_1002442_pt1 | contig 15343 bp, 14 predicted proteins | sample CryGeyCG2114_250_3_FD_185460 | JGI IMG/M metagenome (GOLD analysis project Ga0210039, IMG submission 185460) | Groundwater microbial communities from aquifer - Crystal Geyser CG17_big_fil_post_rev_8/21/14_2.50 (SPAdes) (version 2) | ecosystem: Environmental > Aquatic > Deep subsurface >...
CCCTCGTGCGACCCCGCGGCGACAGCGAAACCTTCAGCAGCGCGCTGATCCTGGCCATCGTGCTGCATGTCGTTGTCGTCACCCAGCTGCATTTCAACTGGTTCGATCTCGATCGCGACGACAGCGCCCCCAGCCTGGACGTGATCCTGGTGGACAGCGCCAGCGAAAGACCACCCGATGAGGCCGACTTTCTGGCCCAGGCCAACCAGATCGGTGGCGGTGACAGCGAGCAGGCCGAACGACCGGGGGATCTGCCGCTGCCGGAATCGCTGCTTGACAACGATACCGGGCCCGACCCCGAGCTCAGTACGCCAACCGAGGTGGTCGAGACCGAGCTGATGCCGGAGCTGGTGGCTCCGGAGTCGGAGCAGGCACTGGCGAATCGTGTCGACCCCGAACCGGTCGAGTCCGAACCGCTGCCGAATCCGGCAGAGCTGCTGCGGCAGGCGCGTGCCCTGGCGCAAGCCGCACCCGACCCGATGGCCTACGAACGGGTGTTGCCGAAACGTCCGCGGCGCAAATTCGTGACCGCGAACACGCGCGAGCACCTGTACGCTGCCTACATGCGCGCCTGGGTCGCCAAGGTCGAGCGCGTCGGCAACATGAACTATCCAGAGCAGGCCCGACGCCGCAACCTGGAGGGCAGTCTGGTATTGAGCGTCGATGTCCTGCCCGATGGCTCGATCGAGCGGGTTCAGATCCTGCGCTCCTCGGGCTACGATCTGCTTGACGAGGCCGCGGTGCGCATCGTGCGCCTGGCCGCACCGTATGCCGAGCTGCCACCCGACATCCGTGCCGAAACCGACATCCTGACAATCACTCGGACCTGGCAATTCTCGGCGCGGCGGGGACTGAACTGAGCACCGCTTGCCTCCGGCAACGATCATCCCGATATCGTCTTCAGGCCCCTGCGTTATCATTACTTCCGTGAGCTACTTTGACCAGCAATTCCTGATCGCGATGCCCGGGTTGGAAGACCCCGACTTCGACCATGGCGTGACGCTGATGTGCCAGCACAACGAGCAGGGCGCACTCGGCATCACGATCAACCGCTATACCGATCTGACCCTGATCGATGTGCTGTCCCAGCTCGACATCCGCTGCGACGATTCGGAGCTGGCCAACCGGCCGGTGCTCCAGGGCGGGCCGGTCCAGCGCGAGCGCGGCTTCGTGCTGCACACGCCCGGCCTGGTGTTCGAGTCGACCACCGAGGTCGCACCGGGCATCATGATCACGACTTCACGCGACGTACTCGAAGCCATCGCCGCCCATCGTGGTCCGGAGAAATTCGTCATCGCGCTCGGCTATTCCGGCTGGGCCGCAGGCCAGCTGGAAGAGGAGATCAAGGACAACGCCTGGCTCAACGCAAGCGCCGATTCGGCAATCGTGTTCGATCTGCCGCTGGACCAGCGCTGGCAGCAAGCGGTGGCCTCGCTGGGCATCGACGTAGCGCGACTGCAGCCGGTTGGTGGTCATGCCTGAAACGCCCCCGACCGTGGTCCTCGGCCTCGACTTCGGTCTGCGGCGAATCGGGGTCGCCAGCGGCAACACGCTGACTGGCACGGCACGGCCACTGACAACCGTTCATCACCAGGGCGAGCCGTGGCCAGCTCTGGAACGCCTGATCCGCGAATGGCAGCCGCAACGGATCATCATCGGCCTGCCGCTGACCGCCGACGGAGGCGACAGTGCCATCAGCCGCGCCGCCCGTGAATTCGGCAGAAAGCTGGAGCAGCGCCACCCGGGGCTGAAGCTGCAGTTCCAGGACGAGCGCCATACCAGCCGTGCTGCCGGATCGCGCTTTGCCGAGGCCCGCCGCAGTGGCCAGGCCCGACGCAAGGATGCCGCCAATCTGGATTCAGTCGCTGCCGCACTGATTGTCGAATCCTGGCTCGCCGAACGGGCTGACGCCCGGGCATGAAGCGGCAGTTGCTCGATATCGATCAGCTCGATGACGGCCAGATCCGGTGGCTACTGGATCGCGCCCGCGCACTTGCTGCCGGCGCCGAGCCAGCGCGCCGGCGCGGCACCATCGCCAACCTGTTTCTGGAGCCCAGTACCCGGACCCGGGTTTCATTCGAGCTGGCCGCACGCCGGGTCGGGCTGGAGGTCGTCAATATCGAGCACGCCAGCTCCTCGTCGAGCAAGGGCGAGAGCCTGGTCGACACGGCCCGCACGCTGGCCGCAATGGGTGTTGCCGCGATCGTGCTGCGCCACCCCGACGATGGTGCCGCCGAACAGCTGGCGCGGGAGCTGGGCGGCGCCGGTGCAGCCATCGTCAATGCCGGTGACGGCAAGCACGCACATCCCAGTCAGGCCCTGCTCGATGCCGCCGTACTCGAAGCCTGCGACATCGACTGGGCGACGGCGCGAATCGCGATACTCGGCGATATTCGCCATTCGCGCGTGGCACGATCCGACCTGGCGCTGTTCCATCGGCTGGGCGCGCGCGAGCTACGCATCGTCGGGCCACCGGAGTTCATGCCCGAGCCCGACGCGCTGCCGATCGCCACGCGTCACGCCGCGCTGGATGGCGCACTTGAACATCTCGACGTGCTGATCTGCCTGCGCATCCAGCGTGAACGAATCGCTGCCGGTCAGTATCCCGATGGCCCGAGCTTTCATCAACATTGGGGCCTGACCGAGGCGCGTGCCGCTCGACTTCAACCGCAGACCCGGATCATGCACCCGGGCCCGGCCAATCGCGGCGTCGAGATCGCCTCGGCCGTGCTCGATTCGCCGCGCTCGCTGGTGCTCGAGCAGGTCCGCTTCGGCCTGCACCTGCGCACCGCGCTGTTCGAGTGGTTGCTTGACCCCAATGCAAACCCATCCAACGGAGAATCATGATCGACATCACCCTCAACGGCAGATCGCAGCAGGCCCCTTACGGCACAACGATTGCGGTTTTGCTGCAGCAGATCGGACTGGGCGACCGGCGAGTCGCAGTCGAGTGCAACGGTGAGATCGTGCCGAAGAGCCAACATGCCACCCAGGTCCTGGCGGCCGGCGACCGGATCGAGATCGTGCATGCGATCGGAGGAGGATGAAATGCAGCCGTCAACCGACACTTCCGAATCGAGGCGCGACGATGCGCTGGTGATTGCCGGGCGCAGCTATCGTTCCCGGCTGCTGACCGGCACCGGCAAGTACCGGGATCTGGAGCAGACGCGCCTTGCCACTGAAGCGGCCGGCGCCGAAATCGTGACTGTGGCAATCCGTCGCAGCAACATCGGTCAGGATCCGGACCAGCCGAACCTGCTCGACGTGCTGCCGCCGGATCGCTACACCATTCTGCCCAACACCGCCGGCTGCTACAGCGCCGAGGACGCGATCCGGACCTGTCGCCTGGCGCGCGAACTGCTCGACGGCCAGCGCCTGGTCAAGCTCGAAGTGCTCGGCGACCAGAAGACCCTGTTCCCGGATGTCGTCGAAACGCTCAAGGCCGCCGAGGTCTTGATCGATGATGGCTTCGACGTGATGGTCTACACCAACGATGATCCGATCCTGGCGCGCCGCTTCGGCGAGATGGGCTGCTGCGCAGTCATGCCGCTGGCGGCCCCGATCGGCTCCGGGCTGGGCATCCAGAACTGCTGGAACATCCTGACCATCGTCGAGGAAGCGCGGGTGCCGATCCTGGTCGACGCCGGAGTCGGCACCGCCTCGGATGCCGCGATCGCGATGGAACTGGGCTGCGATGGGGTGTTGATGAACACGGCGATCGCCGGTGCCCGCGACCCGGTCGCAATGGCGCGCGCGATGCGCCTGGCGATCGAGGCCGGCCGGCTGGCCTTCAAGGCGGGACGGATCGCAAAGAAGCGTTTCGCCTCTGCATCTTCGCCGCTGGACGGAACCTTCTTTTGATCAACGATGCTACGGATCCATCCGACGCCCGGCGGCGTCGGGTTCGCAGCTTCGTGCGCCGACCCGGACGGCTGACCCCAGCCCAGGCCCGGGCGCTGGACGAATTGTTGCCGCACTATGCGCTCGATCCGGCGCTGACCGACCTGCGGGTTGCGTTTGACCGGCGCGCGCCGCTGATCGTCGAGATCGGCTGCGGCAATGGCGAGGCGCTGATCGAGATGGCCAGCGCCGAGCCCGACCGGAACTTCATCGGCATCGAAGTGCACGAACCCGGCGTCGGGCGACTATTGCGGGCGCTGCACGAACGTCAGCTCGGCAATGTGCGGGTGGCGATGCGCGATGCAGTCGAGGTGCTGCGCGAGCAGGCTGTACCCGCCTCGATCGATGGCCTGAGAATCTACTTTCCCGATCCCTGGCCGAAGAAGCGCCACCACAAGCGCCGTCTGATCCAGCCCGAATTCGTTGCGCTCGCAGCCGCCCGGCTGGCGCCAGACGGACTGCTGCACCTGGCCACAGACTGGGCAGCGTATGCGGCCTGGATGGTCGAGGTGCTGGCTGGCGAGGCCACACTGCACAGCCTCGGCCAACCCTTTGTCGCCGTTCCCGAATGGCGGCCGCGGACTCATTTCGAACGCCGCGGCACACGCCGCGGTCACGCCATCTTCGATCTGCTCTACCGCAACATCGCGCTTTGACACGGGGCAGTCTTGGCCCCCTGCGAGGCAGTGGCGCCTGCCACAGCCGAATGTCTTTCCATGTCGCTCCTCCCAAGCACGAACGGCGCAGGGATTTCGGACCAGGGCTTGACGAGTGTGCGTCGGCTGAAGTATAACGACCCATAGTGCATACATAATTTTAACAATCAAGCACGAACGCTACTCGGGAACAACATCCGGTTTGGGGCAAAAGCGGTCTTCGGACCGCTTTTTTTTCGACCCGGTTCCGGCCCCACATTGACCCTGCCCGGGTCCGGCCCCATACTTTCACCCAGACCTTCAGACCTTGAGCCGTGTCCGAACCCATGAATGAATCCCCGCTCCTGTTTACCGAATCCGCCGCACGCAAGGTCCGTGAGCTGATTCTGGACGATGGCAACCCGGCGCTGAAGCTGCGCGTCTACATCACAGGTGGCGGCTGCTCCGGTTTCCAGTACGGCTTCACCTTCGATGAAAAGGCCGACCAGGACGATATCCGGGTCGAGCGCGATGGCGTCGAACTGATCGTCGATCCGCTCAGTTTCCAGTACCTGGAAGGCGCCGAAATCGATTACAGCGAATCGTTGCAGGGTGCCCGGTTCGTGATCCGCAATCCGAATGCCGCCACCACCTGCGGCTGCGGTTCATCGTTCGGCCTTGCCTGAATCCAGCGCGGCAGGTGGCAGTCTGGCTCGCCGCCGACAAAACGCGCCTGATACGTTCGCGCCCGGTATGACCGAGGTCTCGCTCACCGGCCGCAGTCACTCTTGATCTTCGGGAGCACACCATGAAGATTCTCGCTTTGCTGATCGGACTGTTCATCGCCCACCAGCAGCCCGGCGTTGCTGCCTGGCGCGCTGTCGATTGGATGCCGGCGGCTGCACGCCTCGGTACTGGAAAGGGATACGACTGGCTGCCTGCCGTGACGCTGGTCGCGCTGTCCCTGCTCATCGGTGGCGTGCTGACTGCACTGGCGGTTGCGCTGGCCGGAGATTTCGGCGCGCTGCTGATCGGAATCGCCGCCATTCTTTACACGATGGGACCGCGCGATCTGGACCGCGATCTCGCCGCTGCGGTCGATGAACGCGACCTGGTCCGGCGCGAAGTCGCCATGGAGCGGCTGATCGTCCAGCCCGCCGACGACGGCATACACGCCAGCGCGGCGGTGCTGCATGCCGCGCTGGCGCGCTGGTTCGGCGTGATTTTCTGGTTCATCGTTCTTGGCCTGCCGGGGGCGCTGGTCTATCGCGGCGTTCGCGAGGCCTTTCACCGCGCCGAACTGAACCTCGGTGAACGCCATGTGCTTGGCCGCTGCCTGGCCTGGCTGAACTGGCCGGTCATGCTGCTGCTGACCGGCGCGATCGGACTGATGAGCGATTTCGACCGGGTCCGCGCCACCTTCGCCGCTCGTGCCGATCGCTGGCAGTTCCCGTCGGCGCTGCTCGACGACCTGGCCGCTGCGCTGGGCTCTGGTGAAGTTTCGCTGGCCGAGGGCCTGGATCATGGCCGAGGCCTGGCGTGGCGCGCGCTCAAGCTGTGGCTGGTGGTATTGAGTCTGCTGTTGCTGGCCGGCTGGATTTATTGATCGGGCGTGAAAGCAGGCATGGCAGTAGGTTACGAAAATTCGCCAGCAGCGATTCCGGACCGCAATTGGATCGACCGGCAAGTCCGCCAGGCGGGCGACGATGCCGAGGGTGTGTCCAGGTAGCCGCGGTCCAGCGCCACACCCCGGACCCGAATCCGTCAGAATCAGGCCCACGCCCAACCATCGGAAACTGATCATGAAGAATCTGACCTTGCTCGTCGCCACCGCGCTGCTGCTTGCCTCGACAACTGCGACTGCCGAAATCCGGGTTCACTGTGGCCAGCTGCTCGATGTCGATGCTGGCCGACTGGTCGAGGATCGCACTTTGGTGATTGTCGATGGCATCATCCAGCGCATCGAACGGGGCCGGGTACCGGCCGGGGAAGGGGTCGAAATGATCGATCTCGACAACCAGGTCTGCCTGCCCGGCTTGATGGACATGCACACCCACCTCAGCAGCCAGTCCGGCCCCGGTACCTACATGGACCGCTTCACTCAGGATCCGGCGGCAATCGTACTGCAGGCCACGGTCTACGCCCGGCGCACGCTGGAGGCCGGGTTCACGACGGTGCGTGACCTGGGTGACTCGTTCAATGTCAGCGTCGCGCTGCGCAATGCGATCAACGACGGCCAGGTGGCCGGTCCACGGATCTACACCGCGGCCAAGTCGCTGGCCACCACCGGCGGACATGCCGATCCGACCAACGGCTGGCGGCATGATCTGATGGGTCGCCCCGGGCCGGAAGACGGCGTGCTGAACGGTCCTGCTGCAGCACGCGAGGCCGTGCGCCAACGCTACAAGGACGGTGCCGACCTGATCAAGATCACGATTACCGGCGGCGTGCTGAGCGTCGCCAAAAGCGGCCTGGCACCGCAGTTCTTCACCGACGAGGTCGAGGCGGTCGTCGCCACCGCACGTGACTACGGAATGCACGTGGCAGCCCATGCGCACGGCAAGGAAGGAATGCTGCGCGCGATCCGCGCCGGGATTCACTCGATCGAACACGGCACGATGATGGACGAAGAGGTGTTCGCCGCGATGGTCGAGCACGGCACCTGGTACGTGCCGACCATCCTGGCCGGCAAGTTCGTCGCCGAAAAGGCAGAGATCGACGGTTATTTTCCCGAGATCGTGCGGCCAAAAGCTCGCATGATCGGCCCGATGATCCAGCAGACTTTCGGTCGCGCCTGGCGCGCCGGGGTCCGAATTGCATTCGGCACCGACTCCGGCGTCAGCGCCCACGGTGACAATGCACGCGAATTCGTCTACATGGTCGAGACCGGCATGCCGCCGATCGAGGCGATCCGTGCAGCCACCCTTCATGCCGCCGAGCTGCTCGGCATTTCCGACCAGGCCGGCCAGCTGACAGAGGGGCACTGGGCGGACCTGATCGCGGTCGAAGGCAACCCGCTCGAAGACATCAAAGCACTGACCACCGTGCGCTTCGTGATGAAGGATGGCGTGGTCTACAAGCGCTGATTGCCATGGCCGCAGATCCTGCAGCGCGGACGGCGCGTTCCATCCAGCAGCTTGCGCGACTGGATGAAGAGACACCAGGGATTGCGGTCACCTAACGGCTCCGATATAGTGATGGCAATCACATTCCGACCAAGCCGGAGGAGCAAGCTCGATGTCCGAGGCGCTGACCCAAATGCGAATCGCGCTGGCCGACGAGGGTGCCGATCCGAAGCGTGCCGAGCAGTTGCTGTTCTGGGCGACCTCGTTTCTCAATTACGCTCGCTTCGACGATCCCGACCAACTCGACCGCGCCGAGGTCGAGCGCTTCCTGTCGCACCTTTCGAGCGAGCGGCACGCAGGCTCGGCGACGCGCCAGCGTGCGCTGGAATCGATCGAACGCCTGTACCAGCATACCGATGCCGGCGTGCCTGCCTGGCTGAAGATTCTGGTCGAAGAACGAGGCCCGACCACGATGCCGAACGTTCTGACTCGGGACGAGGTACGTCGGGTAATGCGCCAGTTGCTGGGTCGTGAATGGCTGGCCGCGGCACTGGTGTACTCGACCGGCATCCGGCTGGTCGAATGCGTTCGGTTGCGGATTCGCGATTTCGATCTGGAGGCCGGACGACTGGTGGTGCGCGATGCTTCGGACCATATCCGGCGCAGTCTGGCGATTCCGCGTGAACTGCTGCCGAAACTGAAAGCGCATATCGACGAGATTCGGCGCGCCCACATCGGCGATATCAGCGAGGGCGGTGGTACGGCGACGTTGCCACCGACGATTGCAGCGCGCCAGCCGAACGCCGCGCGCAGCTGGGCCTGGCAGTACCTTTTTCCGGAGCGCCGTGGCGGTGAGCGCACGGCCGTTCATCACATGGATCCGCAGCAACTGCACCAGCGCTTCGAGCGCGCCGCTACCGAGGCCCGGATCTATCGCCGCGTCACCGGCCACGTGCTGCGCAACAGTTTTGCGCTGCATATGGTCCAGCGCGGCGTGCCGGTGCGGCGGGTCGAGCTGATGCTCGGTACGGCGCGCGAAGGCAGCGACGAGTCGACGCCGCTGGCCGATACTGGCGTGTCGCCCTTGAACATGCCGCACACCGAGGTCGGTCCGTTCGGACCGCGTCCGAGAAACTGAGCGCACGCCGATCTGCAGCAACGCGAACCCGGCGCGGGTGGTCAGCGCGGTGGGCCGCCTTCGGCGTAGCCACTGAGCTCCAGGTATCCCCGGCCCAACTCTCGACCATCGACGCCACTCCGGACACGCACCGCACCTTCCCAGTAGGCCACCGTCGTGTCCCAGCGCTGGGTATCGAATACGGCCTCGACCTCCAGCGTAAGCCCAGCCAACGGCAGCTCTGCGGTCCAGGCTACCGGCCATTCGATGCCAACGGCATCGCGCCACCAACGCCGGGGACGCAACTCGAAGTCGTCACGCTCCAGCAGCCGATAGCTGCCGTCGGCCTGGACCAGCAGGCCGGCCGAGAATGGCGCGGCCTGGCCGTCCTCGGTGCGCAGCCGATACAGCATCAGATCGCGACCGTCATCGAGCTGCAGCGCAAACCAGTCCCAGCCCGCGATGCCCTCGCCAAGCTGGCTTGAGCCCCACTCCCGATCCAGCCAGGCCAGACCGCTCACTCGGCGCAGCTTGCCGTCCAGGGCCAACGCTCCGGATACGCCAATTCGGGTGATCGAGTAGTACCGTGAGGCATTCCCAGGCTCCGGCCCCTTGCGGCTGTAGCCGGCGTTTCCCTGCAGCACGATCGGTCGCAGCGGCTCCAGTTCCAGATCGAGGTCGACGCCTTCAAAGCCGGCCTGCAATCGCCAGGAATCACCCGTACGTCGCACCTCCCAGTCACGCAGCCACCACAGGTCCTGATCGGCACCGGCCAGGCCCAGCGCATCGCGCCCGAAGCGCTCGACCTTGAAGAACCGCTGCCGGTCGAAATCACTGACTGCCAGGTGCCCCATCCACAACGCCGCGGTCTCGAAATCCGAATCCCTTGTCTCGAATTGCGGCAACGCGAAGCGGAACAGCGTGTATTGGAAACCGTAGCGCCGGCCGGCCTCGTCGGCCAGGTTGCCGGTGAAATACCACCACTCATTGCGATAGCCAGCATGGCTGCCGTGATCGGCCGGAAATGCCAGCGGCGCAGGGCCGGTGACGCGCAGGAAGTCTTCTGGTGCATTGTTGAGCAGCGTGGTGCTGCTGAGCGGCCGAGCCTCGGCCTCCGAATGATCGACATCGTCGGCACGCTGCAGCAGCCAGCCGATCGCGGTCAGCGCCAGCAGCAGCGCGATCAGCGCATCGCGCTTCATCGACCGGCCCGCAAGTGCTGGACGATCGACCGCCGGCGCAACCGCCAACCCGGGTACAGCCCGGTCAACGCGCCCAGCACGAGCGCCGTCGGCGCCACCAGCCAGACCGGCTCGAGCGGTGGCAGGCTGAGCGGAAGGCTCCAGCCGAAGGCCCGCGGCTGAACCAGCAAGGTCAGCGCGTAGTGAATCAGCACCGCCAGCGGCAACGCCAGCAGCAGTGCGACCAGGGTCAGACCGGCAGCCTGGATCGTGACCAGGGCAGTCAGGCCATTCGGGCTCAGGCCCAACGCACGCAGGGTGGCATGCTCACGCGCACGCTCGAGGCCCTGGGCCAACAGGGCGCTGGTCAGCGCCACCAATGCAATCAGTCCGACGAGGCCGGCCAGCGCCCAGGAGATGCGAAAGGTCCGGTCGAATACCGCCAGGGTCTGCATCCGCACCTCCGCCGGAGTGATGGTTTGCAGACGACCCCGGAACTCGAACTGCTCGAGCGAGGCACGAAACGTCTCGACATCGCTGCCGGGCACAAGATACAGGCCAATGCTGTCGACCGCCGAATCGCCGAAACGGCTACGGTACAGACCATCACTGATGGCGAGAAAGCCCTGTTCGCTGCTGTAGTCACGAAACACACCGGCCAGCGGCAATTCGAGGCGGCCTTCAGGCGTGGTCAGTACGATGCTGTCACCCGGCTCGAGCTGCCGCCGCCGGGCCAGCGGCTCGGAGGCCAGAATCGCACGGCCACCGAGGAAATCTTCATAGGCTTGCTCGGCCACCGGGCCGCGCCAGGTGAAGCCGCGCCACGCATCCGGCGGCAGACGGTAAGCGGTCAGTGCGACCTGGTCCACCGTCCGCGCACGGCGCACCAACGACCAGGCCCGGACGTCGGCAAGCTGGCCCAGGCGCTCGGCCTCGGCCCGCTCCATCGACCGGCCCTCGATCGACACATACAGCTCGGCCTGCAGCAACTCGCCGATCCAGTCGCCAACCGTGCCGCGAAAGTCGAGGATCATCATGGCCATCCCGACCGCAAGCGCCAGGGCCAGGGACAGCGCCGCCAATGCCGGCGAAAGACGCAAGCGGCCGCTGTCGAGCAGACGCAGTGCCCGACCCGCAAGGCTGCGCGGCGCCAACTGCGAAAGCAGCGCCAGCAGGCCGAAGCCGAGACGCGGCACGACCAGGATCACACCGGCCAGCAATAAAAATAGTCCGCCCAGCGCGGCCACCAGACCGGGATCAATACTCACCCACAGTGCCCCGGCCAAGCCCAGCAGGGCACCGGACAGCAGTAGACGCGGCAACGACAGTGGCGCTCTTCGCACACCTCGACTGAGACGACCGGGCGGAATCGCAAGCGCGTCGCGCAGCACCGGCACGGTCACGACCACCGCGGCGGCCAGCGACAGCAGCAGAATGGCTCCATACAGAACCAGGCTTGGGCGCGTCGCTGCGGCCGGCAGGCGACCATAAACTTCGGCCACGGGCGCGGCCACCAATTGCAGCAGCTGGTCCGATAACAAGGTGCCGGCCACCAGCCCAAGCAGGCTGCCGAAAGCGGCGATCAGCAACACCTCGACCACCAGCAACTGACCCAGGCCGACGGGCGTCATGCCCAGTGCACGCAGCAGGCCGAAACTGCGGCGGCGCTGGACCATCAGGAAACTCAGTACGCTGTAGACCACGAACATGCCGGTGGCCAGCGCCAGCAGGCTCATCGCAGTCAGGTTGGCACGCATGCCCTCGGTCAGCCGGCGCGCGTCGGCCTGCTGCCGCGGCGCGCTGGTCAGCACAAGATCGTCATCGAGACGCGCACGGATCCAGTTCTCCGCATCAGGCGGCGCCAGCAGCTCCGAGATCGAGCCGCGTTCGCCGAGCAACGCCTGGGCCTCGGCGATGTCCATCACCAGGCGACGATCGAGCCCCGGACGGGTCAGAAGCGGTGCCCCGAGCACAACCCGCAGCCGTTGACCGGCATGCTCCAGTTCCACCAGCGAGCCTGCCGCCAGGCCCAGCCAGTCCAGCGTCGCCCGGCTGGTCAGGGCCACCGGCAATTCGGCATCGGCCGGATACAGCGCCGCCGACAGCCGTGCGCCATCGCTTGCGGCAAGTTGGCGGACGGCGCTGAACGGATCCAACCCGATCAGCTCGAGGCGTTGACCATCGAGCCGGACATTGCGTCGGATCAGCGGCACCCAGTCCGGCGCGCCCGGGGCGCGAGCCAGCGTCTGGTAGCGCTCGACCGCGATCCGGCCCGAAACATGGCGCACGACCAGAGCCTGATCGTCGACCAGCTCCGCCGATACCGCGTCCAGCGATTCCAGCAGTACGCCGCGCAGCAAGGCCACACCAGTGACCACTGCAACTCCGGCGGCAATTCCCACCAACGCCAGCAGCAGCTGCGCCGGGTGACGGCGAAAGAATGCATGGGACAGGCGCAGCCGCATGGTTCAGGAACCCGGCTCTACCAACTTGCCAGCACGCACCTGCAGCTGCCGGTCACAGGCCGCGGCGATCTCGGCGCTGTGAGTGACCAGCACCAGGGCGCAACCGCGTGCGGCAACGCTGGCGGCCAGCACCTGCATCACCTGGGCGGCGCTGGCCTGATCGAGACTGCCGGTGGGCTCGTCGGCCAGCACCAGCGCGGGGCGATGGATCAGCGCCCTGCAGATCGCAACGCGCTGCTGCTGACCACCGGACAACTGGTCGGGCCGGCGCTGCAGCAGGCCGTCGATGCCAAGCTCCTCGGCCAGGCGTTCAACATCCTGCCTGGGCGTGGAAATGCCAGTCAGCCACGCTGCCAGTTCGATGTTCTCATAGGCGCTCAACGACTCGATCAGGTTGTAATCCTGGAACACCAGGCCGATGTGCCGGGCGCGAAAGCGGGTTCGCTCCGGCTCGACCAGGCGGTTGATGGATTGGCCCAGAACCTCAACTTCACCAGCATCGGGCAGGTCCATCCCCCCGGCAAGGTGGAGCAGCGTCGACTTGCCCGAGCCGGAAGCACCGGTCACCGCCAGGCTCTGACCCGCGCGCAGTTCGAGATCGACCTGGTCGAGCACCTGCAGTTCGGAAGTGCCGTCGTGGTAGTGGCGGCTGACGCCGCGCAGACGTAACGCCGGCGCTTCCGAATCAGGCATTTTGCGCCCCGGCGATCGCGGCGAGCAGCAACAGGATGATCGCGGCGATCGAAAGCAGCTGGCGCATGCGTCGATACCAGCGCGGGAAATCCGGGCCCAGGCGGCGTCCTTCAAAGACCGCGTGGACCGCGAACAACAGCGCCAGCAACCCGGCCGCCCAGGTCAGCGGCAGTACCAGCGCCGGCAGTGCCGCGAGCAGTAGAGCATTGCTGACGATCAGGCTCGCGCCATCAATATCATCGCGCCCGAGCACGCCGGCCCAGAGGCCGCCACAGAGGAACGCAAGAATGGCCACGCCATAGCCAAGCAGCACACGCTCGACGATATCCGGCGCACCGATGATCGCAACTCCGATCAGCAGGGCGAAGGGGATCAAGCCCGAGTAACCCAGCACTCGCGCGGTTCGCGTTGCAGATTCGTCCATGACCTTGTTCTCCTCCACTGTGAATCCAAACCACATCAGCAACGTTCAACTATACCGCCGCGTAGCCTTCCGCTCCCACGCCAAGGCCGCTTCGAAAGTAAAAAAAACCCCGGCCGGGAAGCGTGGCCGGGGTTTCAAGGGAAGCGTCGATGGCGGCCGGGAGGGAGTCAAGAACCGAGAGAGATACCGCCATCGACTATGGCATGGTCTTCCGTTGTCGTGAACCCGGGGTGAACGCTTGATGGCTCGCCGTCGACAGCGAGATTCCTGCTTCAGGCCGCGCTTCGAGCCCGCTTCAGCCAGACCAGCAACTGCGCGATCGCCGCAGGCGTGACGCCGGGGATCCGGCCGGCCTGACCGACCGTTGCCGGGCGCTGGCGCTCCAGTTTTTCCATCACCTCAGTCGACAGTCCACGCACGCAGCGGTAATCGAAGTCTGGCGGTATCGGCCGCGACTCGGCATCGCGGGCGCGGTCAATCTCGAGCTGCTGGCGTTGCAGATAGCCGGCGTAGCGAATCGATGTTTCGACCTGCTCGGCCACATCGGCGGCCTCCACGCCCGGACCCAGGCCATCGACCCCGACCAGGCCGGCATAGGCAATCTGCGGACGACGCAGCAGCTCGGCCGCGCTGACATCCTTGCTCACCGGGGTCTCCAACTCGAGGGCGATGCGCTCGGCAAGCGCCGTGCCGACACCAATCCGAAGCGCTTCGAGCCGCCCGATCTCGCGCTCGACCGCCTCGGCGCGGCGCTTGAACACACGCATCCGGACATCGTCGACCAGATCCAGTTCTCGACCCTGCGGCGTCAGGCGCAGATCGGCATTGTCCTCGCGCAGCAGCAGGCGGTACTCGGCCCGGCTGGTGAACATCCGGTAGGGTTCGCTGGTGCCACGGGTAATCAGGTCATCGAGCATCACCCCGATGTAGGCCTCGCTGCGCGCCGGCTGCCAGGCTGGCAGATCGCGCCCGGCCCGGGCCGCATTCAAGCCGGCGATCAGGCCCTGCGCTGCAGCTTCCTCGTAGCCGGTAGTGCCGTTGATCTGACCGGCCAGGAACAGGCGCCCGAGGATGCGCGATTCGAGGCCGGGTTTGAGGTCGCGCGGATCGAGAAAGTCGTATTCGATGGCATATCCGGGCCGCGTGATTCGCGCCTGTTCCAGGCCGGCAATGCTGCGCACGAAGGCCAGCTGAATCTCGAACGGCAAGCTGGTGGAAATGCCGTTCGGATACCACTCGTTGATTTCCAGGCCTTCCGGCTCGAGAAAGATCTGGTGCGAATCACGCTCGGCGAACCGCACCACCTTGTCCTCGATCGAAGGGCAGTAGCGCGGACCCACGCCCTCGATTGCACCGGTGTACATCGGCGAACGGTCCAGTCCGGCGCGAATCAGTGCATGGGTCCGTTCGCAGGTTCGGGTGATGAAGCAGGAGCGCTGCGGTGGATGATCAGCCGGGCTGCCGAGGAACGAAAACACCGGTCTCGGATCATCGCCAGGCTGCTCGGACAGGCGGTTGAAATCGATGCTGCGACCGTCCAGCCGGGGAGGTGTACCGGTCTTGAGGCGCGCGATCCGCAATGGCAGTTCGCGCAGGCGTTGGGCCAGGGCGTTGGCGGGTGCGTCGCCGGCCCGGCCACCGGCACTGGTGGCCTCGCCCATGTGGATCACACCGCCGAGGAAAGTGCCGGTAGTCAGAACCACCGCTGCAGCCTGGAAGTCGATACCGCTTGACGTCGTGCAACCGACCACCCGGTTGTCTTCGACGATCAGGTCATCGACCGCGGCCTGAAACAGAGTCAGGCCCGCCTGGTTCTCGACCACGCGCCGGATCGCCGCACGGTACAGGGCCCGATCGCACTGC
>Ga0210039_1002444_pt1 | contig 15337 bp, 12 predicted proteins | sample CryGeyCG2114_250_3_FD_185460 | JGI IMG/M metagenome (GOLD analysis project Ga0210039, IMG submission 185460) | Groundwater microbial communities from aquifer - Crystal Geyser CG17_big_fil_post_rev_8/21/14_2.50 (SPAdes) (version 2) | ecosystem: Environmental > Aquatic > Deep subsurface >...
GCGGCTCGACCGCTTGAGCGCGCCCCCATGCGTCGCCGAACATTTGCACATAGAGCGCCGGGAAGCCGACATTTGGGTCTATGGCCTGCGCCCATTCCATGAAGTTGCGCGTTTTAGAAAAGAAATACTGGATGGCAACGGTGCCGGCGTTCAGTTCCGGCGAGAGGCGGACGATCGTCCCATCCGGGAAGGTCAACTCGGTCAACGTCCCACCGCGCCAGCCATAGTAACCGTTCGATAGTTCCTGTACTGCCCACATCATCTGGCGGAAGAGGCCCCGGTAATTGTAATTCACGTAGCCGAGGGGATAATCCCCCTGGGCCAGGTTGGAGGGCTGGCCGTTCACCCAGCCGCTCTCGTACTCGATCAGGGCCAGCAGCAGGCGCGGGTTGATCGAGTTCTCAATGGCCATACGTTGAACCGCCTGCGCGCCGTTCGTCCAACCGGTGCTGACCAGGTACTCCCGGTAGGTGGCGCCCAGGTAGCCGCCAGCCTCGGCTACATAGGAATCAATATCGAAATCCATCGCCGAAGGTGAATAGACTACCTCGCTATCGGGCATGATCTGGACGGCGGGCGTGGTCTCGCCCAGGCGGTTTGGGATAATAAGGAGCGTATCCGGAACGAGCAGACCGGTTTCCGGCAATGTTTCCGAGGAGGTGATCTCGGAAGCCTCGACGCCGAAGTGCGCCGCCACGGCCGACAGGCTGTCGCCCGGTTGGGCATAGTACAGGAGCGGTGCACGCTGTGTGACTGAGACGGGGGTCGGGGTAGGCGTTGGGGGATACGGCGTCGCGGTTGGTGTGAAAGTTGGCTCTGGCGTCCAGGTCGGGATGGGCGTCGGCGGGTCGGCTGTCCAGAAAACGGGCTGCGTTGGCGTCGCGGTCAGGGTCGGCCCGGTCATCCCCCATAGCGGGCCGCAGGCGGAAAGCATAGCGGTAAGGAGGAGCATAATGGCGGCTTTGCGCGTGGAAAAAAAAGCTGGCTTCATCGTAAACGATTATAACGCTCTTATCGTTGGATCTGGTTGATGGGATTATTGCCGTCGAAGGCTTCGACGGTCACGCCGTTGCGCGTCAGGTAGCCATCGTATTCGACGCCCGTGCCAGAAGAACCCCAATCATCCAGGATGAACGGGACAGAACCATCCGCGGAAATCCACTCACCGTTGAAGCGGCGCGCCAGGTGGACGTGCGTGCCGTTGGCAATACCGCCCTCGCAGGAAGGGTGGCCGATACGCTCGCCAGCGTGGAGGTACGTACCCGCGCGGACGCGGTCGCGGCTCTCGATGTGCATGTACAGCACCGTCCAGCCGGTCTGCTCGTAGCCGTCGCCATCCAGGTCTTGGACGACTGCACCGTTCGCGGCGCGCAGGATGGGGCCATCGGCCACAGCCAAAACCCAGGCGTCGCTGGAAACGCAGCCGAGCGCCTCGCCGGGCGGGGCAAAATCCAGCGCCGCCCAGGCCGAGCCGGGATTCCATCCGGCGTGCGGGCCGCCGGTGAAGGCCCAAATCTCGCCGGTTGCAAAGGGCAGGTGCATTAGCGGTTGGATCAGGTCGCCCGGTACGAGCGGCTCGATCGCCAGATCGAAGGGATAACCAAAAAGCTGGGAATAGGCCGCAAATAAGCCATTCGGCGAGACATCCTTCAGCCAGGTCTGGTAATCGTCCAATTGAGCGAACAGGTTCTGGACGCCGGCCGTCCCAGCGTTGATGGATGGGTCTACCGGCACAACCGAGCCATCGGCCAGGACCCAGTCGGAGACAGCGCCCACCCGCCAGAGATAATATCCCTGGTTGAGGGCGTTGGCTGCCCAGGTCAACTGGCGATACAGGCCAATGTGCCAGTTGTCATTGAACCCCAGCGGCGCAGCCAGCGTGGCCGGATCGGGTGACAACGAATTTGGATTCGTCACCCAGCCCGAACGATATTCCAGCACCGCCAGCAGCAGGCGCGGGTTGACCGAATCATTTTGCGCCGCCCGCAGGATGATCTGGGCGGCATTCAAGGTCTCGCCGTCTACATCCTCCTGGTAGCTTGCCAGGTAACCGGCTTTGCTGCGGATGAAGGACTCGAGATCTAACGTGAGACTCATCGGCCCGTAGACAAGTTCGGAATCGGGGATGATCTTGAACGACGGCCCGGCCGGCTGGGGCGTGGGAACGGGGATTTGCAGCGTCTGGCCCACAGCCAGGGTATTTGGGTCGTACAGACCGTTGGCCTGCATCAAAGCCTCCACGCTGACGCCGTAACGCAGGCTGATGGCGCCGAGCGTATCGCCCGCCTGGACGATGTATGTCTCTGGGCCGCTGCGCGGGGTGGGTAAAAAGCGAGGCACGTCCGGCGTAGGGGTCAGGATGGGCGAGCCGGGAAGGCGTGTCGGCAGGAGGCGGAACGAGGCCGTGGCGGTGGAACCGGTCAACGAAACGGCCGGCAGGCCTGGGGTCGAGTCCGCACCGGAAGGGTTCCAGGGAGGGGAGTCTGGCGCAGGGCGTACACAGGCTGCCAGGATAAGAAGCAGAGTCACTATCCAGATTTTTTGCAGGCGCATAAGGCGATTGTAGCATAAGAATTTCTGCTACAATGAACCTGACAAGCCGCTGTGACAATCATGATTATCATCATGAATAATTCCGCTGCCCCTGTGCTAGACTCAGTAGATCACAGATTCTCCGTCGAGGGGGCTCCCATGTCCCCGAATCGCAGGCGTGGGAGCCTGCTCCACAGAAATCTGTGATTTACTGAGACTATGAGGAGAGCTTACCGGACCCGCGTCCTGACAAGTGAGGCCTTGTGACCAATCACAAAATCGTCTACAAACCCATCGCGCCGGAGGTGGTAGAACTGGCACAGCAGCATGGGAATCAGCGCGAATGTGTTCTCGAAATCCTGACCGAACTTGACGGGCGCGGCCACTTGAGCACCGAAACTATCACCGATACAGCACGCGCGCTGGGCATTCCGGAGCAGCAAGCCTATGGCATGGCGACGTTCTATTCCATGCTCTCGCTCCAGCCGCGCCAGAATGTATTGCGAGTCTGCGATGGGCCGGTGTGCTGGCTGAGAAGGGCCAGTAATCAGTTATCAGTGAATAGTGACCAGTTATCAGTGAACAGTGATCAGTCATCAGTAATCAGTGAGTGGGCAAAGAAAATGCCAGACACGGATTGGACTGTCGAGCGGACATCCTGCCTGGGCTTGTGCGACCGGGCGCCGGCGGTACTGGTCAACGCCGAGCAGGCCGGGCCGGTGACACCGGAAGAGGCCGACAAAGTCTGCGAAGGCTGGCGCGGCGTGCCAACAGATTACTCGACGCCGCGCAAGGGTGAAGTGCGCGTGATGCTGGCGAACGCTGGAAAGGTTGACCCGGATTCGATTGACTCGGCTCTCGAGCACGGCGCATATAGCGGACTGAAGTCCGCGATCCAGAAGTCCGCGACCCAGAGGAAGCCAGAGGAGGTAATCGCGGAGGTGGAGGCCAGCGGCTTGCAGGGGCGCGGCGGGGCGGGTTTCCCGGTGGGACGCAAGTGGAAGTTCGTCGCGCAGGCGAAAAAAACCCCCCGCTACATGATCTGCAACGCCGACGAGTCCGAGCCGCTTATCTTCAAAGACCGTGTGCTGATTGACACTAATCCGCATCAACTGCTCGAAGGCATGGCCATCGGGGGTTACGCTTGTGGGGCGAGCGAGGCCTGGATTTATATCCGCGGAGAGTACGAGTATCAGGCGCGACGGCTGGAAAAAGCGATCCAGCAGGCTGAAGCCAAAGGCTGCCTGGGAGAGGATATCTTCGGCAGCGGGTTCTCGTTCCATATCCACGTTCATCGCGGCGCGGGAGCCTACATCTGCGGCGAAGAGACTGCGCTCATCGAATCGCTAGAGGGTAAGCGCGGCGAACCGCGCATCCGCCCACCTTATCCGCCCACCTATGGTTATCGCGGTTATCCAACGGTAGTCAATAACGTGGAATCCTTCTCCGCGGTGCCGCACATCCTCAAGAACGGCGCGGAGTGGTGGAAAGCACTCTCGACCTATCCCATTCCCGGCACGAAACTATATATGCTGCTCGGTCATGTCGAGAACCCCGGCCTGTTCGAAGCACCCTTCGGCCTGACCCTGCGCCAGGTTATTGACGATTTCGGCGGCGGGATGCCCTCAGGCTCCAAATTCAAATTCGCGCTGACTGGCGGCGCGGCCGGGACCATCGTCGGCCCGGACCTGCTCGATGTTCCGCTGGATTACGCTTCGGCGCGGAAAGGCATCAGCCTCGGCGCGGGCGCGTTCCTGGCTTGCGACCAATCGGTTTCAGTCGTGGCATTTCTGCGCGAGCTGCTGCATTTCTTCGCGGCCGAATCGTGCGGCAAATGCACGCCCTGCCGCGTCGGGACGTGGCGCGCCTTCGAGATCCTATCTCGCATGGCGGAGAGCAAAGGCCAGAAAGGAGACGTGGATGAACTCAAGGCGCTTTCCGAGAACATGCTGCTAACTTCGTTCTGTGGCCTGGGTCAGGCGGTACCGATCCCGATGAATTCGGCGCTGAGCAATTTTGCGGAAGAGTTCGAGAAGGCCGAGAAATGAAAATCGGGAAGCGTGTGCCTCCCGATTTGGAGCTAAAGTCGGAATCCACTATGCAGCAAGCGGCGGCGTGATGAATTCCGCTTGCCATATCTCCTGCTGGACCATCCGCACATGCTTTTTCATGCGGATGTAGACAAGCGGAGCGTTGGCTGGCGGGTGGGGCATGTTTTTGGCGAGTTCAATGCTGTGGCGGTTGAATTCTTCGTCTTCTGGATCGAGAAGAACAAGGATAAACCGTTCCGGCATGGTATCAAGCATGTCAGGATTCTCGAATACAAGGTGATTGAATTGCTTGGTCAACTCGAACATCCTGTCATTGAAGGCAGCATCCTTGCGAGATAATGGTTTCATCGTTTGTACCTTTCAATATACCAATGATAGTTGGCCTGCAAGTCATCAATGGCAAAGTTCATTGCATCATCATACGAGGCGAAACCCATCAGCGGCGATTTGATTAGCTCGCCATTCGGGCGCAATTCGTCACGATGAACAAAGCCATGTGCTGTATCATAACGGGTAATGGCAGCCCATTCATCGCCAATCAGCGCTTCCAATTGCACCGAAAACCACAGGATGTGTCCCCGGTCTTTTTGGTAGCGAACCCGAATGACGGCCCAGCCTGCCAAAACTCGAAAGAACTCTCGCTCTTCCATAAACAAAAATGCTCACGATGCGACAGAAAAAGTATCCAATGCCACTTTGGGCAACCGAACAGGAGCGAACATTTGCTCCGGGAAAAGATAATCTTCACCCGATTCGTCAATCACCCGAATCATGCGATGTGACTCTGCTTCTGGATCGGGCAAAACCCTGTAGACCTTTCGCACTTCGAGTGAGGCAGGATAATCTTTGTTGGTGATGCAGAAAGCGTACTTGTTTTTCATGAGTGTACTGGAATGTTGAAGAGCATTTAAGCTGCAAGTGGGGCCGGTACAATGGATGGCGTCCACTCGATTTGTTGGACAACACGTACCTGCCGCTTCATTTGCACATATACGAGAGGTACATCTTCTGGGTAGCGCGAGGAATGAGCCAGTTCGATGTTAGCGCGATTGAATGCTTCATCCTGCGGGTCGAGCAGGACAAGCACCGCCCGTTCTGGCAACTCATCGAGAATATCAGGATGAGCGAAAACGTAGTGATTGAACTGTTCCATCAGTTCAAACACTTTGTCAGCCACAACTTCGGGTTTTAGCGTATCCATTTCTTATATCTTTCCACTTGGATCACGAACCAGAAAATGTGACCTCGTTCTTTGGCGTACCGAACTCGAACGCGAATCAGACTTGTTGGAAAGAGAAAATATTCTCGCTCGTTCATCTCAATGAGAATACTATCACAGGTTTGACAAAGATTCAAGCAAGGAGAAATCCAGCATGACCGTAAACCTGACCATCAACGGACAGGCAATTCAAGCCCGCCAAGGCCAAACCATCCTTGAAGCAGCGCGGGAGAACGGCATCCGCATCCCAACATTGTGCTATCACAAGGACCTCTCCCTCACCGGCAACTGCCGCATCTGCGTGGTTGAGGTCGCCAATCAGCGGTTCTTACAAGCCGCCTGTGTGATGCAGGTTTGGGAAAGGATGGAAATCTTTACTGACGGCGAGAAGACCAGGAAGTCACGCAAACTCACGCTCGAACTGATGCTCGCCAACCACCCGCAGGATTGCCTCACCTGCGACGTGAGCGGAGAGTGTGAATTGCAGGATCTGGCTTACGAGTATCAGGTCAGCGTGCCAGCCTGGGGGGCAAAGGGAACACGCTATCCGGTTGACAGCGACCCGAATCCCTTCATCCGCGTGGACATGAATCGCTGCATCCTGTGCCGCCGCTGTGTGCAGGCCTGCGCCGAGATCCAGGTGCGCAATGTCTGGGGCGTAGCGCAGCGCGGCTTCGGCGAGCAGATCGTCGCCGGGGCAGGCACGACCATGCTCGAGGCGCGCTGCGAGTCCTGCGGCCAGTGCGTGGCCTACTGTCCCACCGGCGCGCTCTCGAACAAGATGAATTATGGGCTGGCGCGGGCGCATCAAACGACTAAAGTCGTTACTACATGTTCGTATTGCGGTGTGGGCTGCCAGTTCGATCTATTGGTAAAAGATGATAAAGTGATTGGCGTTCAATCAAATCCAAATGCGCCTGTCAACGGCATGGCGCTGTGCGTCAAGGGTCGTTATGGCTATGATTACATCCATCATCCCGACCGCGTGCTCAAACCGCGCGTTCGCCGCTATCTTCTCGAAGGCAACAAGAAGCCAGAGAATAGAGATTCGAGAATAGAGAATAGTAAAGGCGTGACTAATCTCGACTCTCTAGTCTCTACTCTCTGGGACTGGGTCGAGACGGATTGGGACACCGCGCTGGACATCACTGCCAGACGCCTGGGCGAAATCCGCGACGCCACTGGCCCAGACAGCATCGGCATCCTGACCTCAGCCAAATGCCTGAATGAAGAAAACTACCTGATGAACAAGTTCGCCCGCCAGGTTATCGGGACGAACAACATAGACCACTGCGCCCGTCTCTGTCACTCCAGCACCGTGGCCGGTTTGACCGCCTCCTACGGCTCGGGCGCAATGTCCAACTCGATGGACGATGTTGCCAATCACGCCCAGGCGCTGTTCGTCATCGGCTCGAACACCACCGAGCAGCATCCCGTCTTCGGGACGATGCTGCGGCGGGCAGTACGCAGGCGCGGCGTCAAACTGATCGTCGCTGACCCGCGCCGCATTGATCTCGCTGATTTCGCCACGCTGCACATCCGTCACAGGCCCGGCAGCGACATCGCCCTGCTCAACGGCCTGATGCACATCCTCCTCGAAAAAGGCTGGGAGGACAAGAAATTCATCCAGGAACGCTGTGAAGGTTTTGATGAGTTCAAAGCGACGGTGATGCAGTATCCGCCCGAAAAGGTCGCTGAAATCACCGGCGTTCCAGTCGCGGACCTCGAGCGGGCCGCCGAGATCATGGGCACGACCAAGCCCATGGCCGTGATGTGGGCAATGGGCATTACCCAACACATCGTCGGCGTGCGCAACGTGATGGCGCTCGCCAACCTGCAAATGCTGCTCGGCAACATGGGCGTACCCGGCGGCGGCGTCAACCCGCTGCGCGGGCAGAACAATGTCCAGGGTGCGTGCGACATGGGCGGGCTGCCGAACGTGTACCCGGCGTATCAGCCGGTTACCAGCGCCGAGGCGCGCGAGAAGTTCGCCAAAGCCTGGGGCTTACAGACGGACGACGGACGACCGATGACGGACGACCCGTCCTCCGTCCTCCGTCTTCCGTCTTCCGCCGGCATGACCGTCACTGAGATGATCCCCGGCATCCTCGAAGGCAAAATCCACTCCCTCTATATCCTCGGCGAAGACCCGCTCATGTCCGACCCGGATACAGCCCACATCCGCAAGTGTTTGGAGGCAGTGGATTTTCTGGTTTTGCAAGAAATCTTCCCATCCGAGACCTGCGCCTATGCCGACGTGCTGCTGCCCGGCGTCTCGTTTGCCGAGAAGAGCGGCACCTTCACCAACACCGAGCGCCGCGTCCAAATGGTGCATAAAGCCATCCAGCCGCTGGGCGAGGCGCTCCCCGATTGGCAGATCACCCGCGAGCTGGCCTTCCGCCTGTTGGAAGGCCGCGCCCTCGATCCGGATGCACCTTACGCCTCCTGGCAATACCGGGATACGGCTGACATCATGGCCGAAATCAACGCCCTGACGCCGTCCTACGCAGGCATCATGCACGCACGCCTGGAAAAGGGCGAGCGCCTGCAATGGCCGTGTCCCAACGCCGAGCATCCCGGCACGCCCATCCTCCACGTCGGGAAGTTCGCGCGTGGCGTCGGCAGATTCAACCCGATTGACCACCTCCCGCCCGCCGAGTTACCTGATGACGACTATCCGTTCGTCTTGAGCACCGGCCGCGTGCTGTATCACTGGCACGGCGGACAGATGACCCGCCGTGCCCGGGGACTGCTGGCCGTGTATGGCGAGGCGCTGGTGGAAATCAATCCGGATGACGCGGAAAGACTGGGCGCGGCAAACCGGAGCCGGGTGCGGGTAACGTCGCGGCGCGGCAGCATCCAGGCCGAAGCCTGGATCACGAACCGAGTCCCGCCGGGGATGGTGTACGCCAATTTCCACTTCCCGGAAGCCTCGGCCAACGAGCTGACCATCGCCGCGCTGGATCCGGTGGCGAAGATACCGGAGTACAAGGTCTGCGCGGTCAAAGTCGAGGTAGTCGAATAGTCGAATGGTAAAATAGTCTGATAGTCAAATGGCCTTATGACCCGACCATACGACTATGAGACTATGAGACTATCAGACTATCAGACTGACCTGGAGAAAACCATGCCCCAAGAATTATACGTTGTTACCGGTGCGTTCGGCTATTCGGGGAAATACATCGCCGCGCGCCTGCTGGCCGAAGGCCGCCGCGTCCGCACGCTGACCAATTCCCTGCACCGCCCCAACCCGTTCGGGGAGCAGGTCGAGGCGCATCCCTTCAACTTCGACCAGCCGGAGAAACTGGTCGAATCGCTGCGCGGCGCAGCGGTGCTCTACAACACCTACTGGGTGCGTTTCAATTACACCTTCTTCAAACATGAATCCGCCGTCCAGAACACGCTCGCCCTGTTCGATGCGGCGAAAAAGGCGGGCGTCAAGCGCGTCGTCCACGTCAGCATCACCAATCCGTCCGAAGATTCACCGCTCGAATACTTCAGCGGCAAGGGGCGGCTGGAAAAGGCGCTGATCGAATCCGGCCTCTCCTACGCCATCCTGCGCCCGACTGTGCTATTTGGCAAGGAAGACATCCTGATCAACAACATCGCCTGGACGCTGCGCCACCTGCCGGTCTTTGGCGTCTTTGGCGATGGCAGTTACCGCCTCCAGCCGATCTACGTGGATGACCTGGCCGCGCTGGCCGTGGAACAGGGCAAGAGGCGCGAGAATGCCATCATTGATGCCATCGGGCCGGAAACCTTTACTTACCGCGAACTGGTGCGCGCCATCGGCGAGATCATCGGCGTGCGCCGCCCGATAGTTCCCGTGCCACCCGCGCTGGGATACGCAGCCGGCTGGATCATCGGCAAACTGGTCGGCGATGTGCTGATCACCTGGCCGGAGGTCAAGGGGCTGATGGCTGACCTGCTCTGCACCGACTCGCCTCCCACCGGCAAAACCAAACTTACCGATTGGACGCGCGAACACAAGGATACGCTCGGCGTCCGCTATGCCAGTGAGCTGGCGCGGCGCAGAGACCGTCGGAAAGCTTACGAAAACCTGTAGAATCAACTACATTCCCCTCCCCCAAATTCCGTTGTTTGGAATTTGGGGGAGGCCGGGAGGGGGCCTACGCAAACATCTCTGCCCCCACCTAACCTCCCCCATTTGCAGCCCGCAAAAACCAGCGGTCTGAAAATGGGGGAGGGACAACTTCTTGTTTTCACAAAACCGTGCTCCTACTACATGGGATAGGCTTCCATTCCCGCCTTCATCGCGCCTTCCACTGTGCCATCTACATAACCTGCACCTGGGAACATCCACTCATCGGGATCATAGAAATTGCGCGAGTGGCGATAGATGGCAAAATCCCAGTTGTCCATTTTGCCATTCCAGGTGAGGCGGCAAATTTCGGATGGACGTCTGCGATCTGTACGGTCAAGGTAAAGAAACTTGCCTTTAAATCTCGCTGCAAATCCGCGTTTTGTTGTACCAAACATGGCTTTCAAAAGAGGATGTTGTTCTCCTGTGAAAGTTTTGCGGTTGAATTCTTCAACGATCTTCAGGACTTCTTCCCGTGTTTCCGGGGGAATGGATTGTTTTTTAGGCATATTTTCCTCTGAAATTTTCACTCAACAAAGATTGAAGAGAATGGTTATTGCTTGGTTTAAATCTTCGTAGGTTCATCTTCCAAAGCATGAATAATGGCAAGAATAACGCCATCGCTGTTATTCAGCACATCATTGTTCCAAAAGCGAATCACTTTATAACCTTGCGATTCCAAATATTTCGTTCTTTCTTCGTCATACTCTTCCTGTTCCAAGTGTTGACTCCCATCTACTTCAATGACAAGTTTGGCTTTGGGACAACAAAAATCAGGGATGTAATTGCCAATGGCATGTTGCCTGCGGAAGGTGACTCCCAACTGATCGTTGCGGATTCTTGACCAGAGTTTTGATTCGGCGGGGGTGGGTTCTTTTCGCAGTTTGATGGCGTTGTGTTTTGTGTTTGGGTTACTTCTTTGAGAGCGCGGCATTTGCCCCCTCCTAACCTCCCCCATTTGCGCCCCGCGAAAAACAGCGGGACGAAAATGGGGGAGGAACAATTTCAACTCGGACTCGAATTTTAGTGTTCATAAATACTCTACATTCCCCTCCCCAAAATTCGGCGCTCTTCCGCATTTGGGGGAGGACGGGAGGGGGCTTATGCAAACGCCTCCGCCAACCACCCCTCAAACAACCCCTCCACCCCCCGCGTGGACTCGGCCATCTGCCCCCGCAGACCCTCGACCTGCGTAATCGCGCGCCGCTTTTTTGACGGGCCTGCATTGATTTTGGGGGCATCGGAAATTCTATAACGACCATTCAAGATCAACAGAACTACCCTCCCAAATTCATCGGCTGATAGAAGTATACAACAATTCAGGATGAAATGCTATCGGGTGGATCTGTCGGTTTTCCAAGTCCAACATGCTCTTGTTTCGATCCCCTGCGTTATAATCGGGGCGTTCCAAGCTCGCTCAATCCCTTCGTGAACCTTTGTGTCCTTCGTGGTTAGAAAGAAACCCCCTACCTCCCATGCCCACTCCCCTCGTCGAATGTATCCCCAACTTTTCCGAAGCGCGCCGCCCGGATGTGGTGGATGCCATCCTGCAGGCTATCACGGCCATTCCCGGCGTAACCCTGCTTGACCGCCACTCGGACAGCGACCACAACCGCACGGTGGTCACCTTCATCGGCGCGCCACAGGCCGTGGAAGAAGCGGCCTTCCAGGGCATCCGCAAGGCTGCCGAACTGATTGACCTGAACAAGCATACCGGTTCGCACCCACGCATCGGCGCAACGGACGTGGTGGCGCTCGTGCCAATCAGAGATGTCAGCATGGCGGATTGCGTCGCACTGGCGCGCCGCCTGGGCCAGCGCGTCGGCCAGGAGCTGAAGATCCCGGTCTATCTCTACGAGGAGGCGGCTATCCGCCCGGAGCGGCAAAACCTGGAAAACATCCGGCGTGGGCAGTACGAGGGGCTGAAGGCGGAGATCAAGGCCAACCCAGCGCGGAAACCGGACTACGGTCCCGCCCGCCTCGGCCCGGCCGGGGCGACCGTCATCGGGGCGCGCCATCCGCTCATCGCCTTCAACGTCTATCTCGATAGTGATGACGTTTCGATTGCCAAAGCCATTGCCAGGAATATCCGCGCTTCTTCGGGCGGGCTGCCGTGCGTCAAGGCCTTGGGGATGCTGGTGGAAGGCCGGGCGCAGGTTTCGATGAACCTGACGAACTACCGCCAAACTCCCATCCAGCAGGTCATGGAAGCCATCCGCCGCGAGGCCAAAAAGAATAAGGTGAAGATCCATCACAGTGAAGTGGTGGGATTGATCCCGCAGGAAGCGCTGACCGAGACAGCCATTGCGTCTCTGCAATTGGAGGGGTTTAGAACCGATCAAATCCTGGAGCAACGCCTCTCCGAGATCGAACTCTCAACTCTCGGCCTTCGACCTTCGACCCTTCGGGCTGAGCCTCAGGGCGAAGCCTTCGACATCCAGCCTTCAACCTTCCTGGACGATCTCGCCGCCGGGACCCCCGCGCCGGGCGGCGGCTCGGCGGCTGCTTACGCCGGGGCAATGGGCGCGGCGTTGGTTGCCATGGTCGCCCGCCTGACCATCGGCAAGAAGAGTTACCAGGCCGTCCAGCCGCAGATGAACGAAATCCTAAAGCAAGCCGAACGCCTGCGCGCCGAGTTGACCGAGGCAGTTCAGGCCGATTCAGCCGCTTTCGAGGCGGTGATGGCAGCCTTCAAACTCCCCAAAAACACGGAGAAAGCGGAATCCGACCGTAACACCGCCATCGAAGAGGCGACGAAAGGCGCGGCGCAGGTCCCGCTGAAGGTATCCCAAAACGCGGTCAGTGTGATCGCGCTGGCCGAACGCGCCGCGGCGTTGGGCAACCTGAACGCGATCAGCGACGCGGCCTCGGCTGCGGCTCTGGCGCGCGCTTCCCTGACCGCGGCCGGCTGCAACGTCCGCATCAACGTTGCCAGCCTGAACGACCGGGCAGCGGGGGATGCCTTCCTGGACCAACTGCAGGCTCTGGAAGATCGCGCCGCCAGGCTCGAGGCCGACATCCAGAAAACGCTGAACGAACGGGGCAAGCTATCACTGGCATGAGGCTCTTCCACCCTGCTCGGCTGTTGATTCTGCTGGCTGCCAGTATTTTAGCTGTTGCCTGTAATGGGGCGACGGAAACGCCTGCTCCCCTGCTCCCTAGCAGTTTGTCGGAGAGACAAGTGTGTAAGCAGCCAAGAGCGGTTTTTGGGCGTCAAAAGGCCGTTGGTTTAGGCAGAAATGGCTCAAAATGATGGATTTCACTGGTTCAAAGCCTCCAATTCCTAATGATGGGCGCGTTGAAGCAACCCTTCTTTTATCCGACCATCAAGACGTGCATGCGTTTGAGGTTGAAAGCCAGGCAAACCAGACACCATTCGCCATCGGAAGCCTTCAGGCCGCGCAGGGAGAATTGGCGGAAGCCAAGAATTTCCTTGATGATGCCGATGATCGGCTCGATGATGCACTTGCGCAGGCGATAGATGGCCTGACCGATCTCGGTGCGCAGTTTGTAAGCCATTTTCTCGCGGGGGCTGGTATCTTCGGCGGGAGGTTCAGGCAGATTGCCCAGCAAGGCAGGTATGTCTTTATAATGAGGCTCACGTCCGGTGGCGATATAAGGCTCGATCTTGCGCTGTTCACATGTCTGGATGTTGGTTTCGCTGAAGTAGCCATTGTCCATTGCGGCTGCGTCTGGTTTCCCAACTCGTGGATCGATGGCATCCAGGGTGGGTTCAGCTTCCTGTTTATCATTGGGGTGGTTGGACAGAGCTGTGGCGACGACGAGCATACTTTCATGATCTGCGGCGGCCTGGGCGTTGTAATGTTGATCAAAGCCATCGTTGTTGCTGTTTTTCATGATGCGCGAGTCTGGGTCGGTGAAATTGTACTGATCCTTGTCACGCGGCCCCGGCTCAGGTGGTTTGGGCGCCCGACCACCCGGTTTGCGATTGCGCTTGCGGGCTTTCTCTTCCCGCTCACGCAGCTTGGCCTGGTACTCGACCTGTTCTGCTTCATAACGCTCTTGGGCGCGCGCTTCCAGCACCACCTTGGCTTCGGCCAGCTTTGCCAGGCGTGCCTGACGCAAGGCAATCTCGTCTTGAAGAACCAGCCCTTCGGGCAATTCCGCTTCTCCCTGTTCGGCTTGCTCTCCCAAGACAAACAATGCCTCGATTTCTTTGCCCAATCGCTCTTCCAACTCACCCAGCCGTTTGTAGCTCACCGCCTTGCTCTTGGATGCATCGGCGTGGATTTTGCTCCCATCCAGACTGATGTTCCCCAGCTTCAGTATCCCGGCTGCCTGTGCCAACAACAGGATTTGCACGAACAACCCCTTGATCTCCGTCAGAAAGGTCTTGCGAAAGTGGGCGATGGTATCATGGTCGGGATGCACCCCACCAGCAATAAAACGGAAAGCCAGGTTCTCGTAAGTGGCTTTCTCGATCTTGCGAGAACTGAATACGCCAGTAGCATAGCCATAAAACAGCAAAGCCAGCAAGATTTCCGGCGCAATGGCTACCCCGCCCAACGCAGCGTAACGAGCATAGATACTGCTCAAATCCAGTTGGGCGACAATATCCACCACAAAGCGCGCCAGATGGGTAGGCGGCAAGGCGTCTCGCAGGGTAATGGTTTGGTTGAGGGTCGATTCGTAGTCAGGAGTTTTGAATTTTCTGGTCATGTCTCAAGTTTACCGCAATTTCACCGACTTCTCCGACAAACTGCTAGGTTCTTCATGTGTCACCTCCGGTACTCGAACTGTAGCAATGGTGTGTCCGCAAACACTTGCTTCACGAACTAGCGGCCCAACGAATTAAGGATTGATACGGCGAGAGGAATGAAAGCGGAGAGGAAGGCATTGATGCGCCGCCGTATCAATCCTAGTTGAACTAAGCCGCACGCAAAGGGAGCCTGCGCAAAGGATTTGGAATTTAGAGCACACTCAGTCTAAGCGAACAGCGGTCGAAACGGTCAATTCACCAATAATTGAGAATATTGTACATGGAGAGGGGGGTTTTTGCAAGCAAAACATGTGGCTGAAAGATGGGCTAAATGGTGTCATGGGAAATGGGAACAAGGCTGCGGGAGGAAGCGCAGCCTGGAGGGAAGAACAAAAGGGAGGAGAGAGATTCAAGGAGAGCGGCATAGGGTAGGGGTGATGGCGCGCAAGAAAGACATTGGCTGGCCGCACTTAGGGCAGACGGGTTGCTTTTGGGGTAGCGCAGGTTGGGAAGTGGTGGGATTGGTATTGTGCAGAGAAGCGGTATGCTGCGGGTTGCATTGTTGGAGGTGCGCCTGGATGGAGGCAAAAAGTGGTCGTCGGGTGGGAGCCAGGAAGCCGAAGTAGCGTACCTTGACGAAACCTGAGGGTAGGACGTGCTGTAGGAAGCGGTGGATGAAGCGTTCCACAGAAGTGGTGCAGGACTTGAGTTGT
>Ga0210039_1002453_pt1 | contig 15301 bp, 15 predicted proteins | sample CryGeyCG2114_250_3_FD_185460 | JGI IMG/M metagenome (GOLD analysis project Ga0210039, IMG submission 185460) | Groundwater microbial communities from aquifer - Crystal Geyser CG17_big_fil_post_rev_8/21/14_2.50 (SPAdes) (version 2) | ecosystem: Environmental > Aquatic > Deep subsurface >...
TTCTTCGCTGCCAAGGCGGAGTACCCGGATGTGCTGCTGTTTTTCCGGATGGGCGATTTCTACGAGCTGTTCTACGACGATGCGCGCAAGGCCGCCGCCCTGCTCGACATCACCCTGACCCAGCGCGGTGCTTCCGCCGGTGAACCGATTCCGATGGCTGGCGTGCCGGTGCATGCCTACGAAGGCTATCTGGCGCGGTTGATCCAGCACGGCGAGTCGGTGGCGATCTGCGAGCAGATTGGCGACCCGGCGCTGAGCAAAGGGCTGGTCGAGCGCAAGGTGGTGCGTGTGGTCACGCCCGGCACGGTAACCGATGACGCCTTGCTGCACGAGCGCCGCGACACCCTGCTGATGGCGCTGGCGCGTGGCCGCGGCGGCGATGGCAAGCCGGCGTTCGGCCTGGCCTGGGCCGACCTGGCCGGCGGCCGGATGCGGGTCAACCAGGTCGCCGACGACGATGCGCTGGCGGCGGAATTGGCACGGCTGGAACCCGCCGAACTGCTGCTGCCCGACGAGGACGGCTGGCCGGCGTGGCTGCACGAGCGCCGCGGCCTGCGTCGGCGCGGGCCGTGGCATTTCGATGCCGACAGCGGCCGCCGCCTGATCACCCGCTGCTTTGCCACCTTCGATCTGACCGGCTTTGGCATCGAAGACGAACCGCTGATGATCGCGGCGGCTGGCGCCCTGCTCGGCTACATCGAGGAAACGCAGAAGCAGCAACTGCCGCATCTGCGTTCGCTGGCGCTGGAATCGAGTGCCGACACGATCACCATGAACGCGGCGACGCGGCGCCATCTGGAACTCGACAGCCGTATCGATGGCCGCAGCGAACACACCCTGCTGGGCATCCTCGACAGCACCATCACGCCGATGGGCGGACGCATGTTGCGGCGCTGGCTGCATCGCCCATTGCGCGATCAGTCGGTGCTGCGCCATCGCCATCAGGCGGTGCAGACGTTGATCGACAGCGGCGCCAACGACGCCTTGCGCACGGCGTTTCGCGGCCTCGGCGATGTCGAGCGAATTCTGGCGCGGGTGGCGCTGCGCTCGGCTCGGCCGCGCGATTTGAGCACCCTGCGCGATGCACTGGCCGCGTTACCCAGCCTGCGCATGCAACTGGCAGCGCTGGATTCGCCCAGCCTTGGCGCACTGGCCGACGCCATGGGCGAACACCACGCCAGCGCCGCGTTGCTCGCCGCCGCGATCATCGAACAGCCGCCCGCGCTGCTGCGCGACGGCGGCGTGATCGGCGAAGGCTACGATGCCGAACTCGATGAATTGCGCACCCTGTCCAGCCACGCTGATCAATTCCTGATCGATCTGGAAGCGCGCGAACGGGCCGCCAGCGGCATCGCCACGCTCAAGGTTGGTTACAACCGGGTGCACGGTTACTACCTCGAAATCAGCAAGGGCCAGGCCGAGCGCGCACCGACGCATTACACCCGCCGGCAAACGCTGGCCAATGCCGAGCGCTACATCACCGAAGAACTCAAGCAATTCGAGGACAAGGTGCTGTCGGCGCGCGAGCGCTCGCTGCTGCGCGAACGCAAGCTCTGGGAAGACCTGCTCGACACCTTGAATACCCAGCTCGACAGCCTGAAGCAATGCGCCAGCGCGCTGGCCGAAATCGACGTGCTGTGCGCCTTTGCCGAACGCGCGGTGGCGCTGGACTGGTCGCCGCCGGAACTGAGCAGCGAACCGGGCCTGCTGATCGAGCGCGGCCGCCACCCGGTGGTGGAAGCAGTGCGCAGCGAGCCGTTCGAGCCCAACGATCTGCGGCTGGATGAACACACCCGCATGCTGGTGATTACCGGCCCGAACATGGGCGGCAAGAGCACCTATATGCGCCAGAACGCGCTGATCGTGCTGCTCGCGCACATCGGCAGTTTCGTGCCGGCCACGCGCGCGCAAATCGGCCCGATCGACCGCATTCTTACCCGCATCGGCGCTGGTGACGACCTGGCGCGTGGGCAATCCACCTTCATGGTGGAAATGGCCGAGACCAGCTACATCCTGCATCACGCCAGCGAACACTCGCTGGTGCTGATGGACGAAATCGGGCGCGGCACCTCCACCTACGATGGCCTGGCGCTGGCCAAGGCCTGCGCCCTGCATCTGGCCAACGTGAATCGCGCCTACACCCTGTTTGCCACCCACTATTTCGAACTGACCGCACTCGCCGATGGCGGCCATGGCATCGCCAATGTGCATCTGGATGCGATCGAGCACGCCGACCGGCTGGTGTTCATGCATGCGCTCAAACCCGGCCCGGCCAATCGCAGTTTCGGCTTGCAAGTGGCGGCACTGGCCGGCCTGCCGCGCAGCGTGATCAGTCAGGCGCAACACACCCTGCACGAACTGGAGAGCCAGCGCAGCAGCACCAGCACCGAGGTCAGCCGCGAAGCGCTCGATACGCCGTTGCAAATGGGCTTGTTTCACACCCCGGCCCCGGCACTGGCGGCGCTGGGCGCGATCGAGCCCGACGAGCTGACGCCGAAGCAGGCGTTGGAAGCGTTGTACCGGCTCAAGACGATGCTGTAGCCAATTGCAGATAGCGCTGATGCAGCACCCGCACCTGCGCATCCAGTGCATCCAGGTCGCCGCTGTTGTCGATCACCTCATCGGCCAGTGCCAAGCGCTGACTGCGCGTGGCCTGTGCCGCCAGCATCTGCTGCGCCAGCGCTGCCGATATTGCATCGCGCGCCTGCAAGCGCGCCAATTGCATGGCCTCAGGCAGATCGACCACCACGATCCGTTGCAGCCACGGATAGGCCGCGCGGCCGCCGACTTCGGTGAGTAGCGGAATCGCCACCATCGCGTACGCGCTGCGCGCCTGCCGGCACTCGCATTGCAACTGCTCGCGAATGCGCGGATGCAAAATCGCCTCCAGATCGCGCCGCGCCTGCGCATCGGCGAACACCCGCGCGCGCAGCGCGCGGCGATCGAGCCGGCCATCGTCCGTGCAAATATCTGCACCGAAGCGGGCCACGATCTCGGCCAGCGCCGGCATACCCGGCTCCACCAGTTGCCGCGCTGCGACATCGGCATCGGCCAGCGCCACACCCAACGCCGCGAAGCGTTCACCGACCGCGCTCTTGCCCGAGGCAATGCCACCAGTGATTGCCACAATGAAGTTCGCCATCGCCGCAGTCTAGCAGCCTGAACGGCGGGCCTGTCGCGCTTGGTCGGTACAACGCAGCGTGCTCGATTGAGCTACGATTATCGAGAGCGAGTGCTTGGGAGCAAACCAGGACTGCAACCGCATTCGTGCGTGCCCGTATTGACGAGACGCTGAAAAACGAGGCCGCTGCAGTGCTGGCGACGATGGGCCTTACCGTGTCCGGCTTTGTGCGCATTGGCTTGACCAAGGTCACCCATGAAAAGGCACTGCCATTCGAGATGCGTGTGCCAAACGCGCACCGCCCAGACGCTGGCAAAAAGCGAACGCGGTGAAGATCTGCAAAGTTTCGATAGCGTCGATGCCATGTTCAAAGACCTTGGCATCTGATCAGCAATGCGCACGACCGAGGAGCGCGGCAAGACTATGGCCTCATCCTTGCGAGGAATCTCTCTGCGTCATGGCGGTCGCCCGCAAGGCGATCCGACAAACAACGGGCACGCTCACTGTAGGATGGGTAGAGCGTAGCGAAACCCATCAGGCGCGTTGAAACATAGTGGTTGATGGGTTTCGCTACGCTCTACCCATCCTACGAAGCCGGTGTTGCACAGCAACCGACCTGTGCGCACTCCGAGCGGGCGTGCTGGATACGTTATTCAAAACATGCTGACACCAGGCACCAGCCACAACGACAACGCGGCAAGGGCAGTGGCGATCACGCTGGCGGCCAGCACATCGCTGGGGTAGTGCAGGCCGAGCACCACCCGCGACAGCGCCACGCTGACGCAGAACGGTGCCAGCAGCCAAATCAGTGTCGGGTAATACGCCAGCGCCACCAGCGTGAATGACAGCGCATGCAAGGTGTGCCCGGACGGGAACGAGAACTCATCCAATGGCGCAACCAAAGCGTGTACCTGCGGTTCGCGGGCACACGGCCGCGGCCGTTTGGTCCAGCGCTTCAGGGTTTTGTACAACGCCAGTGCCACCACCCCGGTAGCGGCCATATGTGCCGATGCGGTCAAGCCGCGATAGCCATCGGCGATGACGATCAACGCCATCAGCGCGTACCAGAACAGGCCATCGCCAAGCCGACTGATTGTGGCGAAATAGGCGCGCACCCAGCGGCCATGGCCCCAACGGTTGGCGGCCGCGGTCCACGCGCTGTCGCGCGCCACCCAACGCTGCACGCGGGCGATCATGAGCGCCCGCCATTGCTGGCAACCGGCCACGCCGGCGCTGCCAGCGCCCGCCGAGCAATCAGTTCGCGCAGCACCTGCTCAAAGCGCGCCGACACCGTTTCCGGGGCCAGATGCGCTACCGCCTCGCGGGCCGCGTTGCCCATGCGTCGGCTCGCCGACAGGTCATTCGCCAGCGCGGCGGTGGCGGCGATAAAGGCATCGCCATCGTCCACCGCGATCGCCGCGCCATGCTCGCCGTCGCGCAGGTGTTCGCGCGCGGCGCCGGTATCGAACGCGACCGTCGCCAGACCCGACGCCATCGCTTCCAGGGTCACGTTGCCAAACGTTTCGCTCAGGCTCGGAAACACGAACACGTCGGCGCTGGCAAAATGCCGGGCCAATGCCTCGCCGCGTTGCACCCCGCAGAACACGAAATCCGGGTGCGCCGCCGCCAGCGCGGCGCGATCCGGGCCATCACCAACAAAGACCATGCGCGCCTGCGGCTGCTGGTGTTGCAACTGGCGAAATGCGCCTATGGCCAGCGCCAGATTCTTCTCCGGCGCAATACGGCCGACATGGATCAGCACCGGGGTGTCGGCATCGGCGCCCCACTGCGCACGCAGGCCGGGGCTGCGCCGCGCCGGGTGGAACTGCGTGGTATCCACCGCCCGCCGCAGCAGGGTGATATCGGCAAAGCCGTGCGCGCTGAGAAATTGCGCCAATTCGCGCGTCGGCACCAAGGTCGTGTCGGCGCGATTGTGGAATCGCCGCAACCAAGCGAGCACCACGCCCCGCAAAATCGCGAAGCCATAGCGCTCGGCGTACGCATCAAAACGGGTATGGAATCCGCTGCTGGCCGGAATACCCAGGCTGCGCGCCGCCGCCAGCGCCGACGCGCCCAGCGGCCCTTCGGTGGCGACATAGATCGCATCCGGCCGCTGGAGCTGCCAGCGCGCGCGCAATCGGCGCGCCGCCGGCAGGCCGAAACGCAAGCCGGGATAGCGCGGCAACGGCAGGCTTGGCAGCAGCAATTGTTCTGGCGAAGCCAGCGCTGCCTCTTCGCGGCGCCGTGGCCTGATTAGTTCCACTGCATGGCCGCGCGTGCGCAAACCCTGCTCCAGCGCCTGCACGGTCAGCGCCACACCGTTCACTTCCGGCGGATAGGTTTCGCTGACGATGGCAACGCGCATCGGCTTGGGCATGGCGCCAGTGTCGCCAGCGTCGATGCCAGCCCTATGACAAAACGATTGCCGATTGATGACAGGTGCCGGAACCCACTGCGCCCGCCTGGCGTTCACGCATTGTCACGCCGCGCCGTGCGAGGCTGGTGCCGTTACAGCCAGCGCGAGGCCTGCCATGAACGCATCCGACAACGATCTGAGTATCACCCCGGAACCCGTCTATCGCGCCCGTCGGTTGCTGCTGCAGGCCGGCCTGCTGCTGCCTGCCAGTGGCCTGCTCGCCTGCTCGACGCCGAGCGATGCGGCTGCCGAGCCGACCAAAAACTCGGCCGAAAAGGAGGAACTGACCCGTTATCAGGACGTTACCAGCTACAACAATTTCTACGAGTTCGGCACCGGCAAGGCCGACCCGGCACGCCATGCCGGCAGCCTGCGCACTGCGCCGTGGACCATCACCGTCAGCGGCGAAGCCGGCAAAACCGGGCAATTCAGCCTGGCGCAATTGCTCGACGGCCTGACCCCGGAATCACGCGTCTATCGGCTGCGCTGCGTTGAAGGCTGGTCGATGGTGATTCCGTGGCTGGGTGTGCCGTTGGCCGGCGTACTGCAACGCTTTGCGCCCACCGCCAAGGCGCGTTTCGTGGCTTTCCGCACGCTGGCCGACCGCGAACAAATGCCCGGCGTGCGCCGTGCCGTGCTCGACTGGCCGTACCGCGAAGGCTTGCGTCTGGATGAAGCGATGCACCCGCTCACTCTGCTCGCCACCGGGCTGTACGGCAAACCGCTGCCCAATCAGAACGGCGCGCCGCTGCGGCTGGTGGTGCCGTGGAAATACGGCTTCAAGAGCATCAAGTCGATCGTCGCGATCACGTTCACCGAAACCATGCCGGAAACCAGTTGGAACCTCTCGCAAGCGGACGAATACGGGTTCTATTCCAACGTCAACCCGGACGTGGATCATCCGCGCTGGAGCCAGAAAAGCGAGCGCCGCATCGCCGGTGACAGCCACTCGCTGTTCGCCCGGCGCATCCCCACCCTGCCGTTCAACGGCTATGGCGACCAGGTGGCATCGCTGTACGCCGGCATGGATCTACGCAAGTGGTTCTAACGGCCATGGCGAGTGACCATCCCACACCATGAAACGTTTTCACGCCATCGGCGATGCCCGTTTCCCTCACCCCGCCCCTCTCCCCGAGGGAGAGGGCGGGCACGGTGGTCGCCGCGCGACGTTCACGTCAATGCCCACCGCGCTGGCACGCGTGCTGGCCCATGCGCTGGCGCTCACACCGATGCTGTGGCTGGCGCACGATGCGTTTCTGGGCCAATTGGGCGCCGACCCGGTTGCCGAACTGAGCCAGCGCAGCGGCGATTGGACGCTGCGCCTGTTGCTGCTCACGCTGGCGGTCACCCCGTTGCGCCGTTTCACCGGCTGGCGCTGGCCCGGCAACTACCGGCGCATGCTCGGCCTGCACACCTTCGCCTATGCCTGCCTGCATTTTTCGGTGTACCTGGTGCTTGATCTGGGTGGCTACTGGGCACAGATTCTCGACGACATCGTGAAGCGGCCGTTCATCACGGTCGGCTTCCTGGCCTGGCTCGGCCTGCTGCCGCTGGCCGCCACTTCCAACCGCGCCGCCATGCGCCGGCTGGGCCGGCGCTGGGGGCTGCTGCATCGGCTGGTGTACCCGATTGCCGTGCTCGCCGTGCTGCACTTCATTTGGCTGGTGAAAGCCGACCTGCGCGAGCCACTGATCCATGCCGGCGTGCTGGCGGTGCTGCTGCTGGCCCGCTGGCGGTGGCGTCGGCGGCGTTGACCAGCTCAACCTTCTTGTCGAGCACCTGGCCGGTGTTGAACAGCACGATTACGCCCAGCACCAGCACACTCATCGTCACCAGCGCCAGTATCAACGCCTGTCCGCGCACGCGAGAAAGCACGCCACCACGATGGCAAATGGCATTTCGATAGTTGGTGCGCGGTATCGGTTGCATTGCAAACTACTCCTCAGGCGTTTTTTCAAGACTACGTAGACGCCGCTCCCCGACAGCCATCATCGTGCGATGCATCTTGTCCTTGTTGCGCACGTAAACGGCCAGGTTGGCGGACGACACGACGAGCGAAAGGTCATAGTCTTCTTCGTCATCCTCGTCGTCTTCGAACAGCCCTGGATCCTGTTGCTGCGCGTGCAGGATTGCGGCATAAGTCATCATGCCCCGACCCAGCACGAAGTCGCGAACCGAGAGGCCGTGCCGGGCGAGAAAATCCGTAGCACCCGGAACGGCTTCAATCTCGCCAATCATTTGGGCCAGCGATTGCGACGGCTCTTCCTCGTCTTCATCGCCTTCCTCCGCGCTGTATTCGTCCGCGTCGTCGTCCGCGCTGTATTCGTCCGCGTCGTCGTCCGCGCTGTAGTCATCCTCGTCGCCTTCATCCGCGTCGTCGTCATCGTCATCCGTACCCACGATCATCCCGTCAAGCGCCGCCACCGGATAATCGGGGTCTGCTGCCGCAGCAAGGTACTTGTCGATAAAACGATCGGTCAGCATGAAGGCTCGGACCTGCGCCATCTCCGCCGCGAACGCCGCGCGTTGTGCCGGCGTCAGGTCGGCGGCCCACGCGGCACTGCTGGCAGCAATGGCCAGCGAAGCGGCCATCAGCAGGCGCGACCAATGGCGAGTCGGTTGCCTGTGCGCCTGTGCCTGATTATGTGAATACAGTTGCATCATCCCTCCGCCCGGGCGGCCGAGGTGCCCTCTTGTGCCAGCAGCACGAGCAGCACGATGCTGCCGAGCAACGGCACCAGGCTGATCAGCAACCACCAGCCGCTGCGGCCGGTGTCGTGCAAGCGGCGCGTCGCGGCCGCCAGCGAGGGAAGAATGGTGGCAAGCGAAAACGCCATTGCAAGTCCGGTGTTCAGCGCGATGGCCAGCAACGAGCCGAGCACGAGAAACAGAAAGAACCACCAATACTCCTCACGCGAGGCGGTGCCGGTGAAGTCGGCGTACTTGTTGAAGCACACGCGGATGGCTTCCTGGAAAGTCATGGCTTGGCTGCTTGTCATCGGGATGGTTCTCTCGATCAAAGTGGATGTGGGGATGGCGACGATGGGCTACTGCTTGACCAACTCGACCCGCCGGTTGCGGGCGCGTCCGGATTCGTCATCGTTGCTGGCGACCGGCGCGAACGAGGCCATGCCCTTGGCAAGCAGCCGCGTGGGCGCGATGTGGTAGTCCTTGGCCAGCGCGGCAACCACCGCCTCGGCGCGACGCTGCGACAGGTCGAGGTTGTGGGCGAGGTTGCCGGTCGAATCGGTGTGGCCGACGATATAAACCTTGAGTGCGGGTTGCTCGGTCAAGGTCTTGGCCATCTGCACCAAGGTCGGCTGTGAGCCCGGATCGAGGCTGGCGCTGTCGCTGGCGAAGGTGAGGCCGTACAGCGCGATATGGCCGGTCTGCGCCAAGCCTTCGCCGATCGCCTTGGCGTCGACGGTCACCTGGCCGGTGGCCATCGGCTGGTGTTCGGCGATTTGTAGAAAAATGCCAGCCTGGAATCGCTGATCCTTAACAACAACAAGCGAAAGATCTACAACACGACCACTATCCTTTAATCGCGCTGTAACAGAATGGGCATCGCCAGGATTTGCTCTAAGCGTATCGCCCATAAATTGGGCATCACCCTTCATAGCATTTCTTACTGGCGAGTAAAGCGCATTCACAAAAAGATGTCCGCCAACATAATTGTTATCGCCACAGCCTTCATTCCCAGCGTTGCCATGACATTCGAATCGCACATGAAATCCGGCCGAAACTAACGCTTGCATGTAGTTTCGATAGATTTCGAGTGCGCTCTTTCCTTCTGGAGCAATGTAGGCGATGCGGGTGATTTTACCTTCGACCGTTTCCACCTTGGAAAGCTTTCGGTCCTCATACTTCCCCATCGGCAACTGCATCTGGTCATAGTCGACTGTCTGATAACCAACGATTACCGAGCCCGCGAAACGTGACACCAGCGGGTGGTCGTGGCTGTCGTCGACATCACTCGACGGCGAGGTGAAGGCCAAAACACCTGGCGCGGCAAGGCTCAAAAGTATGGCGAGGACGAAGTTGGGTGTAATGCTTTTGCGGGGCATGTCGGTTCCGGTTGATTTTTTGCTGCGTATTATGTGCATTACTGCTCGACCAATTCGACGCGGCGATTGCGGGCGCGGCCAACCTCATCGCGGTTGTTCGACACCGGCGCGAACGAGGCCAGTCCTTTGGCGGCCAGCCGTGTGGGCGCGATGCGGTAGTCCTTGGCCAGCGCGGCAACCACCGCCTCGGCGCGACGCTGCGACAGGTCGAGGTTGTGGGCGAGGTTGCCGGTCGAATCGGTGTGGCCGACCACATAAAATCGGAGATTGGGCTTTGCGCGCAGCGAACCGGCGACAGCGTCCAATGCGGGTTTCGACGCCGGCTTGATCGCCGCCTGATCGGTATCGAAATAAATCCCGTAAACCGCCGCCTTGCCGGTTTCTTCGATATCTCGGCTCAGGCTATCGGCAGTGATAGTCACCAGACCGGTCTGCAACGGCAGCGTCTGCACCACCACCTGCTGCACCGATGCGCTGTCTTCATAGCCGCCGATGAACAACGCAATGTAGATCGCCCCTGCACTGACCTCGCGCTTGGCAAGAATGTAGTAGGGCTTCCTGTAATCGTTGTAAACATCGCCTTCCAAAGCCACCAATCCGCCAAGCTGCTCGGCCTGGTTGCTGGAACCGCAGTCGTCCAGCTCACACGCGAACAACGTGGCGAAGCCCGCCTTGGTCAGCGCAGCTTCGTAGTTCGCATACAGCTTCAGCGTGGAAACGTGTTTGATCGAGTAATAATGCTGGTGTACGTCGCCGACCAAATCCATCATCGCCGCCTTGCCCGAGGCAGCAACGATGCTTTTCGGCAGACTGATCGTTTCATGGCCCGTTTTTTTGGCATCTTGCAACTTGGCACCCGGATAACGCGGCAACAGAGGACTGTCGTCTTCGTGCTTTTCCACCGCAGTGCTCGCACCCGCTGCTGCCGGCGGCGCGGTCAGATACGCCGAATTCACCGTAATCAATCCGGTTTCGAGCGGCTCGGCCTCCACCACGAGCTGTTGCACCGACGCTTTGTCTTCGTAGCCGCCGATAAACAGGGCGACGACAACCAGCCCCTTGCTGCCCTTGCCTTCGGCAACCAGGAAGTAGGGCTTGTGATAATCGTTGTAGACACTGCCTTGCAACGACAGCAAGCCGCCAAGCTGCTCGGCCTGATTCTTGTCGCCGCACTCATCCAGCTTGCAGGTGTAGATAATGCTCAAGCCACTGCGCTGCACGGCATCGCGGTAGTTTTCGTACAGTTTCAACGTCGAGACACGGCTTAGTTCGTAGAAGTGGCGGGTGATATCGCCGACTTTCGGCGCCATCACGAAGCCGGAATCCGCGGCACCCACCGACCGGCCCATTGGCACGTCGATGGTTTCGTAATCCACCTGCCGGTAGTCTCGCGTCTCCGCACCCGGATAGCGGGAAAGCAGGGGATGATCGAGTGCATCGCTGCGGCTTTGCGCTGGCGCTGCGAGCATGATTGCGGTGATCGCCAGCAGTGCCAGCAACAGGTATTTGGGTGATGTATCGATCATTGATGCAAATCCAGCCATGGTGGAGGTTATTTTACGAAACGCGACACCCGTTTGCAGTACAGGCTCCAGTTTCGGTTGCCAGTTGGGCAGCGATAGGCGCTCACTGCACCGCGCTGAAGGCAACAGGAACGCCCCCTCACCACGCCGGCAAAAAAAGCAGCAGCGCGGTAATCGCCGCCGCCAATGCCAGCGCCATCAGCAGCAGCCGCAGCCAGGCGCCGTTTGTGGGGTCAGTCGGTGCTGCGGTTGCACTGTCGTTTTCTTGCTGCAACTCGGCCATTTCATGCGCCCGCACCTCACAACTCGCGCGCTTGGCCAGGCCCGGCGCACTGAGCACAAAGCGCAGACCGCGGATTTCGATCTGATCGCCATGCGCCAACACCACCTGTTGCACCGGCCAGCCGTTCACCCGTGGCGTCACCGGCGCGGTGGCAGTCAACATCACGCAGTCGCCGAGCAATTCGAGCCGCGCTTCCTCGGCGGCGGCATAGCGGCTGTCGAGGGCAATCTGTGCTGTGGCATCGCTGCCAATGCGAAGCACGTCGTGCAATACGAATGCCTGGCCGGAAACCGGGCCACTCAGGCCGCGCAACAACACCGTGCCATGCTCGATCTCGCGCGCATCGTCCACCACGATCGGCTCGGCCGGAACCGGCATCGGCGGCTCGGCCGAGCACAGCAACAGCTCCACCTCGCCCATGTGCAGGCGATCGCCGGCGCGCAGCAAGGCCAGCTCGGCGACGGCGCGTGAGTTGACAAAGACCGTGCTGCCCAGATTACGCAACCACAGGCCGGCCGGGCTCAGGTGCATGCGCGCATGATGGGCACCGACCCCAGCGCCGGCGATCTGCACGGTCGAGTCATCCGCCGCGCCGATGGTGGTGTCGCCCACGCCGAGGTCAACATCTGCCGATTCGCCATGGGGAAAGGTCAGTCGCATCGCGCAGCTCCATTGCCAACGCGCAATTTACCACGCGCGCTCACAGCCGTTGCGCAAACCGGGCATTGGCGCCGACAGCGCGCCATTTCGCCTAGGGAAACTCTGATCAAGTCAAAATTTCCCAACGCCATGAATGGCCTGCACGCGGATCAATTACGCAAGTGATTGATCCGGCAAAGCCGAGCCCGGCGATGCCGGACTCGGCGAGTCTGAAAAGTCCAGGATGGACTTGTTCAGACCATCCCTTGCGGGCGGATGCTGCCCCGCAACTTGGCCGCGAAGCCCAGCGCGGCGACAATGCCGGATCGTCGGGAGGATCCCATGTCGCATATCGAAATTCGCAAGCCTCACAACAAGCCACTCAAGCAGGCCAGGGCCTGTGTCGATCGCGTGGCCAAACACATTGCCGAAAAGTTCGACATCGAGTACGTGTGGGAAGGCAGCACACTGGAGTTTTCGCGCAGCGGCGTCGAGGGCCATATCACCGTGGACAGCGATGAAATCCATGTCCGCGCCACCTTGGGTTTTCTGCTCGGCATGCTCAAAGGACCGATCGAAGACGAAATCCAGCGTTATCTCGATCAAGAGTTCAGCTGAGATGCGCCGAAGCATGCATCCGGGGTGCCCGTCGTTGGGAGCCAGTGTTTCTGTCGGAGCCGGCCTGCCGGCGAACGGTCTTGCGAAAAGCTTCGCGCGCCCCGCGCTCCCACAGTAGCCGGTCGCCAGCGTACAAGGGCAGTCTGAACAAATTGCTTTTCGTCATTCCAGCAAAGCGGCGATCCATCGCACGGCCCGCACCACCAAACGGCCGAGGAGTGGCACTTTGCGAGTTGGTTTCCTGTTCGACCAGCACGTGCGTTCAACTCACGCCCTGGCGAACGGGTTTGGGTGCTTGGCAAACAGACGCCGCGACACCTCCCGCTCACGTTCGCTGATGCTATGCAGAAAATCGCTGGCGCCGTCGAGCGCGGCAAATGCGCTGAAACCGCGTTCCAGAAATTGCTGCAAATCCGCCACGCCGGCCAGCCGCGCCGGCACCCGGCTGGCACGCAGCAGGCCGGAGACGCCGCGTTTATGCACGGCGCGATCGAGGGTCTGGCCGACCGCCACGATCAGATCGATCTGATAACAGCGCAGGCGCGGGCAGCCGGCACTGCGGTAGGCGGCGGCGTAGCGCTTCGCGTCGAGTTCGCTCGGCGCTTCGGCGGATAACGCGCGCACCATGCGCAGGTCCAGACCATGCGAGAGCGCGCCCAACGCGACCGCATCGCCCAAAGCACGCAGCAACGATGCTGGCAACATATGCGCCATCAACGGCGCCACCTTGGCGATGTTCTGATCGCGGCGGGTGAAATCGCGATCGGCATACAGATCGGTCAGAAAAAACATCGCTGCCGGCCGCATGCGCGGGTCAGCCAGCAAGTCGGCAAAACTCGTCGCCAGACGCTGCGACTGCCAGCGCCGCACTAGCGGCAACCACGGCGAGGTATTGAGCGGCTGGCGCACCGGATCGTGCAGGTCGCGGTGCCATTGCACGCGCCGTTTCACCCAGTCTGCACTGACGGTTTCGTTGTGTATCATCATCCTCACTACCCGGCAAAAGGCCTACCTGTAGGCGGCGCGCGGGACTACAATCGAGCTGCCTGACAGGACATTCGCCACCGTATGCTACTACTTCAGCGTGCTTCCGCTCCCAGCACCAGCCACGGCAAGATCGGTTTGGCCATTGCCGGTGGCGGGCCGTTGGGCGGCATTTACGAACTCGGTGCGTTGCGGGCACTGGAGCTCGCCACCGAGGGGCTGAACCTGACCCGGGTCGATGTCTCGGTCGGGGTCAGTTCCGGCGCGTTTCTGGCTGCCGGCCTGGCCAACCGCATGAGCACGGCCGATATCTGCCGCATTTTCATCACCGGCGACTCCGACGACGTGCGTTTTCGGCCAGCGCAGTTCGTGCGCCCGGCCCTGTTTAAATACGTGCGCCGTGCCGCCGGCCTGCCACGCATCATGCTCGACTGGTGTTCCACGCTGCTGGCCGAACCCACCGATTCGCGGCTGAGCGACCTGATCGGGCATTTCGGTGGGCTGATCCCGATCGGCCTGTTCGACAATTCCGGCATCGAACAATTCCTGCGTGAGCTGTTCAGTCAGCGCGGGCGCAGCAATGATTTCCGTGAACTGGCGCGGCCGCTGTATGTCGCGTCGGTGGACCTCGACAGCGGTGAAGCGATCCGTTTTGGCAGCGCCGGCTGGGATGACATCCCGATCTCCAAGGCCCTGCAGGCCAGCTCGGCATTGCCCGGCCTGTACCCGCCGGTCGATATCCGCGGACGCCACTTTGTTGATGGCGCGCTGCGCCGCACCATGAATGCCTCAGCCGTGCTCGATCACGGCATCGACCTGCTGCTGGCGGTCAATCCGCTGGTACCGTTCGATACCAACAGTGCCGCCCTGCGCAGCAACCGCCATGTCGATCGCATTGCCCAGGGTGGCCTGCCGGTGGTGCTGTCGCAGACCTTCCGCACCCTGCTGCAATCGCGGGTTGAAGTGGGCCTTGCCAAGTATGCCGAAATGTATCCAAAAGTGGATCAGATTGTGCTGGAGCCCAACGCCGACGACAGCGAGATGTTTTTCACCAATCTGTTCAGTTATTCCTCGCGCCGACGCATGTGCGAGCACGCCTTTCGCGGCACGCTGGCCGACTTGCGCTCGCGTCGCGAGCTTCTCGGCCCGGTGTTCGAACGCCACGGCCTGAAACTGCGCGACGCGGTGCTCGACGACCCGCACCCGTCGCTGATCAAGGGCTTGCCGCCGATGCACGCGGCCACCGAAACCACGGCGCAGTTGCGCCATGCACTGGACACCGTGGACGACCTGATCGCGACCCGTACGCGCAGCACAACCCGACGCGGATCGGCGGGAAAACGCTCGACACGCTGACACCTCAAGAGCGTTTCGTGGTGTGAAAACTCTAGTTGCTGCGCCGACACTGTTACCGACGGGCGCAGTCGCACCCGCTGTCCACCGCCCGAGGAATGATCATGGCCAAGTCCAAAACCGCACCGCGCGCCAAGCGCAGCAGCAAGTCCACTGCCAGCAAGAGTGATGCCGGCCTGCAAGCCAAAGCCGAGCACCTGTCGCGCTCGATCGTCGAATCCGCCCAGCACATCTGGCTGGCTGGCGTTGGCGCGTTTGGCCGTGCCCAGGAAGAAGGCACCCGCATGTTCGAGGCGC
>Ga0210039_1002459_pt1 | contig 15265 bp, 12 predicted proteins | sample CryGeyCG2114_250_3_FD_185460 | JGI IMG/M metagenome (GOLD analysis project Ga0210039, IMG submission 185460) | Groundwater microbial communities from aquifer - Crystal Geyser CG17_big_fil_post_rev_8/21/14_2.50 (SPAdes) (version 2) | ecosystem: Environmental > Aquatic > Deep subsurface >...
GAGCTGGAAGCCGTGACGGAAGACGATGCGGTCATGAGGCACTTTTCGCACAGCTCGTTAGACCCGCAATATCGTGGCAATTACCTTAACCGCGATGTGATGCGTAATTTTTCTTCGCTGGCTGAGTTGCTGGAAAGTGGCAGCATTCAGGCCACGGCAGTTCAGTCTCTGACCAAGGTTTACCCGCTGGAATTAAAAGAACAGCTGGCCGCGGCGCGCAGTCTGGAAAGTGAAATCAGCACATTAAAAGCCCTGCAGGATGGTGATCTGAAACCTTCCGGCGGCGTGATCCGCCACCGTGGAGAGGAGGTGCAGAAAGCCGATATTCCAGAGGTTCTGGATCAGTTGTCACTGGAGCGTGCGGAACTGACGAAGGTGTTAAAGGAACACGATGCCAGTTGTCACCGCGCGCATCTGCAGGCCGCTGCCGAACTTGGCCGTGGCTGGGAAGCTTATCTGCATGGCCTGCTCAGTCTGCTGCATTCCTGCGAACATCTGGCGGCGGTGGTGCGTAATGAACAGGCGTTGTTAGGCAATACCTGGGCGGTGATTACTGCCGATGGTCAGATCGGCTTTTTTGAAAAACGCCGCATGCTCAATGTTGCCCGTGCGGTACAGGATTGTATGACCGAAGTGTCTGCCGCACTGTTTAATATGCAGCTGACCGATAAACTGGCCGAAGCACTGGGCGTGGAAAACTGGCAGGAACAGAATCCGCAACTGGGCTTACCCGATGTCGATAAAAAGAACTGGAACGAGTGGTGTCCGGCGGCTTATGAGCGCATGGGCGGCATTGCCGGTTTGCTGGAACATATGAGTGGTTTATTGCTGGAAGATGTCATTGTGACCGAGCGCTATCTGGCGCAGTCGGTGCAGCAACCGGAAGCGGTGGATAACACTCTGCAGGCTCCCAAAGCCGGTGGTCTGGCCGGTTATTATCCGGTGCTGTTGCCCGGTGCTGAACATCAGCTGCAGCGTAAACTGGATTTATGGAACCGCTTCCAGCTGGCCCATGGCGTGATGCCATCGCTGGCGCGTTTGCTGGTGGCCGGAGCCATTGTTGGCGGGACTATTTATGGTGGTCTGCTGACCGCGTGAGCGGGTTTGATTCTGGCCAGACATTCTCTGGCCAGAATAAATGATTAAACCGCTTCAGCGCACCAGTTCATACACGCACATATTCACTGCTGAGGCTAAATTCAGCGATTCAATAGCGCCACTGCCGTTAATGGTAAACGGCTGAGCCTGCATGGCTTCTAGCTGTTCACGCGGCACGCCGCGGGCTTCGTTGCCGAATACATAGCAATCAAACTCTTTAAAGCTGCTGTCGCTTAACGCCTTGCCCTGCATATCGAGACAGGCAATGCGGGTATAGCGTTCGGCCACTACTTCGAGCGCCACATACTGCTCCAGCGCGACGTGGAAAATAGCCCCCATACTGGAGCGCACAACTTTAGGATTGTAGGGGTCAACACTGTTGGCGCTGAGGAGACAACGGAAACCACCAAACCAGGCGAGGGTGCGCAAAATCGTCCCTAAATTGCCCGGGTCCTGAATTTCATATAAATAAACAGCGCGTTCGTTTTTGACCGGCTGCAGATTGCTTGCCTGAACCGGAGCAAAAGGCACGGCGGCAATAATGCCCTGCGGACTTTTGGTATCGGACATCTGGCTCATGGCTTTATGACCAACGACCGTGGTGCGCAGATTCAGGCTGATATGCTCCGCCACCCAGTCCTGATATTGCTCGGTAATAAACAGCTGCGACTGTGCCAGGTGTGGCTGGGTCGCCGCTGCTTTCTGCAGCTCCAGAATCAGGTGCTCACCTTCCACTAAAAAGTGGTGCAGTTCTTCACGGTATTTTCTGTGCTGCAGTTTTTTAACGTCATCAACTTTCATGGCTTCAGCCCTGTTTTCCGGCCTGGGCGATCATATCCAGTGCTACGGCTTCGGCGACTTTAATACCATCGACACCGGCGGATAAAATACCACCGGCGTAACCTGCACCTTCGCCGGCCGGATACAAGCCTCTGGTATTCACACTCTGCAGGGAATCGCGGTCGCGGGCGATACGGACCGGCGATGAGGTGCGGGTTTCGATACCGGTTAAAATCGCATCGTCGCGGTCAAAGCCACGGATCTGTTTGCCGAATTCCGGCAGAGCTTCGCGGATGGCTTCAATCACATAGGAAGGCAGTGACGGATACAGGCTGCCGAGTTTAACGCCGGGTTTGTATGACGGCTCAACTTCACCGAATTCGCTGGAATCTTTTCCGCGAATAAAATCACCAACCAGCTGGCCCGGTGCGCAATAATCGCTGCCACCAAGTTCGTAGGCTTTTTCTTCGAGTTTTTCCTGCAGTTCAACCCCGGCTAACGGACCGCCGGGGAAATCCTGCTCCGGATTAATACCGACCACAATACCGGAGTTAGCATTGCGCTCGTTACGGGAATACTGGCTCATACCATTGGTAACCACACGGCCTGGCTCGGACGTGGCAGCAACCACGGTACCGCCGGGGCACATGCAGAACGAATACACCGCACGGCCATTTTTCGCGTGATAGACCAGCTTATAATCGGCGGCACCCAGCTCCGGGTGACCGGCGTATTTACCTAAGCGGGCATGGTCGATTAACGATTGCGGATGCTCAATACGGAAGCCTACAGCAAAAGGTTTGGCTTCGACGTAGACGCCTTTTTTATGCAGCATACGGAAGGTATCGCGCGAGCTGTGACCCAGCGCCAGCACAACATGATGGCTGTGAATTACTTCGCCATCGGCCAGTACAACGCCTTCGGTCTGGCCATCTTCATTGCGCAGAATCTCTGTGACCTTGCTTTCAAAGCGCACTTCGCCACCGAGCTTTTTAATTTCTTCGCGCATGGTCGATACCACCCCGGTTAAACGGAAGGTACCGATATGCGGCTTGCTGACGTACATGATTTCTTCCGGCGCACCGGCACGGACAAACTCGTGCATGACTTTGCGGCCGTAAAATTTCGGATCTTTGATCTGGCTGTAGAGTTTGCCGTCGGAAAACAGACCGGCACCGCCTTCACCAAACTGCACGTTGGATTCCGGCGTCAGTGTTTTCTTACGCCACAGTGCCCAGGTGTCTTTGGTGCGCTGACGTACTTCTTTACCGCGTTCCAGCACGATCGGCTTAAAGCCCATCTGCGCCAGTGTTAACGCGGCAAACAGACCACAGGGACCGAAACCAATAATTACCGGGCGCTCGCTCAGACCTTCCGGGGCATGGCCGACGGGGTAGTAGTTGGTATCCGGCGCCGGGCGGATATGCACGTCTTTTTCAAAGCGCGCCAGCAGCTGGTCTTCGTTGCGTGCTTCCAGATCAATGATGTAAACAAATTTGATCTCGGTGTTTTTCTTCCGCGCATCGTAGCTGCGTTTAAACACCGTGAAGTTCAGCAGGTCGGCATCCTGAATGTTCAGACGCTCAAGAATGGCCGCGCGCAGCGCTTCCTGCGGGTGATCGAGGGGCAGGGCAAGTTCGGTAATACGGATCATAAGACTTCCTGGCCGGTGACTCCGGCAGAGGTTGGGAAACGGGGGTAAACAGAACGCTATTCTAACCGATGAACGGGGGTTGGCCTATTGCTATAGGCGAGAAGGCTCTTTTGGGCGCCGAGAGAGGCCCGTGTTGCTCTTTGCTGGCCGGAGTTCCAGCCGTTACCTGGGCGTCTCAGCGAATACAGGGAACCGTGTGGCCGCAAGCGAAAGTAAGGTGTACCTGAGACTGTTGGCTTTCCGACGGACTTTGCTGTTGCCCATTCCTTCATAGATAATATTGAGTATTGCGCTGATTGACCTTTATAAAGCGGACAGAAATTGGTCTTGCCCAGGCAGGCGCTAAGGTGGGGGCGGTTGGTTCTAGGGGGGGGCTGTCAGTACTTTTAATAATGGTAGGATTTGATCTGAAATTTCGAGGTGGCCACGATGACTAACTGTATGGAATTGAGTGATATAAAGTTTCGAGGCTTATTGAGTAGCGTTGTTTCAGTTGTTGATAACGATAAATTTATATCAAGAAATATCTATCATTATTGTAATAAGTGTTATCTTGTTCTTGGTGGCGCAACCTCTGATGGTGATTACTTTATTCGTTCGTATTTGTGGACATCTTCTGATAGTGCTGCTATGCGTGCTATCCATCAGGACTGTAGTGATTGCTATCCTGGATTTATTGGTGATTTGGATAGCATTTTTCCGGGTGTTGTTTCATCAACTTATACAGGTTTGATTGATTATTTTAAAAGAAATTTAAATGAACATGTTCTGGAGTCTGCATCCTATCGTGTAGATGATGGAATATTTATTCATAAGAAAATTGAGACTAAAAAGTACGTATTATTTTTTCTGAGCCTGATATGGTGGAGGCCGATCATCCGTACGCTATGTTGTTTAAACTTCGTAAGTGAATTGCTGTTCTGTTTCTCTTTAATCGCTAACCTGATTATGGCCATAAATAAAGGCGCGACGTACGCAGCGGGAAGCGCAGTGATAGTAAGGTGTGGCTTCTACTGCGATTTGTTGCTTGCGGGGTTTGGGTATGACGGAACTCCGTCCGAAAGGTGAAATTACAAGACAGTTGATGCTCAAATATTGAGCAATCAGAAGAATGTGTTAGGGTGGGTGTCCTATTAATGCTCAGGGTGCTCCTATAAATATGCAGCTACTACCAAAAGATATACATTATGCGGCTAAACATATTGGTGAAGCCAGCTTGAGTGAAAGGACGTTAGATATGAGTATAAATAATATTAAGGTTTTTCAAGATTCAGGTAAGGTTGATGTTCGGTTGGTTGAGCGTTTTGAAAGGCAATTTGGTGTAGTATTTCCGGAGCAATATAAGAAATTTATATGTGAACATAATGCAGCTTACCTCGACAATGAGTATTTTAACTTTTTTTCGCCAGAGCAGGGTGTTATAGATACAACTAGTATTTGGTTTTTGGGATTTGGCTCTGCTGAAGGGTTGGTGATTGAAAGTGAGGATATAATTAATAATCAGAATTATGATGTTTACGGATATGATAATTTAATTACCTTTGGGCGGAATGGAGGTGGCGATTATATCTGCTTCGATTATAAGGGGAGTGAGAAGCAGGGGCAGCCGAAGGTTATCTTTATGCGGCACGACGATTATGATGACACAAATAAAATGAGAACTTTTGAGGTGTCAGACAACTTTGATAATTTTTGTAATCTATTATATGAATGGGAAGACGAATAGATAGGAACTAATAGGTGTCCCGTCCACACTGTCCAGATACCAGGCTTTCCTGATTTTAAACTAATGGAAAAACTAATAGGACACCCGTCTTGGGGATTAATAAGATGAAACGGCTACCGCCTGGCAATCAATTAAAATAATGAACTATTTAAAGCTACCCGATTAACTAAATCAGAGGGTTTTAGTGTTTTTATGAATGTCAGAAATAAGAAAATTCAGGTCGTATCTGGTTTTTAGGAGAGTAGTGTTTTTATTAACAAAGCATTATTGTATGCGGTTTAGTCCGGGTGTCTTTTAGATGTTGGTAATTTTCTGCTGATCAGAAAACAATGTTTTAAAGAGAATTGTGCAAAAGTCTAGCGGGATATAACATTGAAGTTGTTGGGTTGTTATAAGGATATATGGTGAATACAATAGGTTATTTGGGTGGAAGTTTGCTGGTTAAACTAGGTTCTGCTGAATATGTCCAATCATTTTTTGAATGTGTAGAAGAGTTGGATTTTGATGAGCCTGTTCGCTCTAAAATAGGGGATAGGTTATATAGAAAGTACTTGAAATTAGATGATCTTGAATGTGCGTGTGAAGCAATGGGTTTGGTAAAAAATGTATTTGAAAGAACTAAGCTGTCAGAGGTTTTAAATTCTTCATATGTGTCTGAGCTTAAGGCTGAAGGGCGAGGTGATGAAATACTATATTCAATATATGCTGATTTTTTTTCTGGTTTTGAGAATGTTGTTGAGTCTTCGAGGTACTTTTATGAGGATTGGGGTCAATATAAGAGGGTTTTTATAGGGAGGGTTGATGTGCCTCACTATGATATGTATAAACGGATTCCTGATTCTGTTTTGGAACAAGTTTCTGATAAGCCTGTATGGCTTAGGGCTGTGGTTGGAGATGATGTTCCTGAATTTAATTGAATTAGTTTAGGCACGATCTGGCACTTCTGGTTGAAAGATGAAGGTTTCCCTTCTTAATCATTATGCAATGGGTTGTAGGTATTAATAATAAGCCATTTTAAGGGGCTACTAATGTCAGGAAATGAATACTAATTTGATAGTCGTCTAAGCACCGCCTTGTCACATTTCCTTGATATTATTAAGCGGACTGAAAAAATGCTAAGGTTGAATTATTTTTATTGTAAATGGTGGCTGTCAGTTGCCGTTTTATGCTTTTAATAATGGTAGGGACTATTCTCAAATATCGAGGTGGTCATGATGACTAATAATATGAATTTAAAGATGACGATTTTCGCGAATTACTGAGCTCGATCGTTATTTTGGTTAATGAAATAAAGTTGATATTAGGAAGTATTTATCATCATTAAGAAGAGTGTTATCTTGTTCTTGGAGTGTTAATTAAGGTTATTTTATTTAATCGTTTTTTCTTTTTGTTTATACAGATGGCTCATTCTATGCATGCTGTCAATAATAATGGCAATATTTGTTGTTCTGAAGTTATTAATGGTTTAGATGATGTTGTTTCAGGTGTAACTTCATCTGCATGTGCTGGATTTATTGATCATTTTAAAGTTGGTTTAAAAGAGTGTGTTTCGGAATCTGCATTATGCAATATTAATTTATAAGAAGATCGAGAGTAAGAGTATAGATTCTTCTTTTTCTTAACTTGACGCGTGGGAGACGATTGTTCGTATGCTGTTCTGATTAAGTTTGGCAAGTAAGGAAAACCAGTGGAACACCCATTCTGGGAAATGTAATGACAAATATAACATCCTCTTTAAAATAGTAAGTAAGGCATTTATTCTAAAATATCCCACTCGGTAATGAATCTCGCCTGAAATAGAAACGACAGTTGCAATCGGTATCGATAGTGCTTCTTATTAAAACGGTGCTCTGATTTTTGAGGCGGTCGAGTGAATATTAGGCAAGCAGAACACGTTGACGTTGAGTCGATGTTGAAGATGACTTTCAGGTTTCCTTAGCCTTTGAGGCTATGCAGGCTTGGGATTGACGTTATTTTGATCTGTATCCTTCGGGACGTAAATGGATTGTGACGCAGCCCGCTTTTCGGCAAAAAGTGCGGCGAATGGCAACTGAAAAAACCGTATTATCCGCGCCCCCATACACCTTAAAAAGGACTTGTTTGTTTATGAATATTAAAGCGGCTTTTCTGGCGGTTGCTGCCATGTTTCTTGCCGGTTGTGCTTCGACCTTCCAGTACAGTGCAGGCTCTGAGGAATATCGTAATAAACCGCTGGTGATTTCAGCGGTTAAGGTTGAGTTACGACTGGATTCGGCCAAGCAGCCAAAGGGCTATCTGACAGAAACTGAAATTGCCGAAACCGTACGTGCCGACATGATTCGTCTGCTGCAGGAAAATAACGCGATTACTTACATCGAAAATGCGGCAGATGGTCTGAGCACAACGGTTAAACTGAACTACTTCCGTAAGTTCAGCTACGGCGACGCAATTGCTAAACCGGAATTCAGCGGCAGTATCTATGTTGATCATGGCTCCAAACGTCTGGGTTCCCGCTCTTTTGCCAAGGCCACAACGAAATTTGGCGGCTTTACCGATGCCCTGGTGAATGCTGAAGTTGGTGTCGGTAAGTGGGACCATGAAGATGAGCCGCGCGATCTGGAAGTGATTGCCAGTGTTCTGGTGAATGATCTGGAAGGCTTCTGATCCGTTCCTTTCCCCGGGCTCTGGGGCCTGTTTAATTAGTGTTAACAGGCCCTCATTAAATGCCGTTTGTATCAGCATTTATCTGTTTGCCAGCCGGTACCTGTCAGGGCATCGGCTGGTGACTTACCCACTCCAGCACAAACTGAGTAAACGCCTTAAGCCGTGCCGGCATTACATCGCGGTCGCGGTAATAGAGGTAGACCGGTCGCTGCTGCCCCTGCCAATCGGGTAATACCGCCTGTAAACCTTCGGCCGATGTGTCGCTGGCCAGATAGTAGGTTGGAATCAGGGCGATGCCGAGTCCGGCTTTGGCGGCGTTGGCGGCAACATCAATATCGTTAACGCGCAGGCGTGATTGTGGAGCCAGACGAAAATACTCCTGGTTGCGTTTGTTCTGCAGCAACCATTCATTGATCGGGTAGGCAGCCAACAGCGGATGCTGATGCAGTTGTTGCGGATGGCTGACCGGTTCCGCGTCTGCCAGATACTGTGCGGATGCGCAGAGTGTCATACGGGTAGACCATACCGGTCGGGCAATCCAGCTGCTGTCGCGTGGCTCTCCGACCCTGAAAGCTGCATCAATATGTTGTTCGATCAGATTTTCATATTGATTGGACAGAACCAGATCGAGCTGAATCCCCGGATACTGCTGCATAAAGGCAAAGAAGCACTGGCCAAGCCAGCTTTGCGTCATGCTGACCGGCGCGGTGATACGCAGGCGCCCACACAGACGGGTGTGCTGATCGTCCAGCTGATTACGGATCTCGCGCAGCTCGGCCAGCAGTGGTGTGCAACGCTGGTAATAGTGTTCGCCCAGCTCGGTCAGCGAAAAATAATGCGCACTGCGTTCCAGTAACCGGCCTCCCAGCGTCTGCTCTAACCCTTTCAGGCGACGGCTCAGGGTTGCCTGTGGAATGCCGGTGGCCGTGGCGGCAGCAGCGATACCGCCATGCTGTACCACCTGCTGAAATAACCAGAGATCATCCAGAGAGAATCTTGATTTCATTTATGGAATTTAAGTTGCCAGATGTCGCTATTTATTAACATATATGAAATCAATAGGCTAACCCCTGTATCGGCGATCCATACCGGGTCGCAGTTTTTATTCGGAGTCTTGTTGTGAATTCAAATGCCAGCATCTGGTTACTGATTGTTTTCAGCACCCTGTTCTGGGGCAGTAATTTTAATGCTGCTCATGAAATAGCCGGCGTTGTGCCGCCCCTGACGGCCGCCGCCGAACGCTTCTTTATTGCACTGGTTATTTTCTGGTTGTTTCGCTGGTGGTCGGGGAAAGCAGAATCGCAGTTACAGTGGCGTGATACGCTGGTACTTGCGCCGCTCGGTATTCTTGGTGTGTTTGGTTTTAACTATGCGTTTTTTATTGCCCTGCACAGCACAACACCGCTTAACGCCGCGCTGATTATGGCGTTGTCGCCGCTGGTGTCTGTGCTGTTATCTGTGGTGCTGCTGAATGCCCGCATGAAAGCGGTGCAGATAGCCGGAATGATATTGGCTTTTATCGGCGTCAGTCTGGTTATTACCGGTGGTGATTTCAGCCAGCTGAATGTTGCCAGTGGTGATTTATGGATGTTGCTGGCCTGTCTGGTCTGGAGTCTGTACAGCGTGGGCTCGAAAAAATACGCTCCGCATATTCCACCGCTGCAATTTGCCCGCTGGACGGTCAGTATTGGTGCCGTGGCGTTGATTTTACTGGCACTGGTGGTTGAACAGCCGCAGCTGACGATTCCGCAGCTGACGCTGAAATCACACGGCATTCTGTTCTACATGGGGCTCTGCGGCTCGGTGCTGGCCTATGTGTTCTGGCTGAAAGGCGTACAGCAGTTAGGGCCGGATAAATCAGCCATCGCCTTTAACCTCGTACCGGTTTTTACCTTGCTGGTCAGTCTGATGCTGGGCGTTATGCCTAATGCGTTACAGGTTGGGGGGCTGGTGCTGGTGTTGTTTGCGGTACTGGTGTTTAACGGTAAGGTAACTTTGCCTGCTGCTCTTAAACCGTCGGCAGGCCGGGTGGGGTAACGGCGAGGTCTGCAGCGAAAAGTGCAAAGGATCATCGGTCAGATAAAAAAGCGCCGCAGCGGTTATTTCCCGATGCGGTGCTTTTCTTTGTGCAGATGCTTAAACTGCGGTGTATTGGCTGTTCCGTCTGTTAGGCAAACTGGTGGCTGATCAGTGATCCCGCAACCAGTAACATCACAATACCAATCACGCTGTCGAATATCCGCCACTGTTGCGGCGAGCTCAGATGAGTCCGCAGTTTTTTTGCTCCCAGCACCAGCGTAGAAAACCACAGGAAGGAGGCGAAGGATGCGCCGAGTGCAAACAGCAGAGGTAATTCCTGACGTGCGCCTACGCTGCCGATTAATACGACGGTATCCAGATATACATGCGGATTAATCAGCGAAATAAGCATCGCCTGACCCGCGCTGCGCCAGGCACTTTCCGTGCTTGCCGCTCCGGCGGCGACTAAGGCTCCGCCCTGATTTCCCCATGCCCGGATAAAAGCCTGCAGGGCCAGCCACAGCAAAAGGCCGACGGCAAACCAGGTAAATAATGGTACCAGTGCCGGTACCAGATCCTGCACGTAGTGCATAAAAAATACACCGGTAAAAATCAGTAACGTATCCAGACTGATACAGACGGCTGCGACCGCGCGCGGGTTTTCATTACGCAGGCATTTATTCAGTACCCAGGCATTCTGAGCGCCGATGGCAACAATTAAGCCCATGGTCACGGCAAAACCGGTAAGCATTGAAGTCAGGTAGATGGGCAGGTTTTCCACGATGGTTTCCCGAAAGCTTTTATAAAGTGATGGCGCGCACAATAAGCTTTTGCTTATTATCATTCAAAGTAATAAATCTTATGAGATATAAGGTGTTCTTATGATGGATTATCGTGCTCTGGAAGCTTTGGTGGCCGTACTTGAATGCCGTGGTTTTGAGCGCGCAGCACAGCGGTTGAACGTCAGCCAGTCGGCGGTGAGCCAGCGTATCCGCCAGCTGGAATTTCGTCTGGGGCAGCCGGTATTGTTGCGCACCTCGCCACCAAGGCTGACCGATCTTGGCCAGCGCCTGACCAATCATCTGCAGCAGGTGCAGCAGCTGGAGCAGGGACTGTTGCTGCCGCAGGAAAGCGCAGAATCGGTAAAAATCCGACTGGCGGTGAATGCCGATACGCTGGATACCTGGCTGGCACCAGCATTATTGCGCTGCGATGATTATGTGCAGATGGATTTTGATTTTGTTGTTGAGGATCAGGATGTCGGTCTTAAACGTATGCGTAACGGTGAGGTGATGGCCTGCATTTGTGCCACGGCGGCCCCGGTGAATGGCGGCCTGAGTCAACCCCTGGGGGTGATGCGTTATCGCGCACTGGCGAGTCCTGAGTTTATCCGCCGCCATCAGCTGAAGCGCAGCCAGAAAGCGATTGCACAGCTGCCCTGTCTGATTTTCAGCGGTGACGACCGTTTGCAGCATCGTTTCTTACAAAGCGTTTCGCCCGAGCATGCTGAACCACAGCGCACGCATCAATGTCCATCATCCGGTGGTTTTGTGCGCATGGCGCTGGCGGGGATCGGTTACGGTATGATTCCGCAGGTACAGGTGGCGGAGCATATTAAGTCGGGCGAATTACGCGATGTGGTGCCGGGCTATCATCTGGATGTGCCTTTGTACTGGCATTACTGGCAGACCGAAAGTTCGCTGTTAAAAAATCTGCGCACGGCGGTTGTAGCGGAGGCGAAAAAGATTTTGCTGCCGCTTAAACATTAAGGTTAAGCCAGCTCAACTGCCGGCTTCGGTTAAAATTAAGCGTGATATTTCATATTGTGTGCGGGTAACAACAGCTTTTGGCGCAATGGAGAATCTTTGTTACCCGCGCTGATTTATGCCGGCTCCGGCATTTGCTCGATGGTTTTCTGCAGCTCATCAATTGCGGCGAGCAATTCTTTTGAGGTGGCGCTCAGCTGATCCATGACCGGGCGTGCCTTATCGATGCAGCGCTGGCGATGGCGGGCATCACTGCCAAAGAGCCAGCTGAACGTACCCGACTTTTTCTCCAGCATAATGTCGAAAATTTCCCGGTAAAGCTGATGCAGCCGTTCATGCAAAGGATCAATCTGTTGATAGCCCGGAATGTGTCTCAGCGCCTGCATCTGCCCGAAGTACCATTGCCCGAACTGGCAATCAGTGTGATTCATGGGGGCTTTCTCGCTGATATTATCGAGATGGTTGGGCGCAGACAGAATTGATTGTGCATGAGCCTGCCAGCGGAGGTGGCCGGTACGCGCCTGGCGCAGTTGCTGGAGCGTTTCATTTTTGTTCATTGTGTTCTCCTGATCGGAGGATCGTCTTACCGCTATTGTCGACTGTCGTCAAATCCGAATCTGCGACTGTCATATTATCAGAATCGTTAAGAATATTTCTGTCGCAGCTGTTGTGCTTTATTGCAATACGTTGCAATTCTGATCTTAAAAAGGTGTGAAAGGCATTATATGGAACCCGGGCGCAGAGGGTTGCGTAAGCGCTGTGATAATCCACCAGTTTAGCCTGCCCTTTAAATACAAAACGCCCGATGAAGCTCACCGGGCGTTAAGAAATAAATACAATCTCAATCAGAAACTGACCGGCTGTATTATTTCGGAACGTAACGTTTGGTGTTGACTTCCAGTTCGGCTGATTCAACATCGCTGCGCTTTTTCAGCTGCTCAAGAGCCGTCAGCAGCTCGGTTGAGTCATCAAAGCTGAGCAGAATGAATTCGCTGCCAAAACGGGTTTCGCTGGCGCCCTGAATATTCAGGGTTTCAGCGGAGGTTTTAACCATAATAGCGCCGGTAATTTTTCCGGTAGTGCGCTTGTTTTCTGCCTGCATTAACTGGCCTTTGTATAAGCCGGTTTTCTGCCCGCTGCTCATTGTGCCCACAGAAGAAACCAGTGGAGAAAAGCGTTTACCGGCACTTTCAACCACAATGCTGGTGTCAGCCTGCAGATTGCTGTTGTCCTGAGTCTGGGCCGTGCTGGTTTTTTCTGTCAGCGGCGCAGGGGTTTTGCTCATGGCCAGAAACTGGGTTTTTACTTCCGCCTGTGCGGTGCAGGTAAATACCAGTGTGGCGAATACTGCGTTTTTAATTATGTTCATCATCATATATTCCTTAAATCAGTGTCCGTAAATACGCAGGGATACGCTGTTCAGGGTACCGGTGGTGCTGTTATTCGGTGAATTGTAATACACCCAGTCGTTTTCGTTGGTCCGGTGAACATAGAATCTGAAAGTACCGTTATTGGTGTCGGTAACTTTGATTGTCCAGGTGCCCTGCGAGCTTTCACCGTAGAAAGCATTGGACAGCAGTACGGTATCGTTAAAGTCTGCTGCTGTGCTGTCATCCTGATCCATCACCAGCAGGCTTCGCGGTTGCAGAACCATGGACTTAGTGCCGGCCGGAGAGGTCAACTCAATCGCCAGGTCAGCGTCACGGCCATGGGTCACGCTGATTTTAATCTGCACGGCTTCAACGGTAAGATCATCGCCGATACTGATGGTCTTACTGGCACCGGTATTGCCCTCAGGGATAGTAACAGCGCTGGTATCGGCCGGAGCGATAAAGGCCGTTTCGCTGACGGCAGGCAGTGCAACGTAAGCTGGATCTTTGGCCAGAGCAACGGCTGCTGTTGCATCGACCATGCCGAAGCCATACCAGTTATGGAAGTGGTAGCCAGCAGCGTTAGTCAGCCAGCCTGGTTCGGCAATAAAGGTGTCAGCACCGTTGGTGATTTCAATCGGGGTGAACCCCTCGTCAATTTTCTTCGCTGTTTTCGCCATAATATGACGGACATCACGCCAGCTCAGGCTGTCGTTCGCTTCCATAATCAATGCTGCTACACCGGAGGCAACGGGTGCTGCTGATGATGTGCCGTTGAAGGTGGAGGTGTAATTACAGTTATCATTCTGGCTGGTATTGCCGTTAAAACCGTTCTCGCCGGTTTTTGCATAACCACGGTTACAGCCTGTCAGGTCGGTGGTGATCATTGCCGGAGAGCTGCTGCCGTATTCACCGCCGGGTGAAGAAACCCAGACTGAGGCGCCAACACTTGAATAAGATGACAGAGGATCGGCAGCGTTAGCATTAACTGCGGAGATCACGGTCTGATAAAAGCTGGAAGACTCAGGCTCGGCCCCTGCGATATTGGCGCTCAGGCGAGGTTTCGTATTATTGAAAACATACTCAGACGCAATGGCATCAATTGCTATGCCTGAAATGGTCATATCAGTACTGATATCGGTAAAAGAATTGCCTGCCGACTTCAGCATAACAATCCCTTTGCCTGCATTATTTGTGCTTTGAACGGTTTTCAGATGAGATTCGGCTGCGTTATTCCAGGCATCAAAGAATGTCTGAGGTCCGGCAATGTTAGCACCATAGCTCTGGTTGATAATCTGTACATCGCTGGTCTGATCGCCACCATGATTCTTTTGCCACTCGCTGAATAATTGCGTTTCCAGCCAGTTAAAGCCCAGCAGGCTGGCGTTGGGAGCAACACCACGTCCACCGATATCATTGAAGCCTTTAGCGGCAATTAAACCGGCTACAGAGGTACCGTGGTCGCCACCATTATCGGTGGGGGTCGGATCGGTATCGCCATTAACGTAATCGTAAGAACGGCCGGGCAGAACATTAGCGCTCAGATCTTCGTGGCCAATTTCCAGGCCGGAATCCACAACGGCAACTTTAACGCCGTTACCTGTCGCGCCATCGATATGCAAAGTACCGATATTAATATCGTGACCTGTCGTTCCGCTACTGGCAGAAAATGCATTTTGCCCGGTGTTTTTCAGGTGCCATTGCTGAGTGAGCAGAGGGTCGGTTTGGGTAGCAAAACTCAGAGTGGTTTGTGCACTCAGGGTACCGTCGCTTACTTCGACCTGAATATCTACCTGTGTGCTACTGGTCGTGAGGTTCTGGTAACTGAAGGTACCGTCATTATTCAGGTTAAAAGTGACGGTTCCAGGCAGTGTTTGGCCAGATACCTGAGAAAAGGTCAGGTTATCGCCATCAATATCGGAAGCGTTAATGGTTCCATTCAGCGTCTGGGCGTCATAGCTGGTAAAACTCGCCGCTGGGATAGTAGGCACATCGTTTACAGCATTAATTGTAAAATTAATATTCGCTGTGGTGTTTACCGTACCATCGCTGACCTGAATGGTCAGGGTATCGTTGCCATTAAAATCCGCTGTTGGTGTATAGGTCAGGTTGCCTGCGGTGGTTATAACTGCGGCACCGTGCTGAGGAGCAGTGATAAGACTGAACGACAGCTCGTCACCATCGACATCGGTTGCAGCGATTTGCGCAG
>Ga0210039_1002464_pt1 | contig 15256 bp, 13 predicted proteins | sample CryGeyCG2114_250_3_FD_185460 | JGI IMG/M metagenome (GOLD analysis project Ga0210039, IMG submission 185460) | Groundwater microbial communities from aquifer - Crystal Geyser CG17_big_fil_post_rev_8/21/14_2.50 (SPAdes) (version 2) | ecosystem: Environmental > Aquatic > Deep subsurface >...
GGGATGGTACGATAACCACAACTGGCCAGTGCCTCGTTCAAATGCACGGCCACGCTGGCGGTATCCTGGAGGGCGATCAAATCCTTTGCTTCGCCACATGGGATAGCCAACTCCTCGTTATAGAGGACAAGTATTAGCGGGTCTTCTTCGTTCACTCCTTTCAGGCCTCCTTCAACAGGTTATCTTTATTGGCTTGCCAAGTCTTTTTTATATTACTACGATATTCCAAAAAGAAGTAGGTTTTTAAGGCAAATGGACTTGTTTTTTAAGATTGATACGGGTAATATAGAGTGCATAGCAGCTTGCCTATGTGTAAGAAGCAATATCTCCGCCTCAAATTGATCTTTATCGGCTTCACCCTTGCCTGGGTGATTTTGGCCTGTGGCGCGCTGCCTCTAGCCGCGGGGGCGCCGCCAGCGGAAGCATTGGCGACGCCGACCTTATCCCTGACGCCGCCTGTGACGGTGATGCCGACGGCCAACGTTCCACCACCTATTTTTCTCATACCACTCGAGGTCCCTGGAACCGCCGCCGTCACCCAACAGCCGGCCATCCAGGAATCCCGCCGCCTGACCCTGGAGTGGCCGCCGGTCATTCGAGCCGGCGACGCGGATACAATCCGCTTGACGCTAGAGATGGACGAGAACGGCAACCTGACGCCGACAGCCGAAATCGAAGGCCATGTCACGAGCGGACAGACGGTCACTATCCCCAATTTGTACGATACACACAATGTCGTGGCTGAGGCGCGCCTGGATATGGCCGGGATGCAGGTCGTGCCGTCCGAAACGGCTAACCAGCCCCTGCGTCCGGGCCAGAGTGTGACGTTTTATTGGAGTGTGCGGTCAGCTGAGGCGGGGAAGTTTCGGGGTGTCGTCTGGTTCTACCTGCGTTTTGTCCCTTTGGCTGGGGGTCCCGAAAGTGAGCGGGCGATCTCGGCTCAGACTATCGAAATCGAGGTGGCGTCGTTCATGGGGCTTAAAGCTGGCCCGGCGCGCCTGTTGGGGGTGGCGGGAGCGTTCTTGAGTTCGGTGCTGGGAGTCCCATTCCTGGAGGATGTTCTGCGCTGGTTGTGGAAGCGGGCGAAGAGAGTAGCAATGTGAAAAATAGTACAAATTAGAGAATATATGACAAAAATCACATGAAATAAAGACAGGGATTAGTAAACGAATGAACTTGTTTATGGTAAAATTCGCCCGTTGCCCGGCTAAGTGCCTATCCGAAAACCCTCTGGAACGCGGACTTTAGTCCGCAATGCAGGGCAGACTGAAGCCCGCATTCCGTTATTCGGATAGGCTCTAAATCCGGCAACGAATCCTTTATCCCGGGGTACGTATGCAAAATGCATGGCTATACATCGGTCTATTCTTGATCATTGGGATCATTGTACCGGTTGCACCACTGCTGATTTCCTGGTTGGTGGCGCCGAAAAAACCAAATCCGATCAAGCAAAGTACATACGAATGTGGTATCGAGACGGTGGGGGATTCGTGGGTTCAATTTAAGGCTCAATACTACATTTTCGCGCTGGTATTCCTCGTGTTCGACGTTGAGACGGTATTCCTTTTCCCGTGGGCGTTAGCCATCAATAAATTACCACTTTATACGGTATTGGAAGGCATCCTGTTTATCCTCATCCTTGTCGCCGGCCTGGTTTATGCCTGGCGCAAAGGGATGTTGGAATGGATGTAAGCGCGACGATACAATATAGAAGGCTGACAGGATGTTTTCCTCTCAGCCTTTTCTTTGTTGTAAGGAGTGATCCATGACCTTCTGGAGTGACCCGGTCAATTTCATTGCCGCCTGGCTGCGGGGTATTCTTGCAGGTTGGGGAATGGGCGCAGCCTTGGCGAATATCCTGCTCGCTTTATCAGGCATTATCGTTCTGGTCGTATTCGCCCTGGTGCTGGATATCTTTCTCGTCTGGGTTGAACGCAAGGTGGTGGCGCGTTTCCAGGATCGCCTCGGGCCGAACCGGATCGGGCCTTTCGGCATTTTCCAGCCGTTCGCGGACATCATCAAACTGATCATCAAAGAGGACATCACCCCCGAAGGCGCGGACAAGGTGGTGTACAATATTGCGCCAGTTCTGGCTGCGACAGCGGTCATCTTGCTTTGGGCGATCTTGCCCCTGGCCTCGACGATCTACGGCGTTGACCTCAACGTGGCTCTGCTGTACCTGGTCGCGACCGGCGCGTTGGGAGCACTTGCCATTATCATGGGCGGCTGGGCTTCGAACAACAAGTATGCCTTGTTGGGCGCATTCCGCATGGTGGCGATCATGGTCTCTTACGAGGTGCCGATGGTGGTCGCGCTGCTCATCCCGGCGGTCATCACCGGGACAATGAGCGTAAAGGGCATCACTGAATTTCAAAGCGGGGTGTGGATTGTCATCCTTTCGCCGCTCGCCGCCGTGATTTTCATTATCAGCGCGATCGCCGAATTGGGTCGCGCACCCTTCGACCTGAACGAGGCCGAGTCCGAGATCGTAGCCGGCTTCAACATCGAATACACTGGCATGAAGTTTGGCTGGTTCTATGCGAGTGAACTACTGCACTCCTTCACGTTCGGCGGGTTTATTGCAGTCCTGTTCTTCGGCGGTTATAACTTCTTCGGCCTGGAGAAATATCCCTTGCTGGGGGTCGTGATTTTCCTGGCTAAAGCGCTGTTCTTTTATTGGGTGATCATGTGGGTGAAGTATTCCATGCCGCGCATCCGCATTGACCACATGCTGGCTTTCAGTTGGAAGTTTCTCACGCCGCTCTCGCTCGCCCTGCTGATCATCACAGCGGTGGTGGATAAGTTTCTTGCGCCGACCAATTTCTATATGCTTGGGATGTTCTTGACGAACGTGGTCATCGCCTGGCTGACGATAGAAATCCTGCGCGCTTATGGCAAACGTCAGCGCAAAGCGGAAGAGACCCCTGTCCAGCCTGTAGCGGAGGCCGCGCATCACTAACTTGAATGTCATTGCGAGGGTGGTTTTTGCCTGACTGCCCTGGCGGGCTAGGCCAGGGAAGCAATCCCCTGTCAGGCATGGAGATTGCTTCGCCACCAACCCGCAGGGTGCTTCGCGAAAAGCGGCGGCTCGCAATGACACAACTCTGCGGAGCTAATCTATGACTCCTGTGCAAATCATATTTCTCCTGTGTGCCGCGCTGATCCTCGCATCCGCGCTGATGGTCGTGACGACTCGTAACCTGATCCATGCTGCGCTGTGGTTGGTCGCCGCGCTTTTTGGCGTGGCTATGCTCTACGCGATTTTGGATGCTGGTTTCCTGGCGGTGGTTCAGGTGGTGGTGTATATCGGCGCGATCGCCATCTTGTTCATCTTCGCCGTGATGCTCACCCGCCGCGAGATGCGCGACCGTGGGCCGCAATTGCGCAAGGATTGGTGGCTCGCCGCGCTGCTCTCTTTGCTGGTCTTTGCCGGACTGGCCTTCCTGCTGGTTACTCAGCCGGGCGTCAACCGGAGCGCGGCGGTAATGCCCGAAGGGTTGGACACGCTCGGGAAACTGGGTGCAGCCCTGGTGTCCCCGGACGCATACGTGCTGCCGTTCGAGGTGGCTTCGGTCCTGCTGCTGGCGGCGCTGATCGGCGCGGTCTACGTTGCGGCGAGCAAGAAATAGGAGGTCGGCATGAGCATTCCACTTTCCTGGTACTTGATCTTGTCCGCCGCGCTGTTCAGCATTGGCCTTTTTGGCGTGCTGGCGCGTAAGAATGCCATTGCCATCCTGCTCGGCGTCGAATTGATGCTGAACGCCGTCAACGTCAACCTGGTGGCCTTTTGGCGTTATCTGGAACCGGCCAAGATGGCTGGACAGGTCTTTGCGATCATCGTGTTTGCCGTGGCCGCGGCGGAAGTGGCTGTGGGCCTGGCTTTGATCATCTCGGTCTACCGCCGCCGCAAGACGGTCATCGCGGACGAGATTGATTTGATGAAGTGGTAGGCAGGAATTATGACGACTGAAACAATCATCTGGTTACTTCCTCTCCCGCCCTTATTGGCTTTTTTCCTGATCGTGTTGTTCACCAACAGGCACAAGGCGTTCAGCCACAGCTTGGCCGTCGGCGCAGCAGGGCTTTCCTGGCTGGGGAGCATGTTGGTTTTCGTGCGCGCCCTGGGGGTGCCTGAATTCGGAAAGGAAGTTTTCGAATCGGCGATCAACTGGCTGCCGACCGGTGAGACCTGGCTCAAGATCGGCGTGTTGATTGACCCGCTCTCCGCCGCCACGCTGTTCTTCGTCGCCTGGACGGTGCTGATGATCTTCGTTTACAGCATCGGCTATCATAACTTCGGCCAGCCGGCCGGCAATCATGATCGCCCCGGCCTGCCGCCGCACGGCGCGACGATCCAGGATGAAAAGGGTCACAAGCACAGTGTGCCATCCATCGAGCCAATGTACTCGCGCTTCTTTGCCTTCATCGGCCTGTTTGCCTTCGGCATGTATACGCTGGTGGTTTCCAATAATCTGCTAACATTTTTCATTGGCTGGGAAATCATGGGTTTGTGCTCGTATCTATTGATCGGCTTCTGGTATGGCAAGGAATCAGCCCGCGACGCGGCGGTCAAAGCTTTTATGACCACACGTGTCGGCGACGTGTTTATGCTGCTCGGCATCGCCTTCCTGTATTCGGCGACCGGCACGCTCTCCTTCCGTGAAATCTTCAGGCCTGAAATGTTGCACGCCCTGGCAACCACCGCCACGCCTTTCTTTGGACTATCGGCGGCCGGATTTATTGGCCTGTTGCTGTTCATCGGCACGGTGGGTAAATCGGCGCAGTGGCCGCTGCACGTCTGGCTACCGGACGCCATGGAAGGCCCGACGCCGGTCAGCGCAATGATCCATGCCGCTACCATGGTCTCAGCGGGCGTGTACGCCGTGCTGCGCATGTTCCCGCTCATCACGGCGGATTTCTCCGGTCACGCCCTCACGCCGACGATGAGCATCATCGCTTTCATCGGCGCGTTCACGGCACTGTTCGCGGCTACCATTGCCGTAGCGCAGAACGACATCAAGCGCGTCCTGGCCTACTCGACCATTTCACAGCTTGGTTACATGATCGCCGCGCTGGGCATCGGCGCATACGTGGCTGCGGCTTTCCACCTGATCGCTCACGCTTTTTTCAAGGCTTTGCTCTTTCTCGGCTCTGGCTCGGTCATTCATGGTGTGGAGCACGGCGCGCTACATACTGGCGAACATTTAGATGCCAACGATATGTTCAACATGGGCGGCCTGCGCAAGAAAATGCCGATCACTTTTTGGACTTTCCTGATCGGCGGTTTTGCCCTCTCAGGCTTCCCGTTGCTGACGGCCGGATTCTGGTCGAAGGATGAAATCCTGGCAGACGCTTTCGGGCATGGACACTGGGCTGTATTCGCGACCCTGGCGGTAGCGGCCTTCCTGACGGCTTTCTACACCATGCGCCAAGTCACGCTGACCTTCCTGGGCGAGCCGCGCACCCAGGCCGCCGAACACGCCCAAGAGACACCCTGGACGATGACGCTGCCCCTGGTTGTTTTGGCGCTTTTCGCTGTCGGTTACGGCTGGGTGGGCATCCCCGAGGACTTTCCGCTGATCGGCGGTCTCCTGCCGAACTGGTTTCACGAGTTCGTGGGGGGCACGCTGGCCGAACGTCCCGAATCGCTTCCGTTCAACTTCCTGCCGCTGCTCACTTCGCTGGTGGTGGCGCTCGGCGGTTTGCTGGTCGGCTGGCTGGTTTATCGCAAGGTCAAATCGCCACAACAAGACCGGCTGCAAATCCCGCTGCTGAAGAACAAGTATTACTTCGACGAAGCCTATGACTTCTTGTTCGTCCGCCCGGCGTATTGGGTTTCCGAAACCTTTACCTACATGTTCATGGATCGCGCCATCATTGACGGCATCCTGCACACTTTTGGGCGCGTGGCGCTCTGGCTGGGCAGCTTCTTGCGCAATTACTTCGACAAGCCGGTCATCAACGAATTCATCGGCGACGGCACAGGGAACATCGTGAAGAAAGCCGGCAGCAGCCTGCGCCGCATCCAGGTGGGGCGCATCCAGTCCTACATGCTTGCCTCCTTCATAGTGGTGGTGCTTTTCGCTGTGCTGTACTACTTTCTGATTGGAGGAGTGTAGGGATGAACTTTCTCAGCAGTCACCTTTTGACCCTCATCCTCTTCTTCCCCGTCCTGGCGGCGCTGGTCATCCTCTTCCTGCCTAAGGACGAGGTGAAAGCCATCCGCTGGACGGCGCTGGTCGCCAGCCTGGTCCCGTTCGGGCTTTCCGTCCTGTTGTGGATGCGCTTCGACTCGTCCGCTTCCGGTTTCCAGTTCGTCGAACAGTATCCCTGGTACGAGGCCATCCACTCCACCCTCCACGTCGGCGTGGACGGCCTTTCCCTGACGATGGTCCTGTTGACCACGCTGCTGACGCCGCTGGCGATCCTGGCTTCCTTCAGCATCAAGGAGCGCGTCAAGGCTTACATGATCTTGTTCCTGCTCCTGGAAACGGGCATGTTGGGTGTCTTCCTGGCGCTTGACTTGCTCATCTTCTTCGTCTTCTGGGAAATTGGCCTGGTGCCGATGTACTTCCTGATCAACCAGTGGGGCAGCGAGAAGGGCGAACGCGTGTTGTGGGGTAAGGTCAAGATGCAGGCGCGCAACTATGCCTCGCTCAAGTTCATGATCTACACCATGGCCGGTTCCCTCGGCCTGTTGCTGGCCATCCAGATGCTGGGCGTGCTTTTCCAGACCTATGACCTGCCCTCGTTATATCTGAAGTGGAATGCCCTCGAGGGGACTGTGATGGGTCTGCCTGTAGCAACGGTCAAAGCGATTGCCTTCTGGGCATTCGTTGTCGCCTTTGCGGTCAAAGTGCCGGTCTGGCCGTTCCACACCTGGCTGCCGGATGCCCACACCGAGGCGCCGACGGCCGGTTCGATGATCCTGGCCGGCGTGCTGTTAAAGCTAGGCGCTTACGGCTTCCTGCGACTGGTCCTGCCGCTTTACCCGGCTGAAGCGCAGCGCTTTGCCGGCGCGCTGGCCTTCCTGGCGGTGATGGCAATCGTATTCGGCGCGTTCGCCTCCTACGGTCAGACGGATTTCAAGCGGCTGGTGGCCTATTCGTCCGTCAATCACATGGGCATTGTGCTGCTCGGCATTGCCGCAGCCGCCAAAGTCGGGTTGAACAACCCGGATGTGGCCCTCAATTTGAGCAAGAATATTGCCTTGAACGGGGCGGTCTTGCAGATGTTCAACCACGGTCTCTCGGCGGCGGGCATGTTCTTCCTGGTCGGCGTGATCTACGAGCGGACGCACACCCGCAACCTGAACGATTTTGGCGGCCTTTTCCCGCTGGTGCCAATCTATGGCGGCATCTTGCTTTTCACCTCCATGGCTTCGCTTGGTTTGCCCGGCCTGAATGGGTTTGTCTCAGAATTCCTGGTCGTGCGGGGCGCCTGGCCGATCCTTACAGTCTATACGGCCATTGCCATGCTGGGTCTGCTCTTCACCGGCGCCTACATTCTCAAGAGCATCAAACAGGTCTTGCACGGCCCGCTGAACGAGCATTGGGCGCATGGTGAGCACCGCTTGACCGAGATCAACGTACGTGAGATTGTCGTCATGGCGCCGCTCATGGTGCTCATGCTGATGATTGGTATCTGGCCGGCTTGGATTTTGGATGTCATCAATAAGGCTGTGATGATGTTGTTTTAAAGAGAACAGAGAGTAGAGAGTCGAGAATAGTGAACTACTCTCTAATCTCTACTCTCTTCTCTCTATATCCGAGGTGACTCATGCAATTTCCGATCCTAAGCGTCATCGTCTTCACCCCAATGGCCGCAGCGATGCTGATCTTGCTGATAAAGTCCGAGCGCAAGAACGAGATCCGCGTCACGGCGCTGGCTGCGGCATCTCTTGCGCTGCTCCTTTCCCTGTGGGTATATTTCAGCTACGACAAGGCTGCGGCCGGTTATCAGTTCGTCGAGAAATACAACTGGATGCCGATGCTCGGCATCAGCCTTCACCTCGGCGTGGACGGGATGAGCGCGCCGCTCGTCCTGCTGACCGGCGTGGTCATGTTTACCGGCGTGCTGATCTCCTGGGGCCTGGACGACCGCCCGCGTGAATTCTTCGCCTTTTTGTTCATCCTGGCCAGCGGTGTGTTCGGCGTGTTCGCCTCCCTCGACCTGTTCATGTTATTTTTCTTCTACGAAATTGCCGTCTTTCCGATGTACCTGCTCATCGCCATCTGGGGTTGGATCAAGACGCGTGAATACGCGGCCATGAAGCTGACCCTTTACCTGTTCATTGGCTCGGTCGTCTCCCTGATCGGCGCGCTGGTGATGTACTGGCAAAGTGGTCTGCACACCTTCGACATGCTGGCCTTGGAGCAAGCGGCTTTCTCGCCTGGCTTCCAGAAATTGTGGTTCCCATTCGTCTTCTTCGGTTTCGCTGTCTTGGGCGGCATCTTCCCCTTTCACAACTGGTCGCCGGACGGACACGTCGCCGCGCCGACCGCCGTCTCGATGTTCCACGCCGGCGTCTTGATGAAGCTGGGCGCCTTCGCCGCCCTGAGGGTTGGGATCATGCTGTTGCCGGAGGGGGCGAAATCCTGGTCGTGGCTCATCATGGGATTGGCCCTGGTCAACATCGTCTATGGCGCGTTCATCGCCATGGTGCAGACCGATTTCAAATACGTCATCGGCTTCTCTTCGGTTTCGCACATGGGGCTGGTGATGATGGGCTTCTCCACGCTGACGCGCGTCGGCCTGACCGGCGCGGGGGTGCAGATGTTCTCGCATGGCGTGATGACGGCTCTCTTCTTTGCTGCCGTCGGCATGGTCTACGACCGCGCTCACACCAGAGACATACCGAGATTGGGCGGTATGGTCAAACCCATGCCACTGGTAGCCGTGGCCTTCATCATCGGCGGTCTGGTTTCGATGGGCATGCCGGGCTTCTCCGGTTTCGTGGCTGAGTTCCCCATCTTCATGGGTATCTGGCAGGTCAGGCCGCTGGTGGCGATCATCGCAGCCATCTCCATTATCGTGACCGCTGCATACATCATGCTGGTTATCCGCCGCGTTTTCTTTGGTAGTATGCCGGCTGAATTCGAGGGCCACATCGGGCCGGTCGCCGTCCAGGATAAAGTCGCTCTGGTCTTTTTGTGCGTCATCATGATCGGGCTGGGTCTGTTCCCCTCCTTGATGGTGCCCTGGGTGCAGACCGGCGTCCAGCATTTGTTGAGCCTTCTGGGAGGTGCATAAGTGACTGCTTTTGTCCCCTCGAACATCCTCGCCATCCTGCCAGAGATACTCTTATTGTCGCTCGGCGTCCTGGTTTTAGTCCTCGATCCGTTCTGGAAGGAAGAGAACCGCCGCCTGAACCTGGGTTGGTTGACCGCCGGTGGCCTGCTGGTCGTCCTGGCCGTCAGTCTGGCGCTCGCTCGTCCTTCGGCCCCGGTTCTCGTCTTCGGCGGCATGTTGCGCTACGATTTGCTGGGCTTTGCCTTCAAGATGCTCTTCATCTTTGGCGCGGCCATCACTGCACTTTTCATGATGGACGTGGAACAGGTCGGACGCCGCGCCGAGGCCTACCTCCTGCTCCTGGTCGCGGCACTGGGCATGTCTCTGATGGCCTCCGCCGCCGACCTGGTGATGCTGTACCTGGCCATCGAGACAACCTCCATCCCGCTTTACATCCTGGCCGGTTTCCTGACCGGCGACGAAAGATCCACCGAGTCGGGTTTCAAATATCTGCTCTTCGGCGCGTTGACTTCGGCTGTGATGCTGTACGGTTTCAGCCTGCTCTACGGTTTCTCTGGCGAGACCAGCCTCTACGCGCTGGCCGCCTCTTTCCCGACCTTTAGCCTGCTTGCGCTTGGGACCATTTTCCTCGTCCTGGTCGGACTGTCCTTCAAAGTTTCGCTCTTCCCGTTCCATTTCTGGGCGCCAGATGTGTACGAGGGCGCGCCCACGCCGGTTGCCGGTTTCCTGTCCACGGCTTCCAAGGCGGCCGGGTTTGCGGTCATTTTGCGCCTCTTCACGGTTGTATTCCCCTCCCTTTCGGCCAACTGGAGCCTGATCCTGGCTGTCCTGGCGACCCTGACCATGACGGTCGGCAACCTGATCGCCCTGGCGCAGAAGAACATCAAGCGTCTTCTTGCTTACTCATCCATTGCCCACGCCGGCTACGCCATGATCGGCGTGGTTGCCTTCTCTCAGTTGGGCGCGGCCAGCACGGTCTTTTATCTGATTGCCTACATCCTGACCAACCTGGCGGCCTTTGGCATCGTCACTGCCTTTGGTCACGTGGCCGGCTCGGATGACGTGAAAGCCTATTATGGACTCAGTCGCCGTGCGCCCACGTTGGCTTTGATGATGATGGTCGCCTTCCTATCGCTGGCAGGGATGCCACCCTTCGGCGGTTTTGTCGCCAAGGTGTTCGTCTTTGCGGCGGCCATCGAACAGGGCTGGGTCTGGCTAGCGGTGGTCGGTGTGTTGAATTCGATTATTGGCCTATACTACTATATGACAGTGCTGAAGTATGTCTATCTGTATCGGATGGAAGGCGAGGAAGAGGAAAAACACCCGATCCCACTCTCGCGTCCCTATGCCATTGCCTTGACGGTCCTCACCATTGGCATTATCGCGGTCGGTGTGATCTTCGCTCCCTGGTTTGGAATCGCCACTGGCGCGGCGATGAATTTGTTCTAGACGGCACGAAAACCCTCGTGTTATAATTCCGCTGCCATGAGCCAGTCGGAAACAGAGAAAAAGTCACTTTCTCGCTCGGTAATGGTAGCTCGAAGAGCTACCATAATGACCCGATACTTGGCCAACGTTGCCATTCAGGTTGGTTGCTTTACATTCGTGATTGTTTTTGTTGCTTTGCTGGCCGGACTATGGTTGGACCGCTTCTTTGCAACCAACGGGATGTTTGTCATTTTGCTCATCCTGGCCAGCGTTCCCCTGACATGGGTATTCATTTTTTGGTTGGTCAAACGGGCGAAAAAACAAATTAAAGATGCTGCACCTGGTTCGCCTCAGGATATAAAAACTCAAGTGGAGGAAGACGCGCGTGACAACTCGTGAGAAGAAACGCATCCATATCACTCGTTGGCTGGTTTTATTGCTTCTGATTGCCGTCGGCGTTGTGGGAGTACTGGTGAAACCGGCCCGCCCAGAGGTCTCGCTTAAGGGCGAGACTTTAGCGGCTTTGCCCCTGCTTGGGGGATTTACACTTACGAATACACTCGTTACGACTGTCATTGTGGATTTAGTTGTCATCGGCTTGGCGCTGGCTGCCGGGCGAGGCATCCGCGCGGACGGTTCGCCTTCGAAAGGCATCGCAGCCATTTTCGAGACAATCTTTGGAGCCATTTACACTCTTGTCGAGAAGACGGTTGGCAAAAAATGGGCCAGGCAGGTATTTCCACTGGTCGCTACGATTATCACCCTCGTGCTGACGGCAAACCTGCTCAAGCTCTTTCCCGGCATGGAAAGCATTGGTCTGATCGAGCATTCGACAGGTGGTGAGACGGGACATACGACAATTGACATTATCCCCGGTTTGGTCGGATTGACGGCAACTGAGACCACAACCAATGCATATAAACTTGTCCCATTCTTCCGTTCCCCATCTACGGATTTGAACTTCACTGCATCGCTGGCGCTCATCGCAGTATTCATGGTACAGGTCTTTGGGGTGCGAGCCAATGGCCCGCGATACTTTGGCAAATTCTTGAACTTTGGTCGGTTTTTCAAAATGTGGGTGAAGCGGGATGTGAACGCGTTCGACGCGATCAATCCATTTATTGATATTTTCGTCGGTATACTTGAGTTCATATCGGAATTCGCCAAAATCATCTCTTTCTCGTTCCGTCTTCTCGGCTCTATGTTTGGCGGCGCGGTCCTGGTGGTCGTGCTGGGGACGCTCTTGCCGGTCAGCCAGTTCGGCTTGTATTTCCTGGAACTGTTTTTTGGTGTCATCCAGGCGCTGGTTTTTGGCGTTCTGACCATGGTGTTTATCGCCATTGCTACGAAGGGCCATGGCGAACATGCTGATGAACACAGTAAGATCCAAGAGGTTCACGCATAGATATTTGTCTCATTGGGATTTGCCGTGATGCAGCAGCAAATGTGGGACAAATTGCTAATTTGTGCTACGCCTACCAGCATATGCGGTGATCTGTCACAGCGATTCCCAGAGAACCAGATATTTTCTCAACAGACATTGAAAGGAGATTGGGCATAAAATGGAATACTCTCTTGAGCAGGCAATTGTATTAGCGGCCAAGTTTTTAGGGGCTGGTTTGGCAATGGTCGGTACGCTGGGCGCCGGGCTTGGCATCGGCATCCTGGGCAGCGGTGCGATGCAAGGCATTGCCCGCAACCCCGATGCGGCCGGCGATATCCAGATCAACATGATCCTGGCTATTGCGTTTGCTGAAGCAGTGGCTATTTACGCTCTTGTAGTGGCGCTGGTTTTGCTCTTCGTCGCCAAGTAGGAGGCTGGTCATGGGAGAACTTGGGATCAATCCTGGTTTATTGTTACTTCAGATTCTCAGCTTCTTGATCGTCTTTGTCATCCTGCGCAAGTGGCTGTTTGCTCCGCTGGCGGCCATGCTGGAGAAACGGCGCAATACCATTGCACAGGGTCAGGAAGATGCCCGCGTAGCCGCAGAAGCGCGCGCCAACGCCGAAAAGGATGCCGCCAAGATTATTGCTGAGGCACAGGCCAAAGCCGCCCATATCGTGAACGAGGCTACGGAACGGGCCGACAAGGTTATGCTCGAAGTCAAGGTTGAAGCCGAAAAAGAGATCGTCAAAGAGCGCGAATCCAATCTGGCCGAAGTTGCGGAAGAGCGCAATCGTATGCTCAGCGACTTGCGCGGACAGGTGGCTGCCTTGGCAATCGCTGCCGCGCAAAAGCTCGTTGGCGAGGCGCTGGACGAGAAACGCCAGCACGCTCTCCTGGAAGGATTTTTCTCTGGCGTCAAATCGGGCAAGGTCGTCATTCTGGAAGGTGAGAAGCTCACCGGCGCATCCGCTGAAGTAACCAGTGCTCTGCCGTTGACGGCGGACGAGCAGACGATCTTGAAGCGAGACATTTTGAGCAAGGTGGGCAGCCAGGCGACGGTTGCTTTCCGCGTGGAGCCTGCCATCTTGGGTGGGTTGGTGATCCGCGTGGGCGACAAGGTGCTGGACGACTCCGTCGCTGGAAAGCTCGAAGGCCTGCGCCAGAGTCTGCGCTGAACCAATCACGCATTCTCCACGAAGGCACAAAGAGGCGAAATTCTTTGTGCCTTCGTGTCTTTGTGGTAAAACTATTGCATGTACCCCAATTCGTTGTCCCCCAATTCGTTGTCACCCATTTCGCTGTCTGACCTTTTTTCTTCATTCCCGTTCACTTACAAGGGTTCGAGTGGGGTGGACTGTCCTGTAACCGCGATCACCGCGGACAGCCGCCAGGTCCAGCCGGGCGCGCTGTTCGTCGCCTGTACCGGCGGCGCAACCGACGGCCACAAATACATTCCAGACGCGATTGCCAAAGGCGCGGCCGCGGTCGTTGGTGAGCAGACGTTGGCTGGTCTCGCGGTCCCCTACATCCAGGTGGAAAATTCCCGCCAGTCGTTGGCTCATCTCGCGGCGGCCTTTTATGGCTTCCCGGCCCGCAAGTTGACCATGATCGGCGTCACCGGCACGGATGGCAAAACGACCACGACCAATCTTCTTTACCAAATCATGTTGACCGCCGGAATCAAGGCTGGCATGATCTCGACCGTGAACGCCGTCATCGGCGACCAGGTGCTGGATACCGGTTTCCACGTCACTACGCCGGACGCTCCTGACGTTCAGCGTTATCTATCCATGATGGTGGATGCCGGTCTGACGCACGTCGTGTTGGAGACCACTTCGCACGGCTGGGCGCAGTACCGCGTGGACGCCTGCGAGTTCGACATCGGCGTGGTGACGAACATCACCCACGAGCACCTGGATTATCACGGTTCATACGAGGCTTATCGCGCCGCCAAGTCCCGCCTGTTCCAGTCACTGGCGGAGACGCAGGTCAAGCAGCAAGGCAACCCGCGACTGGCGGTCCTTAACCGCGACGACTCTTCCTATGAATATCTTTCCGCTATCATCCAATCTGCCATACGCCATCCGCCATCCGCCATTCGCCATCCGCCATCCGCCATCAGCTATCAGCCATCAGCCATCAGCCATCAGCCATCTGCCATCAGCTATGGACTGGGGGAGAGGGCGGACGTGCGCGCTGAAAACATCGTCTACGAGGCTTCAGGGTTTCAGTTTACGATAATGGTAGCGCAATCGGCTACCATAAAAAACGATGAACAGCGTGTAGCCATTAACAGTAAGCTGATCGGAGCCTTTAACATCTCCAACTGCCTGGCCGCGCTGACGGCTGCGGTCGCCGGTCTCGGCCTCGACCCGCAAACTGCCGCGCGCGGCATCGCCGCGTTCCCTGGCGTGCCGGGCCGCATGGAGCGCATCGAACTCGGCCAGCCCTTCACCGCCATCGTGGACTTTGCCCACACGCCCAACGCCCTGCGCGTGGCATTGGAGACCGTGCGTGGGATGCTTAATATCTTACCGCGAAGAAGCGAAGGCCGCGAAGAAAGATCAACCTTCGCGAAGAATAAAAAAACTTCGCGTACTTCGTTGCTTCGCGGTGAAAAAAAAGGCCGCATCATTGCCATCTTTGGCTCGGCTGGTCTGCGCGACCGCGAGAAGCGCCGCATGATGGCGGAAGTCTCTGCGGAGCTGGCTGATATTACCGTGCTGACTGCCGAAGACCCGCGCACCGAGTCATTGGAGGCCATTCTCGAAGAAATGGCAAACGGCGCTCGCTCGAAGGGCGGGGCGGAGGGAGAGACTTTCTTCCGCGTCCCCGACCGCGGCGAGGCGATCAGGTTCGGGGTCCGCTTGGCGCAGGAGGGCGATATCGTCATCGCCTGCGGCAAGGGTCACGAGCAGTCCATGTGCTTCGGCACGACCGAATATCCCTGGGACGACCGCGTTGCCATGCGCGCCGCGCTGTCCGAGTTGATGGGCGTGGAGGGGCCGGGGATGCCCTATTTGCCGACGCGGGGGAAGGGAGACGTGAGACGTGGGACGTGAGACGTGAAACGTAATGAGTGAGGAGTGAAGTGGAAATAGCCCCCGTCACATTGACCGGAAGTGTTGTCCGGCTCGAGCCGCTTTCAGAGCAGCACGCGCCGGATCTGACCGTCGCCGCCCACGACGA
>Ga0210039_1002465_pt1 | contig 15252 bp, 16 predicted proteins | sample CryGeyCG2114_250_3_FD_185460 | JGI IMG/M metagenome (GOLD analysis project Ga0210039, IMG submission 185460) | Groundwater microbial communities from aquifer - Crystal Geyser CG17_big_fil_post_rev_8/21/14_2.50 (SPAdes) (version 2) | ecosystem: Environmental > Aquatic > Deep subsurface >...
CTAATGGAAGTCGAAAACTGCATAAAACAATTGTGTTGTGCCCAATTGCAGCAGATTGGAGGAGCGCTGAAAACAAGATGTTATCTGAAAGCTCCTCCCGATGTTGATTTTTACCAAGCATTAAGAATGGTTAATGACGCACTTCGATCACAAAATAAACTCCAAGTATTAGTCGACGCAAAAGATTTTCTTACTTCAGCCGGAAACCAAGCAATAAGAAATATTATGGCACGAAGAATAAGAGAGCTTAGTGAAACTACCGGCGTTCGATTCATTAAAACTTGTTCTAACGATTTAAATAAATATCAGGCTGAAGATATTTCGTTGGGTTCACAAATACACAGAACTCTCGTCACGATACTATCGATATTCGCATCTCTTCATGGAGACGCTGAATTAGCAACAAGAATTATGGTAGAATCAGAAAAAAGATTCTCTGACCCACCTAAAGAAAAACTATTTCCACTTCAAAGAGATTCTTAAATTAGTATTAATATTTGTCCTATTGGTAACGGAATTACCACCCCCGACTAATTCGAGACTCGCAATGACAATTTCTTGGTATAGATTTTTATCAAATCGCGTGTCTCAGTTTTAATCACGCAGTCACATGAACGGCTTTTTTGGTGAGTTTGATGCCAATCCAAACAAATCCGGAAAAAACAGAGAGCATAATAAACTGCCAGATTGAAAGTAGTTCAACTTTAAAAAAACGGCTAATCAAGATTGATTTAACAATAAAAAACTGCAAGATAAAAGGTACAAAAAATACCATTGCAAATAACTTTGATTTAAGAAGATGAAGGTTTTTATGCAGTGACTGATGACTTAACCATAGATCAATATAAATATATGATTGAATCAAAGTTAAAACCGTAAACGCCGCTGTTTGTCCAGTTTTTGGAAACAACCAACTAAAAATAAAATACGCTAATAAAACTAAAACTGCTGTAATTATGCCCACAATCGCAATATATTCTTTTTCTGCAAATCGAAGTAAACTCAGTTCTTTATCCGGTGGACGCTGCATTTGGTGATGATCTCGCGGTGAAAAGGCCAAAGCCAGTGCTGGCAAGCCATCGGTAACAAGATTGATATATAAAAGTTGAATTGGATAAAATAAATGTGGGATTCCTAAAAATAATCCCATAATTAAGGAGATTGCTTCAGATAAATTACATGCAAGTAAATATTTAATCGCATTTTTTAAGTTTTTAATGATATTTCTTCCTTCATCAATCGCGTTAACAATCGAAGCAAAATTATCATCAGTAATCACCATGTCTGCAGTTTCACGCGCCACATCAGTTCCAACCAATCCCATGGCAACACCAATATCTGCTTGCTTTAGAGCAATAGCATCATTCACACCATCACCAGTTACCACTACAATTTCTCCAAGTTTTTGATACAACTGGACAATCCGATGTTTTTGAAAAGGAGTGGTTCGAGCAAAAATTCGTGTTTGTGGCAAAATTTTCATCAACTCCTCATCTGAATATTCATCCAACTGTTTTCCTGTGATAATATCTTCATTATTATCGATAATTCCCGCGGTGACGCCAATAGCTTCAGCAGTTTGTTCATTGTCACCTGTTATCATTACCACTTTAACTCCAGCTTGTTTTGCCCGTGCCACCGCATCATTTATTTCCGGACGGGGTGCGTCGTGAATGGCAACTAAACCCAAGAAAATTGAAGAATGATCAATTTCCAATTTTTCAATTTTTATTGAATTTTCATTGATCATTGAATTATTAATAATTGATTGATCATTGTTCATTGATAATTGGTTATTATAGGAGAATCCTAATACACGCAAACCCTTTCTCGTCCACATCTGCATTTGCTTTTCAATTTTTGCCCGATGTTCTGATGTTAATTTTTCAATCTGGTTTCCTTTTTGAATAAATGACACACGCTCTAAAATTGCCTCTGGCGCACCTTTGATAAATAAAATGGGTCGGTCACGATTGATAATAATGGGTTGGTCACGCTCGATGGAAACGGGTCGGTCAAGCCCGATTGAGGTGGGTCGATCACGATCGACCCCTACAGATCGAACCAAAACGGTCATTGTTTTCGACACGCTGTCAAATGGTACTTCATCAATAATTTTCCATTCTTTTCGCATTTCCTCCGGTGATAGTCCAACTGCTTGCGACAAAAATAACAGTGCACCTTCGGTTGGATCTCCCAAAACATCCCACCTTCCGTGATCATGCACGTAAACAAGTGATGCAGTTGAGCACAACACTCCGTTTTCTACCATTAATCTAAATGGGTGGTTTTCCAAACGCGGAAAGTTTGTTTCTTCATAAATCTGATCATCAACATAGATTTCTTTTACCTTCATTTTATTGGTTGTTAAGGTTCCGGTTTTATCAGTGGCAATTAACGTCACACTTCCAAGTGCTTCAATTGCCGAAAGTTTACGAATAATTGAACGTTTATCTGCCATCACCTTGACACCAATTGCCAATGTTATTGTCATCACTGCCGGTAATCCTTCCGGGACAACTGCCACAGCCAGTGAAATTGCCAGTAAAAATGCCGGAAAATATGCTGAACCCTGTAAAACTGATATCACAAAAACAAACACTGAAGCAACAACACCTATGATTCCAACTAATTTTGTCAAATCTTCAAGTTTTTTTTGTAGTGGTGTTTTAATATCTTTTATTCCACTAAGTGAAGCTGCAATTTTGCCAAAACGTGTTTGCATACCAATTAAGGTTACCTGATATATCCCGCGTCCGCGTGAAACAATTGTTCCTGAAAACAAATCATCTTTAATTCTTTTGGTTATAGCTAAAGACTCGCCGGTTAAAATTGATTCATTAATTTCCAGATTAACCACTTCAAGCAGTTTTCCGTCCGCAGATATTTTCGTTCCTTCCTCAATTTTTACCAAATCTCCTGGAACTAAGTAAATACTGTCTATCTCCTGCTCTTTTCCATCACGAATCACCCGTACTTTTGTCACTGTTATTTTTTTTAATACTGCTAAAGATTCTTCTGCTTGAAACTCTTGATAAACACCAAAAATGCCATTCAAAATTACAATTGCCAAAATTAGTCCGCCGTCAATCTTTTCTCCAATTAAAAATGAAAGACCCGCAGCAATAAATAGAAGAATCGTTAAGAAGTTATTAAACTGTTCAATAAATTTAATGACTAATAGCTTTTTCTTTTCCTCTTTAATGGAATTTAAGCCATATTGCTTTAGAAGTTCGGAAACTTGGATAGATGTTAGACCAATCATAATAAATAATTACAAATGACAAAAGACAAATAACAGACCAACTTTACAGTAAAACGATTTAATGATCAATGTTCAATAATCAATTATCAATCAATAAAAAACAAATAAAAGAAAATGATCATTTGAAAATTAATAATTGATAATTTATTGTTTATTAATTATTGATTATTTGTTTGACATTTGGGTTTAACTTCTCATACGTCATCTCCATTGTCTTCAATATATTATCAACAATCTCTTGCGCTTCACTAAAACTAACCGCCTTTAAATTATGCGGAAAATAGTGCAGAATTTGATTTCGTCCCAAATTCCAAGTCTGCCATATTTTCTCTGCAAATTCAATATCATAGATGTTAACTAATTTAAAGTACAAAGACTTATCCCCTATCCTATCAGCCAGATTCGGTGACATCAACTTACCCAAACGTAGGTGATCAGAAATATAATCAAGATGAGTAATTAGCTTGGCATCTTTAAATATTTGCTTTAAAAATCCCTCATAAGCTTTGGCAAATGGAAAAATTAAAAAAGAGTAATCTTTAAACTGGTATGCGTGATCACAAATAATATCATCCATTAGATACTTACCTTCTAAAATCAAATCCCTTTGAGTTTGAGAAAGATACTGCCAAAACTGACTATGTTGATCTTGCATTTTCTTTAAACTATTATAAAATTTATAACAATTATAATCATTATATACTGTTTTATGAAAAAGCTATTTCAGCTTATTTCAAAAAACTGTTTTCGCTTTCAACCCAAACTACCTGTAGTATTTAAGACTTTTAATCAACCTCTTCCTATCATCACGATTTCTCGTGAGCGCGGATCAGGCGGAAAAGTTATTGCCAACATGATTGTTAAAAAGCTCGGTCAACCATGGCGAATATATCATAAAGAAATTATTAATGAGATTGCTAAAGAAACCCATTTAGAAAAAGAATTAATTAATGAAGTTGACGAAAAACGTTATCGATTAGTTAACAAAGTCATTGCCGATACACTTGGTAAAAATTACCTTACTTTGAATTCATATTACAAACATTTATTAAAAATTCTTTCTACCATTGGCAACCGTGGGTATGCTGTAATTGTGGGACGTGGTGTTAATTTTCTCTCACCATCAGCTTTGAAAGTGAGAATTATTTGCTCGATGGATCAACGAATAAAATGGATGATGGAGTATGAAAAAATGACTAAAAAACAAGCAATCACTGATATTGAAGAGTCTGATAAAAACCGTGAGGAATTCACAAAAACATTGTTTAAGCACAATGTCCGTAAAGCTCATCACTATGATTTAGTTATACGTACAGGAAAAGATATGGATCTTGAGGACGCCACTAACATAATCGTCTCACTTGCAAAGAAGAGGTTTAAGATTTAAATTCAAATAACAAAATTCAAAGATTCAAATCAAGCTCAAATAACAAAAATGCAAAACTCTAGATTTATGATCTTATTTGAACTTTTGAGTTTTGAATTTTGGATTTGATTTGTTATTTGAATTTTGAAATTGGAATTTCCTAACCTAATTTTTCTAGGTCTATCTTAATTCCCGGGCTCATCGTGAGTTTAATCACTACTTTTTGAATTTTTTGTTTACCAACAGCACTTAAAAAAGCCGCAGCATTTTCCTCAATTTGTTTTTCACTTAAAGAAACCCGACCAATCATTTGATGAATTAATGGAAACTTTGGTTCTGTTTTCCAACGCAAAACTCCTTTTGCAAACTTTTTTACCACTTCTTCAGGTGTGGTTGAAATCGTTCCGTTCTTGGGATTAGGCATCAAACCTTTTGGACCTAAAATCTTTGCAAACCTTGCCAGTTTTGGCATAAAGGAAGGATGCGAAACCAAAATATCAAAATCCAACTTACCAGCTTCAATTTTTGCCAATAAAGCGTCATCTACAACAGCCACTTTAATTATTTTTCCGGTTGAGTAAGGAAGATCAATCTCACCTTTCAATCCAACTTTTTCCACGTTTAAATGCAACTCAACTGCTTCATCAAACTTTGCTGTTTTAAGTTTTTTGATTAATGCAGATGCTTCTTTTAAAGAATATCGTTTATTTTTATCAACCATTTGCTTAACTTTTTGATACTTTTCTCCACGTCGACGTACAGTCTTTTTTTTGGTGGGTTGTTTCTTTTCTTTTTTTGGCGCGGTGTCGGACATAGGTTGGGCATGTTCGATCGAAACGGATTGGTCGCGCCCAACTGAAACGGGTCGGTCAAGCCCGACCCCTACAGGAGATTTTTTTTGTTTATTCAATTTTTTCTCACTGGCTTTTTGTTTTTGTTCTTGTTTTTGTTTTTTTTCTACATCCTCCAAACCAAGAATTCTCGGCTTTACTTTTCCCATAATTTTATGTGATACGAATATTAAATGATTAATTCGAATGCCGCGCATACGCGAATTATTCGTATATTTGCATCATTCGCATAAGTTGTTTTATTCGTATCATCCTTCCGTTTCCACTCCCATACTTCTTGCAGTTCCTCGAACAATATTCATCGCTGCTGGTAAGTTATCTGTATTCAAATCTGCCAATTTCTCTTTAGCAATGGTTTCAATTTGTGCTACTGTTAGTTTCCCCACTTTTTCCGTATTTGGTTTACCTGAACCTTTTGTTAAATTTAGCGCTTTTTTAATCAAAGCTGTAACCGGTGGAAGTTTGGTGATGAATGTAAATGTTCGATCTTCAAAAACCGTAATTACAGCCGGAATGATTTGCCCTTTTTGTTTAGTGGTTCGTGCATTATATTCTTTAATAAACTCCATAATTGGCACGCCGTGTTGACCCAGAGCCGGTCCAACCGGTGGTGCTGGTGTCGCCTCGCCAGCAGGCAAATTTAGTTTAATAAGTGTTTTGATTTTCTTCATAATATAATTGTTATAACGGTTATAATCATTATAATAATTAAAGTTTCGCCACTTGCAAAAAATCCAGTTCCACCGGTGTTTCTCGATCGAATATTGAAACTAAAACCTTAACCTTCCCGCGTTCATCGTCAATTGATTCAATGCTTCCCAAAAAGTCAGCAAACGGTCCTTAGGTGATCTTAACTGCTTCACCAATTGAGAACTTTGTTTTAAACTTCGGTTGTTCTTGTTGCACAAACTTCATGATTGCCTGCACTTCTTTTTCAGATATTGGAGTTGGCCTAAGACCGGCGCCAACAAAACCCGTCACACCTTCGGTTGTGCGCACCACCAACCAAGAATTGTCATCAAGAATCATTTTTATTAGAACATAACCTGGAAAAACCTTTTCAGTTGATTTACTTTTCTTTCCTTTTTTAACAACGATAATCTCGCGAATTGGAATCACTACCGAAAAAATCTTATCCTCCACACTTAAACTGATTATTCGCTGTTCAAGCGCTTGCTTAACCTTATTTTCATATCCGGTTTGTGTATGAATCACATACCATTTTGCCGACGTCTCAATTTGTGGTGCATCCTGCATTTTTTCAATCTCTTGTTTTTCTTGTGCAATTTGTTGTGAAGACATCTATATCATCTAAAATACTAATTTCAAAATCCAAATACCAAATTACAAATCAATAACAAATATCAAAATTCAAATCTCAAAACTAAATCCTATCATAAATCTGTAGTTTTGTATCTTTGTCATTTGGACTTGATTTGACTCTTTGGATTTTGTCATTTGAATTTACTATCTTATCTTATTTTCGTAAAAAACTCCAATCCTTTGGTTAGTAAAACGTCAATTATACCGATATATAATCCGATAATCAAGGAGATGATAATCACGACTGATGTTAGTCTGATTGTTTGTTGTTTTGTTGGCCAGGTTACCTTTTTCAACTCCTCAATCACATCCCGAAACACCGGTGCCTGAATTTTTGGGATATTATTTGCCATAAGAATAAGGTAGTTTATATTGTAACACAAAAAAACTAAGAGATTGAGGAAATATAATTATATTCGATTTATGATTTAAGATTTACGATGGATTTAGTTTTATCATTTGAATTTTGATATTGATTTGTTATTTGACATTTGAGTTTTGACATTTATTTTAGATTTAGTCTATACTGAATTTATGTCCAAGCCCGTAATCCACTCAATTGTTTTAATCATTACCATCGCCATTGCTTTTCTTTTCCCAAAAACTAATCTTGCCCAATATGATCTTCAAATCAGCGCTGTCTTATTTATTATCATGTTTTTTTCCCGTCGTTTGATTAATCAAGCCGGTCGTTTGCTTGAATCGGTGATTTTTACACTCGTAATCCTTCTTATTGTAAGTACTACCGGTAATACCAGCTCGCCTTTTTTTTTCTTAATATATTTTCTTTTATTTGCTTTAGCTTTACTAATGGAACCAATCATTGCTATTACTGTTTCTTTCACGCTTATGATCGGCTTTATGTTCTCCATTCCTCCAAATCAAGAAGTTGGCACTTTAATTCCGGTTTTTTCTCTTGCTTTTTTAACACCGTTTGCGCTTTTACTGGGACAAGAATACGTCAGAATTAAGAATGATGAATTGAGAATTAAGAATTTAGAGGGAAAAATAAATCAAAAACAGGAGGATACATTTTTGTTTTTATCTTTAATGCTAAAAAATCATCTGAAAAATATTAAGTCGGCAATCGAAAGCTTCATGGGAGATCACGAACTGCATGAAATCAAACGTAATACGGAGAAGATGGAGAGATTGATTGAAAAGTTTGAAAACAATTAATGTTTGTTGTTGTCATCGCGAACGAACCAAATGCCGAATGGTATCTGGGAGTGTGGCGATCCCGATACCAATAGGATATTTTATCCTAACGGGATTGTCCCTCGACTAAGCTCGGGATTATAACTTCGTCACAGAGTTTATCCCGTCTGAGGTAAAAGTCCTCGCAATGACATTATTTTTATACATATTGATACTTATTTTATGAAACTGAAACAAATTTTACTAATCAAAATTCTTATTTCTATTTTCTTAATTCATAATTCTTCTGTCTTCGCTGTCAACCTCAACTCCCCGCAATATACAATTCAGGCACCAAATGTTAATATTGGCGGAAAAAAACAGGCGTCTGATCATTACTCAGTTGACACAACACTCGGACAACTGGCGGCCAATGAATTTCATTCAAACGGCTATATTGTCAAGGCTGGTTTTCAATATATTCGTTCGGTTATCCCCTTTACTTTTTATATCTCAAAAACCAATATTAACTTGGGAACATTACTTCCAAATACTCCCAAAACTGACAACGCAGTAATACGAGTCTCTTTTGGCGCAGCCGGACAATATACAGTTACAGCAATCGAGGAAACATTATTAAAAGAACTTTCAAACGGTTATACCATTCCTAACACCACCTGTGATAGTGGAACATCATGTTCAAAATCATCTGCTAATATTTGGAGTTCTCCTTCAAGTTATGGTTTTGGATATAATATGGATGGTGAAGATATTCCGGTTGATTTTGGAGGTCTCACCTATTTTCGTCCGTTTCCCGATCGCAGTGCAACCGAGGATCCTGAAATAATTATGACAAGCAGCAATGTTACACTAAACATTACTCCAACACCAAATCCAACCATTGTCCCAAATCCAACCGGTACTCCACGGGATATTACTCATGAGGCGACAATTACTTTTAAGGCTAATATATCACCAATTCAAGCGGCTGGAAGTTATCAGGCTGTGATTAATTTTGTGGCCACACCATCTTTTTAAGAAAAGGGGTTAAGGGATTAAGGGGCTAATAGTTAAGGGAAGAAGGGATTAGAAGTTGAGAGATTTCTATGAATATAAAAACAATAATCATTAATTTAGTTTTTTTAACCCTTAGCTTTTGTCTATTAACCCCTTATTCCCTTGCTCAGCAACTCACCCTCTCCCTTTCTCCTCCTTTGATTGAAACGATTATTAAACCAGGAAAATCAATTTTAATTGCTTACCGATTAGAAAATTTTGGTGATCCGGCAATTTTTCGTGTTAATGTCATGCCCTTTTCTCCACGAGGAATTTCCGGAGACATGATCATTGAAAATGAATTTTCCGGACCAGTACGTTTTTCTTTGGATAATTCTGATATTAAAATGAGTGAACCATTTTTTTTAAAAACCCGCTCAACTCAACAACTGCTTCTTAGAATTCGCATTCCAGAAGGTGCGCCAATTAGTGATTATTATTACACGCTTCTGGCAACTTCTCAACCTCCTCCCTCAATCGACGGCATTTCTTCATCTCAGGTTAAAGCCACAATCGGCTCTAATTTATTAATTACAGTTACCCAAACCGGAGAAGTCCAGTTGAAGGGTAAGATTTCAAGTTTTGAGATTTTACCGCGTTTTCAATTTTCTTTTCGTGGAAAAACTATTCGTGTGATTGACAGTCAAGATAAAATAATAATTGATTCTGTCGTTGAAAACTTGGGCGAAAATTATCTTAAACCTCATGGAGAAATTGTGCTTCGTGGTAATTTCGGTGAAACCAGCAAATATGAATATCTTCCAAAAAATATTCTTGCTCATTCCAAAAGATTAACTCAAGCTCAACCGTCATTTGTACCAGACTGTACGAATAAAAAAAGATCAGAGAAAATGTGTCTATCTCCATCCACATTAATCATTAATGGTTTTTTCATTGGAAAATATCAACTTTCAACCACGGTTTCATTCGGAGTTGACTCTCCCAATCTTTATGCAAACACGGATTTTTATGCAATACCGATTAAGTTTATTATTGGAATCTTCGTTGTGATAATAATCAGTGTGATGATTGTGAAGAAGGTGAAAGTAGAGACAGAATAATAGATCTTAATTGACCTAGTTATTAAATTAACCTAATTACCTAATTGACCTAATTTCTAAATAAATCCCAATTAAAAATTGGTCATTGAGCATTGATTAGATCAATTAGAAATTAGAATAATTAGGAATTAGAAATACTCATGGTATATTCCTCCTAACTACCGACTACTATCCCCTAATTCCTCCTAAATGATGTTTATAGTCCGTTGACAGAACTGTAAACTGTGTAAAAATTTACATATAAAGATTTTTATTTGTTATTTGAATTTTGGATTTGATTTGTATCTTGGAACTTTGAAATTTGAATTTATTTTATGCACGGCTTTTTCGCATCATTCAAACCCATTTTAAAGCGTTTAAAAAAATACCGGATTGAGGTTTTTTTATTATCAACCGCAACCATTATTACAATAATTACATTTGGAATTTATCTTGCTTCCCGATCTACCCCAACAGAAGATCATTCTGAAATTCAGTCTGACACAGAAACACCAATTACTCATCAAAATATTATGATTGATATTGCCGGAGCAGTGGAAAAACCTGGAGTTTACGAAGTGAGTAGTAGCGCCAGACTTCAAGATGCACTTAATTTCGCTAACGGATTAACTGAGGAAGCGGATAAAGTTTTTTTTAGTCGTAACTTCAATCGTGCACGTCTGCTTTCCGATCAAGAAAAAATCTATATTCCTTTTTCTTGGGAAATTAGTACGGGAATCTTTGTAGAAAATACACGAACGTTGGATTATTCCAATCCGGTTGTCCCTGTTAATAACTCAGCCATCACAAATACCAATCAGTCTCCAGTAATTATCAACCTAAATACCGCTTCGCCTGAAGAACTGGACACCTTACCCGGAATCGGCGCGATTACGGTTAATAAGATTATTAATAACCGACCATACGCCACAATCGAAGATTTGCTAAACAAAAAAATTGTTAATAAAGGTGTGTTTGAAAATATTAAAGGGTTGATAACAACAAATTAACCTAATTACCTAATTTCTAATTGATCTAAAAAATGACCAATAAACAAAACTCAATAAATAAAAGTAAATATGATTTGGAGGAAAGAACAGCTAAATTTGGAGAAAATATAATAAAGTTTTGTAATAAAATACTAAGAAATCCTATTACTAATCCATTAATAACTCAACTTATAAAATCCGGAACTTCTGTTGGTGCAAACTATTGTGAAGCTGATGATGCTGAAAGTAAAAATGATTTTAGACATAAAATAGGAATTGTAAAAAAAGAATGTCGAGAAACAAAACATTTTATAAGAATGATTGTCATAGCTGTGCCGAACCTTGAGGATGAAGCAAGAATACTTTGGCGGGAAGCAAAAGAACTAAATTTAATATTCAATAAAATTTATCAAAAAGTGAGATAACAAATTAACCTAAAGAAATCCCAATTCCCAATTGGACATTGATCATTGGACATTATTTAGGTTAGTTAGGTCAATTAGGTCAATTAGAAATTATTACTATGCTTACTCCCTCTATTTTTACTTCGGTAATTAATTCCTATCTTCCTGAGCCCCAGGCGTCACTTTTAAACGGAATAATATTTGGTGTTAATTTAAGAACGTCTAAGGAATTTTATCAGCGGTTAAAAATGGTTGGGTTACTGCATTTGGTGGTTTTATCCGGTGCAAATATTTCACTTCTAGCAGCAATGATCGGATCACTTACCGGATTTCTTAATAAGCGAGCTTCTGTGTTGGTTACAATTTTACTAATTATTTTGTTTGTGATATTTGTTGGACCACAACCTCCGGTGGTGCGAGCTGCATTTACTGGAATCCTTACGCTCGTAGCAATTATTTATGGAAGAAAAAATTATGCGCTATATGCATTGTTGCTGTCGTTAATTTTTATTGCAGTTTTCTGGCCAAAATGGATAACAACAATTTCTTTGCAACTGTCTTATGGAGCCACGTTAGGTTTAATTATATTTGGCAAAAAGCAAGCGAATATAAAATCCGCCCCTACAAAATACATCGTCAATGAATTTATAACATCCTTATCTGCCCAGGTTTTTACCGCACCAATTATTTTTATCTATTTCAAACAAATTTCGCTGATCTCTCCTTTGGCCAATGTGATGGTGAGTTTCACGATTGCACCCTTAATGGTATTTGGGTTTATCACCACAATTGCGGGTACAATCTGGCATCCGTTGGGAATCATTCCAGCATATTTTTGTTATGGAATTTTAAGTTATATGGTTTGGGTGGTGGAATGGTTGAGTAAAATACCGGGAGGATATATGAGTTATTAATTTCAAATAACAAAATCCAAAGATTCAAATCAAGTTCAAATGACAAAGATACAAAACCTTAGATTCATGATTTAAGAATTACGATTTAGTTTTGAGATTTGAATTTTGATATTTGTTATTGATTTGTAATTTGGTATTTGGATTTTGAAATGGCCAATAATCGTCAATCAATCAGATTAAAAAATTATGATTATTCCCAAACGGGATTATATTTTGTTACCGTTTGTACGCAAAACCGGGAATGTTTGTTTGGTCATATAATAAACCATCCTGTAGGGGTCGGGCGTGACCGACCCAATCTGGGATTATGTAACCATACCATTTTAGTCGGGCGTGACCGACCCGTTTCAATGATTTTAAATAAATTTGGGATAATAATCAAAAATGTTTGGGAATCGTTACATGATCATCATCCTGTGGAATTGGACGCGTTTCAAATAATGCCCAATCATATCCATTTTATATTACACATTGTCTCGGGCGCGTCACGCTACATTGTTTCGGGCGCGTCACGCTACATTGTCTCGGGCGCGTCACGCTACATTGTTTCGGGCGCGTCACGCCGCGCCCCTACTACAATAATAACACCGACGTATACATTGGGTTTTATTGTTGGAATGTTTAAAACGGAATGTACGGTTCAAATTAATCGATTACGAAATACACCCGGACAAAAAATTTTTCAACGCAATTATTATGAACATATCATCCGTAATGAACATCGATTACATAAAATCCGTCAATATATAAAAAATAACCCCATTATTTGGAATATCGATATTAATAATCCTTCCAAACATGTTCCAATCACCTGTAAAAATCCGTGATTTAATTCTATTTTCAATATTTTCATTTGTTATTATTTTTGTTGTCTTTTTATCTTCATTTTTTGATAAACATACAAAAATCGTCTTTTGCAACGTCAGTCAAGGCGACGCAGCATATATTCGCGTTAATAATCGTTTTGATATTTTAGTTGACGCAGGCCCAGATCGAAAAGTGCTTGATTGTTTGGGAAAATACATGCCGTTTTTTGATAGAAAGATTGAACTGGCGCTTTTAAGTCACCCTAATAATGATCATTATAATGGTTATTTTTTTATTACCGACCGCTATAAAATAGATAAATTTATTACAGTTAATAGTTCGATCGTCAGTAAAACTTATAAAAAACTTCTCCAAAAAATATCAGATAAAAAAATACCATTATTATTTAGTGTTTCCGGTGAAAAAATAAAAGTGAAAGATGGACAACTTACGTTTTTCTGGCCCCCTAATAATTTTGTATCATCTAGTGATAATGACTTTTCCCATATTGTGTTATTTCAAGAAAATAATTTTAAAGCGTTATTTACCGGAGACGCCTCACCTTTTGTATTGAGCCGATTATTATATCAGGTAGGGGCGATTCGTGAATCGCCCTTACATAATATCGATGTTCTTAAAGTTCCTCATCATGGTTCAAAAAACGGATTAACAGAAACGGTTATCAAATACCTACGTCCGAAAATTGCCGTTATTAGTGTTGGTAAAAACAGCTATGGCCACCCGAGTAAGTTAATACTAGATTTATTGCGAAAGTATAATGTTAAGGTGAGAAGAACGGATAAGGAGGGAAATATAGACTTTTCAATTTCTAATTAACCTAATTGACCTAATTAACCTAAATAAATCCCAATTCTCAATTGGACATTGGTTATTGGTCATTGATTAGATCAATTAGAACAATTAGAAATTAGATATTTATGATAGAAGTATGCTTTTAATCTCCTTAAAGATATTATAAGCCTCAAACCCAATCCACTGCTCTCCAATTAATTGTTTTGGAAGACCCGGGTCTTCACGAAGCAATGTCACATATTCGGAAATCACTAGTAAAAATTTTTCAATTTTTGAGTTTTTGGGCGTTAACGCCCCTACATCTGATGCTAAAATATCATGCCATTTTTTAAACATCTCGCGGTATTTTTTGTCCAGTTCTTTGATCATCCAGACCTTCTCAATTAAAATTGCCCGCTGCCCAAAACTATGATCGGCGGAAAATGCTTGAATATATTTTTCTTCTTCTTTTCCAACCACTAGTTCTTTTAATCGTTCAAACACCGGATGTGGTGTTAGCCAGAATGACCGATGCCACGGTCCCAGTCCCCAACCTTGCATTTCCCGACGTAAGTGATCACGGATTTCCCGTCTACTTTCAGGAATTTCATAGGAAATAATACGCCATTTTCCATCCCATTCTTCTTTTAAAAAACGGAAAAATGGAAACTGAAAACACAACTGTGAAAAACCAACGTTTGTTAATTTATACGCGTTTGAATCAATATTTTGTAGGGGCGAACCTATGTGTTCGCCCGTTTCATTTGGGTCGACACGCAGGTCGACCCCTACATTGGAATTTTGTTCATTTGAATTTGGTTGGGATTTTGGATTTTGGATTTGGGATTTTTCAATCACTCCCTCTTTCACCATTCCCGCCAATATGCTTTTTGTTTTCTGATTCATACTTAGATCAAGAAGCTTTTGAATTTTTTCATCAAAAATTAATGAAGGAAATTCTTTTATATCTGTTTGTACTGACGAAAGTATTTGAAGTGCAAGTAATATCTTCGTCCGTCTATCTTTAATTCCCATAATAGTATCAATTTAACAGACGGAATAATTGGTGTCAAGTGAAGAATGATGAATTATGAATTATGAATAAAGAATACTAAATTACAAAATTTCTTATTACGATTTGTAATTGAAATTTTATGATTGATTTGTTATTGGTTATTTGTCATTTGAAATTTAAAACCAGTAGACGGATTCTCCATCCCAATATTTATCTATAACTAAAATATATAGTTGACGCAAAACGAAATGTCCGTTTTTGTCATTCCCTCGTAGGAGGGAATCCAGACACAA
>Ga0210039_1002471_pt1 | contig 15233 bp, 13 predicted proteins | sample CryGeyCG2114_250_3_FD_185460 | JGI IMG/M metagenome (GOLD analysis project Ga0210039, IMG submission 185460) | Groundwater microbial communities from aquifer - Crystal Geyser CG17_big_fil_post_rev_8/21/14_2.50 (SPAdes) (version 2) | ecosystem: Environmental > Aquatic > Deep subsurface >...
GGCATGATATGATTGGCGCAACGCCAGTTCGAGCCGCGCCACATCGGGCAGATAGGGCAGACCTGCTACCGGCGCGAATTGCGCCAGAAATTCCGGCATGGCCGCGCCGTAAAGCATCATGATCCGACTGCGCGGCGGGTGGGCGCGCAGGAAGACCCCCGCCATGGCGGTAAAGAATTCGGCCCCCACCAAGCGGCGCAGCACCGGAAAACCGGCTTCCAGCGCCTCGGTCAGCCCGACCGCCACATTGTTGCGGTAAACCGCAAAGCGCTTGCCCGCCGGGCGACCCTGCGGGTCGATCAGCCCCTCCGGCACGGCGCGGGCGGAATCGAGCAGCGCAGCGCGGAACTCGGCCTCGCTCATGCCCCGACCCCGGCCAGAGCCGCCGCCGCGCGCGCGGCTTCGGCGGCCAGCACCGGCCAATCGGGCACCTCGTTGTCCCATTCGATCAGGGTCGGCTTGACGCCGCCAAGTGCCAAGGTGCGGGCGTAAAGCGCCCAGACCGGATCAACCACCGCGCGGCTGTGACTGTCGATCAGCAGCGGCGCGCCATGATCGTCGGCCTCGACCACATGCCCGCCAAGATGAATCTCGCCCACCAGATGCAGCGGAAAAGCGGCAATGTAGGCGAAGGGATCGAACCCTTGATTGACAGCCGAGATATGGACGTTGTTGACATCCAGCAGCAAACCGCAGCCGGTGCGGCGCGCGACCTCGGTCAGGAAATCGACTTCGCCCATCTCGGCGTCGCTGAAGGCAAGGTAGGCTGAGGGGTTTTCGAGCAGCATCCGCCGCCCCAGCACATCCTGCACCTGATCAATGTGATCCGCCACCCGCGCCAGCGTGGCCGCCGTGTAGGGCAGCGGCAGCAGATCGTTGAAATAGGCCCCGTCATGGGTGGACCAGGCCAGATGCTCGGAAAAGCTGGCCGGATGCAGCCAGTCGCACAGATGTTTCAGGCGCTGAAGATGGCCTTCGTCAAGCGGCTCCTCGCCGCCAATCGACAGGCCCACCCCATGGGCGGAAATCGCAAAGCGCTCAGCCAGATGACGCAGTTGCGCCAGCGGGCGGCCACCGTCGCCGAGATAGTTTTCGGCGTGAATCTCGAACCACTCGACCGGCGCGGGATCGGCCAGGATGGAAGCGAAATGCTGCGGCTTGTAGCCCACCCCGGCACCGGGCGGCAAACCATCAGCGCCGACGGTATCACGCATCAGTCAGTCCTCGAAAAACTGCCCCCCCGGACCGAAGTCCGAAGGGGCGGTGCAACCTCACGCCGGCAGATCGCGGTCAAGTGCTTCAAGCGACCCGGTGCGGGCATCCGGCAGCTCGATCGTGGCGCAGGTGCCGGCCGGGACCAGCTTCCACGAATTGCCCTGATAGTCAACTTTCGAGGTGCCCGCACAAGTGGTGCCAGCCCCTGCGGCGCAATCGTTCTGCCCGGCCAGCGCCACGCCGAAGCATTTCTCCATCGGCATATCCTCGGCCGCAGCCGAAGTGATGAAATGGCCCGACAGCGCGGCGGCCAGCGCCCCGGCGACGGCAAGCGACTTTACGGTGTTGGACATCGGTTTACTCCTGATTCAAGTTGCTAAGGATTGCAGGCGATCAGCTCTGCGGCAGATCGCGGTCAAGCGCTTCGAGCGAACCCACACGGCTGTCGGGCAACTCGATGGTGGCGCAGGTTCCAACCGGAACCAGCTTGAACTCGTTGCCCTGATAGTCAACCTTCGAGGTTCCCGCACAGGTGGTGCCAGCGCCAGCCGCGCAATCATTCTGACCCGCCAGGGCCACGCCAAAGCATTTTTCCTTGGCATCTTCAGCCGAAGCCGGGGTGATGAAATGCGCCGACAGCGCGGCGGCGAGCGCCCCGGCGACAGCGAGAGTCTTGACGTGATTTGACATGAAATTCCCCTGAGTTGGTCGTCGCCGGATGCGACATGGCCATTCTTACCCGGTCAATTCGCTTGCATCCACTCACATAACCGTGCGGCACGATGGCGTGACTAACTGAAATAAAACAACTATTTTTGCAAACCAAGTGTAACGAGATGAAAAAGCGCCGAGTATCGGCACTTTTTATTCGGAATCAAGGATTTATCTTAGCGCTGGTCGGGGGCACGCGCCTCGGCGGCAAGCTGCACCAGAATTTCGGCCAGGCTTGCGCTGTCGGTGCGGGTCTCGCCCAGGCGGCGGACCGAGACCGAACGCTCGGCCACCTCGCGTTGCCCGATCGCCAGGATCACCGGCACCTTGCCGACCGAATGTTCGCGCACCTTGTAGTTGATCTTCTCGTTGCGCACGTCGGCCTCGGCGCGCAACCCCAAGCCGCGCAAGCCCGCCACGATTTCCTGCACATAAGCGTCGGCGTCCGACACGATCGAGGCCACCACCACCTGCCGCGGCGCCAGCCAGAACGGCAACTTGCCGGCATAATGCTCGATCAATATGCCGATGAAGCGCTCGAAACTGCCCAGGATGGCGCGGTGCAGCATGTAGGGGCGGTGTTTGGCCCCATCTTCGCCGATGTATTCGGCGTCCAGCCGGGTCGGCAGGTTGCCGTCAACCTGAAAGGTGCCGCACTGCCACTTGCGCCCGATCGCATCGGTCAGCTTGAAATCAAGCTTGGGCCCGTAGAACGCGCCCTCGCCGGGATCGACCTCGTAGGCGTTGCCGGTGTGGCGGATCGCCTGCTCCAGCGCCGACTCGAGCATGTCCCAGGTTTCATCCGATCCGATCCGCACCGCAGGCCGGGTTGACAGCTTGATCTCGAACGTCTCGAACCCAAGGTCGCGGTAGATGCTGGACAGCAGTGTGATGAAATCGGCGCATTCCGACTCGATCTGGTCGGCGGTGCAGAAGATATGGGCGTCGTCCTGGGTAAAGCCGCGCACCCGCATCAGCCCGTGCATCGAGCCCGAGGATTCGTAGCGGTGGCAGGAACCGAATTCCGCCAGCCGCAGCGGCAGGTCGCGGTAGCTTTTCAGGCCCTGATTATAGACCTGCACATGGCAGGGGCAGTTCATCGGCTTCAGCGCGTTGATGCGCTTTTCCTTGGCGCCTTCTTCATCGACCTCGACGATGAACATGTTCTCGCGGTAGGCCTCCCAGTGGCCCGACTTTTCCCACAGCACCCGGTCCACCACTTGCGGGGTGCGGATTTCCTTGTAGCCCGCCGCGCGCTGACGGCGGCGCATGTAGTCTTCCAGCGTGCGGTAGATCGACCAGCCGTTGGGGTGCCAGAACACCATGCCGGGGGCTTCTTCCTGCAAATGGAACAGCTCCATTTCCTTGCCCAGACGGCGGTGGTCGCGCTTGGCCGCCTCTTCCAGCATGGTCAGATGGGCCTTCAGATCGTCACGGTTGCGGAACGCCACGCCGTAGATGCGCTGCAACATCGGGCGGTTGGAATCGCCGCGCCAATAGGCCCCGGCCACGCTCATCAGCTTGAAGGCATCGGCGGGCACCTGGCCGGTGTGTTGCAGATGCGGCCCGCGGCAGAGGTCTTGCCAGTGCCCGTGCCAATACATCCTGAGCGGTTCATCGCCGGGAATGCCCGCGATCAGCTCGACCTTGAACGGCTCGCCCCGTTGTTCGTAATAGGCTATTGCCGCCGGACGCTCCCAAACCTCGGTGCGAACAACGTCGCGCAAGTTGATGATTTCCTTCATGCGCTTTTCGATGGCACCAAGGTCTTCGGGGGTAAAAGGTTCGATTCTGTCAAAATCGTAATACCAGCCATCCTTGATCACCGGCCCGATCGTGACCTTGACCTCGGGCCAGATCTCCTGCACCGCCCGCGCCATGATGTGGGCAAGGTCGTGGCGGATCAGTTCCAGCGCCGGGGCGTCATCGTGCATGGTGTGGATGCTGATGCTGGCGTCGGTGGTGATCGGCCATTGCAGATCGTAATGCGCGCCGTTGACCGTGGCCGAAATCGCCTTCTTGGCCAGACTGGTCGAGATCAAAGCCGCCACTTCGGCAGCCGTGCTGCCGGCGGCAAAACTGCGGCTGGCACCATCGGGAAAGGTCAGGGAAATCTGGGCCATGGTCTGGCTATCCTCGTCGGTTTGGCGCCCACTGAACGCCCGGTTGCGGGTCAAGTGGCGGTGTTCTGGCAAGCAGGGCCGGGAATGTCAACCGGCTGGCCTGCCTCAAGGCGATGGTTTATAGCAGGGAAAACCGGATATTTTCATGCCAGAACCGCGCACGCTGATCACCCCCCAGGACCGCCGCATCGCCTATCACCAGAACCCGGGCTGCAGCCCCGGCGTGGTGTTTCTGGGCGGCTTTGCTTCCGACATGACCGGCACCAAGGCGCAGCACCTGCACGCCTGGGCCGCGCGCACCGGCCGCGCCTTCCTGCGCTTCGACTATTCCGGCCACGGCACATCGGGCGGGAATTTCCGCGACGGCGCGATTGGCGACTGGCTGGCCGACGCTCAAGCCGTGATCGTGGCCCGCACCACCGGCCGGCAGGTGCTGGTCGGCTCGTCGATGGGGGGCTGGATCGCGCTGTTGCTGGCGCGTTTGCTGCCCGACCGGCTGGCCGGGCTGGTGGGCATCGCGGCCGCCCCGGATTTCACCGAGGACAGCTTGTGGGCCGGGTTTTCCGATGCGCAGAAGGCCGATCTGGCTCAGGGTCAGGTGGTGTTGCCTTCGGACTACGGCGCGCCCTACATCATCACCCGCCGCCTGATCGAAGACGGTCGTAAGCATCTGGTGCTGCGCGCCCCGTTGGGGCTGCCTTTTCCGGTGCGCCTTTTGCAGGGCACCGCCGATCGTGACGTTTCGCCCGAGGTGGCGCTGCGCACCCTGGCCCATGCCAGTGGCCCCGACATCCGCCTGACCCTGGTCAAGGGCGCGGATCACCGATTTTCCACCCCGCAGTGTCTGGCGCTGATCACCGCGCAGATCGCCGAGGTTCTGACCGCAGGAGGTAATGATGCGTAGCTTCGGGCGCTGGCTTGGCCGTGGATTGATTTTCCTTTTTCTGCTGTTTCTTGGCCTCTGGGCGGTTCTGCCGACAGATACCGTCGATCGCGGGATAGCCTTTGACGCCAGCACCTTGCCCGACGATCTTGAGGCATGGCTAGCGACCGAAGAACAGCAGTTTTCCGACATTACGGCGGGCACCGCCAAGCGCATCCACTGGGCCGGGGCTTTGGGCGAAAAGACCCCGCTGGCGGTGATCTATCTGCACGGCTTTTCCGCCACCTCGCAGGAAATCCAGCCGGTGCCCGCGCAAGTGGCGCAGGCGCTTGGGGCCAATGTGTTCTATACCCGTCTGGCCGGACACGGGCGCGGCGGGGTTGCGCTGGCGGGGGCTACGGCGGGCGACTGGATCGAGGATACCGCCGAGGCGCTGGCGATCGGGCGCAGGCTGGGGGATCGGGTGCTGATCCTTGCCACCTCGACCGGCGGCACCCTGGCGGCGATTGCCGCCACCGACCCGCAGCTTGCGCAAGACCTTGCCGGAGTGGTGCTGATCTCGCCCAACTTCGGGGTCCGACCGCTGGCCGGGAAGATCCTCGATCTGCCGCTGGCGCGCTATTGGGGGCCGTGGCTGGCGGGGGCCGAGTTCAGCTTTGCCCCCGCCAATGCCGATCAGGCGCGCTACTGGACCACCAGCTACCCCACCGCCGCGCTGTTTCCGATGGCGGCCCTGGTGCGCCACGCGCGCGAGCTTGACTTCGGCGCGGCCAAGACCCCGGCGCTGTTCGTGGTTGCCGCAGCGGATCAGGTGGTTGATCCCGCCCGCACCGAAGCGGTGATCGCGGCCTGGGGCGGGCCGGTGCAGGTCGCCCGTCCGGTGCTGGGACCGGGGGACGACCGTTATTCACATGTGATCGCGGGCGACATCCTCAGCCCCGGCCAGACCGCCGCGACGGTGGCGCTGATCGTGGCCTGGGCCAAGGGGCTTTAGCTCAGTTGGTCGCAGCCAGCCGCACGCTGCCCTTCTGCGGTTCGCCCGAATTGGCGTCGATGAAGCGCAACACCAGCGGGCGGATGTTCATGCGCCAGCTTTTGCCGGCAAAGATGCCGTAGTGCCCGGCCCCCGGCTCTAGGTGATGCGCCTTCTTGCTGTCGGGCAACCCGGTCAGCAGTTTCAGCGCGGCCACGCACTGACCCGGTGCCGAGATATCGTCGTTCGCGCCTTCGACGGTTTTCACCGCCACCTGGGTGATCGCACCGATATCGACCTGCCTGCCGCCCACGTTGAACGCGTTGCGGGCGATTTCGCGGTTCTTGAAAATCCGCTCGACGGTGGACAGATAGAACTCGGCGGTCATGTCCATCACCGCCAGATATTCGTCATAAAAGCGGTTGTGGGCGTCATAGTCCGAGCCCTCGCCCCGCGCGACGCGCATGATCTGCTCGGAAAAGGCCTTGGTATGGCGATCGGAATTCATCGAGATGAAGCTTTGCAACTGCAACAGCCCCGGATAGACCAGCCGCCCCGCGCCCTTGTGGCTGTAGCCGACGCGCTGAATGGCGATCTGTTCCAGTTGCCCCATGGTGATGCGACGACCGAAGTCGGTGACATCGGTGGCGGCGGCGTCGGGATCGACCGGCCCGCCGATCAGGGTCAGGCTGCGCGGTTGTGCGGCGGGGTCTTCGGCGGCAAGGTAGGCCGTGGCGGCCAAGGTCAGCGGGGCGGGCTGACACACCGCGATCACATGGGTGTCCGGCCCCATGAAGCGCATGAACTCGACCAGATACAGGGTGTAATCCTCGACATCGAACTTGCCCGCCGAGACCGGCACGTCGCGGGCGTTCTGCCAGTCGGTGATATAGACATCGCAATCGGGCAGCAGGCTGAGCACGGTCGAGCGCAACAGCGTGGCATAGTGGCCCGACATCGGTGCCACCAGCAACACCTTGCGCGCCATCGGGCTGCGGCGGCGCACCGAGAAATGCACGAGGTTGCCGAACGGCTTTTCCACCACCGGCAGGATGTCCACCAGATGGTCCTGCCCGCCGGTCCCGACGATCGAACGGATGCCCCAGTCGGGCTTGGCGATCATCCGGCCGAAGGTGCGTTCGGTCACTTCGCCCCAGGCGGCAGTCAGTTGCACCATCGGGTTCATCGACAGCGCAAAGGCCGGATAGGTGGCCATCGCCCGCGCCGTCGCCCCCAGCCACGCATTGGTGTTACGCGCCGTTTCCATCAGATCGTAAGTCGCCATATACTTCATGAATGTCTCCTTGCCCGGGTGGGGCTTTGGCCGATAACGTCGCTTCCCAGCCAAGGCAGGTGACGGTATGCTGCATAGCAGCGACGATAAGAGGGAAATGGTAACATGACAACCAAAGACGTTGATGCAGAGGCCCGGCTGGCCCGTCTGAACGCCAATCTGGCCAAGGTTGACACCCTCTCGAAGCGGCTTGCGGCCGCCATGACGCAACGTAAATCGGTTGATCAGGCGCTGAATGGCCCCAGTGACGAGCTTTATCTCAAGGCTGCCGCCGCCTATGTGGCAGAAATGATGCAGAACCCGGCAAAGATTCTGGAACACCAGATCGGCTACTGGGGCAAGAGCCTGAAACACTATGTCGAGGCCCAGCAGGCACTATCTAAAGGCGAGTTGAAAGCCCCGCCCGATCCGACCCCCAAGGACAAGCGATTCGCCAACCCGCTGTGGGAGACCCACCCCTTCTTCAACTATCTCAAGCAGCAATACCTGCTGAACGCCGAGGCCATCACCGGCGCGGTGGCGGGGCTGGATAACCTCGAGGCCGCCGATCGCAAGCGGCTTGAATATTTCTCGCGCCAGATCGTGGACATGTTCGCGCCAACCAATTTTCTTGGCACCAACCCCGACGCGCTGGAACGCGCGGTCGAAACCGATGGCGAAAGCCTGGTGCAGGGGCTGGAAAATCTGGTGCGCGACATCGAGGCCAACAACGGCAATCTGCTGGTGACGCTGGCCGATCAGCACGCCTTCACGGTGGGTCAGAACCTGGGCACCAGCCCCGGCGCTGTGGTTTACCGCAACAAGATGCTCGAGCTGATCCAGTATGCACCAACCACGCCGACGGTGCACACGACCCCCCTGCTGATCTTTCCGCCGTGGATCAACAAGTTCTACATTCTCGATCTCAAACCCGAAAACAGCCTGATCAAGTGGATCGTCGATCAGGGCTACACCCTGTTCGTGGTCAGTTGGGTCAACCCGGATGCCTCTTATGCCGAGGTCGGCATGGATGACTACATCCGCGACGGCTATCTGCGCGCCATGGCCGAGGTGCGCCGCATCACCGGCGAGGAGCAGATCAACGTGGTTGGTTACTGCATCGCGGGCACCACCCTGGCGCTGACCCTGGCGCACCTGGAACGGGCGGGCGACACCACGGTCAAATCCGCCACTTTCTTCACCACCCTGACCGACTTTTCCGATCCGGGTGAAGTGGGCGTCTTTCTCGACAATGATTTTGTCGATGGCATCGAGCGTCAGGCGGCGGTGGACGGGGTGCTGGCCAAGACCTTCATGTCGCGCACCTTCAGCTTTCTGCGCTCGAATGATCTGATCTACCAGCCTGCGATCAAAAGCTACATGATGGGCGAGGCACCCCCGGCCTTCGATCTGCTTTACTGGAACGGCGACGGCACCAACCTGCCGGCCAGGATGGCGGTCGAATACCTGCGCGGCCTGTGCCAGCGCGACGATTTCGCGCAAGGTCGCTTTCCGGTATTCGGCAAGCCGGTCGGCCCGGCCATGATCACCTTGCCGATCTGCGCCATCGCCTGCGAGACCGACCATATCGCGGCCTGGAAAAGCTCGTATAACGGCTTCACGCGTTTTGCCTCGACCGACAAGACCTTCATCCTGTCGCAGTCGGGCCATATCGCGGGCATCGTCAATCCGCCCACCAAGAACAAGTATGGCCACTACACCAGCAAGGCCGCGATGACGACGCCAGACGCGTTCAAGGCCGGGGCGACCTTTCATCAGGGCTCGTGGTGGCCACGCTGGGAAAAATGGCTGGCCAGGCGCGCGGGCGCGATGATTCCCGCCCGCATCCCCGGTGATTCGACCAACCCGGTGCTGGCCCCGGCCCCCGGCACCTACGTTAGTGCAACGCCAACCCCCTGATCTTTCGTGATGTTCTTGCCCGCCCCCGGCACAACTCAGGGAAATGCTGCACCGCAGAAATTTTACTTGCAATTCTGCAGTGCAGCATCTATATAGGGTGCATCAGAACACCGGACCGACCCGGACATATGGAGCAAGCAAATGACCAAGAACACCGACTTCACCAAAGTCATGCAAGACATGATGGCCTCTTTCCCGGTTGACACCGCGGCCCTGCAAAACGCCTTCAAGACCCAATCGGCGATGGCCGAGAAGTTCTCGAAAGTGGCGCTGGAAGCCGCCGAGAAATCGACCGAAGTCACCGCCAAGTGGACCAAGGACACCATCGCCAAGCTGGCCGATGCCTCGAAGGCCAAGGCCGAACCGACCGATTACGCCAAGGCGATCAGCGATTTCACTTCGGCCGCCACCGAAATGACCGCCGAAAATCTGGCCTCCTTCGCCGAAATCGCGAAGAAGGTTCAGATGGAAACCGTCGAGCTGATGCTGGCGGCCGGCAAGGACATCTCGGAAGATGCCACCGCTGCGGTCAAGAAGGCCACCGTCGAAGTCAGCAACGTCGCCAAGAAGGCCGCCGCTGCCGCCGCGAAGTGATCTGACGATCAGCCGCGTCCGTCCCATCCTCCCTGGGACAAGATGCGCGGGGCGGGCCTTGTGCCCGCCCTTTCTTTTTGGAACCACCTGCCCTAGGATTGCTGCACAAGCAAAAAACAGGGGGGCCAGATGGCCAAGACCGCAAAGCCGCTGCTGATCAAGCGCTATGCCAGCCGCAGGCTTTATAACACCGACACCAGCGACTACGTGACGCTGGAAGACATTGCCGGCTTCATCCGCGCCGGGCGCGAAGTGCAGATCATCGACCTCAAGACCGGCGACGACCTGACCCGCCAGTATCTCTTGCAGATCGTGGCCGAACACGAGAGCAAGGGCGAAAACGTGTTGCCGGTGGCGTTGCTGATGGATCTGGTGCGCAGCTATACCACCGAAGTGCAAAGCGTGGTGCCGCAGTTTCTGGCGACCTCGTTCGAGATGTTGCGCAGCGGGCAATCGAAAATCATCGAGAACCTGACCGGCCTGCCCAATCCGCTGGCCGCGATGCCGGGCTTTGATGTGATGCGCAAGCAGCAGGCAGCCTTCATGAAAACCATGATGGTCGGCGTGCCGGGCTGGACCGCCCCCGATTCCGAGCCCGAAGAAGCCCCTGCCGACCCGACGCCGGCCGACGAGCTGGCCGAGATTCGCAAGGAACTGGCGGAGTTGCAGAAAAAACTCGCCAGGCTCTGATCCGACCAGGGGGCCGCAGCATGCGCGAAGCACAGGGCCGGGTGACACTGTGGGGTATCGAGGTCTTTCTGGCGGCCGCCCAAGAGGGCGCAATTTCCGCCGCCGCGCGGCGGCTGGGGGTCAGTTCCTCGACCGTCAGCCAGCAGTTGGCGGGGCTTGAGGCGGCGCTTGGCGCGCCCCTGCTCGATCGCGCCAGCCGCCCGATGCAGACCACCCCCGCCGGGGCGATGTTTCGCCGCCACGCCCAGACCATCCTCAACGCCGCCTCCGAGGCCCGCGCCGAACTGGCGGTGGCGGAAATGTCGGGGCTGACCACGCTGCGGCTGGGGGTGATCGAGGATCTCGATGCCAATGTGACCCCGCACCTGCTGGCGGCGCTGGCCGAAGGTCTGCGCGGCTGCCGGTTTTTGCTGGAAACCGGGGCCAGCCACCGCCTGCTCGATCAGCTTGATGCCCGCGCCCTTGATCTGGTGGTGGCGGCCGATCTGGGGGCCGCGCCGGGCAATGATGGTGATCTGATCGAGGTCTATCCGGTGCTGGTCGAGCCTTTCGTGGTGGCCTGCCCGCGCGGCGCGATCCCCGCCGGGGCCGACATCGCCAGCGCCGTGCAGGCGCTGCCGCTGATCCTTTATTCGACCCGCCATCACATGGGGCGCCAGATTGCGGCGCATCTGGCGCGGCTGAACCTGCATCTTGCGCACCGTTTTGAGCTCGACAGCTATCACGCAATCCTTGCGATGGTCGCCGAGGGGGCGGGCTGGACCATTCTCACGCCGCTGGCGCTGCAACATGCGCAGCGCTTTCAGAGCGGGGTGGATGTCTGGCCGCTGCCCTTTGCGCCGCTTGAACGCACCATTTCGCTGTCGGCCCGCGCCGGGGTGCTGCGCGAAGTGCCGGGACAGGTGGCGGCGCAGTTGCGCGCCCTGTTGCAGGACCAGGTGGTCGCCCCGGCGCTGGCCGCGCTGCCTTGGCTGCAGGGCAAGCTGCGGGTGCTTTAGCGCTTTACCTCGGCCGCCGCTTCGATCAGCGCCGCGGCGATGAAATCCAGCTCGGCACGCGTCAGCCGGGTCGGCAGGCGCACATCGCAGGCCCGCATCAGCATGGCGCGGGTCTGCGGCAGATCGGGAATCTCACCCAGGAACTGCCAGTTCCAGAAGGCGCGGGCGTTGTCGTCGCTCAGCCCGAACACCTGCACCGCCACCCCGCGCGCCTTCGCCGCCGCCTGGAAGGCGCGCGCTTCGGCATCGGTCTCGAACCCCACCAGATTGAACTGGATCGAATCCGGGGCGCGGACCTCGGGCGGCAGCGGCGGCGGCACCGAAAGCCACGGCGAGCCATTCAGCCGCTCGGCGACGTGATCGTGGTTGGCGCGGCCCTGCGCCACCCGCCCTGCCACTAACGGCAGTTGCGGCCGGATCACCGCCGCCGACAGGTTCTGCATCCGCAGATTGTAAAGCGGCAGCTTGTTTTGCCACAGCATGTAGCTGTTTTGCAGGCCGGGGTGCTTTTTCCAGTTGTGCTCGTAAGCGCCCGACATCAGCACCGCGCGCGCCGCCAGCTCGGGGTCGTCGGTGATCAGCATCCCGCCTTCACCGGCGTTGACCATCTTGTAGGATTGAAAGCTGAAACAGCCGATCTTGCCGATCGTGCCGATCGTGCGTCCGCCCCAGGTGGTGCCCAGCGAATGCGCCGCATCTTCGATCACCGGCACCCCGTGCGCGTCGCACAAGGCCATGATCGCGTCCATGTCCGAGGTGTGCCCGCGCATGTGGCTGATCAGCACAGCGCTGATCGACGCATCCAGCTTGGCCTTGAAATCCGCCATATCAACCCGGAAATTCGCGCCCACCTCGACCAGCACCGGCACGCAATCGGCATGCACCACCGCCGAGGGCACGGCGGCAAAGGTGAAGGCAGGGATCAGCACCCGCGCGCCGCGCGGCAGCTCCAGCGCCTTCAGCGCCAGAAACAGCGCCGACGAACAGCTTGAGACCGCCAGCGCATAATGCGACCCCATCAGCGCGGCGAACTCGGCTTCCAGCAGCGCCACGGGTGACGCACTCGGCGCGGTATAGCGAAACAGATCGCCGGTTTGCAGCAAGCGGTCGATCTCATGGCGCGCCGATGGTGGGATCGGCTCGGCATCATAGACGTTCGGGGCGAGGGTTTGGCCGTCGGGTGCCATGTGCGGTTTTCCTGAAACTCTTGTTCAGGAAAGCTTTAATATCCCGCGCTGTGCTGCGCCAGTGAAAATTATATGACCGGTCATTATCCGCCCGGCAGCGGTGCCTTGCAGAGGCGCCGGATGGATATTTGAACCAGTAAGAAAGGCTCAGAGCCCGAGCCGGTCGCGCAGGGCATACCAGGTCATCGCCAGCACCAGCAGCGGGGCGCGCAAGGTCGGCCCGCCGGGAAAGCGCGGCTGCGGCAGCGCGGCCATCAGATCAAAATGTTCGGCCTGACCGGCAATCGCTTCGGCCATCACCTTGCCCGCCATGGTGGCCAGCGCCACCCCGTGGCCCGAGTAACCCGAAGCCGACAGCACATTGGGCTGCGGGCGGGCAAAGCACGGCAGCCGGTTCATGGTGATCGCCAGGGTGCCACCCCAGGCATAGTCGATGCGGGTATCAGCAAGTTGGGGATAGACTTGCAGCATCGGCTTGCGCACGGTGCGGATGATGTCGGGAAAGCGGTAGCCGTAGCTTTCACCGCCGCCGAACAGCAGGCGGTTGTCATCCGACAGCCGCCAATAGTTGACCACGAACCGGCTGTCGGCCACCGCCACCGGTTTGGCCAGGATGTCGCGGGCGCGGGTGCCCAGCGGTTCGGTCGCGATGATGAAATTGTTGATCGGCATCACCCGTGCCGCCACCTTGGGCTCAAGCCCGCCGAGATAGCCGTTGCAGGCCAGGATCACGTGATCCGCCTGCACCCGACCGTGGTCGCTGTGCACCACCGGCTTTGCGCCAGGATCAATGCGCTGCACCGGGCTGGCCTCGAAGATCCGCACCCCGGCGCGCGCGGCGGCCTGGGCCAGACCGATCGCAAGGTTCAGCGGGTGGACGTGGCTTGCGCCCCAATCGACCTCGCCGCCCTGATAGGCGGTTGATCCGACCAACGCGCGCAGACCGGCGCGGTCGAGCGGCTCGATCTGCTGGTAGTCGTAGTCGCGGCGCAGTTTCTCGGCGTAGGCATGAATGGCGCGCACTTCGGCGTCGGAGCGGCAGGCGTGGGCCACCCCGGGGTGCAGGGTGCAGGGCATGGCGTGAGCCTTGATCAGGTCGCAGAGCAGCGCCTTGGCATCTTCGGCCAGTTCCCACAGGCGATGCGCCGACGTAAAGCCCACCATCTTTTCCAGCACGTCCTGATCCAGCCGCTGGCCCGACCCGACCTGCCCGCCGTTGCGCCCCGAGGCCCCAAAACCCACCCGGTGGGCTTCCAGCAGCACCACGCTGAAGCCGCGCCCGGCCAGATGCAGCGCCGCCGACAGGCCGGTGTAGCCGCCGCCCACCACGCAGACATCGGCCCGGGTCTCGCCCGCCAGCGGCGCAAACCGGGCCAGCGGGGCGGCGGTGGCCGCGTAATACGAGGCCGGGTATTCGCCGGCGCGATCATTGGCGTAAAGCAGGTTCATACGTTCAGCAGCAGATGTTCGCGTTCCCATGGGCTGATGACTTGCTGGAACTCCTTGTATTCGTTGCGCTTGACCGAATCGTAAACGGCGCAGAATTCAGCACCCAGCACCTCTTGCAGGGCGTTGTCAGCAGCCAGCAGATCGAGCGCGTCACCCAGATTGTAGGGCAGCTCGGATTGGCTCATGTAGGCGTCGCCCACGCATTCGGGCTTGGGGGCCTTGCCCTCTTTCAAGCCAAGATAGCCACAGGCCAGCGAGGCGGCAAAGCCGAGGTAGGGGTTACAATCCATTCCCGCCAGCCGGTTCTCCAGTCGCCGCGCCTCGGGTTCCGAGATCGGCACGCGCAGGCCGGTGGTGCGGTTGTCACGCCCCCATTCGAGGTTGATAGGGGCCGAGAAATCCGGGACATAGCGGCGATAGCTGTTCACATAGGGTGCCAGCAGCGCCACCGCCCCCGGCAAGTGGTTCTGCATGCCCGCGATGAAGTGCCCGAAGGCCTCGGTTTCGGCCCCCTTGCGGTCGGAAAAGATGTTTCGGCCGGTTTTCACATCGACCACCGAGTGGTGGATATGCATCGCCGAGCCGGGTTCGTTTTCGATCGGCTTGGCCATGAAGGTGGCAAAGCAGTCGTGGCGCAGCGCGGCTTCGCGGATCAGGCGCTTGAAGAAGAAAATCTCGTCGGCCAGCCGCACCGGGTCGCCATGGGCAAGGTTGATCTCGACCTGCCCGGCCCCGCCTTCCTGCAGAATGCCGTCGATCTCGAAGCCCTGCGCCTCGGCGAAATCGTAGATGTCGTCGATCACCTTGCCGTATTCGTCGACCGCGCTCATCGAATAGGCCTGCTTGCCAGCCGCGCGCCGCCCCGATCGCCCCATCGGCGGGATCACCGGCATGTTGGGGTCAAGGTTGCGGGCAGTCAGAAAAAACTCCATCTCAGGCGCGACGATCGGTTGCCAGCCTTCCGCCCGGTAAAGCTCGACCACCCGGCGCAGCACGTTGCGCGGCGCGGTCGGCACCGGATTGCCCTGCTGATCCTGCGCGTCATGGATGATCTGCACCGTCACATCCGCCGTCCACGGCGAGGCGGTGGCGGTGCTGAAATCGGGGACCAGCAGCATGTCGGGTTCGGTGAAGGCACCGGACGGATTGTCGGCCCACTCGCCGGTGATGGTCTGCAGGAAAATCGAGTTGGGCAGGAAGAAGAACGCCTGCTTGGC
>Ga0210039_1002473_pt1 | contig 15228 bp, 16 predicted proteins | sample CryGeyCG2114_250_3_FD_185460 | JGI IMG/M metagenome (GOLD analysis project Ga0210039, IMG submission 185460) | Groundwater microbial communities from aquifer - Crystal Geyser CG17_big_fil_post_rev_8/21/14_2.50 (SPAdes) (version 2) | ecosystem: Environmental > Aquatic > Deep subsurface >...
TGGTTTTTTAGCAAATTTATTGCTTCTAATTTCTCCCTTTTTCTTTTCAAAATCAATAATTCCTTTAATTGCATTCAAATTATTGATTGATTATTTCTTTATTGCTCCAGTTCATCAAAAGTTGGGTTTAACATTAAAAGCAAAACACTTTTTCTTGTTTGAACTTTATTTTATTCTTTATGTTGTAATTATTCCAATTATTTTAATTTTTACCAGAAAAGTAACTTGGAAAGAGAGAGAATATGTTTGATAAAAAACATTCACCTATAATTCATATAGTTTTATTTATTGTAACTATTGCTACAACTTTGATTGCTGGAACTGAATGGATAACCGGTAAACCTGGTCCATACGATTTTTTTGATTTATCAGTTGCATTTCCTTACACATTTTCTGTCCTTTTTATTATAGGCGTTCATGAGTTTGGTCATTACTTTGCCGCTCGTTATCACAAAGTTGATGTTACACTTCCATATTTTATTCCTTTTCCACCATTGGCTGGTTTTCTTAATTTTGGAACAATGGGAGCTGTTATCAAAACTCGTTCAATAATTGTTTCAAACAAAGCAATGTTTGATATTGGAATTGCCGGTCCAATTGCTGGTTTTATTGCTGCCCTAATAGTTCTTGTTTTTGGATATTTAAATTTGCCTGAACCACAATATATTTTATCAATTCATCCAGATTATTTCTCACCAAGTTATGGCGAAAATGTAATTAGCCTTAAATTTGGAAGTTCAATTTTGTTTGAATTTTTCAATTCAATTTTTAATACACCAACCAATTTTATTCCACCAATGACAGAAATTTACCATTATCCATATTTAACAGCTGGATGGCTCGGGTTATTTATAACCGCGATGAATATGATTCCAGTTGGACAGTTAGATGGTGGACATATCGCATACAGCATGTTTGGGCAAAGAAAGCACGAAGTAATTGCTTCAATATTTATGATTTTACTTATTCTGCTTGGAATCCTCGGAGCATTGGATACTTTTTTTGAGCTTGGTTTTAATTTTGGTTGGATGGGCTGGCTATTTTGGGCTTTAATTTTAAATTTTGTAATTAAAGTTAAACATCCACCCGTTTTTAATTTTAAACCACTAGATACAAAAAGAATGATTTTGGGTTACATTAGCTTTTTTATTTTAATTATTTCTTTTGCTCCTTCGCCTTTTGTTATTTCGTTTTAACTGTGATGAATAAATCACTTGACAAAAGGGTCTACAGTCTTTAACTTTTGCCATTAAAAACTAAGGAAATATTTTATAGAAAAATTGCTACTATAATTGTTAAAAATTTTGAATGTACTATATTAAATAACTTTTACAGAGCAATTCTATTATGATATGTTTACTTTATTTCAATCTTTTTCTTCATCATACCTCTGTAATTAAATTTCAATAAAATGAGAAAACAAATGCAAAAATTATTAATTATCTTTTTTTTCGCACTTTTATTTTTTGGGTGCGATGGAGTTGAGGATGGATTAATCGACCCAAGTTTGGGCGAATTTAATGTTACAAATATTGAAGCACCAAATACTTTATCATATTCTGGAGCAAATACAAAGTTGGTCACTTCAATCACTTTTTCTGATTCAAAATATCTTCTATCTGTTTGGGTTAAAATCGGTTCACAGGATGGAACTTTTGATATTACATACCACCAGGATATGACGAAAGCTGGAGATAATGAGTACACTGCCTCAATTCCGATGGATAGTTTAATGCCAAGTATAAACTATACTATCGATTATTTTTATCAAACGGAATCACAAGATGAGAAAAAAATTGCTTCTCATGATTTTGCATATGATAATATGCAAGGTAATGTTGCACCAATAATTTCAAATCCTCTATTTTATTATACTGACGAAAGTCCAATTTTACGAGACACTCTTGTAAATGATAAAGAATTTATTCTATCAATTTTAGTCTCCGATGAAAATGGAATTGGAGATATTGATTCCGTTTATACAGATTTCTATTCTCCAAACAATCCTTCTGCAATGAGAGTAATTTTATTTGATGATGGTAATACTTTGCACGGTGATTTAGTTGCTGGAGATGGAATTTACTCTCTTAAAAATATCTTTCACGATGCAGTTGGTGAAAGAAAATTTGAATTTTGGGCTCGTGATAGAAGAGGAGAATTAAGCAATATGATTACTCATAACGTGGTGGTAAAATGATAAAACAAATATTAGTATTGTTCTTTATTACGATGGTAGTATTTGGTCAGTACTCACCCAAAAGCTTCCAACTTGATGATAAGAAACTTTCCAAAATTGAAGGTTCGCAATCAATAAAGGATGTGACACCATCAAGTAATTCAATTATAGATATTATTGCTACTGATAATTTAATAATTCTCGGCACTTCAAGTGGGTTGAGTTTATCAGAAGATAATGGTGAGAATTGGACAAATTATTATCAACGAGAACCTTTTGGTGAAGATGGTATAACTGCAATAGGTTATAACAACGGTATCATTTGGGCAACTACTGGAAAGACTACTGAAGTTAATGGGGAAAATCTTCCAGAAGGAACTGGAATTAAATATTCAACTGATAATGGCATTACTTGGACTTCTATTCAACAACCAGTTGATAGTCCTGGTGATTCCTCAATTACTTATGGAATAAATACTTTGCGCGCATTGCCTGTAACAACTAAAATTAATAACATTAGCTACGATATTGCATTTACAAAAAATACAATTTGGATTTCATCATTTGCTGGTGGATTGCGAAAATCATCTGATATGGGAGTAACTTGGGAAAGAGTTATCCTTCCTCCAGATAATCTTGATTTTATTAGTCCAAATGACATATTAGATTTCAGTCTTCAGCCTGTTGCCGGAAAGTTTGGTAAAGAATCGTGGTTAAATCACCGCGTGTTTTCTGTGATTTCTGTAAACGACTCAACGCTTTATGTAGGTACTTCGGGTGGGATTAATAAATCTACCAATAATGGAATTTCCTGGAAAAAGTTTAATCATCAAAATCAAGCAAATCCAATTAGTGGAAATTTTGCTGTTGGATTAGGATATAACAAAGCTAATAACTCAATTTGGGCTGCAACTTGGAAAGCTGAAGGTTTAGAAGAATTTTATGCAGTTAGTCATTCTTCTGATGGTGGAGAAAATTGGGAAGTAACTTTACCCGATGAACGTGCACATAATTTGGGATTCAAATATTTTAATGCCTCAGATTTTCATGTAATGGTTCCAACTGATAAAGGAATATTCCGTAGCAAAAACAATGGAAATACTTGGGTTCAACCAACATCCATAAAAGATACGTATTCAAAAATTCCTATTGTCACAAATATTTTTATTTCTGCTGCTTCAAATAGGCTAAATGCAACGGATTATTATATTTGGGTTGGATCAAATAATGGATTAGCAAGGTTAAGCGAAACAAATGGTTTTTGGGAAGGTGAATGGAAAGTTTATCTTGCTTCAAACGACATTAAATTGGATGAAACTTATGCATTTCCTAATCCTTTTTCCCCTTCGCAAGAATTAATTAAAATCAAATATGGTTTAAGTTCTGCTTCAGATGTTACAATTAGAATTATGAATTTTGGGATGGAATTAGTAAGAACGCTTGTGCAAAATACACCTCGCGGTATAGGTGGGCAGTTTGAGTTTTGGGATGGCAAAGATGAATCTGGGAAAATTGTTACAAATGGAGTCTATTTCTACAGAATTGATTCTGATGCTCTTAGCAAACCGCTTTTTGGTAAAATTATGGTGTTGAAATGATAAATAAAAAAATAAATATAATAATAGCTTTGCTTTTTACCACTATGTCATTTGCTCAATCAAATCAATTCAGCGAAATTGCAAGTATGCCTGGCTCCTTTTCCCGCATGGGTTTTGGTGCAAGAGGAATGGGAATGGGAAATGCAATGTCATCCGTAATTACTGGCGATAAAGTTGCTTTTTATAACCCAGCGCTTTCTGTGTATCAGGAAAACAATTCATTCCAAACTTCATATTCATTTTTGTCATTAGATAGAAATCTAAATTTTCTTAGTTTTACTCGTAAATTTGAATTTGGCAAGAAAGATAGTTTAGGAAATTTTATTAGTAAAAAGAGAATTGCTGGTTTAAGTGCTGGAATAATTAATGCAAGTGTTTCAAATTTTTTCGAGAGAGACAACCAAGGTAATGTTACTGGTGAACTAAACCCGTACGAAAATCAGTTTTTTGTTTCATTAGCAAATCAATTTACTGATAAACTTACAATTGGCTTTACAGCAAAATTTTATTATTCCAAATTGTATGATAAAGTAAGCACAAATACTTTTGGAATTGATATCGGTGCATTATACAGAGTAAATGAAAGAATTACCATTTCAGCAATGGTTGCAGATTTATTAAGCAAATATGAATGGGATACAGCAATAATTTATGGACAAGATGGAAGTTCTGTAGATGAAAAATTTCCTATGTTAAGAAAAATTGGAGTTTCATATTTTCTGAACCAGCATAATCTTATTGCAGCTTTAGAACTTGAAAACACAAGCGTCGGTAATAATTATTTGCGTTTTGGCTTGGAATATGGAATTTACGAAGGCCTTTTCCTAAGAGGTGGTTTGGATAAATATGATTTAAGCAACACTTCAATTCCTTCGCGTCCTTCATTAGGATTTTCGTATTTTTACAATGTAGTTAATATAAATATTGGCGTTAATTATGCTTTTGTTGTTGAGCCATATTCCTCTTTTGACCAGCATATTATTGGAATAGATATTAACTTTTAAGTTGGAATTTTAAAAAATTAAATTGGTTAGATAAACGTCATTGCAAATCCTGTTATTTGGGATGAAGTAATCTTCTCCAGATTTCTTCGTTTCAAAAAATAACACCATTTAATGACTTGGGAAATGTAAAATATGAAAAAAATATTGGTTTTAGTTTTAATAAGTGCTACATCCATTTTTGCCCAAAGTGCAGGCAGTAGTGGAGTTTCGTTTCTAAAAAATGGATTTGGTGCACGTAATGTTGCAATGAGTGACTTAGGTGTTGTTGGAGTAAATGACTTAACAGCGTTAAATTACAATCCAGCCCTTTTAGTTGATTCTCAAAATCCGCAAATTATGTTAACTCATATTCAATCAATTCAGGATATGTCAACTCAATTAGTTGGAGCAAGTTTTAGTTTATTTGGACTTCCATTTGCATTTGGGTTTAATAATACATCTGTTTCTGATATTGAAGTTAGAACAATTGCCTCTGATGTTCCTCAATCAACTTTTAATGCTCACTATATGTTTGGCTCAATATCAACCGGAATAAATGTGTTGGAAAATATTTCTTTTGGTATTACTGCAAAATATGTTTACGAAAATTTGCTTTCTGATGAATCAAGCGGTTATGTTTTTGATTTTGGAGTTAGTTACAAAAATATTATTGAAGGATTAAATTTTGGAGCATCACTAAAAAATATTGGATCTCTGTCAGAGCTAAGAAATGAAGTAACAAAACTTCCAACCGATTTTAGAGCGGGAGCTTCTTACAATTTTAATTTACAAGAAATTAACTCAGTTGTTAGTGTTATTGGAGGTGTTCAAAAATACATTGATACAGATGAAACTCATGCTCACGCTGGTGGAGAAGTGTTTTATGATAATCTAATTGCTATTAGAATGGGTTATATGTCTGGATATGAAGCCAAAGGATTAACAGCTGGCTTAGGCGTTTATTGGCAAGGGATTAATTTTGATTATGCTTTTACACCATATTCTTATGGACTCGGCGCTGGTCATACAATATCCTTAATGTACACATTTAATTAATTGTTGGTTATATGAAAATAATTAAATACTCTGAAGAGTGGAAAGAAAGATGGGATAAATTTGTTGAAGAATCAAACAATGGAACTCTCTTTCACTTACAAAAATTTTTCGATTATCATGCTGAAGGTAAGTTTACTTTTAATCATTTAATTTTTATTGAAAATGGTGAAATAGTTGCACTCTTACCTGGTTCTTTAAGAGGCAGCAAGTTTGAATCTCCAATTGGAGCAAGTTATGGCTCAATTGTAACAAAGGATATTAAATTTGAAAAAGCACTTGAAATTGTTTCCACTTTGCTTACTTATGCAAATGTAAATAAAATTACTGAGTTTGAATTAACAGCTGCACCTGTTGTTTACGAAGATAAGCCAAATCAAAATCTTGATTTTGCTATGCTGTGGTTAGGTTTCAGATATTCACTTCATTATATAAGTAGTGCAATTAAACTTGATAAAAAAACAGATATTATTTCACGATTTCAACCAACTGTTCGCCGCAACATTAGAAAAACTTTCCGCGATTCCGATATTCGTATAGAAATTAACGAAAGATATGACCAATTTTACCCAATTTTATTGAGCAATAAAGCACGCCATAATGTTAAACCAACTCACAGCTTAGAAGAACTAATAAGATTGAAAGAGCTTTTACCTAATCATTTAAAATTATTTATGCTCTACTACAAAGATATTCCAATTGCCGGCTCTTCAATGTTTTTTGTTAATAAAACCTGCGCACTTTGTTTTTACAATATGTTAGATTATAATTATGAACACATAAAACCAATTCATAGAATAATGTATGAAGTAGTTAAATATTCAACCGATAATGGATATAGCTACGTTGATATTGGTGTTTCGCAAGACACTAAAGCCGAAAATCCAATGACTCCAAGTATGGGCTTAATTGATTTCAAAGAAAAATTTGACGCAAAAACTGTAATGAGAAATACACTTAGTATTAAGTTATAATCATGAAAGGTGAGTTGAATAAGAACGGACAAACTGAAGCAACTCAACTTGCTAAGAAAAAAAAATCGGTTACAATTTCTTTTCTTGGAAATGCAAATTTTGATACGCGAGTTACAAATTTAACTAATTCGTTAATTTCTGATGGATTTGAAGTTAAAGTAATTTCATTCGATTGGACAACTCCAAATTTCAAAACAGTGTTGGGCAATGTTTCAATTTTTAAATTGATAAAAACTAAAAACTCGCTACTTTATTATCTAAAATTCATTTCAATACTTTTTAAAGAGTTATCAAAATCTAAATCATCAATTTATATAGCTGAAGATATTTTTACACTTCCATTGGTTACATTTTTTGCAAAATTGAATAAAGCCAAATTGTATTATAATAGTAGGGAATTTTATGCTTTCCTTGCAGTACTCAGAAATAGACCTGCTGTGCAATCAATCATTAGTAATTTGGAAAAGTTTTTTATAAAAAGAACAGATAAAGTTTTGGTTACTGGAGATGGTGATGCCGAGTTTCTACAAGGGTTTTACAACATAAACAATACTGTTGTGATCAGAAATTTACCTTTGAAGCAGAAAGCATCTTATAAAAAAGATTTTAGAAAAATGTTGGGTATTCCAGAAACATCCACAATTATGCTTTATCAAGGTGTAATCCTTGAGGGAAGGGGATTTGAACCACTACTAAATGCAATGCAAAAAATTAATAATTGTAACTTAATTGTTCTTGGAACGGGAATTTTTCAAAAAAAATATGAAAAAATAGCAAATGATTTGGGTATTAATAATCGTGTCCATTTTCTTGGAAATATTGAGCAAAGCGAACTGATAAATTATACAGCCGCAGCAGATATTGGGATTGCTTTAATTGAAAATATTAGCAAAAGTTATTATTACGCACTTCCAAATAAGCTGTTTGAATATATAATGGCCGCTTTGCCAGTATTAATAAGCGATTTACCACAGATGAAAAAAATAGTTTTGGATTATGAAGTTGGTGAAATTGTAAATTTAGATAATCCAGAGGAAATTAAAACAAAATTAGAACAATTAATTAATGACAAAAATAAGCTAAGTAATTATAAGCAAAAGACCATTTCAGCATCTGAAGAACTAAATTGGCAAAGGGAGTATCAAAAAATTAAACATATTTTTGAATAGCTCAATATTATTATCTATATTTTCAATCTTGATTTTTAAAAGTTTGCCAGGCGCTAACTAACAGGTTAAAACTCAACTCCGTCAGGTCCGGAAGGAAGCAGCGGTCGGTACTTAATTTGTGTAGTTAGTTAGCTTGGCATTTATTTTTCCCCTCACATAAGCCACAGTCTTGTTTCTAAAATAATTCATCAATATATTGCACCAACTAAAACAGTAATTTCAATAAATGAATTTAAAGTTGATTAAAATTAAGTATACTCTTTCTATTTTAATACTATTTATATCATCACTTTCGGCACAGAGTTTTGATATTCCAAAGTTAAGTTTAGCTGGAATTCCTTTTGAAATATTAATTACAAATATTCCAGATTCGGTTAAGAGTGTTGAATTATCGGTTGTTAACCAGAATAAATCATATAATTTTAATTGGAAAGTTGTAGAAGGCAAAATATCTGAAAAAATTGCAATAGATATTTCGGGTAATTATTTAGTTAAGAGTAATATTATTCCTCCAAAACAAAGTTTTATAAACGTAATTCCAGGTTGGCTTTCTGTAATTCCACCACTGATTGCAATCTTTTTGGCTTTAATAATTAGGCAAGTTGTTGTTTCGCTTTCACTTGGAATTTTTTCTGGTGCCCTGATTTATTACAATTTTGATCCACTTACTGCATTTTTAAGATTTGCCGATACTCTAATGTTAAATGTGTTGATAGACAAAGATCACATGTTTATTATTGTATTTACATTATTAATTGGAGGAGTTGTTGGTGTTATTTCAGCCAATGGAGGCACGGCTGGGCTTGCACAGCAAATTACAAAATTAGCTAAAACCGCTCGTAGTGGAATGATTTCGAGCTGGCTGCTTGGCGTTATGATATTTTTTGATGATTATGCAAACTCGCTTATAATTGGTAATATGATGCGACCAATCACTGATAAACTAAAAATATCGCGAGAAAAGTTAGCTTATATAGTTGATTCAACCGCTGCACCAATAGCAAGTATTGTAATTATTAGCACATGGGTAGGTTATGAAGTTGGTCTAATTTCTGATGGCTTAGTTACAATTGGCTCCACACAAAATGCGTATGATGTATTTATTAGTGCAATTCCATACAGTTTTTATCCAATAGCCACAATATATTTCGTTTTTCTAACTTCATTTATGCAGCGTGATTTTGGTCCAATGCTTAAATTTGAAAGAGCAGCTCGTAATAAAAAGATTGTTTTAAATGAAGAAGAATCAGAAACTAAAAATAAGATTAATTCCGAAAATGCTAAATGGTTCAATGGTGCAATCCCAATTTTTGTAATACTTTTTGGAACAATATTTAGTCTTGCTGCAACAGGCATCTACAATCTTAATATAGCTGGAGTTACCGAATATTCTATCCAAAATATTATTAATCATGCTGATTCTTTTTCATCTCTTTTATGGGCAAGTTTCGGTGCCTCAATTGTTGCAATTGTAATGACTGTTTCACAGAGGATTTTGTCACTTAATAATGCAATTGAAGCGTGGCAAAAGGGAATTCAATCAATGTTAATTGCTGTAATTATTCTGGTTTTTGCTTGGGCAATTAGCTCGGTAACAAACGATTTGAAAACTGCTGATTATATAATTTCACTTTTAAGCGATAGTATTGACCCACGGTTACTTCCTGCACTTGTTTTTATAATATGCGCTACAATTGGTTTTTCTACTGGAACAAGTTGGGGCACAATGGCAATTGTAATGCCAATTGTAATTCCATTAACTTATCACGTTGGAAATATATTTGGATTGGACAGCGAAAGTTTGCAAAACGTTTTGCTTGGAGTTATTAGCTCCGTGCTTGCTGGCTCAGTATTTGGTGATCATTGCTCGCCAATTGCTGATACTACAATTTTGAGTTCACTTGCTTCTAAATGCAACCATATTGATCATGTTAAAACTCAATTACCATATGCAATTTCAGTGGGAATATTTAGTGTTGTTTTTGGTAGTATTCCTTCAGCTTATGGATTAAATCCTTTTATATCAATTCTTTTGATATTTGCTGGATTGACCCTATTTATTAAATTTTTCGGTAAGAAAGTTTAGCAATATTATTAAAAATAACACTTGGATTGAACAAACTAAAATATTTTTGGTTGTATGATGTTTTTATTTTTTATTGTACAATTATCTATGTAGATAATGTTCCATAACTATAATTGTGTTTTTGAAGCAGCTATAACCAACTTGCTATGAGAATTTAAAATTCTCATTAGTAGGGTTTGCCTCTAACTTTTGTTAAGTAATTATGTTTGTTTTACCTAATTACTAACCGAAAAAGCAAAACATTTCATCATCCGAAACAATATCAAAAAAATCTGAAATAAGTTTTACATAAGGAATTGGCTCATAAAGTATCCATTCCAAATTACCACGCATCCAAAATATTTTCCAGTGCTTCTGTGACTCAACATAAGTTGCTTTTGCTATTTGTTCTTCAATAATAACTTTTTCATTATCCCATTTAGGCCTAATTTCGTAGATAAAAACACTTTGTCCTTCAATACGATAAGCAAGGTCAACTTTATTACGTATTTCTTCAGGAGGACGACGCCTGAGCAAAAATCTTGCACCCGCTTTTTCTATTTCTTCTTTTTGTTTTCGTGTTAATTCCATTTTTGCACATTTCCTTTCTTAATTACTTCTCTAAAGAATTTAATTATTTCGTTCTTAATTGATTCTGGATGTTCATGCCCAACATCCTCATAGGATAAAAAAGTGCCATTCACATTTAAATTTCTATAAATTTGTGTACAATTATTCCATCTTTCAGGTTGCATTTGCTCACCTAAAAGCCTATAAATCTGCTCTCTTTCTACTTGACCAAAGGCGTCACTATATGGTACAGCATCATTTTCATCAAGTTTTCCCATGAAATAGAATTGAGGAGTCTTATTAAATAAATCTTTTGTAAATGACTTATTTGTAAGTGCTTTTAAATCGTTTGTTCCAATAGGGTAATTAAGAACTTCATTTTCTAATGTATCAGCAGGCAACATCAATAATCCATTTAAACCTCCGGCAGCAACAGCAAAAACTTTTTCAGGATTAATTAAAGTAAATCTATTAGCAAATGTAGCAGAAGCAGAAAAGCCTACTAAAAGAAACTGAGGATGTGTTTGAATATTTTTATTTATTAGTATTGATTGAACATCTTTAAACATTTCGATTAATTGTTTATCCAATCTTTCCAATTTATTTCCTTTTTGCAACATTACATCTCTATCTAATGAATGCGTATATATGTTTGATTCGCTTTTGGAGCGTGGAAATACAGGAACAAGAAGTGGGTATTTTAGTTCTTGTGCTACATAATTTCCCAAATAAAAGTCTTTAGTTGCTGTTCTCTCTGCTTTTTCAATATGCTTTTGCAAATCATCATCTACAAAACCGGAATTATTAGGTTCAATTATAACAAAAACTTTTTCATTTTGAATAGCATTATTTGGAATGAATAGAAAATACGGGTATTCAAAATTATCTTCAAGGCTAGCTTCAACAAAAATCAATTCGCCATTATAAGACTTTGAACATCCAACTAGCAAAATGGATATTACTAAGTAAAAAATAATGTTTCTCATATTACACCTACTATTTATTTACAAATGTTTCTGCTTAAATTAAGCACAAAACGTTTGGCTGTATGTCCAGTAAGGGATTGCGGGCGATTTCCTATCAAGTTACAAGAAAGTTGAAGCTGGCTACAGCCTTTGAATTTACTATTGTCTCGGCTATTATTTTTATACATTGTTAGCGGCTTTTATTCTTTCATTTTGTTTTTTTCTTACTTTTTCTCTTTTTCGGTTTAGGTTCGGGAAGTTCTTTGACAGTAATCCTAACTAAATGGCTAATCCATTCTCGATCGTCCAATTTTTCTTCAATAAGGAAACTCAGTTTGGCTCCATGATATGGTGGTGCCTCAACGATATTTTTAATAAATAATCTTCCGGATTCGGTTGGTTTTATGAATAGTTTATTGTCGCATATAAGTGCAAAAATTTTCTTGTCTGAGAATAATCCATATTCCCCAAACATGCTTTTGGCAATAATTTTACCAGCATTTTCAATTTGACCAACGACAAACTCTACAAACTCTCTATCTGAAGCCATACTTTTCGATTACTCTTTTAACTTAAATGCAGGATTATAAATCAATCCGATTATATTTCCCCAAGGGTCTTTAACTGATGCGACCATAAGAGGTCCGCCAACACTATGCGGTTTTTCATGCTCAATAGCACCAGAATCAAGAAAGTGATTATAAACTTTTTCAATTTCGTTCACTCCCCAATAAGTAAAGACACTTTCAGGTTTTTCAGTTGTCGGGTTCTCCTCTGGAAGAAGTCCAAGTTCATAACCACCAATATTAAATCCGACATAGAAAGGTTCGTCAAAGTATGGTTCAATTCCAAATGCTTTAGCGTACCATTTTTTTGCCTCATTAATATCCCCGACATTGTAGATAGTCGTTCTTAATCCTAATATATCTTGTTTTTCCATATTTTTAATACTATCAGTTTGTACAGTGTTCTGTTGTGAAAATCCGGTTTGAGAACCTAAAATTAAAATTACAATAAATAATATCTTTTTCATATTTATTAGTCTTCGTTATAATTGCCACTAACGTTTGCGTGTATGAAACGTTGGGGATTGCGGGCTTCGTCTGTATCCGCCGACACAAACGCCAATGCGGGGCAGAACGCTTGATTTAACCACTTAAACCCCAATGTTTTATACCGCGTGTTACAGGCTGGCTTTTGTATTGATATTATTTGAAATATTTATCATTAATGTCTTTCATTTTTTCTTTAGTCAGGGGCTTTGTTATATAGTCCAAAACAAATTCATAAGACTCTGCCCTTTCTATATCTTCTGGTCTGACGGAAGTTGTGAGCATTATTATCATTACTTTACTTTGAATTTCTTTAGGCAGATTATTGTATTCTTCCAGAAACTCCCAACCATTCATACCAGGCATATTGATATCCAGAAAAATTAGAGCAGGCTCAATCTTTTTTTTATCAATCATTGATTTTAAATATTTTAATGCTCCAGTCCCAGATTCTTCCACAATAACAATTGTTTCTATATTGTTTTTTTTAATTTCTCTTTCATGAAAGAAATTGTCATTCTTGTCATCATCAACAAGCATGATACACATTGCTTTTGTTTTCATAATACTCTGTTTAAAATAGTAAAATTAAATGTTGTTCCTTTTCCTAAAACCGATTCAACCCAGATTTCTCCGGAATGCATTTGAACTATCTTTTTGCAGTTTGCAAGTCCGATACCCTTTCCTTCATATATATTTTCATTATTGTGAATACGTTGAAAGATGTCAAATATTTTTTTGAAATGAACAGGCGCGATTCCTATTCCATTATCAGTAATGGAGAATTTCCATTTATTATTCATTTTCTCGGAACGAATGCGAATTTTTGGTTGATTATTTTTTTTTTGATATTTAATGGCGTTAACGATGAGATTTTGGAAAAGTTGTCGGAATTCAGGTTCGTAAAGATTAAGTTTGGGCATTTCTGCTACTTCAATTACAGTATTTGAAGTTTTAATTATCGTTTGAAGGTCAGAAATCACGTCCTTAAGCAGTTGATTACAATCAACCTCAATGAGATTAAGGTTAAGCCCTAATCGTGAAAAATCCAAAAGAGATTTGATTAAAACACTCATTCTATTTGATGCGGCTTTTACTTCATAAAGATATTTTTTAGCATTTTCATCTAGCTGGCTTAAATAATCCTCTTCGAAAACTTGCATGTAATTCGATATTGTGCGAAGCGGTTCCTGAAGGTCATGAGAAGCGATATATGCAAACTGCTCAAGATTATTGTTTGCAATAATCAACTCTTCTGCTCTTTTTGCTTTCTCCTCGTTTTGAAAGACAAGTTCTTTATTTGCAATCAATAATTCTGCTGCACGTTTCTCTTTCTCCTCGTTTTGAAAGACAAGTTCTTGGTGAATAGCAAACAGTTTTGATGCCAGTTCTTTATTTTCAATCAATAATTCTGCTGCACGTTTCTCTTGCTCCTCGTTTTGAAAGACAAGTTCTTGGTGAATAACAAACAGTTTTGATGCCAGTTCTTTATTTTTAAGAATCAGGTCATCTAATTTTTTTCTATTTTCCATATTCTTTCAATTAAAAAATTGGAACGAAGCACTTTTTTTAAGCTTGCCTGTAACGTCTCAATATATCTATTGAATATAGTGGGACTATATGTTATATTTAGTTAATTATATTACGAAAGATATAATAATATATATGAAAAGACAAGAAATTACAGATAAGTTCAATAAACAAATAATTATTAAAAATTATTCCACACAAACTATAAAGAACTATTTATCTGCATTAAAAATGTTTTTAGATTGGGCTGAGAACTCAAAATTAAAAAAAGTTGAAGAATTAAAAATCTCACCAAATTATAGCTTATTCTTACTCTCTTCCCAATATTTATCCATTTCGGTTAAGTTAGCGTCATAAATTTTCTTTCCAATTTTAGCTAATTCATTTTCAATATATTGGAATCGTTTGGTAAATTTTTCATTTGTTCTACGTAAAGCGTTTGCTGGATTTATTCCAATAAAACGTGAGTAATTTACGAGTGAAAAAAGCAAATCGCCCATTTCTTCTTCAATGTGTTCAACATCATTCTTCTTTTCTGCTTCTTGCATTTCGTTTATTTCTTCAAGTACTTTATCCCAAACGTCTTCTTTCTTTTCCCAATCAAATCCAACTTTTGCCGCTTTTTCTTGCAATCTATAAGCTTTGTGTAATTCTGGAAGATGTTTTGGAACTCCTTCTAAAACAGAATCGCGTCCTTCTTGTAATTTTATTGTTTCCCAATTTCGTGTAATATCGTCATTGTTTTCAACTTTTACATCGCCAAAAACATGCGGATGGCGACGTATTAGTTTTTGGCTTATTGTATCAATAACTTCATCAATATTAAAATTATTCATTCCTTCGGCAATAACCGAGTGGAAAACAATATGCAAAAGTAAATCGCCAAGTTCTGTTTTAAGCTCATTATAATTTCTTTCATCAATGGCTTCCACAACTTCGTAAGCTTCTTCAAGCGTATTAGCTTTTATTGAATCGTGTGTTTGCACGCTATCCCACGAGCAATCGGTTCTTAATCTTCTCATTATGTTCATTAGTTCATTAAATTTATCACCAGTCAAATTAACCTCGTATTTATTTTGAATCCAAAATTAGT
>Ga0210039_1002476_pt1 | contig 15224 bp, 13 predicted proteins | sample CryGeyCG2114_250_3_FD_185460 | JGI IMG/M metagenome (GOLD analysis project Ga0210039, IMG submission 185460) | Groundwater microbial communities from aquifer - Crystal Geyser CG17_big_fil_post_rev_8/21/14_2.50 (SPAdes) (version 2) | ecosystem: Environmental > Aquatic > Deep subsurface >...
CGACTTGCAGGCGGGTGTTAATCTCGATGAAGAAGAACTCGCCGTTCTCGTAGAGGAACTCGATGGTACCCGCGCCGATGTAGTTGATCGAGGCCACCGCATCGGCGCAGACCTTGCCGATCCGGGCGCGCATGGCGGCGGTGATGGTGGGGCCGGGGGCCTCTTCCATCACCTTCTGGTGGCGGCGCTGCAAGCTGCAATCACGCTCGCCCAGATGCACCGCGCGGCCCTTGCCGTCGCCGAACACCTGCACTTCGATGTGGCGCGGCTTTTGCAGATATTTTTCGAGATAAACCTCGTCGTTGCCGAACGCCGACTTGGCCTCGGCCCGGGCGGTACGAAAGGCAATCTCCAGATCGGCGGCACTGGTCGCGACCTTCATCCCGCGCCCGCCGCCCCCGGCGGTGGCCTTGATGATCACCGGATAGCCGATCCCGGCGGCAACCGTGATCGCGGTCTCGTAATCCGGCACCCCGCCGTCTGATCCGGGCACGCAGGGCACGCCAAGCGCCTGCATGGTTTCCTTGGCGGTGATCTTGTCGCCCATCAGGCGGATATGCTCGGCGGTGGGGCCGATGAACACCAGCCCGTGGTCTTCCAGCGCCTGCGCGAAAGCGGCGTTTTCACTGAGAAACCCATAACCCGGATGCACCGCCTGCGCGCCGGTGATCTCGCAGGCCGAAATGATCGCGGCTTTGGAAAGGTAGCTTTCCGACGACGGGGCCGGGCCGATGCACACGCTGTCATCGGCCATCCGCACATGCATCGCATCGGCATCGGCGGTGGAATGGACGGCGACCGACTTGATCCCCATCTCGCGGCAGGCTCGGATCACCCGCAGGGCAATCTCGCCCCGGTTGGCGATCAGGATGGTGTCAAACATCGGGGGTTCCACTTCGGCTTACGCGATGATCATCAGCGGCGCACCGTATTCGACCGGGGTGCCATCGGCCACCAGAATGCGCTTCACGGTGCCGGCATGCGGCGCGGGAATGTGGTTCATGGTCTTCATCGCCTCGATGATCAGCACGGTCTGGCCTTCGGCGACGCTGCTGCCCACGGCGACAAATGGCACAGCCCCCGGTTCCGCCGAAAGATAGGCGGTGCCGACCATCGGCGAGGTCACGGCCCCGGGTTGCTGGGTCGGATCTTCGGATCCCGCAGGGGGTGCCGCGATGGTTGGCGGGGCGGCGGCGAGCGCGGCTTGCGGGGCCACCATCGCGGTATGGACAATGGTGGCCTGCTTGACCACGCGCACCTCGAGGCTGTCATCCTCGCCGAATTCGCGCTTCACCGACAGCTCGGTCAGATCGTTCTTGTTCAGCAGCTCGGCCAGCGCCTGGATGAAGGCGACATCTGCGTCGGTGGAATCTTTGCTCATACCGTCCTCGTTCGACTTGCGGCTTGCTTGGTGGCGCGACAGGCGCGCGCCGCGCCGGGGCTAGATCGGCTTATACGCGACCGGCCCTTGGCTGAAAAGCACCAGTTGCGCCCCCGCCAGCCGCGCCGGGACAGAAAATGGCTGCGGATAAAATTTACCGTTTGATAAAAAAAATGACCTGTGGCAACCTTGAGGCAACGACAGGATGCCATAGGGAGGGCAGAACATGTCCAACGATTCGCTGACCCCCGGGGTGGTGCCGGGGCGTTTGAAGGCACCGGCCTACATCTCCAATTTCACAGATTCAGAACCACCGCTGAACGGCCACGAGGCCCATGTCGCCGCGGATCGGTGCTATTTCTGCCATGATGCGCCCTGCACCATTGCCTGCCCCACCAGCATCGACATCCCGCTGTTCATCCGCCAGATCGCCACCGGCACGCCGGATGCGGCGGCCAGAACCATCTTCGCCCAGAACATTCTGGGTGGCATGTGCGCCCGGGTCTGCCCGACCGAAACCCTGTGCGAACAGGCTTGCGTGCGTGAGACCGCCGAGGGCAAGCCGGTCGAGATCGGTCGCCTGCAACGCTTTGCCACCGATCCGATGATTGCCCGGGGCGAGCATCCTTTCACCCGCGCCGCCCGCAGCGGCAAGACGGTGGCGATTGTGGGGGCGGGGCCGGCCGGGCTGGCCTGCGCGCACCGGCTGGCGACGCTGGGCCATGACGTGGCGATCTATGATCCCCGCCCCAAGCCCGGCGGGTTGAACGAATTCGGCATTGCCACCTACAAGGCGACCGATGATTTCGCGCAAAGGGAAGTGGCCTGGCTGATGCAGATCGGCGGCATCACCCTGCATCCGGGCAAGGCGCTGGGCCGGGGCATCACCCTGGCCGAGCTGCAAGCGCACCATGACGCGGTGTTCCTTGGCATCGGACTGGCCGGGGTGAATTCCCTGCACGCCCCCGGCGAGGACTTGAAGAACGTCCGCAATGCAGTTGATTTCATTTCTGAATTACGTCAGGCGGCGGATCGTTCCTCGCTGCCGGTCGGGCGGGATGTGGTGGTCATCGGCGGCGGCATGACCGCAATCGATGCTGCGGTTCAATCGAAACTGCTGGGGGCCGAGAACGTGACCATCGTTTATCGGCGCGGGGTCGAGAAGATGGCGGCCTCGGGCTATGAGCAGCACCACGCGACCTCGGTCGGGGTGCGCATCATCTGCAACGCCGCACCGGTGGCGGTGCATGGCAAGGGCGCGGTCGAGGAAGTCGAGCTGGCCCATACCGTTGATTCGCCGCAGGGGCTGAAGTCCACCGGCGCGACCTTCCGTCTCAAGGCGGATCAGCTTTACAAGGCGATCGGCCAGACCCTGACCGGCGCACCCGAAGGGCTGACCCTGGCGGGCGGCAAGATCAAGGTCACCGGGGCCGGGCGCACCGCGCTCAAAGGCATCTGGGCGGGGGGCGATTGCGCTACTGGCGGCGACGATCTGACCGTGACCGCCGTGGCGCAGGGGCGCGACGCGGCGCTAGACATTCATACCAGCCTGCTGGGCTGAGGGAGGCAATCATGGCCGATCTGACGACGACTTTCATCGGGATCAAATCCCCCAATCCGTTCTGGCTGGCCTCGGCACCGCCGACCGACAAGGAAGTCAACGTGCGCCGCGCCTTTCAGGCGGGCTGGGGTGGGGTGGTGTGGAAAACCCTGGGGTCCGAAGGCCCGCCGGTGGTCAACGTCAACGGCCCGCGCTACGGCGTGGTCTGGGGCGCAGACCGGCGGGTGCTGGGGCTGAACAACATCGAGCTGATCACCGACCGCCCGTTGGAAGTGAACTTGCGCGAGATCAAGCAGGTGAAACGCGACTGGCCCGACCGGGCGCTGGTGATCAGCCTGATGGTGCCCTGCGACGAGGACAGTTGGCGCGATATCCTGGCCCGGATCGAGGATACCGGGGCCGACGGGGTGGAACTGAACTTCGGCTGCCCGCACGGCATGGCCGAACGCGGCATGGGCTCGGCGGTGGGGCAGGTGCCGGAATACATCGAGATGGTGACGCGGTGGGTCAAGCAATACAGCCGGATGCCCTGCATCGTGAAGCTGACCCCGAACGTGACCGACATCCGGGCACCCGCCGCGGCGGCGCGCCGGGGCGGGGCCGATGCGGTCAGCCTGATCAACACCATCAACTCGATCACCTCGGTCAACCTTGACGATTTCTGCCCCGAGCCGATGATCGACGGCAAAGGCACCCATGGCGGCTATTGCGGCCCGGCGGCCAAGCCGATCGCGCTGCACATGGTGGCCGAGATTGCCCGCGCCAAGGCCACCCGCGGCATGCCGATTTCCGGCATCGGCGGGGTGACAACCTGGCGCGACGCCGCCGAATTCATGGCCCTTGGCGCGGGCAACGTGCAGGTCTGCACCGCCGCGATGACCTACGGCTTCAAGGTGGTGCAGGAGATGATTTCCGGCCTGTCGGATTACATGGACCGCAAGGGCATGACCTCGACCGCCGATCTGGTGGGCCGCGCGGTGCCCAATGTCACCGACTGGCAGTTCCTGAACCTCAACTACGTCACCAAGGCGGTGATCGACCAGGAAGCCTGCATCAAATGCGGGCGCTGCTACGCCGCCTGCGAAGACACCAGCCATCAGGCCATCGCGATGCTGCCCGACCGGGTGTTCAAGGTCAAAGAGGACGAATGCGTGGCCTGCAATCTGTGCCTCGACGTCTGCCCGGTGGAAAACTGCATCACCATGGTCAAGCTGGAACCCGGCACGGTGGACCCGCGCACCGGGTGCCGGGTCGGCACCTACGCCAACTGGACCACCCATCCCAACAACCCGGCAGCAGCGGCGAAGTGAGCGGAGCAAGGTCATTCGCCGAAAACCCTTGAGGGTCGGAAATCCGGAGCTAAGATTTCCGACCATTTCCCGGCGCGGTAGATCGGGTGCGCGGGGTGGCATCAAAGCGGCCCGAGCCGCTGCGCCAGATTGGCATCGGGCAAGCCCGTCGCAAAGCGAATCCGTAACGTCAACGTCGCAAGCCGCTGCCGCCGACCGTCGCCAGAGCCAGCCTCTGGTGTGCCACGTTACGCAATCGTAACGTCGCCAGCCGTGACACCGATCAGCCGTAAGTAGCGCCAACCACATGATATCAAACAATATAATCAAGAGAACTCCGATGGCAGGCAGATCGGAGCTGGATTGATGTAACGATCGCGTAACATTTTCACCGCCAACCTGCGATTTTGGTGCGCAACACCCGGATGCTCGACAAAAACCGCAGCGCCATGCTAGTTTTTTCCAGACATCAAACGTTCCAGAAGCGAGACGAGCCTTGCGCTCGGTCTGCAAACAATTTGCGGACACCAGTTTGTTGACCTGGTGCAAGACGAATCGCAGCGGAACAAGGGAGGGAACAACGATGACAGCAATTGGCCTGCAGGCCCCACCTTCACTTGGCGTCCCCGGCAAAAAGCGCTGGGCGATGGTCATCGACCTCAGGCGATGCATCGGCTGCATGGCCTGTGTCTCGGCCTGCAAGGCCGAATTCGACGTGCCGCTGGGGGTCTGGCGCACCACGGTGCAGGTCAAGGATACCGGCACCTTCCCCAATGCCCGGCGCAATTTCATGCCGCGGCTGTGCAACCACTGCGACAACCCGCCCTGCGTGCGCAACTGCCCGACCGGGGCCACCTACAAGCATGAAGACGGCTTCGTGCTGCAACATTACGAGCGCTGCATCGGCTGCCGCACCTGTATTGCGGCTTGCCCCTACAACGCGCGCTTCATGCTGCCGCGCAACCGCACCCGGGTCGGCATCAACAGCGTGGTGGACAAATGCACCTTCTGCGAACACCGCGTCAGCAAGGGGCTGGTGCCGGCCTGTGTGCAGACCTGCATCGGGCGCTCGCGCATCTTCGGCGATCTCAATGATCCCAACAGCGAAGTGTCCAGGATCGTCGCGACGCAAAAGACCCAGACCCTGAAGCCCGAACTGGGCACAAGGCCGCAGGTCTATTACATCAAGCCCGACCGCATCGCGACCGAGCAGGTGCTGAGCGCGCCCAAATCCTACGCCGCGCGTTCCGACGCCGAGGCTTTCTACCGCCACAACAACGGCAGCCGCTTCTTCGGCGGCATGATCTGATCGGGGAAAAACATCATGTTCGAATATATGCCAATGCACATCGCGCCCTGGGGGCTCGAGATCGTCATCTACTTCTTCCTGATCGGCACTGCCAGCATGGTCTTTGCCGTGGCGGCAGCCGCCACGACGTTCGGCAACGTTGCGGCACCGTTCAAGAGTTTCGAGTTGACCGGCGCGATCATCACGCTGGTGCTGCTGCTGGTCGTGGCCCCGCTGCTGATCATGGATCTGGCCCAGCCGTGGCGCTTTCTGAACCCGATCCTCTATTTCCGCTGGACCTCGCCGCTGTCCTGGGGGGCCACGTTCCTGCTGTTGTTCGGGCTGTCGATCCTGGGCTTTCTTTACGGCATCTACACCGATCACCCCTATATCAAGCGGGTTTCGGCGGTGATCGGGTCGTTGCTGGCGCTTTCCATGCCGCTTTACACCGGGCTTGACCTGATGGTGAACCAGGCCCGCCAGTTCTGGGCTACCCCGGCGATTCCGGTGCTGTTCGTGGTGCTTTCGATCACCTCGGGTGCGGCGTTAGTGGCGCTGGTGCAACTGGCGATGGGCAAGCTGGGCGAAGACAATGCGCGCCTGCTGCGCTTCATCCTGGCGTTCTCGCTGGGCGTCACCTTCTTTCTGGTGCTCGGGCTGGTTCAATCCATGGTGTTCGGCTCGGAGGAGCTGCAACAGGTGTGGGGCTTCGTCAACAGCGACTACAGCACCGAGTTCTGGATTCTGGGCTTTGTGGTCGGGGTGGTGATCCCGCTGGCGCTGACGGTGGGGCCGATGGTTATGCCTGCCTTGGATTTTGCCAGGTCGCCTGTGGTGGTCACCGTGGCCGCCCTGTGTGGTGCCCTTGGTGCCTATGTGCTGCGCGATGTGATCATTCACGTCGGCCAGCTTCCGCAACTCTTCTTCTGAAATTCTTCCGGCAAACATCCGGAAAGGAGCGACAACATGGGTAACATCGACAAGATTGCTAACATCAAGGCCAGCCGCCGCGGCTTTCTCAAGCTCGGTGCCGCAGCCTCGGCCATCGGCGCAAGCCTGGGTGGCTCGCGACTGGTGGCGATGGAGAACGAGCTGGGGGGGGCCGACTACTCGGCCGTCACCGGCGAGGCGCGCACTGCCGTGCCCTACACCTGCATGACCTGCAACATCGAGGATGGCGGCGTGGCCATGATCGAGAATGGCCGGATCGTCAAGCTGGAAGGCAACATCGACCACCCCAACACCCGCGGCAAACTCTGTGCCAAGGGCAATGCGGGCTACCTGCACGTCTATGATCCCGACCGGATCATGACGCCGCTGGTGCGCACCGGGGCGCGGGGCGAGGGCAAGTGGAAGCGCATCAGCTATGACGAAGCCACCACCATTCTGGCCGCCAAGCTGCGCGAAGTGATCGACCGGGCCAAGACCGAAAACAAGCCCGAGATCCTCAACGAGATCGTGCTCAAATACGGCCGTAACCGCACCGGCGGCGGCATCGACCGCTTCATGCACGCGCTGGGCTCGAACGCGATCCTGAACCACACCAACATCTGCGAATCCTCAAAGAAAATCGGTTTGCAGCCGTCCTGGGGGCCAGACATCGAGTCCTGCGACTGGGCCAACACGAAATACATCCTGAATTTCGGCTCGAACATTCTCGAAGCCGCGTATTTCATGAACCCGAACGCCCAGCGTCTGGTCGATGGCGTGGTTGGCAACAATGCCAAGATCGTCACCTTCGATGTGCGGATGTCGAACACCGCGGGCTATTCGCACGAATGGTTCGCCCCCTATCCGGGCACTGATGCGGCAATTGCCCTGGCGATGGCCAATGTGATCCTCAACGAGGGCCTGCACGATGCGGCCTTCATCCGCGACTGGACCAACGTCACCGAGGCACAACTGAAGGCGCACCTTGCGCCCTTCACGCCCGCCTTCGCCGAGCAGGAATCCGGGGTTCCGGCCGCCGACATCGCCCGCATCGCGCGCGAGTTCGCCACCACCAAGCCGGCCACCACCTTTTCGTATCGCGGGCCGTGCAAGCACCTGTGGGGGGCCTATCAGGAAGCCGCCATCCACATGCTGAACGTGATCACCGGCAATGTCGAAAAGAAGGGCGGCTACTGCCTGCCGCGCGGCATGGGCTGGCCGCAGCCCTCGCCCGAGCCCGCCAAGGGGGCCACCCCCAGCGTGATCGCCACGCCGCCGCTTTACCCGCTGGCGTCGCACCATGTCTCGACCCACGCACCCTACATGGTCATGCGCGGCGAGGCCAAGGTTGCGGTCTGGATGTCCTACTATGACAACCCGGTCTATTCCTACCCGTCGAGCCATGTCTGGGAGGCGATGCTGAAGGACGAAAGCCTGGTGCCGTTCTTCATGTCGTTCAGTTGCTTCATGTCGGAAACGACGTCGATGGCGGATCTGATCATTCCCGACACCACCTACCTGGAACGTCACGACCCGGAATCGATGCCAAGCGGGCTTTACCCCTGCCTCAGCATCCGTCAGCCGGTGGTCGCACCGCTGGGGGGCACCCAGGAGTGGCGGCAGACCGCGATCGACGTGATCAACAAGGTCGATCCGGATGGCAGCCTCGGGATCAAGCAATACTTCGCCTTCGCGAACCCCGAAGAGTGGATGCGTGGGCATTTCGACAATATCCCCGGCCTCAAGGAAGATGGCGGCTGGGATCACCTCAAGAAAGTCGGGGTCTGGCCGGTTTACGGCAAGGTCAGCAAGGACAACGCCAGGATCCTTGACGAGGCCGGGGCCGAGGTGCCGGTGGACTACGGTCTCTACGAGGCCGAAATCCCGGCCGCCGACATGGCAACGGCGGTGGTCGAGGCCGATGGCCGGGTGACCAAGGATGGTGCCACCATCGGGGTTTCGATCAACGGCAAGAACTACGTCGGCTTCGGCACGCCCTCGCACAAGATCGAACTCTACAAGGAAAGCTGGCGCGAATACGGCTTCAACCCGCTGCCGACCTACAAGCGTCTGCCGTCGCGCGACAAGAAGCCCGAGGAAATGATCCTGACCACCTTCAAGGTCAACGTTCACACCCAAAGCCGGACGGCGTCGGTCAAGACCCTGGCCGAGCTTTATCACAAGAACCCGGCGTGGATCAGCCCGGTGCGGGCAGCGGCGCTGGGGATTGGCGACGGCGATCTGGTGCGCATCACTTCGCCGCTGGGTCATATCGTGACCCGGGCGCACCTGACCGAGGGGATCCACCCCGAGGTGGTGGCGGTTTCCACCGCCTGCGGCCATTCGGCTTACGGTCGGCTGGCAACCCTGACGCAACGCGATCCGGCGGCCGAGTGGGCCTCGGAAGGCGATCCCGATATCGACAACAACGTGTGGTGGGATGAAAAAGGGGTGCACCCGAATCCGATCATCAAGCTGTCGGTCGATCCGATCGGGGGCTCGCAAGCCTGGTTCGACACCATCGTCACTGTCAGCCCGGCCGAAGCGGGCGACAAATACGGCGATACCGTCGCCAGCGTCGAGCAGTCGATGAAGGACTACGAAGAGACGCTGCGCTACGCCTACACCGGCGATCTGCACCGCGCCGCGCACCAGGAAGTCAAGGTGGACTGGAACAACCTGCCAGAGCCGTCGCTCCACCACTGACGTTGACCACGGGGGCCGCCGGCACCAGCCATCGGCCCCCGTGCCATTTTTATCTGCTCTTGCACAATGGAGACCTCGGATGTCGGCGGACCAATCGAATATCCCCCCCGTGTCCGAACCGGACGCCCCCCCCGCCGCGGCGGTGAGTGTGGCCGAGTTGCAGGCCCGCTCGGGGCTATACCAACTGCTCGGGCGCTGCCTTGAAGCCGAGGTTGACGCCACTCTGCTTGCCACCCTGCGCGGCCCGCTGAGCGTGGCCTTGGCCGAGATCGGGGTCGATCTCGGCGCTGATGTCAGGCAAGGGGTGCCAGCCGTGGTGCTGGCCGCACTGGCCGAAGAATTCGCCGGCCTGTTCGTGGTGCCGGGGGCGGTGATGCCGTTTCGCTCGGCCTTCGAGACCGGCCGGATGTTCCAGCCGCAATCCGACCTTGCCAGCGCCGCCTATACCGAGGCCGGTTTTGCCTTCCACGCCCATCTCAGCGGCGAATTTCCCGACCATATCGCGGTGATGCTGGCGTTTGTCAGCCAGACCCTGGCACACGAGGCAGCCGCGCTGACGGCGGGCGATCACGCGGCGGCGACGCTGTGGCAACAGCGCCGGGTGCGCTTTTTGCTGCGCCAGATCGGCCCCTGGGCAATCGGCTGGTGCCGCCGCGCGGGCGGGGCGGCGCGCCATCCGTTCTACCGCGCCATTCTCGGCCTGACCGAGCAGGTGATCTGGAGCGACATCTGCGAGGTGGCCGATCAGGCTACCCTCAAGCGCCTGGTCACCGCCAATCGCCGCCCGCTGATGCGGCAGAAGACCGATCCCGATTTCCGCAAGGCCTCGGGCCTGTGAGGGGGGATCAGGTGGCAGACGCCGACAACATTCTGATCGTCGAGGCGTCGGGGCGCGGCTTTCTCAGCCATTACGCCCATGCCCTGGCGCTTGGCTTGCAGCAACGCGGCCACCGGGTACGGCTGCTGACAGCACCGTGGGACGAACTGGCAGGCTGGCCCGCCCCGTTCGAGCGCAAGGCGACCGTGCGCCCGGGCCTCGCGGGCTGGCGCACCCTGATGGCCGAGGTGCGCGAATTCGCGCCTTCGGTGATCCATTTCCAGTGGCTGAACGATCCGGTCAGCACGGCGCTGTTCGTGGGTTGGGCGCAGCGGCGCGGGGCGGCGGTGGTTTACACCCCGCACAACCTGCTGCCGCATCGCGGGCGCTGGATGCTGACGCCGCTGTTTCAAAGCCTCTACCACGGCTTTGACCGCATCGTGGTGCGCGACACCAACATGCGCTGGGCCGCCAGCGAAATCCTTGACGTTGATCCCGACCGCATGGCGATGGCGCTGGGCAGCCCCAACATCATTGCCCACCCGGGTGCCCCGCGCCGCCTGCCCGCCGAGCTTGGCCCGCGCCAGCCCGGCGAGATCCGGGCGCTGCACTTTGGCCATGGCAACGTGCGCAAGGGCTTGCAGCCGCTATTGCAGGCGCTGGCGCGGCTTGACTGCCCGCCCGGTTTGCACCTGATGCTGGCCGGAGCCGGGGTGGCGGCGGCAATCAACCCCGCCGTGATGGCGGCGGCGCGCGCGCAGGTGCGGGTCAGTGTGATCGACCGCTACCTTGACCCGGCCGAGGTCGGCGGGCTGTTCGCGCAGGCCGACCTTGTGACCATGCCCTACGCCAAGCTGTGCCGCAGCCCGATCCTCGATCTGGCGGCGGCTTTCAACAAGCCGGTGCTGCGCACCGACCGGGTCGAGGCCACGCGGTTCGACGAGGGGCGGCACGGCTGGACGGTTGACAGCGGCGATTCACTGGCCTTTGCCGCCACGCTGGCAAGCCTTGCCGCCGCCCCCGCGCAGGTGTTTGATGCACAGCAGGCGCTGGCCCGTGGCCCCGGAGTCGAGGATGAAATGGTGCGGCTTGCCGCCCGTCACGAGGATATCTACCAGCAGGCCATGGCCGAGCGTCGCGCCCGCAGACCGCGCCACGCGGGCGGTGCCGCTGCGCTGATCGCGGGGGAATAGACCCGGATGCGCACCGTCATCATGCTTGCGTCGGCGACAAAAGTTCACCAATTGGTGATGCTGGTGAAAACCAACCTCAAGGTGTTCGACGAAATCCGGCTGCTCTCTACCACCGAGAGCGGCGAGATCCTCGAACGCGAAACCGGGCTCGAGATCACCCATCTGTTTCCGGCGCGCAAGGCCGGGGACATCCAGCTTTGCGGTCTGGTCACCACCAACTCGATCGAGGCGGTGATCTTTCTTGACGATCCGCTGGGCAAGACCCCGGCCGATCCCGACCTGATGCCGTTCATCCGGGCCTGTGATATCAACAACGTGCCGCTGGCCACCAACATCATCACCGCCTACGCGGTGGTTGACTGGCTGGGGCGCGATATCGACGTCGAGACCCTGCTGCCGCCGGACGAAAGGGTTGCGGATGCGGCGGGCGGAGACCCGCTGCAATGAGTGTAAACCGGCCCATTGCCGCCGCAGGCGAGGCGGCGGTTGCGGTGCGGGCGGGCTACTGCATCAATCTGCGGGGGCGGATCGAGGCCTGCGATCTGTGCGTGCGGGCGTGCCATGCCAAGGCGATCACCCTGTCGCTGGATGAGGTTACTATCGACCCGCAGCTTTGCGTCGGCTGCGGGGCCTGCGTGCCAGCCTGTCCCGGCGGGGCGCTGAGCCATGATCGGTTTGACCCCGAAGCGCTGGTGCAGACGGCGGTGCAGGACGGGGTGGCGCGGTTGGCCTGTGCGCCGGCGGGTGCGGCGGCGGGGGCCAGCACTCTGCCCTGCCACCGGATGCTGGACGCGCGCCTGATGGCGGCGCTGTTTGCCGCCGGGGCGGCGCGGATCGAGGTGGCGGGCCTTGAGCACTGCGCCGGTTGCCCGAACGGCGATGCCCGCCCGGCGCTGAAGCTGGCGCAGCGCACGCTGGAAAAGTGGTTCGGCGCGGCGGGGCCTGAGGTGATCGTGGCGGATGCGGCGCGCACCAAGGCCGAACCCGAGGCGAAAAAGGCGCTTGAGCGGCGTCACCTGCTGCGCGGCGCGTTCGGTGCGTTGGCAGCCGAGCCTGCGCCCGAGCCAGACCTAGAGGATTTTCTGCCCAGCTTTGATGACCCGCGCTATTTCGACGATGTCGAAGCGGCGCTGGCGCGGCCGGTGGCCTATCAAAACCTGCTGGCCGAGGTTCGGGCCGAACTGCCGTTCCGAGAGGGTGGGCCAAGCGGGGCGACCGGGCGGCAGATCAATGCTGACTGTTCGGGCTGCATGGTGTGCTCGGACCTGTGCCCGACCGGGGCGCTGGAGGGTTTGGTCGCGCGCACCGGGCGCGAGGTCAGTTTTGACCCGGCGCTGTGCACCAACTGCACCCTGTGCATCAAGGTCTGCCCGATGGCGGCGATGTCGGCCCATGCCCTGCGCGGGGTTGACGAGGCTCTGGCGGGTCGCGGCGCCCTTTATACCCGCGCCGATCAGGTCTGCAGCAACTGCGGTGCCTCCTTTGCTGCCCGCCCTGATGGTTTCACGATCTGTCAAGGCTGCCAGAACGACCAGGACATGGACGACAACTGGTTGGGGATGCTGCAGTGATTGAGCGCGGGCTGGTGGGGCGTGCCGCGTTGGCGCTGGCGGCGGTGCTGGTCGCGTGGGCGCTGTGGCTTTGGCTGCGCCCGCCCGGCACGCCCGAACAATTGTTTCTCAAACGCTGCGCGACGTGTCATAAACTGCCCAACCTCACGCCCTATCGCCGCCACAGCATCAAGGGGATCGTGACGACGATGTTGACCGCACACGGTGCCGACCGCGTCATATCCCCGGCCGAAGCACGAACGATCATCACCTGGCTCGAGGAGAAAGCGAACCCATGACCCTGAACCCAGGATCGGAAAATCCGCTGGAAAGTGCCGTGCTGGCGGCGCTAAGCGGCATCACGGTGGGCGAGGATGGCCCCGACGTGGTGGCGGCGGGGCATGTCGCGGGGGTGGTCGCCACCGGCGGCGCGGTGCGGGTGTTGCTGGACCCGCAACTGGTCGGCGGTGAGGACGGCGAGGCGCTGGCCGAGATCATGCGCCAGGTGGTGGGCGCGGTGCCCGGCGTCGAGCGGGTGATCGTGAAGCCCCGGCCGCAAAGCATCACGCCGGTGCTGGCGCAGGCGCCGGGGCTGGTGCTGGCAATCCACAGCGGCAAGGGCGGGGTGGGCAAATCGACGCTGGCGGTCAATCTGGCGGCGGCGCTGGCGCATGGCGCGGCCGGGCGGCCGCTGCGGGTCGGGCTGCTCGATGCCGATGTCTATGGCCCATCGGTGCCGTTGCTGCTGGGGGTCTCGCGCCGGGCCGAGGCGCTGGAAGGCAACAACCGGATTGCGCCGGTCATGGCCCATGGCATGAAGGTGATGTCGCTTGGCTTTCTGATGCCCGCCGGCAAGGCGCTGGCGTGGCGCGGCGCGCTGGTCACCGAGGGCTTGCCGCAGTTGATCGCTGATGTCGAGTGGGGCGAGCTTGACGTGCTGGTGGTTGATCTGCCGCCCGGCACCTCGGATGTGCATCTGGCGCTGGCGCAGGCGGTGCCGATTGCCGGGGTGGTGGCGGTCACCGCGCCGGGGCAGATCTCAACCGACGACGTGCGTCGCGGGCTTGAGATGTTCGCCGATATCGCGGTGCCCTGTCTCGGCCTGATCGAGAACATGAGCACGGTAGTGTGCCGCAAATGCGGCGCCGAGCTGGCGCTGTTCGGGGCGGAAGGCGGGGCGGAACTGGAACGCGAGACCGGGCTGCCGTTGCTGGCGCGCATCCCGTTCCTGCGCGAGGTTCTGCTGGCCTCGGAATCCGGCACCCCGATGGTGCTGGCCCAGCCCGACGCGCCCTATTCGCAGGTGATCACCGGCCTTGCGCGGCAGTTGGCCGATGCCCTGTCGGCTGAGATGAAAGGAGCGGCGCAATGGCAACCGAACTGAGCGACGGGGATGAAGCGGTGCCGGCGGTTCCGGTCAACGGGGTGCGCGACATCGTGCTGGTCGGCAGCGGCAAGGGCGGGGTGGGCAAATCGACGGTGGCGGTCAATCTCGCGATTGCGCTGGCGCAAAGCGGCAAGCGGGTCGGGATTGTCGATCTCGACCTTGGCGGCCCTTCGGTGGCGCGCCTGACCGGCGTGGACGGCACCCCCGAGCTTCAGGCCGACGGGCTGGCGGTGCCGCCGCAGCGCCACGGGGTCAGCGTGATCTCGCTGGCCGGGATGATCCCGCCCGAGCAGGCGCTGGCCTGGAAGGGGCCGCTGGTGGCGCAGGCGGTGTCGCAATTGTTCCGCGAGGTGGCCTGGCCCGATCTCGACATTCTGGTGGCCGATCTGCCGCCCGGCACCGGCGATGTGCTGCTGAACGTGGTCGAACTGATCCCGCTGGCCGGGGCGGTGGTGGTGACCACGCCGGAACGGATGGCCAGCATCGACGCCGAGCGCGCGGTCGCCCTGTTCCACGAGCACGACATTCCGGTGTTCGGCATCGTGCGCAACATGGCCGATTTCATCTGCCCGTGCTGCGGCGAACGCCAACCGCTGTTCGAGCCCGGCCAGCCGGTCGATGTGCCCAGGCACAGCCATGTCGTCGATCTGGGCAGCATCCCCGCCGACCTTGGCGCGGCGCGGCAGGCGGGGCTCGGGGTGCCGATCATGGTGGCGGCACCGCAGGGGCCAACCGGGCAGGCCTTTGCCGGGCTGGCCGAAGCGGTGGTCAAGGCGATCGCGCGCGAGCATGACTCGATCGAGAAGAAGCGTCGGCAACAGAAATTCTGGGAGATGATCAATGGCAGTTAAGACCGCAAACGATACCCCGGCACCCCCGCCACCGCGCCCGAGCCTGTTTGTCGAATGCACTGAGCCGCTGGCCTATGCCGGGGCCGATGCCATTATCTGCGCCGTGCCCGAGGCTTGGGATGCTGCCCGCCAGGACGCTTGGGATGACGATGACGCCAGCCCCGCGATCATCTGGCGCTGGACACCGGGCTGCGTCCTGCCGGCGGGGGCAGGGGTTTGCGTGGTCGAGGGCGGGCTGGCGCTGGCCGCAGGCGTCGCCGTCAGCGCGCCG
>Ga0210039_1002480_pt1 | contig 15209 bp, 17 predicted proteins | sample CryGeyCG2114_250_3_FD_185460 | JGI IMG/M metagenome (GOLD analysis project Ga0210039, IMG submission 185460) | Groundwater microbial communities from aquifer - Crystal Geyser CG17_big_fil_post_rev_8/21/14_2.50 (SPAdes) (version 2) | ecosystem: Environmental > Aquatic > Deep subsurface >...
CAAAAAGGTTTAAGCAGGCAAAGCCGCAAAGCGGCTGCTCGCAAATATGCGCCGTCCAGGCGAATTCCCCCGGCCATACCACCCGAGGACAAGTGCAGTAGATTTCCTTTAAGTCCGACAGACTCCTAGCGAAGGCGGAAACCCAGATAAATCAAGGCTATGTCGTAATTAACGCGTTATTATTTAATTCATGTACTTACCGCTTAAGTCAGTGCCATTCAGGACATAGCTTAATAATTATGTCAGCAGGGTGCCGTGAATCTGGTGCGGTAACTCCAGGTAGTGGCGGGTCTGCATCTCGGCTAACCGGCTGGCGGTGCGCCGGAATTCGCTGTCATCCGTTTCGGTCCCGTACAAGTCATCCGGCGCGACATCAAAGTTTGCCACCAGCTTGACGTGATTGTCATAAAGCACGTCTATCAGCCAGGTAAATCGTTTGGCTTCATCGGCATTGTCACGGGTCATTTTCGGGATGTCCGACAAAAATACTGTGTGGTAATGGCGGGCGATGTGCAAATAATCCGCATGGTCGTGGTTGCCGCCGCACAATTCCTTGAACTCGAACCAGACGACTTCACGCGCCGACCATCTCACTGAAATATGGCCATGTCCTACCTCGACGCGATCAGCAGGGTCAGTCTGCCCTTCGGTGAGTCGCTGGAATAAAGCCGCCATGTGCTGCGCCGCGTCGTCGCCCGACATGAACAGCGCATCGCGCCCCTTCTGCATCATGCGGTAATCTTGTTCACCGTCACAACTCAACACCTTTAATTGCCGCTTCAACAGCTCGATGGCGGGCAGGAAATTTTGCCGCTGCAAGCCGTGCGGATACAGGTTGTCCGGTGCATAGTTGGAGGTGGTCAGCAGCACCACGCCCCGGGCAAGCAGGACATCCAGCAGACGCACCAGAATCATGGCATCGGCAATGTCTTCCACATGAAACTCGTCCAGACACAGCACGCGGGTGGCGTGGGCGATGTGTTCGGCCAGTGCCATCAAGGGATCGGACTGGTCGGCGAGCTTTTTCATCTCATGGTGAACTTCGGCGATAAAGCTATGGAAATGGATGCGGCGTTTGCGGCGATAAGGCAGGCAATGATAAAAACCATCCATCAAAAACGTCTTGCCGCGCCCCACCCCACCCCAGATATAAAGGCCGTTCGGCACATTGGGACTGAGCAGACTGTGTCCCAGAAACTGATTACGCTTATGCTTGAATTCGACCAATTGCTGCCAAAGAACTTCCAGTTCCTCAATCGCGGCAGCCTGCGCGGGATCGCAGACAAAACCGCCTAGCAAACACGCTTCTCGATACCATTGCTTGGGGCTTATTACGCTATCCTCTTGAATTTCAAGCATTTTTTAATTCTATAAATTCCAGGGCATTCTGGTCTGGGTCGCGGCAGAACAAGGCGCGTCGTCCCGACTGGCTGAGGGTATAGGCGACACCGGCGCGTTCCAGCCGTTCCAGCAGCGGCTGCAAATCTGACACGGTCAACGCGATATGCCGGTCGCGCCCGCCATGCGCGGGACGCTGTAGCTCGGCTTCAGGGTCAGGTAAGACCATCAGGTGAATCTGCTGGCCTGAAGATTTTTCAGGCACCAAGTCATACCAGATACCGTCAAAACTCATCTTGGGACGTTTCGGATCAGCCCGCAAACCCAGCAAACCCTCATAAAATCCGCTCGATCGTGACAAATCCGCGCTCAAAAAAGTAACGTGATGAATCCCCAAAATCATATCTACCTCAAATCGTAGGGCGGAAGCTCCCTTGGGGGCGTTCCGCCAATGTTCTGCTTAAAATTAACGGAACGCACCTATGTGCCACCCATTCGGCGGAACCGCGTTGCGTTACCATTCTACGAATCATTTTACCTTGGGTAGGTCGGCAGCCCCCTTGTGGGGCGTTCCGACATGCTACGGTTTGACAGGTTTGACTTTGCTGGCCGCCAGTTTGGCGCGGGTTCTGGCTTCATCGGTGTCCACACCGGTGGCCAAAGCCACACCCATGCGGCGGCGGGTGAAAGATTCCGGCTTGCCGAACAAACGAATGTCGGTGTTGGGGACGCGCAAGGCATCGGCCACTCCCTCGAAGGCGATCCCTTTTTCCTGTAACTGCCCGTAAATCACCGCCGAGGCGCCCACTTCGCGGCGCGTGACATTCACCGGCAAACCGAGGATGGCACGGGCGTGCAGCTCGAATTCGCTCTGCACCTGAGTACACATCGTCACCATGCCGGTGTCGTGAGGACGTGGGCTGACTTCGCTGAACCAGACATCATCGCCCTTGACGAACAGTTCCACGCCGAATAGCCCCAGCCCGCCCAGATCACCCGTGACTTTCCCTGCAATCTCGCGCGCACGTTGCAGCGCCAGCGCCGTCATGCGTTGTGGTTGCCAGCTTTCCACATAGTCGCCGTGTACCTGAACATGCCCCACCGGGTCACAGTAATGCGTTTCGGTATTGCCGTTAGCATCCAGCGCGCGCACGGTGAGCAGCGTGATTTCGTAGTCAAAATGAATCACCCCTTCGACGATTACCCGCCCCTGATTGACGCGGCTGCCGCTGGCGGCATAGTCCCACGCGGCTTCCACTTCGGCGGGCGCATCTACTTTGGATTGCCCCTTGCCGGACGACGACATGACAGGCTTGATGATGCAGGGATAACCGATGATGTCAATCGCGGCGCGCATTTCCTCCAGACTGTCAGCGAAGCGGTAAGGCGAGGTCGGCAAGCCCAGCGTTTCTGCGGCCAGACGGCGGATGCCTTCACGGTTCATGGTCAAACGCGTGGCGCGCGCGGTGGGGATGACCCGTGCGAGCCCTTCGCGTTCGATCTGTTCCAGCATGTCGGTGGCGATGGCCTCGATTTCCGGCACGATCAAATCGGGTTTTTCCAGCTCGACCAGGGCGCGCAAGGCGGCCCCATCCGCCATATTGATGACATGGGCGCGATGCGCGACCTGATGCCCCGGCGCATCGGCGTAGCGATCCACGGCGATGGTTTCCACGCCCAGCCGTTGCAAGGCGATAAGGACTTCCTTGCCCAGTTCGCCGCTGCCCAGCAGCATGACTTTAGTGGCGGAGGGACTGAGTGGGGTACCGAGGGTGCGCATAGTGAATAAACTCCTGAGGGGTGGAAAATAGGCGAAATTATACACAGCTTATTCCTTGTACAAGCGCCCCGACAGCAGGCTGGCGGAAACGATCAGCACCGCTCCCAGCCAGTCGCGCCACCCCATCGCTTCGCTTGCAAAAAAATAAGATGCCAGTGCCGCAATGACTAATTCAAATAAAAACAACAACATGGCGCGATTGGCGGGCATATGGGTGACACCATATTGCACGGCGAAACTGCATGAACACAGCGTGATGCCTAATAATCCGAGTATCAGCCAGGCTTGCGCGTCTATCGCTTGCCATGAAATCCCGCCCTGCCAGCACAGCAGCGGTGCGGTCAGCATCGCCGTACCCAACCAGATGCTGAAGGCTTTGCTTTCCACGCTTAAATGCGCGGCGCGCCGTGACACGACATTGGACAGGGCAAAGCCCATGCCCGCCGACAGCCCCAGCCATTCGGAGCTATTTTGCGGATAAGGCATTCCGAGTCGCGGCTCCCACAACATGATGAATGCGCCACCCAGCGATAAGGCAATGATCAAGTAGCCGTAGCGATTGAGGCGTTCGCCCAGCAGCCCATAAGAAAACAAAATCGTCCACACCGGGGCAAGGTAGAACAGCAGCAGCACGCGCATTACCTCGCCCTGCAACATCGCCAGCACATAGCCGAAATTCGCCCAGCCAGCGGAAAACACCAGCAATGCCGCCCACCATCCAGCCCCATTTTTATTCCGGGCGCGGAGTTCGCGCCACACGCGCGGCAGCATAAAGCCACCTGTCAGCATCGCCAGCAGGTAGGTGATGAATGTCGCCAACGGCCCTGAAATTCCCGCGTCCTGCAATACGCGGTAGGGATACCAGATCAGCCCCCAGACCAGCGCGCCGGAAAGTATTCCGGCGATTGGCATGACATTTTGTTTTGATGACACTGGTCAGACCCTTATAATGCGCACCACTTTCGACGCTGTTCAAACCGTTATGAATCCAGACCTCTATCGCCTGCAACCCTACCCTTTTCAAAAACTCGCCGCCTTGTTTAGCGCGGTCACGCCCAACCCGGACTATCGCGCCATCAGCCTGTCCATTGGCGAACCCAGGCATGCCACGCCGCAATTTATCAAGGATGCGTTGATAAACAACCTCGGCGGATTGGCGAATTATCCCACAACCGCAGGCAGCGCCGAGCTGCGCGGCGCGATTGCCGACTGGCTGGCGCGGCGCTACGGTATTCCGACACCTGATTTCAAGACGCAAGTCTTGCCGGTGAACGGCAGCCGCGAGGCGCTGTTCGCCTTTGCGCAAACGGTGATTGATCGAACCAAACCTAATCCGGCGGTCATTTGCCCCAACCCGTTCTACCAGATTTACGAAGGCGCAGCTTTATTGGGCGGGGCAACACCTTATTTTCTGAACAACTTGCCGGAAGAGGATTTTGCGCTGAATTTCGCACAGTTGCCCGAAGCCGTCTGGCAGCGCACCCAGTTGATTTATGTCTGCTCGCCGGGTAATCCGACGGGGCGCGTGATGCCCTTGAGCGAATGGAAAACGCTGTTCGAGATGTCCGACCGCTACGGTTTTGTCATCGCCTCGGACGAATGTTATTCGGAAATCTATTTCGACGAAGCGCCGCTGGGTGTCCTACAAGCCGCACAAAGGTTGGGACGCAGCGATTACAGGAATCTGGTGGTGTTCTCCAGCCTGTCGAAACGCTCCAATGTGCCGGGCATGCGCTCCGGCTTTGTCGCGGGCGATGCGAAGCTCATCGAAAAATTCACGCTATACCGCACTTACCACGGCTCGGCGATGAATCCAGCGATCCAGGCCGCCAGCACCGCCGCGTGGAACGACGAGGCGCATGTCGCGGAAAACCGCCGCCTGTATGCAGAAAAATTTGCCCGCGTCAGTGCGATTCTCAAGGATGTGCTGCCCGTCACCCTGCCCGATGCCGCCTTTTACCTGTGGATACGCACGCCGATTGCCGACACGGCTTTCGCGCTGACCCTGTATCGTGATTATAATGTGACCGTTTTGCCGGGCAGCTATCTGGCGAGAAGCAGCCAAGGGCTCAATCCAGGAGAAAATTTTGTACGGCTGGCATTGGTCGCCAGCATTGAAGAAACCACTGAAGCTGCACAACGCATCGCCAAATTTATGAGTAAATTGTAGGTCGGGCGGGTGTCCGACGATAGGTTTCCCAGTTTCACCTGACATGTCGGGCGCAGCCCGACTTACTTACCGCTTACCACTTACGACTTAAAGGAAACTACATGCACCCATTACAAGCCATCATCGAAGCCGCTTTTGAACGTCGCGCCGACATCACGCCACGCAGTGCGGATTCACAACTCAAGGAAGCGGTTGATGCCGTCATCAACCAGTTGGATCAGGGCAAGTTGCGCGTAGCCGAAAAAATTGACGGCGAATGGGTCACGCATCAATGGCTGAAAAAGGCGGTGTTGCTGTCATTCCGTCTGGAAGATAACTTCTTCATCAAGGGCGGTTTCACCAACTATTACGACAAAGTGCCTTCCAAATTCGCCGACTACAACAGCCGCGATTTCCGTGAAGGCGGCTTCCGCGTGGTGCCGCCCGCCGCTGCGCGCCGTGGCGCTTATATCGCTAAAAATGTCGTACTCATGCCGTCTTACGTCAACATCGGCGCATTCGTGGATGAAGGCACGATGGTGGATACCTGGGCGACCGTCGGTTCCTGTGCGCAGATCGGCAAAAACGTACACCTCTCCGGCGGCGTGGGTATCGGCGGGGTGCTCGAACCGGTGCAGGCCAACCCGACCATCATCGGCGACAACTGCTTTATCGGCGCGCGTTCTGAAATCGTCGAAGGCGTGATTCTGGAAGACAACGTGGTCATCTCGATGGGCGTGTTCATCGGCCAAAGCACCAGGATTTACGACCGCGAAACCGGCACGGTGACTTACGGTCGCGTCCCCGCAGGCTCCGTCGTCGTTAGCGGCAGCCTGCCCTCCAAAGACGGCAGCTATAGTCTGTACTGCGCAGTAATCGTCAAAAAAGTGGATGCCAAAACGCTGTCCAAGGTCGGCATCAACGAATTGCTTAGAGGCATTTAATTTACTGCATCCTACCGAGGAGTTTCCCCATGCTCGTCACACCATTATTGAAATTGGCGGCAGACAGACAAGCCTCTGACCTGTTCTTCACGGTAGGCGCACCTGTCAATATCAAAATTGATGGCATCACCCTTCCGGTCAATTCACAAAACATGGACCGGGAGCTGGTTAAAAGAATTGCATATGAAGTGATGACCTCAAGGCAAATCGTTGATTTTGAGGCTAATATGGAGATGAATTTCTCCTATCGTGTGGAGGGATTGGGTAACTATCGAGTCAACATCTTCCGTCAACGTGGGAATATTGCCATCGTGATACGTTATATCAAAGGCAAGATCAACAATATGAATGAGTTGCATCTGCCCGATGTACTCAAGTCGTTGATTATGGAAAAGCGTGGGCTGGTTCTGGTGGTGGGCGCGACGGGTTCGGGGAAATCCACCACGTTGGCTTCCATGATTGAACACCGTAGCCACACCCAGTCCGGTCACATTCTGACGATTGAAGATCCCATCGAATATCTGTTCAGCCACGACAAATCCCTCGTGAATCAGCGTGAAATTGGCACGGACACCCTGTCTTACGAAAATGCCCTGTCTTGTGGAATGCGCGAAGCGCCGGATGTATTGATGATAGGTGAAGTGCGGGATCGCGACACGCTGAAACACGCCCTGATTTTTGCTCAGACAGGCCATTTGTGTCTGACCACGCTGCATGCCAATAACAGTTATCACGCCCTGAATCGTATCGTGAACTTTTTTCCCTACGACTCGCGCCAAAGTGTTTTGTCAGACCTTGCCATGTGCTTGCGCGCAGTCATTTCACAACGTCTGGTGCGCACCACAGATGGCAAACAAGTACCGGCTGTGGAAATCCTGTTGAACACGACTTTAATCGCCGACTTGATTAAAAACGATGAAATTGAAAAAATCCGCGAAGCGATAGACAAAAGCGTCTCTGCCGGTTCGCAGACTTTTGAACATGCTCTTTACCGACTGTTTAAGTCTGGAAAAATAACCAAGGAAGAAGCCATGCTTAACGCTGACTCGGCAAGCAATCTATCTGCCCTGATTGATTTTTCGGAACGCACCAACACCGTCCCTGTACCGGAATTTTCGTTCCGCGCAGATGAGGCAAAACCGTTGTCCTCAAAGTCGGATTTCAGTGGCATCAAACTTGATCTGGACGTGTCCAAATAGCGATGACAAATATGAGCAAGCCTGTCATCGCTATTTCCCTCCCCCCAACCCCCTCCCGCGAGCGTGAGGGGGAGCAAACGTATCGCTGCGCGAACCTTATGATCCTGAAGTTGTATGGCATCCCCAATTGCAACACGGTCAAAAAAGCGCGCGACTGGTTATCGCAGCATGATATTGCCGTCGAATTTCATAATTTCAAAAAACAGGGACTGGATGCTGTGACCGCACAAAACTGGCTGGGTCAGCGCGCCTGGAGCGAGCTGATCAACCGCAAAGGAATGACTTGGCGCGGTCTTTCTGATGAACAAAAACAACAAGTTAAAGACAACTCCTCGGCATTGACTTTAATGTTGGAAAAAAACAGTGTAATCAAACGCCCCTTGCTAGAGCAGGACGGAAAATTGCTTTCTGTCGGCTTTGACGCAAACCGGTATGCAGACCTTTTCAAACCAGCAGATTAAACCCATTATGACTGACACTCTTGCTCTCGCCCGCGCGCTGATCGCACGCCGCTCACTCACCCCAGATGATGCGGGTTGCCAGGAAATCCTCATCGAACGGCTGGAAAGAATCGGCTTCATCGTCGAGCGGATGCGCTTCGGCAATGTGGATAATTTCTGGGCTAAGCGCGGCATAGACAGCCCCGTGGTGGTATTTGCCGGCCATACCGATGTCGTGCCGACGGGTCCCGCCGAATCGTGGTTCAGCCCACCCTTCGAGCCGACCCTCCGCGATGACATGCTGTTTGGTCGAGGGGCGGCGGACATGAAGACCTCGCTGGCGGCCTTTGTCACCGCCATCGAGGCGTTTGTCGAAGCGCATCCCACACATAAAGGATCAATCGCCCTGCTGATTACCTCCGACGAGGAAGGTGTCGCGGTAGAGGGTACGGTGCGCGTGGTCGAAGCCTTGCAAGCGCGCGGCGAAAAGCTGGACTACTGCATCGTGGGCGAGCCGACTTCCAATAAGCTGGTCGGCGACATGATTAAAAACGGGCGGCGCGGCTCGCTCAATGGCACCTTGATTGTTAAGGGGATTCAAGGCCATATCGCTTACCCGCACCTGCTGAAGAACCCTATTCATAGCGCAGCCCCAGCGATTGCGGAATTGGCCGCCACCACCTGGGATGAGGGTAACGCGTATTTCCCGCCGACATCCTGGCAAATTTCCAACATCAACGGCGGCACGGGTGCGACCAATGTCGTGCCTGGCACGGTGGACATTCTCTTCAACTTCCGTTTCTCGACCGCCAGCACCGAGCAAAGCCTTAAAGACCGGGTACACGCAATTCTGGACAAACATCACGTCCAATACAATTTGCAGTGGGAGCTGTCCGGCAAGCCCTATATCACGCCCAAAGGCAGTCTGGTGGAAGCCATCAGCCGCGCCATCGAAAAAAGCTATGGCATTACCCCCGAACTTTCGACTTCCGGCGGCACCTCGGACGGACGTTTCATTGCCGATATTTGCCCGCAAGTCATCGAGTTTGGTCCGTTAAATGCCACCATCCACAAACTCAACGAATGCGTCGCCGTGGCCGACATCGAGCCGCTAAAACTGACTTATCAGCACACGCTGGAAAACCTGCTATGCAAATAAAACATAATGTAAACAATAAGTTGCATGAAAATTCACATTTTTCGGAGGCCGAAAAAACCCTGCTCACCGTGCGCGACTGTCTGCGCTTTGCCGTCAGCCGTTTCTATCAAGCCAAGTTGTTTTTCGGCCACGGCAGCGATGATGCCTACGATGAAGCGGTCTATCTGATTTTGCACACCCTGCACTTACCGATAGATACCCTCGCCCCTTTCCTCGATGCGCAGCTCACCCCCGGTGAACTGGGCGAAGTGCTGAATGTTATAAGGCAGCGCGTCGAACAGCGCATTCCGGCCGCTTATCTGACGCATGAAGCCTTTCTGGGTGGATATAACTTTTATGTGGATGAGCGCGTCATCGTGCCGCGCTCCTTTATCGCCGAATTGCTGCGCGAGCAATTATCGCCCTGGATCGCCGACCCGGATGCAATCAGCAGCGTGCTGGACTTATGTACCGGCAGCGGTTGTCTGGCTATTCTCGCCGCAGACACCTTTGCCAATGCCATCGTGGATGCCGTTGATCTGTCAGCGGATGCGCTGGCCGTAGCGAAACGCAATGTCAGTCATTATGAATTACAAGCGCGCGTGAACCTGATCGAATCAGACCTGTTCACCCAGCTTACAGGCCGCCAATACGACCTGATTATCAGCAATCCGCCCTATGTGGATGCCGATTCGGTCGCCGCCCTGCCCGCAGAATATCTGCACGAACCTAAACTCTCGCTGGGCAGCGGCAAGGATGGACTGGATGCCACGCGCATCATCTTGCAACACGCCGCCGACCATCTCACCGAAAACGGTATTCTGATCGTCGAAATCGGCCACAACCGCGACGCGCTGGAAGCCGCCTACCCCACCTTGCCGTTCACCTGGCTGGACGTGAGTGCGGGCGACCAGTTCGTCTTCATGCTGCACCGCAACGATTTGTTGTAAGCCATGACGCTAGCTATTGACCAGGTTAGGCGCGAGGCCAGTAAATTGCTGGACTCAAAGCGCCGCTCCGAACTTGGGCAATACATGACACCCTCCTCTATTGCGGAGTTTATGGCTTCGCTATTTTCCTACCACGGCCGTGCGAAACTGCTGGATGCAGGAGCTGGCGTAGGTTCATTAACCTCCGCTTTTTTCGATCAGGCGCTACGCGAAGAAATTTCAGTTGATGCGGAAACATGGGAGATAGATAACACTCTGGCTGGCTACCTGAAAAACACACTCGACGAATATGTGCAGCTTGGTCAAGGAAAAATTAAAGCCTGCACTCATACTTCAGACTTTATCGAGGACGCCACTTTTTCCATTCAGCTTGGCGGCGACAACCGTTATACCCATGCAATTCTCAATCCTCCTTACAAAAAAATAAGCACAAACTCAAAGCACCGTAAATTATTGCGCTTGACAGGCATTGAGACGGTCAACCTGTACACGGCGTTCGTCGCACTATCCGTGTTATTGATAACCAAGGGAGGTGAAATTGTCGCGATTATTCCTCGTTCATTTTGTAACGGCAGCTATTACCGCCCGTTTCGCAATCTGATTTTGCAGACTTGCTCAATTCGCCAACTGCACTTATTCGAGAGTCGAAACAAAGCATTTGGGGACGATGAAGTATTGCAAGAAAACGTCATCATTCACTTGACCAAGGGTGAACTACAAGGCTCGGTCATTGTATCCACCTCACATGATGCGAAATTTCTGGATTACCAGCAGACTATGTTTGAGGCTGCGGCAATCGTGAAAACGGACGATGCGGAACAATTCATTCACATACCGACCACGACTGGGCAAACAAATGCACCTTTGCTTTGCACACACACCCTTCGCGACATTGGACTGGAAGTTTGCACAGAGCCAGTGGTAGATTTTCGGCTGAAAGAATATTGGCGGGGTACCCCTGACAATGATGCCGTGCCGCTGCTCTATCCCCATCACTTCAGCGATGGCGCTCTATGCTGGCCCAAGCCACACAAAAAGCCCAACGCGTTGCAACTCACACAAAATATCAAAAAATGGTTGATGCCGCGTGGTCACTATGTACTCGTCAAGCGGTTTTCCACAAAAGAGGAACGCCGTCGCCTCGTGGCATACTATTTACCCTATGAGGCACTGGATGCTGCCTATATCGGTTTCGAAAATCATTGGAACGTGTTCCACATCGGCAAGCACGGCATGGACGAAGACACTGCGCGGGGTTTGTCCACCTTTCTTAATTCGACCGTCCTTGACGAACATTTTCGGGTGTTCTCAGGCCACACACAGGTAAATGCTACCGATCTGCGCAATATGCGCTACCCAAGCCGCGATCAGTTACGGGAGCTTGGTCAACGCGCAAAAGGTCAACCCAACGACCAAGCCACCATTGATCGTTTGCTTGAGGAACTGGAAACGCCATGACCACAAAACAAGAACGAATTGACGAAGCACTGGATGTGCTCAGACAACTCGGCATGCCCAAGGAGCAATTGAACGACAGGACAGCCATTTGTCTGTTGGCGCTACTCGATTTACCTGAAACTACAACCTGGAATAAAGCCGGCAATCCGATGCTGGGTATCAGAGCCATCCTTGACTTCGCCCGCGAAAAACTAGAACATAATTACGCCGAAAATTCACGGGAAAGCATCCGGAAATACAGCGTCAAACAGCTGGTTGCTGCGGGTGTCTTACTGCACAACCCGGACAAACCAGACCGGGCAGTTAACAGCTCAGACAACTGCTATCAAGTAGAATCCAACGCCCTTGCCCTGCTCCGAAAAGTTGGCACAAAGGGATGGAAAAAATCCTTGCTCACCTACTTGGCAACAAACCAGACGTTGGCAGAAAAATTCGCCCGTCACCGTGACATGCAGCGGATTCCGGTGGTCATTAACCCTGGACGCAATATCACGTTAAGTGCGGGAAAACACTCCGATCTGATTCGCACCATCATCGAAGAATTTATCCCCCGCTTCGTGCCGGGCGGCGAACTCGTTTATGTCGGTAACACGGGCACGAAATGGGGTTACTTCGACGAACCGTTGCTGGACACTATAGGCATCAAAGTAGGTAGCCATGGCAAAATGCCCGATGTGGTCATTTACTACCGTGAAAAGGACTGGCTCATTCTGGTCGAAGCGGTTGCAAGTAGCGGCTCTGTGGATGGCCTACGTCATTCCGAATTATCCAACCTGTTCCAAGCGAGCACAGCGGGGCTGGTATTCGTAACGGCATTCCCCGATCGAGGAGAAGTCATGCGCAAGTTTCTATCTGTCGTTGCCTGGGAAACTGAAGTATGGTGCGCCAGCGACCCTGGCCATTTGATTCACTTCAACGGCATCCGTTTCCTTGGCCCTTACGCCAAACCGTAACTCCACACTCCATGCCAGTTGATCATTACGAAAATTTCCCCGTCGCATCTATCCTGATGCCCCGTCGGCTGCGCCGTCCGGTGGCGGCGATTTATCATTTTGCGCGGGCAGGAGATGACATTGCCGATGAGGGCGATCTGTCTGACGGCGAACGCCTGCGACAACTTGATGCCTTGCGTGATGAACTGGCGCGCATTGCCGCCGGGGACGCGCCGGAAACGCCGCTAATACAAAATTTAGCTATTGAAATCAAGCAGTTCTCCTTGCCGATGCAGCCGCTTTACGATCTGCTGGAGGCCTTTTCGCAGGATGTCGTGAAAAAACGTCACGCCGATTATGCCGAGTTGATGGATTACTGTCGCCGTTCCGCCAATCCGGTAGGCCTTCTGTTGCTGCATCTCTACGGGGAGGCCACAGCCGTCAATATCGCCTACTCCGACGCGATATGCACGAGCTTGCAACTGATCAATTTCTGGCAGGATGTCGCCCGCGACTGGGCGATGGGGCGCGTCTATCTGCCGCTGGATGAACTGGCGCAATTTGGCGTGACAGAAAGCCAGATCGCACAACAAACCTGTAACGAAAACTGGCGAAACCTGATGAAGTTTCAGGTGGACAGAGCCCGCACCCTGATGCTGCAAGGCGCGCCGCTGGGAAGCATTTTGACGGGACGTATCGGTCTGGAAATGCGCATGATTATTGCTGGCGGACTGCGCATATTGGATAAAATCGAAGCAGCCGACTACGACGTATTCCGCCGTCGCCCGGTGCTAGGCCCCTTCGACTGGGTTATCATGCTGGCCAAATCTGCACCCCATTCTTATTGAAATTACACTATGCCCGAACTTGCTCGCTTTTACGGCATCATTATTCGCATGTTCCTTATTGACCGGGAACATCCGCCCCGCCATATTCACATAAAATATGGCGACTACGAAGCGGTTATGAGTCTGAATAATCTTGAATTGATAGAAGGAAAGTTGCCCAACAAGTGTTTTCAGTTGGTAAGAGAATGGGCAGAACTACATCAAGCCGAACTGATTGAAATATGGGATACCCAAAAATTTCACCGCGTGCAACCCCTGGAGTAAGGACATGAAACTCAGACAATTTGAACAGCATCGTAATTATGTTTTTGGCTTAACTTTTGCCAATGGTGAGTTTATTGAAACCGATCTGGCACCGCTTATCAAAGATCATGTTGATGCGACTGAATTGGCATCGGCTCGTATCGACCAGGATTGGGGATGTCTGGAATTCAAGAATGGCGCTGTCGATATCGAACCGAATACCCTTTATCAATGGGCAGAATCCCATAACTTATGCCAGCACTGAATAGAATTGTGACTCCAGACCAATATTGCCAGGACAAGGCCGCCGCGAGCGGTTCCAGCTTCTACTACAGTTTCCTGTTTTTGCCTAGGGAGAAACGCCGCGCGATCACCGCGCTGTATGCCTTCTGCCGCGAAGTGGATGACGTAGTGGATGAATGTTCCGACGAACAAGTCGCCCGCACCACGCTCAACTGGTGGCGGACTCAGGTCGCAGAAATTTACAGCGGTAAACCGCAACATCCGGTAGCGCAGGCGTTGGTGCCCGTGGTTAAACAGTTCAACTTGGCGCAGGAGCATCTGCTGGAGATCATCGACGGCATGGAAATGGATCTGGATCAACCGCGCTACACCGATTTCAAGTCGCTGCAACTGTATTGTTACCGCGTCGCCTCCGTGGTCGGGCTGCTGTCGGTGGAGATTTTTGGCTATACCGATCGCCAGACGCTCAAATATGCGCATGATCTGGGCATCGCGTTTCAGTTGACCAACATCATCCGCGATGTCGGCGAAGACGCGCGGCGCAACCGTATCTATTTGCCGATGGACGAGATGCAACAATTTAACGTCACGGCAGCCGACCTCCTCAATGCCCGCGAGAGCGAAAATTTCCAGAAACTGATGGCATTCCAGATTGAACGCGCACAACGATTCTATCAACAAGCCCTCTCGCAACTGCCTGATTGCGATAAAAAAAATCAGCGTACCGGACTCATCATGACGGCCATCTACCGCGCCACGCTGGATGAAGTGGTCAAGAGCGGCTGTCACGTCCTGAAAGAGCGCGTCTCGCTCACCCCGCTGCGCAAATTGTGGTTGGCCTGGACGACTTGGCTCAAGAACTGACAGCCAATTCCCTCCCCCTGCCAGGGGGTAGGGTTAGGGTGGGGGTAAAAACGCTCAATGCCCTCCCATAGAATCAACCCAGAAACCACCGCAAGAGCCAGGGTTCTTCGAACTGGCATGACGAATGTCGAACAGCGGCTATGGCATGCGCTACGGTTTAAACAGTTGAACGGCCATCGCTTCCGTCGCCAGCATCCGATAGGAAATTACATTGCCGACTTCGCCTGCATTGAACAGAAACTGGCAATCGAACTCGATGGCGGGCAGCATCAGGATCAGGTTGTCTATGACGAACATCGGACAACTTTCATGCAAAATCAGGGCTGGCGGGTTCTTCGCTTTTGGAACAACGATATTCTGAACAATCTGGAAGGCGTACTGACGAGGATAACGGAAAATTTAACGATTTAACCCCCATCCTAACCTTCCCCCTGGAAGAGGGAAGGAATATTCAACTTGCCAAACTTACATACCCTCCCCCTCTCAGGGGGAGGGTTAGGGTGGGGGTAAAACTCTACTAAACCAATGAATAATAATGAAAATATTAACATTGCCGTCATCGGGGGCGGCTATGCGGGCATGGCGGCGGCGGTCGCCTTGACCGAACATCACCTCCCGGTCACGGTGTTCGAGAGCGCCAGGCAACTCGGCGGACGCGCGCGCGGGGTGCGCTATCAAAACAC
>Ga0210039_1002481_pt1 | contig 15200 bp, 9 predicted proteins | sample CryGeyCG2114_250_3_FD_185460 | JGI IMG/M metagenome (GOLD analysis project Ga0210039, IMG submission 185460) | Groundwater microbial communities from aquifer - Crystal Geyser CG17_big_fil_post_rev_8/21/14_2.50 (SPAdes) (version 2) | ecosystem: Environmental > Aquatic > Deep subsurface >...
GTCCCAAAAGGAATAACATCCTTATTTGCGGGATCAGCTTCTGTTCCCCTCCGATAGGGCATATATAAATATCATCAATATTTCAAAGAGCCGATGTGTTCTTTCGGGATAACTACGTCCCGAAAGCGCTTAAAAAATATTTATCAAACATTTAAATTGCGTGTTGACTTTAAACGGAATAACTTGTTAGCTGGCATTCTTACAATTCAGTAACTACTTCGTATAAATCAGGTAATTTATTTTGCCGAAGTCGAAATTTTGTACCGTGATTATGGCCGGTTCTAGCATCAAAGTCAACGAGAACATTATTTTGCTCTAATGCTTGAAGAAATTTTTCTATACTAAATTTTTGCAACATAAGAATTTTATCATACTTGAAAAATTCTTTTCCCTTTTCTTTTTTAGCATCAGCTTGTACATAAAAACAATTTATTAATTTTGTACCAGCTTTATGAAAAAGATCATCAAACCCCCAATAAGGTTGTGGATTCAATTCATCTAAACCAACTCGATTTTCAACTGAATTTAGCCAGACGGTATGTTTATCTGATACAGCATTTGCATCGAAAGAAATTAGAATTTTTCTTTCTTTTCTATTTATTACTACAGTGAATCCACGATCACTTCTTCCCTTTGCAGAAATTGTCTGTCTAAAACTCATCTCATTTTGCAAATATTTTTTCCCGGCTTCTTCGTGTGGCCAACCATATTTTAATAAAAATATTTGTGGAACAAAGCGAAGAGCGCGAGGCGAAGGTTCCATATGAAAAAGAGTAGTAAGTGAAGAAGTTTTTGACCTTTGAGTTTTTAATTCCCATTCGGCTGCATTTGGAATAGGAAGATTATTTTCTTCGATTCCTAATAAGTCTTCAAGGGTATTACCAACACCTCCAGCATTTCCGTGTCGTGCACTTGGAATCCAGCCTAATGATTTAATTTTACGTAATTCTTTAATTAGTTGATCCTTAGTCCATATTTCCATTTTTATTCCTATTTTGTCGGAGGTTTCCAAAAATCCAATAAGTATTCAAAGGTAGTTCCCATCGTAATATAATTACTTGGCCAACCGAATATCCCGATATTATTAACGATGTTAGTTCTATCCCAAATTATGGTATTTCTCAACTCAAAACCACGTTTCCGCAATTCTTGGATTAGTGATACGTGAATAGTTATTCTTTGATTTTCCCACCACATATCTGGAATGTTAATAACGCAATGTCCTTTTTCTTTTAACAGTGGTAGTAATGATTCATAAATATCACCCATCGTCTCAGTGTATTTTTCAAGTTCATAAGTCCCTAAGTCCCGATCATCTTGTGAATATTGCTCAACTTTGTCTAATTGGTTGTTGTTGCGATCTCTACGCGATTTGTTTTTTCGTTTTCGATTTAGAAGATTCGCATAAGGTGGCGAAGTCCAAATAAGACTGATTGTTTCCTCATCGAAATATTTGTTAATATTTCTAGCATCGTCATTAATTGCTATTTGCTTGGATTCATTAAACATATTATTTTCAGACAATCTAGACTCACATAAGTCAACGTATTTCGCTGATAAATCAAAACCAACGGCATTTCGATTTGTATCTTGTGCTGCAACAAGTGTTGTTCCACTGCCCACAAAAGGATCTAACACAAGCTCTCCTTGATGTGTAAATAGTTCAACGATTTTTTTAGATAATGAAATAGGAAATGTTGCTGGATGTTTTTCTTTATCTCTTACATCCCTTTTCTCATATGTAAATTGCCAAACACCAAGTTGGCACTTAAGCCACTCTTTAGCGGTTAGACAATTAATATTTGTTCCTACACATTGGCAGGTTTTTTTATAACCAATATCAATTTTATATGAATTTTTACGTAAAACTTGGGGCATCGATTCATCCTATTTTTTATGAAATATTGCTTAAAGATACGTAATTAATCACAAAGGTTTTTTAACAAAATACTGCCAGCTAACTATATAATTATGCCGCCAAAATTCTGTATAGTATGCATGGCAGCAATGCGTATTATATTCTAACTGAAACTTTATTTTTTTTTGTTTTTCCAATACTTTCACTAAAAAATTCCGTATAGTCAACACCCTATTACAAGATACTATCCAGCGGACTTTTTGCGTCCTTATCTCATGGACTGGATATAATTTAATTAATCTCCGTCCGTTAGTTAATCCGTTAACTAACTGGTTAATTCCAACCTTAACGAAACAGCCGGCGGCAATGTAAAATTTTTAATTCCAAATGTCAAACATGGAAATGTTTTTACTGGCAGCGCTATACCGTATAGAAAAAACTGCGGTTTAGTGACTAATAAAAATATTCGAGAAATATTTTCCCGGGTATAGAAGTTTATGAAACCATCACAGCCGAATAAACTACAAACCTAAAATCATCACTCCGCTGTTACCGCGCCACTTTTATAATGGGTTATACGAAGGATTCACCTGGAAATGCCCTCCTTGTTTTCGGGTTTTTCTTTTCCCCGACTTTGGATTAAGGCTATTATAGCCATGCCCTTTACCCACATGTGTGGCAATCGCGTGAATGACGAAAACAATCAGTATTTCTACGGGTTTTTCCAAATTGTTCTCTAAAGTGCGAGCATTATCTATTAGCTAATTAACAGATTTTCTGTAAGCTATTTAGTAAAACTTAATCCAAGCGCTCTTTCGTTAATCTGGTGATGGCTGCCGTGCCATTTTACTTTTCCCTCTTTGTTCAGCCAAATCAATTGTGGAGATTCATGCTGTATGCTGAATTCATCAGCAATGTGCCTGCTTAAAGGTTTTAAAGCAAGCACATCAATTTTTGCACAGACGATGTTGGACTCTTCGGGAAGTCCGCCAAACCATCGATCAAATAATTTTTCTGCAACAAAACTTATTGTACATGCGGGACTGTATTTAAATAGCAATAGTTCGGAATTCTTTAATGTGGAATTTTTTAACTCTTCTAATTCTGCAAGAGTGTTTATTCTTTTTATTTCTTTCATGCGCTCCTTTAACATAATTTATAAATAAAAATCGTCTGCTGAATAATAATTTCATCATAATCTAAACTTCACTTATTTAACTGTTGTTAAATAACTGATTATCTGCTTCAACAACTCATTCCTCTGCTCTTGCAAATGAATGGTTTCAAAAGGAAATCCAAGGACAACAACCCCATAGTCGTTTTTGTAAGCCGTGCCTGCGCTAAAACTATTTTCGCTATAGCGGTAAATTGTCTGCGCACCTTTTGCAGGATTGATTGCATCGGGCGCTTCAACAGCGTAAATGGAATCATTCAACCCGGTGTTAAATTTTAATTCATTCAAAGAAGTAAATAGCGGAGATGCTGAAAACAAATTGCCTGATAAAGCTGCATGCCCGGCAGCAAGACTAAATTTCAAAACATCCTTTGCAAAACTTTTACTTAACGAATCTTTCGGATCATCAAACAATTCGGTGCCAACATAAGCGCCGCTTATAAAAATATTTCCACCGCCATTTAAATATTTTGTGATTGCGATTTGAAATTTCGGGGGAAATGCTTCAAACCGTGTTCCCTTTAATTCATCAATTTGTTTTTTCTGTCTGCGGGATTCTTTTTCTTCACCGAGGATTAAATCGACAAATTTATAATCATCTAAGTTTATAATTCCATCCCATACAGCTTCGTCGCTTGATGAAACAAAGGAAAAGCCGTTTGCCCAGAAAGACTTGCCGTGCAGATATACAAAATCATGCGTGTTGCCTGCAATTATTTTTGTTTCATAATCAGCGTTTGAAGCGCCGTGTCCCGGTGCATCATTAGAAACATATTCCGAGTTCGGATCAAAATCATTTTGTATTCCAGAAAAGCCAATATCATAATTATCAGGCACGCCGGCGTCAATCGTGTTTACAAATCCGGCAAACTTTTCTGTCGCCACAACTGCGGGCGGCGCAACTCTGTCAAATCCATTTACAATTAAAGCAGGCTTATTCCTGCTGCCCGAATCATACACGGATAAAATTTCGGAAGAAAAACTTTCCCCGCCTTTATTTGCAGCAGTTATTTTGTAACTGTAAATTTTTCCGCGCTCAATGTCTAATTTTATTTCAGGTTCATCTGTTCTTACGCCATTATCGAAACCGCCATCATCAACACGTGTGTAAACGATGTAATAATCCGGCAAGGCTGTTTCTTCAAGCAAATCAACTGTAGGCTGCCAGGTTAAATAACTTTTGCCGGTCTCAATCTGTGCAGTAAAATGAGTTACAGGCAGCGGCTGAACTACATAATTAAAATTATATTGCGTCGAAAGAAATTTTAACATCGCTTTGTAAATAGAACGCGCAACCTGAAACTTAAATCCTGGATCAAGCACAAACTGCATATCAAGAAAATTTTGATGACTAAGAAGTTCGAGAAGTACGGCGGGAAAATTCGGGCGCATCGATTCGCTGTATTGTGCTTCTCTTAATTGCCTCCGGTTCCACACCGGATCGAATGTAAGTTTTAAATCTTCAACAATTTGTGTCTGCATAATATCAGATAAGTCTCTATTTGCAATTCTTGAAACTCCGTCAGGAAAAACAAATTGCGAATCTGCATCTTCAATTGAATAAATTGCAAGCGTGCCGATGGTAGTATCGTTGCGGGTTATTCCGGCATCGGTGTGAAAGGCGAGAGAAAGATCTATTGGGACTCCGAGTCCCTTTGCGTTTCTATTTTTATTCGGTCCGAAAGGTGCGCCGTAAAGATAATTACCATACTCGGCGCGGCTTTGGTAGTCATCGTTGTAATCATTTTTTGTTTTGTTAAAGTTGTAAACAAGTGTGTCCGGCATTCCGGCATATTGGAGCCAGTAGCGAGCGCCTTCCGTAAATTTAGGACGACCGCTCGTGCTGCCTTCTCTTTCCACCAATCCCATGCCGCCGCCGAAGCGAACCGCATCGGCAGTAATAATTCCACTTTCACTGCTTGTGTTTGATAGAACTACTTTCCCGGTATTTTCATTTGCGCCTTTAGCAAATTTAAATTTGCCAAGATATATCCATGTGCCGCCGCCGATCTTTTGATTGATTTTAAACTCTGTTTTTCCTCCAAGATGATGAACAGTATATTTTGCATCACTAATACTTTCGCCAACTGATGCATAAGAGATGTAAACTGCATATTCCCCTTCTTCCGAGATGTTAGGGATCCATGTTGCGGCAGCAGTTTCAACTTCGCTCGTTTTTATGCTTCTGTATGTTCCGCTTTTGAATGGGTTTAAGTTAACCGGGTAAGGCGGGGTTCCGAATGCAAACCCTTCATCGCCGCTTTCTTCCCATAAAAAGTTTTTATCATAAATTTTTTCTACGTAAAAAATACCTTCGTCAGTAATCGAATTATTATCAACTACAACTTCGTTTATTTGTGTGTCTCTTTCCCGCGGCACAAAAACATTTGCACCTGCATTTTCAAGCATCGGAATTAAATATGGAATTGTGAATGACGCGGGGATCAAGTCTTCAACAGTTTGAAATAACCGCGGGCGCTGCCATTCCCAGCGGTTGCCGTTGACTGTATAATACCAACCATGACTGTGCCAAAGCAAAATATTTTTCCCTGTCAGCCCGTTCTGTGCGTTACGCTTCGCGCTTAAGTTTGTAACAACAGGTTCGGGACGATTAGCAAGAAGCCGCGGCATACGATTTTTATCATATGCAGTTTTTTCTCTGTAGAAATTTGGAATTAAATCCCGGATGTCGAATCCCAGCGTGTTAATTAAAATTTTGTAAGATGAATATTCATCGCCAAAATAGTTTTTAAAGAATGAATAAATATCCTCCACATTTTTATTGCGGAATGGGATGTAAGAAAATTCTTTGTTGAAATTAATTTGTATGGTTTTGTTGGCATCATCAATAAGGATTGTGTCAACACGCGAACCGGCGGGCACATCGAAAGGAAGATTTTTACTGCGGACATCAGCGCGCAGCTCAGATGATTTTTCATCAATTGTTGTTTTCTTTTCTTCCACAACATTCTTACTTGATGAGCAGCCGGTTAAGGCTATGGCGGTTATAAATAAAGCGGATATATAAAAACGAATTGTATTTAACGGCATAATTATTTCACGTTTAGTTTAACATTTCGCTTCAAAATTATAAAAAAGGGAGATGGGATGCTATCGAATAAAGAAATTTAGTGACTTGAGTTAGTAACTCACATTACGCAAAGTGTCTTGATCTTGACCGTAATCGTGCTCTTAATCGGATTTAAAACCGAGCAAGATTACGATCACGAGTGAGAATTTCATGCGTTACATTATTTAATAACTCATCTTACGCAGATTGGCGTCTGCCGTTTGAAGTGATCTCAATTTTGAATTAAAAACAAAAGATTGCTTCACTCGAAGACTCGTTCGCAATGACACAAAAGAAAAGTCATCGCGATCCCGCATGCGGGAGAAGCTAACGAGCAATGGCTTCTTCAACTTTCGGGACAGTCCCGACAAAATTTGAATACCATATTGCGTAACATGAGTTAATAAAAAAGGGAGCCGCAGCTCCCTTAAAAATTTAAGAAAAAGTTAATCTTCTTTTTTGTTTGCTTTTAATTCATCGCTTAAGGTGCCATTCTTCAGCTCGTCTGACAGGCGCGTTGCTTTGTATAAATCTTTTAAAGCTTCGTACATACCCTGCGAGTGAACTGATACGGTTCTGTTTTCTTCTGTTGTGAAAATAAAACTGCCCGGTAAACTCTGAATGTTGCCGTCAAACGCAAGACCGACTATTTCTCCTTTTTTATTTATTACCGGAGAACCGGAGTTTCCGCCGATGATATCATTTGTGGAAACAAAGTTAAATGGAGTTGATAATTCAAACTCTGCCGGCGGGGCAATCCATTTTTCGGGAAGATTCCATGGGTATTCTTTATTGAAACCATAATATCTATCGTACATTCCATAAAATGTTGTTATTGGCGGAGCAACTGTCCCGTTATATGGAAATCCCTCAACAACGCCATCAGAAATACGAAGTGTAAATGTTGCGTCGGGTGGAATTGATGTGCCGTAAACTTCAAACAACGCACGACCTAATAACTGCGTATAGCCCCCCTCTTTTGCCGATAAAGTTTTCTGCAGTTCGGTAAGCTGCGGGCGTTTTTCATTTGCCATCATCGTAAATTGAATAACCGGGTCGGAACTATTTAATATCGTCTCTGCATCCTGAGCTGCAAGATTCTGAACTTTTTCTTTGCTTGTCAATAAAGAGTTATTTAGGATATAACTAACAGCGTCATCCGTATTCGTTCTGCCGCCCGTTAGTTTTTGAACTGCGCTATTTTCCATACCCAAATATTTTATCATCATACCAACCTGCATTTCAAGAAACATGCGTTGATATTCCTCATCAAATTTTTCCGGAAAAATTCCATCTATAGTATTCTGAAGTTGATCTCCTTTGTACGCTTCTTTTCTTTGATCCTCCGGCAGTTGTTTCTGTTCTGCAAGAGAAACGAGTTTGCCTGCCATAATAAAGTACTGCGAAGAACGGAACGGGTTTATGCTGTAAAAATATAACTCGTTTGATATTTCTTTCTGCTTTTGCAGTGTTAAAGCAATTTCACCCCACAGGCTGCTATATTTTTCTGCAAGTCTTGGATTATCATCAATTGCTTTTTTAAATGTTCTTTCAAAATCTCTTTTCTTTGCCATTAAAATCGGTTCACGCAATCCTTTAAGAATTCCTCCGTAAGCCTTCTGGCTGTTAGCGTAGCTGAACAATCTGTTTTGAAGTTCGGCTTTTCTTTCAGGATGCCGGGCTAACAATTTCGAATAGATTGCAACCAAACCGTCAAGCAAATCCATTATTCTTGGATGGGTTACATCGCGCATAAACTCAAGCTGAGCAACAGAAACAAGGCGGCTTGTTGAGGCTGGATTACCTACGACAAAAACTGCTTCACCCGGTTCTGCGCCGCTTGCGCTCCACTTAAAATAATTATTAGTCTTTAATGGTTTCCCGTCTTCATCATAAACACGGAAGAAACTGCAATCGAGATTGTAACGCGGATATGTAAAATTATCCGGATCTCCGCCGAAGAAGCCTAACTGAGTTTCGGGGCTAAAGACCAAACGAACATCGTTATAAGTTTTGTAACCATAAAGAGAATATTTCCCGCCGTTGAATAATTTAGTTATAGAAACTTTATAGCCAGTTGCATCCGTTTCTTTTTTCTCAATTTCTTTTATCGTCTTTTTTTCGAGATCAGATTTTTCTTCTGCTGTTGTTCCTTTGTCTATTGCGGTTTGAATTTCTTCCGTAACATCTTTTATAAGAACAAGCTGGTCTACAAATAATCCCGGCACTTTACGTTCTTCTTCGAGGGTTGCAGCGAAGAAACCATTTTCCATTAAGTCTTCACCTTCACGGTTAACTTCGGTTACACTTTGGCGAGCGCAATGATCGTTAGTCATCACTAATCCATCCGCAGAAACAAACGATGCAGAGCAATAATTTGCAAAACGAAGCGCGGACATTCGCACATCATCAAGCCATTTTTCTGTTACTGCAAAATTATATTCTGATTGGAAATAATCTTTAGGAGCATATTCAAATGTCCACATTCTACCGGTGTCAAACTTTCCGGCTTTTACTGTATCGAGGTTCAGCCAGCTATAGCTTCCACCGCTTGATTTTGGAGCCATACTACCGGAAGAACATCCGGCAAGCATTACTGCTGTAACGAAGAGTGTAAAAAACACAGCTCTTACTTTTGCTCTATAGTTCATGATATTCCTTTTATTTGATTTTTTTTACGATGATACAAAATTAGTTTAATTAAGCGATTTATTAAAGCACGGCAATTACAATTATTTCAAAACTCCGGCAGTAAAAGTAATAACACTACATTGGCGCTTAGATCGCAAAGAAGCGCCATGAGCATTGCGATTTAATCCATCTTCTAACTTCTATTCCATTCGTTTTCCGTTTATCAGTTCTTCACTTACCCGGGTCGCTTTGAAAATATCCTGTATCGCTTCGAGCATACCTTGAGAGGCAACCGATACCATCCTATTTTCAACAGTATCATAAATAAAGTAACCGCTGTTGCTTTCTATATTGCCGTCGAATGCAAGTCCTACAACTTCTTTGTTTTTATTGATGACCGCACTGCCGGAACTTCCCCCGACAATATCATGTGTCGAGATAAAATTAAAAGGAGTGCTCATATCAAACTCGTCAGATAGATTTATCCATCTCTCGTGGAGATTGAACGGATATTGTTTGTAGAAAGAATGATGACGGTTGTACATACCGTAGAACGTGGTTATTTCCGGAGCAATTGTTCCGTTGTAATTATAACTCTGCAAAACGCCGTCTCCAATTCTTAAAGTGAACGAGCCGTCAGGTGGAATTGTTGTGCCGTAGATTTCAAACAAAGCCTGACCGAGTTGATCATCAAACACCTGTTCGGTCGCGGTAATTTCTTTAGACAGCACTTGAAGTTCAGCGTATCTATCGGCGCTGTTGATGAGAAAATAAATGAAAGGATCATTTGAATTATAAATTGCGTCAGCTCCTTTTTGTGCAAGAGCAAGCGCGCCATCTTTTGTTTTTATTTCAGAATTTGAAAGAGCGAATTCTGCCGCAGGATTGCCTGTATGTGTACCATATAATTTCTTATAAAGAGGATGAGACGCTCCAAGAGTTAATGCTAAAAACTTTGAATGAAAACCTAATTTTTTAAACTCGAAATCGGCGTCAAAGTTTTCAGGAAAAATTGAAACAATAGTTTGATCGAGCGCTTCCCCTTTGTACTTTTCATCCCGCTGCTCTTCGGGAAGTTTAAGCTGCCCGGCAAGTTTTACAAGGTTTTCGGCAACAGCAAAATGTTTAGATGTTATTCTTCCGCTTCTAGTTAAGCCGGCTAATTCGTCGGCAATGGCTCGCTGTTCATTCCTGGTTGAGGCGATGTTATCCCACATTGAAGAATACTTTTCTTTTAATTTTGGGTCAGCAGACACTTTAGATTTGAACTGTCTTTCAAAATCTTTTTTACGCGCCATAAAATAATTATTACGCAAACCCCTTAAAACTCCGGTAAAACGTTTGTTACTATTTGCCGCCCCTTTCAATTGATCGATATAATCATAGTTTTTATCCGGGTGTTCGGCAATCATTTCTTCAAGAATTTTTTGAAGTCCGTTTACAACAAAGGCATTAATTCTGTAAGAATAATCTCTCATGTATTCAAGTTGAGCGACGGTTTTTAGTTTATTTGTGTTACCCGGATTTCCTATAACAAAAATCGGTTCATTCGGCTGAGCGCCGTTCTTACTCCACTTAAAGTAGTTTTTAACTTTCAGCGGTTTCCCGTCTTCATCATAAGCGCGCCAGAATGTGCAGTCCAAATTGTATCGGGGATAGGTGTAGTTGTCATAATCGCCGCCGAAAAATCCCGCTTGACTTTCGGGCATCAGCACAAGGCGGATGTCTGTGTATTTTTTATAGCCATAAAGAGAATACTTGCCGCCGTTGTAGAGTGTAACAACGTCGTAAATTAAACCGGTTTTATCGGCGGCATTTTTCTTTATTTCGTCAATCTTATCTTTTTTGTTTTTTGCAATTTCTTCTTCTGTTTTTCCGGAAGCAATAGCATCATAAATATCTTTAGTAACATCTTCAATGGAAACGAGCTGTGATACACTAAGATTTGGAACACGTCTTTCTTCTTCGAGCGTATTGGCTATAAATCCATTTTTACGTATATCTTCACCTTCCTTTTGAACCTGCGGGATTAAAAAATCGGAGCAGTGATTATTCGTCATAATCAGCCCGTCTTCCGAAACAAATGAAGACGAACACCAGTTTCCGAACTTGATTGCCGACATCCGCACATCATCTAACCACTGCTGCGAGGGACGAAAGTTGTATGTTTCTTCAAAATAATCGAGCGGGGGAAAATCAAACGTCCACATTTTCCCTGTATCAAATCTTTGAGCTTTTACTGTATCGAGATTAATTCCATCGTAAGCAGTGGATGTTGTTTGCAGCGAAGTTGAACAGCCTGTAAAAAAAATAATAAAGGCTGCGGCGAAAGATGAGAACCGCAGTAATATATTTTTCATGATATTCCTCAATTTTTATATTATAAACATTGGGGAAAATATGCGGCAGAATCGAGCGTGTCAAACAAACCATCATAGGATAAAGCCATTCATCAAAAAATAATTGTTGTAACGTTCTTATTCTTTTGATTCGCCGTGGCGAATTGGCAGAAAATTAGCGCATTAAATACAAAAAGCATGAATGACTGAATGTTTTTCATTCAATTCGTAAGCTAACGGACAATGGTTTTCCATTGCAGTTCACTTTAGTGAACTGATAAAAGAGGGAAGGAGATGGGGCTTTAACCACATTAAATAAATATAATAGGAAAAGTTCATAAAAATTTATTTTGATTTATCCATAGCGCGGCAAGCCGCAATCGATTTGAAATAAAAACTAATTCCCATAACAAAACCTTATCTGTTTTATTAACCTTAGTAACCACACTTGCCGTAATAAATATAACCTTATTCCCTTATTTGGGGAATAATAAGCTAATAAGGTTGTCCGAAGGACTCTATGGAGAAAATGTTTACCTCTGCCTATGTTACTAAGGTAATTTATCGTTTTACATTTTTCTACAGATTTTGATTATTCCAATTTTTGAAAATAGCTCTATTTTATTGCTTACGAATGGGTTTATTCAGGATTTAATATTTATGATTCTTCTAATTAATTGTATTTGTTTTGCTAATAACCGGACAGCAGTGATTTAAAATATCTTGACATAAAAAACAAAGATTTAAATGGCAATACTATAAGTGTATCTTCTAAAAAAGGTTAGAAATTATAATCGAAAAATTAGGTTGACGCATATGTTTAGCTAACGGACAATCTCTCAACACAATTATTTGACTCTGCTTATAACTCCCCGCAGTAGCTGGTCAAGGTAAGGGAATTTATCCGGGGATTTAAAACACAAGCCGGCACAACTTCGTATTAGAAAGTATGTGCCGGCTCGAACAATAACAAAGATTGCAGAATAACTTAAATATAAGAATCCAGTTGATACAAAGGTTCTATTTCCCATTCGTCTTCAACTGTTCCAACACAGTGTGAACATTTGGGAACTGTGAACACAACTTTTTCTTCGTTTGGCGTTGCACGAACAAAATTAAGTATCGTTCTGCAACTTGCGCATTGAACTATATGAGAAGTTATTGTTTTTGCGCTGCAATCAGGGCAAATGAAACCCAACTCTCCGGGCGACTCTTGCGGGTTAACCAGAAAGATAGCGTTACATTTAGAATTGTTACATTTGGCAAAGTGCCACTTAACGGTATCTCTATTTACGATAACGAACTCCCTCATACTATGAATGAACGGTTCAAACATAATCAGTTAATTATAAAAAGTCTATTGAAAAAAAATTCTCTTAAAGTTTCTATCGGTTAGATTGAATCAAAGCAGGAATTTTATAAATTGAATGCCTCAATTTATCTTCTTATTGAGCTAAATGTAGTACATAATAGTTTCCATGAAAAAAATTTCAATAAATAACACGTTCGGGAGTATATATGGATAAAATAAAGGCTTTTAAAGCTTATGATATTAGAGGAAAAGTACCGTCGGAATTAAACCCCGATATGGCTTATAAAATTGGGCTTACCTACGCTTCTTACCTTAAAGCGCGCTCAATTGTTATCGGTTACGATATCCGAAAATCATCAGAAGCGCTGGCTGAATCGTTGCGCAAAGGATTAAATGACGGTGGCGCTGATGTAATTGATATAGGGTTGTGCGGCACTGAAATGATTTACTTTGCAACTCCTTTCTTCCAAGCGGATGGAGGAATCATGATTACTGCAAGCCATAATCCGCCCGAGTACAACGGAATGAAATTCGTAAAAAAAGATTCCGTTCCGGTGGGTTATAATTCGGGGCTTAACGAAATTGAGAGAATGATTCTCAGCAATGAACTTCCTCAACCAGTGAGCAATAAAGGAGGCTATGCTCAAAAAGATATTATGAATAGTTTCATTATTAATCTTCGTAAGTTTTACGATCCTTCCAAAATAAAACCTTTAAAAGTAGTTGTGAATGCAGGCAACGGCTGTGCTGGATTAGCTTTAAACGCAATCGAAAAAGACTTGCCGATCGAAATGATTAAAATATTTAATGAACCTGACAGCGAATTTCCCAACGGAGTTCCAAATCCTTTGCTTATGGAAAACAGACAACCCACGCTGGATGCCGTGCTTAAAAACAAAGCCGACCTTGGAGTTGCCTGGGATGGCGACTACGACCGCTGCTTTTTCTTTGATGAAAAAGGAAATTTTATTGAAGGCTATTACATTGTTGGCATTCTTGCAAAATCTATATTGAAAAAAAATCCAGGCGAAAATATTGTTCACGACCCGCGCCTTGTTTGGAACACTCTCGAAGTAGTTTCCGAATACGGAGGCAATGCAGTGCAATCGGTAAGCGGGCATGCATACATTAAACAAAAGATGAGAGAAGTTAACGCCATTTACGGCGGCGAAATGTCTGCGCATCATTACTTTAGAGATAATGCATATTCAGACAGTGGAATGATCCCTTTTCTTCTCGTTCTTCAACTAATTTCGGAAGACAACAAACCGCTTTCAAAATTTGTTGATGAGATGATAAATGCCTACCCGTGCAGCGGTGAAATTAACAGCGAAATAACAGACCCCGCCGGGAAAATAAAAGAAATAGATGCACGTTTTACCGGAGGCAAAAAAGATTATACGGACGGTTTAAGCGTCGAATATGATAATTGGAGATTTAATTTAAGAATGTCCAACACCGAACCAATTATCCGGTTGAATGTTGAATCGAGAGGTGATATTAAACTGATGGAAGAAAAAACGAAAGAATTACTTGATTTAATTAGAAACTAAATTTCTAAGACCTTCGAGACAGCGAGTCTCGAAGGTATAGTTTTAAAAATTAATTTCCATTAGCGATTATTTCAAAATCTAATTTTAAGTTCTCCCACAAAAGAGCAATTTTGGCTGTGCGTTCCCCGGTTTTTGTAATTGTGTAAGAAAGCCACTCGTGGAATTCATTTTTCGTAGGTTTAACTTTTATCCGTAAAGCGTCCTGTGATTCATTGTACTCGAATGCGCCCCACTGGTTTGCCTCTTTATTCAATATCAAGGTCCATTCTTCTTTGCCTGGCAATGCAAAAAAGCTGTAAGAACCAGCCTTTATTTTTTTTCCTTCTATAATTACATCACCGCCGAAAATTATTTTCGTGGCTTCATTTGCTCCGGCGCGCCAAACAATATTATATGGCACAAGATCACCCCAGATGGTTCGTCCTTTAACGCTGGGACGGCTGTAGATAATTTCTATATCTGTAAGCCCAACTGTTTGCCTTACCGCTGCCATCGGGCTTATCCGCACTTTTTTCTCTTTGTCCTGTGCATTAATTGTTCCTGCAGCAGATACTAACAGCAAAAGGAAAGGCAAAAACTTTCCCAAAAATTTTGCTCTGAAGTTCATCAATCCGCTCCTAATATTTTTTTGTTCATGATTAGCATATAGTAATTTAGTAAATTATAATTAAATATCATTTCAAATAGTACAAAGAGGTTCAGGAAAATTTAGGTGAAAATTTTACCCGCAAATCGAATGATTTAATAATCAGATATTCTTTTATTAACTTCTCATAGCGGCAAACAATTACGTTGCTATTTTATTCTTACTGATTTCTTCTTTTTACTTGAATGCTTTCAACTGACTTACTACAGTATCAATCTCATCTTTTACATTATAGAAGTGCGGCGAAAAGCGAACCATCCCTTCGCGCACAGCACAGTGTATATTTTTATTTTTTAATGTTTCAAAAATCTGATTTGCCTCATTGTGTTTAAAGCTTATAATCCCCGCAATGTTTTTTCCTTCCAAACCTTTTAATATCGGATTGAAGTTTAACTCATCTAATTTATTGATGAAATAAATTGAGTTATTGAGGACTGCATTTTCTATTAGCTTCAATCCAACTTCAAAAAATATTTTTAATGATTCATTTAGAACATAAATTCCAAACGCATTTAATGTGCCCGGCTGAAATCGTTCTGCGTTGGGGCGGAATTTTAATTCGTATTCAAGCAGATCCCATGCATTTTCAACAGAAAGCCAGCCTGCATAAGCCGGAC
>Ga0210039_1002495_pt1 | contig 15130 bp, 10 predicted proteins | sample CryGeyCG2114_250_3_FD_185460 | JGI IMG/M metagenome (GOLD analysis project Ga0210039, IMG submission 185460) | Groundwater microbial communities from aquifer - Crystal Geyser CG17_big_fil_post_rev_8/21/14_2.50 (SPAdes) (version 2) | ecosystem: Environmental > Aquatic > Deep subsurface >...
TGCCGTACTGGCTCATCAGCCAGCCGCCGAGGCTGCCGCCGGCAAAGGCGCCGAGGAACTGCATGCTGGAATAAATGCCCATGGCGCTGCCCTTGGCGCCGGCCGGAGCAATCTTGCTCAGCCAGGATGGCAGACTGGCCTCCATCAGATTAAATCCCCAGAAATACAGCAACAGCAGCACCACCCAATGCCACATTTCAGCGGCGGCTGACATACCAAACAGGCTGAGGGCAATAACACAGGCACCGGTAATCACTACGCTTTTCATTTTGCGGCGTTTCTCGGCGATGATGATAAAGGGCACCATTAATACAAAGGCACTGAGAAGTACCGGTAAATACAGCCAGCTGTGATGCTCTGCCGGTAAGTCCAGCTTCAGCAATTGTCCGGGAATGGCGATAAAAATAGCCACCATTAAGGCGTGCAGCAGGAATATTCCCAGATTGAGCGGCCACAGCTGGGTATTACGCAGCTGAACACCGACTTCGCTCAGTACCGCTGAGGCATCGCGATGGGGCAAAACGGGTGGTGTTGGAATAACAAACAGCGTTACCAGAATGCCCAGCAGGGCAAGTACGCCGGTCAGGCCAAAAATCAGGCTCAGACCGCCTAATCCGGCAAGCCATGGCCCCAGTACCAATGCGACAGAAAAAGACAGGCCGATGCTGGCGCCAATAGACGCCATCGCTTTCATGCGGTTCTCTTCGCGGGTCAGATCCGTAACCAGTGCCATAATCGCACTGGCAATGGCGCCACCACCCTGTAGCGCGCGGCCAAGAATAACACCGTACACGCTGTCGGCGCTGGCGGCGATCAGACTGCCAAGAGCAAAAATCAGCAGGCCACCAATAATAATAGGTTTACGGCCAAAGCGGTCCGACAGGGTTCCGGCGGGAATCTGCAGCAGCGCCTGAGTGAGGCCATAGACCCCCATCGCCAGACCAAGCAGTTGTGGCGTAGCGCCATCGAGCTTCTGTCCTTCGATCATCATCACCGGCAGCACCATAAACAGCCCCAGCATACGCAGGGCATAGAGTGACGCGAGGGAGACGACTGCACGCTGTTCGACGGCAGAAATGCCGCTGTGCTCAGTTTCTGGAGAGGTAGAACTCGACATACTCACTGGTATTCCGGTTGGTACAGCTAAAAAGTGCGCCAGTTTAACAGCAATGCCGTCTGTGGATTAAGTCTTAAGCACGGTTATCTGCAGATTGCTTGTTTACGGTTGCTTCGGACAGACCCGGGAATGGTACGGAAGTTCTTCAAAAAGCCGTGGGTCAATCCGTAAAACTACGAAAAAAAGTCATGCTCAAGTGGCAATTTGCATTGGATTGCGTACACTCTTAGCACTGGTTTTGGAAGACCGGTTAAGGATCAGCAACAGGCATAAAGGAGTTATGTTATGGATCGTCAGGCAAGCCTCCCAGGTCGTCGCATTATCTTATTCGGCCAACAAAATCTGCAGAATTCCATTCTCATTGGTTACATTCACCAGCGTACAAATATCGACTGCCAGCTGGTCAGCGTGCCTGAATGGCGTGAAGACTGGAATCGTTACCCCTGTAAAACGCTTGTGCTGGTTGACGCTGAATGCGCACGCCCGGAAAAACTGCATGATTTACTGGAGCAGGTGTACGAGCAGCCGGTGGATATCAAGGTGGCTTTCTTCAATACTCCGCATAATCATCCGGTTGAACGCCTGATGGCCTGGCCAATGGTCAATGGTCTGTTCTATCGTGAGTGTTCACAACAACAGCTGAGCAAAGGCATTGTTGGCCTGTTTGAAGGCGAATACTGGCTGCCGCGTCAGCTGGTGGGGCAGTATCTGGAACGCACCCGCCATAAGCCGCGTAAAATGACCACCACCACCACGGTACTGACCAAGCGCGAGAAGCAGATCCTGCGTTTAACTGCGACTGGCGCGACTAATATCGAAATTGCGGACAAGCTCAACGTCAGCATGCATACAGTTAAAACCCATATTTATAACCTGTTCAAAAAGATTGGTGCGGGCAACCGTATTCAGGCTGTGAACTGGGCTAAAGAGTATATGGAAGAGCTGTTGCACGAATCAGTTGAATAAGCGGCTGAACTCAACCTCTGCCTGAACTACAATGGCGGCTTTTCTCTGATGTGATGAGCCGTCTATGGATAAGATTCAGGTGAGAGGGGCCCGTACCCACAATCTCAAAAATATCGATCTGGATATTCCCCGTGACAAGCTGGTTGTTATTACGGGGCTGAGTGGCTCGGGCAAATCCTCTCTGGCATTTGATACGCTCTACGCCGAAGGGCAGCGCCGTTACGTTGAGTCTCTGTCGACCTATGCCCGTCAGTTCCTGTCGATGATGGAAAAGCCCGATGTTGATCTGATTGAAGGTCTGTCACCGGCTATCTCCATCGAACAGAAGTCCACTTCACACAACCCCCGCTCGACCGTTGGTACGGTTACCGAAATCTACGATTACCTGCGTTTGCTGTTTGCCCGTGTCGGTGTGCCGCGTTGCCCTGATCACGAAGTTGCGCTGGAAGCTCAGACTGTCAGTCAGATGGTCGACAGCATTATGGATTTGCCGGATGACAGTAAGCATATGATTCTGGCGCCGGTGGTGCGTGACCGTAAAGGTGAGCATCTGCACGTATTCGACAGCCTGCGCTCGCAGGGTTTTATCCGCGTACGGGTGAATGGTCTGGTGTGCGACCTGGACGATACGCCGGAGCTGGATAAACGCCGTAAGCACAGCGTAGAAGTTGTGGTTGACCGTTTTAAGGTGAAAGAAGGTATTGAACAGCGTTTGTCAGAGTCGCTGGAGACCTGTCTGGAGCTGAGCGGTGGCCTGGCTCTTGTGGCCTCGATGGATGACGACAAAGCCGAGCCTCTGCTGTTTTCGTCACAATTTTCCTGTCCGCACTGTGGTTATAGCTTATCCGAGCTGGAACCGCGTCTGTTCTCCTTTAACAATCCGGCCGGTGCCTGTACCAGCTGTGATGGTCTGGGTGTAAAACAGTATTTTGATCCGGAGCTGGTGGTGCACGATCAGAATCTGAGCATTGGCGAAGGTGCGATCCGCGGCTGGGACAGACGCAGCATTTACTATTATCAGATGCTGAGTTCGGTGGCTGAGCACTATGGTTTTGATATTGAGAAAAACTTCGGCAAATTAACCGCTAAACAACGCGACCTGCTGCTCTACGGCAGTGGCGATGAAGCGGTGAATTTTAATTACGTCAATTCCCGTGGCGACCAGATTATCAAGGCGCATCCTTTTGAAGGTGTGCTGCCAAACCTCGAACGTCGCTACCGCGAAACCGATTCGCAGATGGTGCGCGAAGAACTGAGTAAATATCTCAGTGTACAGCCATGCCCATCCTGTGAAGGCTCACGTCTGCGGGTTGAAGCACGTAATGTGTTTGTCGGCGATAAAACCATTCATGCCTGTACAGCGATGCCGGTTGAGCAGGCATTTGATTATTTTACGGAGCTTCACCTGGCTGGCCATCGTGGTGAAATTGCCGAAAAAATCCTGAAAGAAATCCGCGAGCGCCTGCGTTTTCTGGTTAACGTCGGACTCGAATACCTGACGCTGAACCGCAGCTCGGATACGTTATCCGGTGGTGAAGCGCAGCGTATCCGTCTGGCGTCGCAGATTGGTGCCGGTCTGGTTGGCGTTATGTATATTCTCGATGAACCTTCTATCGGTCTGCATCAGCGCGATAATGACCGCCTGCTGAAGACCCTGTTTCACCTGCGCGATCTGGGAAATACCGTACTGGTGGTTGAGCACGATGAAGATGCCATCCGCAGCGCCGATTATTTAATTGATATCGGTCCCGGGGCTGGTGTGCATGGTGGCGAAGTGATTGCGCAGGGCACGCCGGAGCAGGTGTTTGCTAACCCGAACTCGGTTACCGGACAGTTCTTATCCGGCAAGCGTTCTATCCATGTACCGGAAAAACGTACGCCTTATGATCAGAATAAGGTTCTGCAGTTAAAAGGCGCCCGTGGTAATAACCTGAATAATGTCGACCTGACCATTCCGCTGGGACTGATGACCTGCGTGACCGGAGTATCGGGTTCAGGTAAATCCACTCTGATTAACCGCACATTATTCCCGTTGGCTTCAACAGCGTTAAATGGTGCCACGACCCTGAAAGCCGCTGAGTACGATTCGATCGTTGGCCTGAAGCAGCTGGATAAAGTTGTCGATATTGATCAGAGCCCGATCGGACGGACACCACGTTCCAACCCGGCAACCTACACCGGTATTTTTACCCCGGTACGGGAATTATTTGCCGGTACGCAGGAATCCCGTTCCCGTGGTTATAAAGCCGGACGTTTTTCATTCAACGTGAAAGGTGGCCGTTGTGAAGCCTGTCAGGGTGATGGCGTTATTAAGGTAGAAATGCACTTCCTGGCTGATATCTACGTTCCCTGTGATATCTGTAAAGGCAAGCGCTACAACCGCGAGACGCTGGATATCCGTTATAAAGGTAAAAATATCCACGAAGTGCTGGATATGACGGTTGAAGATGCACGTGAATTCTTCGACGCTATTCCGGCGGTGGCGCGTAAATTACAGACGCTGATGGATGTTGGCCTGAGTTATATCCGCCTTGGCCAGGCAGCGACAACCTTGTCTGGTGGTGAAGCTCAGCGGGTAAAACTGGCGAAGGAATTATCGAAACGCGATACCGGTAAAACGCTGTATATTCTGGATGAGCCGACCACCGGCCTGCACTTCCATGATATCGAGCAGCTGCTGGCGGTATTGCATCGCCTGCGCGATGACGGCAATACCATTGTGGTGATTGAGCATAATCTGGATGTGATTAAAACCGCCGACTGGATTGTTGATCTTGGCCCTGAAGGTGGTTCCAAAGGTGGTTATATTATTGCCGAAGGAACGCCGGAAGAGGTGGTGAAGAATAAAGCTTCACACACCGGTCACTTTCTTAAATCGTTGCTTAAACCGCGGAAAAAATGAGCTCAGAGTTTGTTCAGAAGCGCCGGCACTGTGAACAGTGCCGGCGTCCTCTGTCGGTTTGTCTGTGTCCGTACATCCACGTTTTGTCCAGTCCGGTAGAACTGATTATCTGGCAGGATCCTACCGAGGCGCGTCATCCTTTATCAACCGCCCCCTTACTGCATAAAAGCATTGCCGGCAGTCGTTTACTGGTGGCTGATTGTCTGCAACCACAGGATATTTTTGCTGCAGGTGAGCAGAGTGCAACAGCTCTGCTGTATCCGTTTACACATAAACCCGCATTGGCAGAAGACGCGCGTATTCAAATTCGGCAATTACTGATATTGGATGGAACCTGGCGTAAAGTCCGGCGTTTATTGCACCTGAATCCCTGGCTGAATGATTTACCTCATATCGCTTTAACACCACAGCAACCCAGTGGTTATGCAATACGTGCATCACAGCAACGTGGTGGGTTGTCGACTATTGAGGCCGGTGTCAGTGCATTGCAATGGCTTGATCCGTCGCAGGATTATCAGCCTGTTTTACGGGTATTGAACAGAATGGTCGAAGTTCAGCAGGGTTTCGGTCATAAGGGCTGAAAGTGCAGCGAATATTCCTGGTTTTTATTTACGGACATAAAAAAGGCGCCGAAGCGCCTTTTTAGTGTCTTTAACTTCTGAATAAAATCAGAATTTAAAGACAACCTTAACCGAGCTATCCACGACAGATGAGTCGACATAACCGATAAGGTTAGGGTTTTTAGCGACCAGATTTTTGATGTCGGCATCTGAGCCAGATTCTTTTGGCGGAGTACCTTTACCGGTAAAGATCAGTCGTGACCAGTAGGCTTTTAACTGGCTGGAGCTTTTGCCCAGCACTTTATCGTTAAAGGCTTCACGGCTGGCAGAACCTTCGTTCTGATCGACGGGAATCGCCTGGCTGCCATCGGGGAAGTTCGACGTCTTTCCCAGAAAAACCCGTGAAATGGTATCCTGATCCAGTGCAGAGTTGGCGTTGGAAGCACTGACAATCACAGCAACTTCGGCATTGGCCAGAGCAGTGACAAAGAACGTCATGGCAATGGCAAGTCGGGAGATCACTTTAAACATATTCATATACTCTCTCCTTAAAATACCAGACTCATACCGACATTGTAGAGCAGGCCGGATTCACCTTTTGCACCATTAACCAGTTCTTCGTCATGCTGTTGAATATCGACTTTAAACGCTGTACTGCTGTCGTAGTCATAACGCATCCCGAGGATAATACTGTTTTCTTTGGACTCTGCATTTTTCTGGACCTGACCGACAACACCAGACTCAAGATCATCTTCTGCAACGGTATAGGTCAGGTGCACTGTTGCATCACCGAAGCGCTGGGCAGCACTGATCAGATAGGCGCTGTCATCGTTGAGTAATGCGGTGGTCTGGTCCAATGCAGTCCATTCAGCAATTACCGCAGTACTGCCGTTATCGTATGACACGGATGCCTGATAGAACTTGGCTTTATCTTCATCGGCAGTGAACTCATCACCGACGCCAGCAAGAGCACCGCCTGCTGCAAGGTTATCCAGTGCACGACCACCAGTAGGATCTACATCTAAAGTCAGATCTGCCTGGTGATAACTCAGACGGGCACCGAAATCACCGGAATTCAGACTGAAAACCAAGCCCGCCGCGCGGCGCAGTTCAATGTGGTAGGTGTCGCCGCTCAGCGTAAAGTCGTCATTGTAGCGACCGGTGTAAGCCTGGATAGAACCGTCCATGCCGCCGATGGCGAAGCGGTGTGTCACATCAACACCACTGATGGATGAAAATGCATCCAGACGATAAACAATTGAAGGCGGACGCACCCAGTTATAGGCGTAGCCTACTTCAAGGAAGTCTGAATAATAGAAAAATGGTGTACGCAGACGACCCATACGGATGTCGGTATTTTCATTGGCTGCGTAAGTAACATATGCCCAGGATGCTTCAGTACTGTAGTTATCGCTGCCGCGGGATATTAACTGGACGGTGGCTGATGTTGTGTCGTTGACCTGCTTGGACATCTGTAGCCCAACCACTGTGCCGACATCGAATGAAACGCCGTCATCGTAACCATCCAGTGAAATATCTTCGGTGGACAGATTGCCGGCGGTTACATTCATGAAGCCATTAATATTTAAATCGTCAGAAAAAGCAGCGGGGCTGCAGGCCAGCAGCACTGCCGCTGCCAGGCCAGATTTGCGAAGAACCATGGATAGTATCCTCTACTGTTGGTTTCACAGATAACCTTAGTAGAGGTCTGGAATAGTTCAAATTGGCAATGTTTTTATTTTCTTTTGTGTTTTGGGGAATAAAAGATCTTCAGGCATTTTCTGTCATTGCGGTGATATGTTTGATCTGCCGCTGAATTAACAATTGGTTCTTTTCGGCCAGACTGTTAAGCCAATAGCTGGCCTGCTCACGTCCGTGTAAATCGGATACCATCGGCCCTTCTTCCCAGGCAATACCTGCATCCTGAGGGATATGACTGAGCAGCTCCTGACTGACCAGCAGGCGACGTTCTTCACCACTGGTAGCAAGATGGGAAGCCCAGTGCACTGTATCGCCGATCAGGCTGCACTGGATTTGCTCATCATCACTTAATGGTGCCATCAGTACCGGGCCCCAGTGGGCAGCAACGCGGAATTCGACCGGCAGTGTTTTGCTGTCGTGATCGCGAAGATGAGCGATCAGGCCGAGGAATAATTGCGCGGCATAAAGGCAGTGCAGGGCTTCATTACCGTGTCCTGATTGCGGGTCGCGTGACATACCGAACAGCATTACAACACCATCTCCCAGATAACGATCCAGCTTGCCGTTATAAAGTTTGGCCGCATGGGACAAAAGCCGGTGATATTGGTTGAGGGTTTTACTCAGTTGCTCAGCACTCAGACGGTTCTGCAGAATTTCGAGATCCTGAATCTCAATAAACAGCAGTGCGCATTCATGGTAACGCAGCAGCTCACCTGTGGCCGGCGGAGCAGAAATAAAACGTCCCAGCGCTTCCTGCATCGCACGTTGCTGTTGCTCTTTAATGGCAATGTTATTCAGGGTGCTGTGCAGCTGTTTCAGGTCGGACAAAAGCGGTGGTGGTGGCAGGTGCAGCAGGTCTTTGCCTTCCTGCCAGTTAGACAGGCGTTGTTGTAACTGGCGTAAATAATGGAGATAGCGTTCGCTCAGCTGATACACGACAAGAGCTGCCAACAGTGCTGCCAATGCGCTGGCAATTAATCCGAGGGCAAAATAGCGGCGGGCAGTTTGTTCCGCGCTGCTGAGATTGATGTCGGCGCGCAGTAGCCCAATGGACAGATTGTCCTGAGTAACCGGCTGGCTGATCTCAATGCTGTCCGGTGATGGCCGGCCACTTTCGGCGATGACCTGCTGGCTGGCATTGAGTACACGGATGGCATCGATTTCGGGTCCCTTACTCCAGTCGCTCAGGGTAAGGCTGATACTGATGCGGTCCTGACGCAGCAGGCTGGGTGCGAGGGCAACGGTCAGACGCTGTAACTGGCGCTGTGCATCCTGACGCAGCTTTGCAGACAGCTGAGTTTCCAGATGGGTGTATGTCAGGCTGCTGATCAACAGGCCTGTCAGTAAAATCAGAAAGGCTGCGAGCAGGCCGCAAATTTGACTTGTATTCAACTTTTGCCCAATCAGGCTGGCGATCCGCATCACATTACTCAAACAAACGAAGATTTCCTCAACATTGGTGGTATTATATGCGCCGCCTGCAGTAACGCTAGGGCGAAACGGCAATTGTCAGTCCTCTTATTTGAGGACAGCGGATGATCATCCGGCATGCTGTAAACCGAATTTATAATTTTGATGAATGGGGATTCACCATGAGCGACGTGAAACAGTCTCTGCAAGATAAGCTGCAACAACTGGAAAAAGGTCTGTACCTGATGAGCGTTGACCGCGTACGCGCGCTGTCTGTACATGAAACCGTTGAGCTGATCGAAGAGCTGCGTGCGGTTGTTGCTGCTGCCAAAGCTGACGCCGGCAAACTGTAATTGCATCAAACTGATCTGCCTGCAGGTGTAACGTCCGTGACTGAATTGGTTCTAATCCGAGTGACTGGGGCCGATAAGCCCGGGTTAACCTCAAGCATCAGCGCCATTCTGGCGCAATATGATGTCACCATTCTTGATATTGGCCAGGCCGAAATCCACGACACCTTGTCGCTGGGGATCCTGGCCGCCATTCCTTCCCGTGCCGAATCGGCACCGGTATTAAAAGATGTGCTCTTTAAGGCTCACGAGCTGGGCCTGTCTGTCCGTTTTACGCCGGTTACACCGGAAAGCTACGAGCATTGGGTTAATGGTCAGGGCAAGCCGCGTCATATTATTACGCTGCTGGCCCGTGCCATTGAAGCCGATGCTATTGCCCGTATTACGGCGATTGTGGCTGAGCATGGTCTGAATATTGATCAGATTAACCGTCTGTCCGGGCGTGTGCCTCTGGTGCAGACCGAGCAGAACACCCGTGCCTGCGTCGAGTTCTCGGTGCGTGGTGATGCCGAGCAAAGCGTAATGCGCGCTCAGTTTCTGCAGGTTGCTAACGAGCTGGGCGTGGATATTGCCTTCCAGGAAGATAACGTTTACCGCCGTACCCGTCGTCTGGTCTGCTTCGACATGGATTCAACCCTGATTGAAGCAGAAGTGATTGATGAGCTGGCGCGGGCGGCCGGTGTGGGTGAGCAGGTGGCAGAAATCACCGAGCGCGCCATGCAGGGTGAGCTGGACTTTATCCAGAGCTTCGAACAGCGTGTGGCGCTGCTCAAAGGCCTGAGTGGCGATGTACTGCAGGGAATTGCCGAGCAGCTGCCGGTTACCGAAGGCGCTGAACGCCTGATCCGTAATCTGAAAGCGCTGGGTTATAAAACCGCCATTCTGTCAGGCGGCTTTAATTACTTTGGTCGTTATCTGCAGGACAAGCTGGGCATCGACTATGTGTATGCCAATGAGCTGGAAATGGAAGATGGCATCGTCACCGGCCGGGTGACCGGGCGTGTGGTCGATGGTCAGCGTAAGGCTGAGCTGCTGCGTGAACTGGCGGAGAAAGAAGGCATTCGTCTGGAGCAGACCATTGCCGTTGGGGATGGTGCAAACGATCTGCCGATGCTCAGCATTGCTGGTCTTGGCATTGCTTTCCGCGCCAAACCTCTGGTGCGGGAAAATGCCAAGAATGCCATTTCCACCCTGGGGCTGGATGGTATTCTCTATCTGCTGGGTTATCGCGACCGCGATATTCTCGAGTAAAGCGGCTGACAGCCGCCACAAAAAAAGCCCGGCTCAGTATCGCTACTGCCGGGCTTTTTGGTGGCTCAGAGATTATTCATCACTCTCGTCGCTGAAGTTGTAGCTCATTGCGGTCTGCGGTGGCTGCACGTAGTAGCCCTGAATAAAGTGAACCCCCAGCTGCCAGAGTGAAGCAACCGAGTTGGCGCTTTCAACCAATGGCACAATGGTGCGTTTTTCTTCTTCATGCAGACCTTCAAGCAGGGCTTTCAGGTGTTTCTGCGCTTCGGGGTTTTGTCCCAGTTCCTGAGTAAAGGAACCATCAACTTTAACGTAATCAACCGCCAGGTGCTTCAGGGTCTGCATCGGATTCAGCGCGCAGCCGAAACGGCTGAGTGCCGCCGGAATGCCTTTTTCCATCAGCGAGTGGCTGAATTGCTGAGTTTGTTTCAGCAGACGGCTGGCGTCTTCTTCATTGAACTGGAAGATCACCGAACCTTTTGGCAGCTTGGCGGCGTTGATTGCGACACCAATCCAGCCGGGCAGAGTGTCATCGGCCAGGGATGCGGCTGACAGGTTGATAAACATCCGGGTGTTATGCCCCTTCGCCCGATGTTCACCCAGTAATTTAGTGGTGTGCAGAATAACCCAGCGGTCAATCTTGCGCTTCAGATCATCGCTGATATCAGTGTTGTTCAGGAAATCACCGCCAGACAACTCATCGCCATTCGGATGATGCAGACGCAGTAAGGTTTCATAGTGTTCGGTTTCTTCGCCGCGCAGGCTGATCATTGGCTGGAACAGCAGGCGGAAGCTGTTATTGCGGATGGCGTCAGTCAGCGTTTGCTGCAGGTTGCTGCTCTGTTGCGGCTCGTCCATTTCTTTTGGCAGGAAGAGATGAACGCCATTGCCACGCTCATGGCCAGCCTGCTTACGCACATCATCGGATGCATGATGCGATTGCTGCAGAATATCTTCCGGCCGTGAACTGTTTTCGGTGATCAGTGACAGGCCGATACTGGCGGTCACTGTAACGGTGCGGTTGCCGATATCAATTAAGAGATGCTCAATCTTATCGCGCAGGCGCTCGCCAAACTGCAATGCGGATTCGGCATCGGCGCCCATACGCATGCAGGTGAAAATATCCTCACCAATACGGGCCAGTACGTCTTTCTCATTGATCTGTGCTTTGAGGCAGTTACCGATTTCACTGATCACGGTATCGGCGTTGCTGATGCCAATTTCGCTTTTGATTTTGCCGAAATGGTCAATGTTGATATACAGCACTGCACCTTTAGCACCTTTTAATACAGCGCTGTCGACGGCTTCTTCCAGACGGGCATTGAAGTAGGGCTTGTTGTACAAGCCTGTCATCAGATCACGGCTGCTGATTTCTTTCAGTTTGGCTTCCAGCTCGCTGTTATCGGCATTAGTGCGGATAACGACCTGAGTACAGCGTTCATCACCATAAGTGGCCGCAGAGAAGGTCATCAGCATCGGAAAGGTGTGGCCCTTGTCGTTGATGCCGGTGGTTTTCAGCTCCTGACTGCTGCCCTGTTCGGCATGATAGGTTTTCAGAAAGCTTTTAAACCCGGCCTGACCTGAGCTGTCGACCATATCCATGATCGGCATACCTTCCAGCTCTTCTACTGACGCATAACCAAAGAGTTCGAGATAGGCCTGATTGGCGTATACGTGCATACCATCGTGAATATAGGCCACCGCATCTTTTGAACTTTCGAGCAGATTCTGGCAGCGCTTTTCGGCATCACGGATACGAACTTCCAGTGTCCGCAGTTCACGACGGGTGCGCAAATGGCGTAATTCCCGCTGGATAACCAGCAGCAGCAGATTGCTTTCGTCAATGGGAACCACGGTACAGGCGCCACGTTTGATGGCCGCTTCCATAATCATGGCATCGACATCTTCAGTGATCAGAATGACGGGCAGGTCTTTATTCAGTCGCTTGATCTGCTTCAGCAAATCATCATAACTGATGCCATTAACGTCTGGCTGAGCAACCAGAAGATCCCAGGATTTTTCCTGAAGCTGTTCGTTCAGGTCTGCCAGTGAGGTAATCTGATGCGCCCGGGTGGCGCTGCCGGAATTACGCATCAGACTCACCAGGCTTTCGGCATCATTCTGGGTTTCTGTGAGCAACAGCAGATGCAATGTGTCCCGACTTGTCGACATGCCAACCTCTGGTAAATAAAAAAGCGATTATAGAGCCCGTGAGTAAAAAAAAAATGACCGGGTGTGACAAAACGGTCAGAAGGGCATTTTAAAACGATCAGATGGTGGTATATAGGATCAGAGTTTGTTCCAGATGGAATCAAAGTCATCTTCACCCAGTCCCGGCGTTTGCTGCATCCCTGATGACTGAGCCTGACTGGCAGCACCGGCACTGCGGAACTGAAACTGGCTGAAACTGCTGGTTGATGTCAGTCGCTTGGTCAGCTGATAACGACCCTGTAATTCAGGATACATTAATTCGACCTTATTGCCTGTGCGGAAGGGGATACGCGGCAGCAGCAGCGTTGCAGGCTGAGCAATGGCCTTGATTGCGGGCAACAGCAACGCTCTCATATAAGGACCGTTGCTGCCGGTTTTCTGCAGTAACCGCGCTGCGCCGACCTCGGCTTTTGGGGCTAACAGTTCAACGCCGAGTTGTGTACCCTGATCGCGCAGGTGACGAATCCAGCGGATAACACCAATCGACCAGTGTTTAACCCCGCGCTCCTGAATGCCTAATAATTCTCCGGCCTGAATACTGGCCGGCACTTCTCCGTTCCAGTGAATACAGTAACCGCCCGGGCTGGTATTAATCAGATCAACCTGATGTGCAGGGTATTTTGTCGTGACTTCGTCACTGCTTTCTTCCTGCGCTTTGTGTTTATTGATGAATTCAATGGCATCAATATTCAGTGCGGTATTTTCGGCAATACGGGCACCGCCGGCATCGAATGCATTAGCCCAGACATCGCCTTCGCTGCTGGCTTTACCGACATCAACGCTGCGCTCAACCTCGCCTTCCAGAGTCTTGGGTTTAACTGAGGCCAGCATCTTTTCGAAATCCTGCTGACCACCGCTGTAATAGTGGGTTGCAGAAAGTCCGATGCAAATACGCAGCTGGCCTTCAGTCTGTGCCCGGCGGAAGGAGCGCTGCCAGTGGATTCCCCAGGACTGAATGGCGTGGGACAGCAGGTTGTCGCTGAGTTTGCCGGGAACGGTAATCTGATGGGTGCCATTAGGATTGGCTGCCCAGTGTTTTAGTGCTTGTACCAGCTGCGCGGTATTCAGGCTGCGGAACAACGGCTTTTGTGCATCTCGCAGGTGCTGACGGTACTGTCCCGGACGATCACGGTGCAGGTTAATAATAAACAGAGCGCTCTCATCGTCGGCGGCAGACAGAGAAGCAGATTCCGCCCACAGCTCGCTGGCATCGTACAGTTGAGCCAGATCTTGCTGGCGCAGGTTATTAGGCTTGGCGGTTCCTAGCAGGTGAGCGCGGATATACACATCCTGAATGGTGGATGTGGATAAAAAACGGGTCTGGCGGTCACTGACTTTATAGGTCAGCAACTTGTGCATTTCTGCCAGCAGATAAAGCTGGTTGATCTCCAGCCAGGCGTGCTCCGGCGGCTGACAATACAGCTGGAAAGCACGCAGTATGGTTTGGTTGGTATCGGATATCGCGCGGTGGATCGCCAGCGTAACCACTTTGGAGGGCTTGTCTGCCGGGGCAACACGGCTGATGCTGTGCGCCACAACCATCTTATAACCGGTGGCCAGATGTCCCTGCAGCGCCTGACTGAGATTGGCGATTTTCAGCTGTTTATCGTTCAGTGATATGGACGATTGCAGAAAGTGTTTATTCAGCAGGGTGCAGATGGAATAGATGTAAGGACGCACCACTTCCAGCACTTTAAAGCGCAGCAACGGGTCGGTGTTCCATTGATTCAGCTCGCGGATAGCCTGATATAACTGACGTGCAGCTTCACCGGTGTTGGCCATAGGTAATTCTTTGGCCCACTGGGTAACGCCCTCAACATTACCCGCACAAAATGATGGCTGCGCGAGAGGCGTTGTCGGTATGTGCAGTTTTATCGGTGTTTTCGGGCTTTCCATGCAATCCTGCTGTGATTAAACCAAAGTTTTTCATCCGGCGGATTTTTGCCGAACCTCATACACAGTATAGCGACTTTGCCGTAAGTGCATGTGATTCATAGCAAAAGCCTACTTCCTTATAGGCAATATCCGTTTACCTGTCGAGGTTGATTGGGGACTTGTTCGCTTTGCCTGCTTCCTCGCGAACCAGGCGTGGAACCAGGTATCCGGGTAATTCAGCCAGTAGTTGCCGGTACAAAAACACGGCCTCCTGCTCGCTGATATCAAAATGATGAGCCCCCCGGACTGAATCAAGCAGGTGAAGGTAATAAGGCAGCACCCCAAATTCAAACAACCGTTCGCTTAAATCAGACAGAATACCGAGCGTGTTGTTCACTTTTCTCAGCAATACGGCTTGGTTCAGCAGGGTAATACCGCTCTGACGCAGTGCCTGTAATGGCAGGCGCAGGGCGTCACTGAGGTCGGTTGGATGATTGATATGCAGAACCATGCTGACCTGCAGACGGCTGTTGCTCAGCAGGCTTTGCAGTGCCGGGGTCAGACGCTGCGGGATCACGACTGGAAGGCGACTGTGAATGCGCAGGCGACGCACATGTGGGATGGCTTCTGTCAGGGTAACCAGTTCCTGCAGGGCATCATCCTGCAGCAGTAAAGGATCGCCGCCACTGAGGATCACTTCGCTGATGCTGCTATCCATCGCGACATAATTCAGCGCTTCTGCCCACTGCTTGCGGCTGATGCGGTTGTCGCCATAGGCAAAATGGCG
>Ga0210039_1002497_pt1 | contig 15120 bp, 12 predicted proteins | sample CryGeyCG2114_250_3_FD_185460 | JGI IMG/M metagenome (GOLD analysis project Ga0210039, IMG submission 185460) | Groundwater microbial communities from aquifer - Crystal Geyser CG17_big_fil_post_rev_8/21/14_2.50 (SPAdes) (version 2) | ecosystem: Environmental > Aquatic > Deep subsurface >...
AGATCCCGGCCTGTTCCGGGGTGCACGGCCCCGGCGACAGCACGATCGCGGCCGGGTGCAGCGCCATCGCCGCCTGCACGTCCAGCGCATCGTTGCGCCGCACCGTGACATCGGCCCCCAACTCGCCGAGATAATGCACGAGATTGTAGGTGAAGCTGTCGTAGTTGTCGATCAAGAGCAGCATCTGCGCGGTGTCCGGTTTCGGGGTGATGGATAGGGGGTGAACCCGTCGTGGTGTCGCGCTATACATGGTCCGAGCCGCAGGGGGGCGTCAAGCGAAACCCGCCCGAACACATGTGGCATCGGGCGCAGGAAAGGGCAGGAACATGGCAGTGCGGGGATTTCTGTCCGGGGTATTCTGGGGCAGCGTGGTGGCGGCGCTGGGCCTTGGCGTGGTGTCGCAATTCGTGGCGTTGCCGCAGGCCCCGGTTGCCGCCCAAGCCCCTGCTCCGGCCCAAGCCCCTGCTCCCGCGCCTGCCCCGGTGGTCGAGCCTGCCCCGGTCGCGCCCGCCGCCCCCACCGCCGAGGTGCCCGCCGCGACCGCGATTCCCGATGACCAGGCCGCCCCTGCCGTGCCCGAGGTGGTCGCTGATCCGGCGGTGGCCCTCGCACCCAAAGCCGCAGCGCAGACCCCGCTTGCCCCGGCAGCGCCGGACGCCACCCCCCCGGCTCCCGCCATGCCCGCTGCGAGCGAGACGCCCTCGGCCACCGACACCCCAACCCGGCTGACCGCTCCCACCGCAGAAATGCTGCCGCCGGGTGCCGCGCCGCAACCCGTGCGCCCTGCGCCCGTCGCCGCTGCGCCGGGTGCCATGCCAACACCCACCCCTTCGGCCCCGGCACCGACGGTTGCCGCCCCGGTCGATGGCGCCGCCGCAGCACCCGCAGTCCTCACCCCCACGCCCCCGGCCGCCGATCCCCGGCCCGCCGCCGCCGCCCTGCCGCCGCCGCCACCACTGACCGCCGCAGAGCAGGCACTGCTGCACCCCGCGCCCGAAGCCGCGCCCGAGGCTCGTCCGGTTCCCGATCAACCGATCCTGAAGCCGGTTCCCGGCCTGGGCGAAGGCGTCGTTGGCGTGACCACCGGGCGACTGCCGCGGATCGGCGATGCGCCGCAGCCCGAACCCGCTGCCCCGGTGATCGAGCCGCCCGCGCTGGTGCGCTTTGCCCGTCCATTCGACAACCCCGACGCCAAGCCGCTGTTTGCCCTGATCCTGATCGACAGCGGTGCCCCCGAGCTTGATCGCGCCAGCCTGGCCGCTCTGCCGTTCGCGCTGACCTTCGCGATCGACCCATCGGCCCCGGATGCCGCCGCCGCCGCCGCCCTTTACCGCGCCGCCGGGCAAGAGGTCATCATGCTGGCGACCGGCATTCCGCAAGGGGCTACGGCCGCGGATCTCGAGGTGACGTTTGCCGCCCACAACAGCACGCTGCCGCAAGCGGTGGCGGTGCTCGATCTTGAAACCGGCGGCTTTCAGAATGACCGTCCGCTGGCCACCGCCGTGGTGCCGGTGATCCAGGGCTCGGGGCGCGGTCTGCTGACCTGGGACAAGGGCCTCAACGCCGGTGATCAGGTGGCACGGCGCGACGGGCTGGCCGCGGCGGTGATCTATCGCCGCCTCGATGGCGAGAACGAGTCGATCCCCACCATGAAGCGCTACCTCGACCGCGCCGCGTTCAAGGCGGCCCAGGATGGCAGCGTCGCAGTGGTCGGCACGACCCGCGCTGAGACCATCGCGGCCATTCTGGAATGGACCGTCGAAGGCCGCGCCGCGTCGCTTGCCCTTGCCCCGGTCACCGCCGTGCTGACCTCGCCCTAGCCGCCAGGCGGTGCACCGTCACTTCTTCATTCACCTTTGCGAAAATACTCTCGGGGGGAGCGGGGGGCAGACAGCCCCCCGCCGCGCGCCACCTTGCCCCGCCGCGCGTGACCGCATAGAGATAGCCGCAACACCCCGTCGCGACAGGCAGAGCCATGGCAAAACCAACCGAAACCGATCCCGCAATCCGCAAGCACAAGGGCACCTCGATCGTGGTCTGGGCGCTGATGGCGATGCTGGTGGCGGGGTTGGGCGGCTTTGGCATCACCAACTATGGCTCTGGCGTCTCGGTCATCGGCAGCGTCGGCGGGCGCAAGATCGACGTCAACCAGTATGCCCGCGCCTTGCAGCAGGAACTGGCGGCGTTCGGGGCCCAGGTCGGCACCACCGTCACCCTGACCCAGGCGCAGTCGATCGGGCTCGATCAGACCGTGCGCCAGCGCCTGATCATGGCCGCAGCCCTTGACAACGAAGCCGACCGCATCGGGCTTTCGGTCGGGGATGCGCGGGTGATCAAGGAAATCACCGCCATGCCCGCGTTCAAGGGGGCGGCTGGTGGCTTTGACCCCGAGACCTATAAATACACGCTCGAGCGTAACAATCTGAAAAAGGCGGGGTTCGAGACCAGTTTGCGTGATGAGTTGGCGCGCTCGCTGCTGCAAGGGGCGGTGTCGGGTGGTTTTGCCGCCCCCGCAGCGCTGACCGACACGCTTTACGCCTATGTTGCCGAGCGGCGCGGCCTCTCGCTGCTGCGCCTGGCCGAGGCCGATCTGGCCGCCCCGCTGCCGAGCCCCACTGCGGCCGATCTGCAAGCCCATTACACCGCCAATCTCGCCGCCTTCAGCAGCCCCGAGGCGCGCCGCATCACCTATGTCGCCCTGCTGCCCGAAGCCGTGGCCGCCACCCTGCCGGTGGATGAAGTGGCGCTGCGTGCGCTTTACGATGCCCGCATCGACGAGTTCGTCCAGCCCGAGCGCCGTCTGGTGGAACGGCTGGTCTATCCGACCGAGGCCGATGCCGCCGCCGCCAAGGCGCGGCTGGACGCGGGCGACAGTTTCGAAAGCCTGGTCGCTGGGCGGGGCCTGACCCTGGCCGATATTGATTTGGGCGACGTGTCGCAAAGCGATCTTGGTGCGGCGGGCGAGCCCGTGTTCGCGCTGACCGGGCCGGGCGTGGTGGGGCCGCTGCAATCCGATCTGGGGCCGGCGCTTTACCGCATGAACGCCATTCTGGCGGCGCAGGAGACCAGTTTTGATCAGGCCCGCGACCAGCTTGTGGTCGAGTTTCAGCTTGATGCCGCCCGGCGCGCAATCGGCGACCGGGCCGAGGCGATCAACGATGCGCTGGCCGGCGGGGCGACGCTGGAGGATCTTGCCCGCGAACAGGACATGACGCTGGCGCAGATTGATTTCACCCCCGCATCGAGCGACGCTATTGCCGCCTATCCGGCCTTCCGTGACGCCGCCGCTGCGGTGGCGGTGGGCGATTTTGCCGAAGCCATCGCGCTTGACGATGGCGGTGTGGTGGCGCTGCGGCTGGACGAGATCGTGCCCGCCGCCCCGATCCCGTTCGATCAGGCCCAGGGCGAGGTGGCCGCAAGCTGGCGCAAGGCGGCGCTGGCCACGGCGCTGGCGACGCGCGCGGCCGAGATCAAGGCGGCGGTTGATGGCGGGGCGGCGCTGGCAAGTTTCGGCATCCTGTCGGTGACGCCGGGGATCGCGCGCGACGGTTTTGTCGAGGCCACCCCCGACGGCTTTGTGGCCACGGTCTTTACCATGGCCGAAGGCGAGGCAAGGGTGATCGAAGGCCCCGATTTTACCGGCGTGGTGCGGCTTGACCACATCGCGCCCGCGGCCGCCGGCGGCGACGCGGCTGACGCGCTGAAAGCGGCGATCGCGGCGCAGGCCGAGCAGGCGCTGGCGCAGGATGCGTTTGTGCTGTTCAGCGCGGCGCTGATGGCCGAGGCCGGGATCAGCCTTGATCAGGCCGCGATCAACGCCGTCCACGCCCAGTTTCCCTGAGAGGCCGCGATGACCTTGACGCCTTCCTTTGATGCCTTCGAGCGCGGTTGGGCCTTGGGGCGCAATCAGGTGGTTTATGCCCGCCTTGCCGCCGACCTCGATACCCCGGTGTCGCTGATGCTCAAGCTGGCCGAGGCGCGGGCCGACACCTTCATGCTCGAATCGGTCACCGGCGGCGAGGTGCGCGGGCGCTACTCGGTGGTGGGCATGAAGCCCGATCTGATCTGGCGCTGCCATGGGACGCAGGCCGAGATCAACCGCGCGGCGCGGTTTGATCCCGCCGCCTTCACGCCCGAGGTGCCGCCGCCGCTGGCCAGCCTGCGCGCCCTGATCCATGAGAGCCGGATTGATCTGCCGCCCGATCTGCCCGCCATCGCGGCGGGGCTGTTCGGCTATCTTGGTTACGACATGATCCGGCTGGTGGAACACCTGCCCGACGTCAACCCCGACCCGCTGGGACTGCCCGATGCGGTGCTGCTACGGCCTTCGGTGGTGGCGGTGCTCGACGGGGTCAAGGGCGAGGTCACGGTGGTGGCCCCGGCCTGGCACGCGGCCGGCGTCACGGCGCGCGCCGCCTATGCCCAGGCCGCCGAGCGGGTGATGGACGCGCTGCGCGATCTTGACCGCGCCCCCCCCGCGCCGCGCGATTTCGGCGAAGCCGCCGCCGTGGGCGAGATGCGCTCGAACTTCAGCCACGCGGGCTACAAGGCGGCGGTCGAGGCGGCCAGGGCCTACATCCGGGCGGGCGACATCTTTCAGGTCGTGCCCAGCCAGCGCTGGCGGCAAAGCTTTACCTTGCCGCCGTTTGCGCTTTACCGCAGTCTGCGCCGCACCAACCCCTCGCCGTTTTTGTTCTTCTTCAACTTCGGCGGCTTTCAGGTGGTGGGGGCCAGCCCTGAAATTCTGGTGCGGCTGCGCGGCGGCGAAGTGACCATCCGCCCGATCGCCGGCACCCGCAAGCGCGGGGCGACCCCCGAAGAGGATCGCGCGCTTGAGGCGGACCTGCTGGCCGACCCCAAGGAACGGGCCGAGCATCTGATGCTGCTTGATCTCGGGCGCAACGATGTCGGCCGGGTGGCGAAGGTCGGCACGGTGCACCCGACCGAGCAATTCACCATCGAGCGTTACAGCCACGTGATGCACATCGTCTCAAACGTGGTGGGCGAGATTGCGACCGGCGAGGATGCCCTGTCGGCGCTGCTGGCCGGACTGCCTGCGGGCACCGTGTCGGGCGCGCCGAAGGTGCGGGCGATGCAGATCATCGACGAACTCGAGCCCGAAAAGCGCGGGGTTTACGGCGGCGGGGTGGGTTATTTCGCGGCCAACGGCGAAATGGATTTCTGCATCGCCCTGCGCACTGCGGTGCTCAAGGACGAAGTGCTTCACATTCAGGCCGGGGGCGGCGTGGTTTACGACAGCGACCCCGAGGCCGAGTATCAGGAAACCGTCAACAAGGCCCGCGCCCTGCGCCGTGCGGCCGAAGACGCCGGGCTGTTCGCGCAGCGCGGCAATCGCTGAGTGCGTGCAGGCGACAGCCCCCGAGGATATTTTTGCCAGCGAGAACGGGTCAGAAATCGAGCGGGGCGAGGCGGCTAAACATCTCGGCGATGCCGGTGGTATCAATGTTGGCGAAAGCGATGCGAAGCTGGCGCTGGCCCTCGGCGCTGTCAGGCGGCTGAAACATGGTGCCGGGCAGCAGCAGCACGGCGGCGTCACGCAGCAGGCGTTTGGCAAGCTGGTCTGACGGTAGCGGAAAAGGGTGTTCGACATAGGCGAAGTAGGCACCGCAGCCCAGCAGATGCCAGTCGGGCAGGGCGGCAAAACCCTGGATCATCGCGGCGCGGCGGGTCAGAATCTCGCGCCGCTCGCCCGCCAGCCACGGCCCGAGGTTGCGCATCCCCCAAAGGGCTGCAATCTGGCCCAACTGATTGGGGCAGATCGCGACGGTATCAAGAAACTTCTCGACCTCGGCCAGCCGCGCCCGCGCCGCCACGATCGCCCCCACCCGGTGGCCGGTCAGGCGGTAGGCCTTGGAAAAGGAATAAAGCTGGATCAGGGTCTGGTGCCAGTCGGGATCGGTGAACAGATCATGCGGCGCGCCGTCGCGGCTGTCGAAATCGCGGTAGGTTTCATCGACGATCAGGGCAAGGCCATGGCTGCGGGCCAGATCGGCAAAGGCGCGCAGGGTGGCGGCGGGGTATTCGCGGCCAGCGGGATTGTTGGGGCTGACCAGCACGATGGCGCGGGTGCGCGAGGTGATCAGGGCACGCGCGGCTTCGGGGTCGGGGATCAGGGTCGCGCCGGTGGGCAGCGCCACGCAGGCCACCCCTTGCATGTCGAGCCACATCTTGTGATTGAAATACCACGGCGTCGGCAGGATCACCTCATCACCCGCCCCGGCCAGCGTGGCAATCGCGGCACAGAAGGCCTGATTGCAGCCCTGGGTGATGGCGACCTGATCCGCGCTGACCTGCCCGCCGTAAGCGACCGACCATTGCGTTGCGATCTCGGCCCGCAGCGCGGGCAGGCCCAGCACCGGGCCGTAGATATGGGCGGCGGGGTTGTTCAGCGCCGCATCGGCAATCGCCTGGCGCAGGCCGAGCGGCGGCAGATCGACCGGGGCGGCCTGGCTGACATTGATCAGCGGGCGCTCGGGGGCAAACGCCACCCCCTCCAGCCAGCGCCGCGCCGCCATCACCGGCGGGGCAAAGGTGGCGGCCATGGCGGGGTTGAGGGGATGGGTCATGGTGATCTCGCACGAAAGGGGCAGCAGCCCGGAAACTTCCGCCACGTGACCACCCCGCCGCCCGCAGCGCAAGAGCCTCCCGGATTTCTCCTTTGCAAAAATATCCTCGGGGGGTGAATTGGCCGCAAGGCCAAGAGGGGGGCCGAGGCCCCCCTTCTTCCCACCCCTCAGTCGGTGCCGCGATACGGCTGAACGTATTGCAGCGCCATGTCCCAGGGAAAGAAGATCCAGGTGTCCTGGCTGACCTCGGTGACATAGGTATCGACCATCGGCTTGCCCGAGGGCTTGGCATAGACGGTGGCATAATGGGCGCGGGGGTAAAGCGCGCGCACCACTTCAAGGGTCTTGCCGCTGTCCACCAGATCATCGACGATCAGGATACCCGCGCCATCCCCCATCAGCTCGGCCTGCGGGAACTTGATCACATGCGGCGCGGCCTGGGTCTGGTGATTGTAGCTTTTCACCGAAACGGTATCGACCACCCGGATGTCAAGCTCGCGCGCCACGATCGCCGCGGGCACCAGACCGCCCCGGGTCACGCCGACCACGGCGCGCCACTGGCCGCCATCGGGCCCTTTGCCGTCGAGCCGCCACGCCAGCGCGCGGGCGTCGCGGTGCATCTGATCCCAGCTTACGTGAAAGCCTTTTTCGTGCGGCAGGCGGTCGGGCATGGTGGGGTTCCTCAGGTCGCGGCTGGATTTATTGCGCGTCACCGCGCCCGGTGACGGTGTCGATATCGGGCGCATCGACCGCCTTCATGCCGACCACATGGAAGCCGGCATCGACGTGCAGGCATTCGCCGGTCACCGCCGAGGCCAGATCGGACAAAAGATAGATCGCCGACTTGCCGACTTCATCTTGGGTGACGTTGCGGCGCAGCGGCGAATTCAGCTCGTTCCACTTCAGGATATAGCGGAAATCGCCGATCCCGCTGGCCGCCAGGGTCTTGATCGGCCCGGCGGATATGGCGTTGACGCGGATGTTGCCGCGCCCCAGGTCTTCGGCCAGATACTGCACCGACGCCTCAAGCGCGGCCTTGGCCAGACCCATCACGTTGTAATGCGGCATCACCTTTTCGGCCCCGTAATAGGTCAGCGTCAGCAGGCTGCCACCGTTCGGCATCAGCTTTTCGGCGCGCTGGCACACGGCGGTAAAGGAATAGACCGAGATGTCCATGGTCATGCGGAAATTGGCGGCGCTGGTTTCGACATAGCGCCCGCGCAACTCGTTCTTGTCGGAAAAGCCGATGGCGTGAACCACGAAATCGAGGCTGCCCCAGATTTTTTCCAGATGGGCGAACAGCGCATCGAGCGACTCGCCACTGGCGACATCACACTCGACCATCTCGGTCGCGCCAAGCGTGGCGATCAGCGGCTCGACCCGCTTCCTGAAGGCCTCGCCCTGATACGAGAACGCCAGTTCAGCCCCCTGATCGGCGCAGGCCCTGGCAATGCCCCAGGCAATCGACTTGTCGTTGGCAAGGCCCATGATCAGCCCGCGTTTGCCCGCCAGAAGTCCGTTCGCCATTGGGTTTTCCTTGCCGGTTCTTGTTATCGTTCCGCTGGTGTAGGCGATCCGGCAGGCCGCATCAAGGGCGGCGGTGGCCTTGCTGCGAGCATGCGCGCGGGGTAATCTGTGGTCCGGACAAGGGGGGATGATGATGGATCGAAGCGGCATCTTCGCGGGCGACGACCCGTTTGCCATTACACGCGCTTGGCTGGCCGAGGCCGAAGGGCTGGAGCCCAACGATCCCAACGCGATTGCGCTGGCGACGGTTGACGCCGACGGCCTGCCCAATGTGCGCATGGTGCTGCTCAAGGAAATCGAGCCGCAGGCCTTCGTGTTTTACACCAACTACACCAGCGCCAAGGGCCGCGAGATCGCAGCTTCTGGCAAGGTGGCCTTCGTGCTGCACTGGAAATCGCTGCGCCGCCAGATCCGGGTGCGCGGGCTGACGACGCGCGAAGAGGGCGCGACAGCCGATGCCTACTACGCCTCGCGCGATATCCGCAGCAGGCTTGGGGCCTGGGCATCGCAGCAGTCGCAACCGCTGGAATCGCGTGGCGCGCTGATTGCCGAGGTGGCAAGAATCACCGCCACCAAAGGCCCGACCCCGCCGCGCCCGCCGTTCTGGGGCGGCATCCGCATCCGCCCGCTTCAGATCGAATTCTGGGCCGATGGTGCATTCCGGCTACACGACCGGTTCCGCTGGCAGCGCGCCGACGTGAATGATGTCTGGCAGATCGATCGTTTGAACCCGTGATCCGGCGCGGCACCCGGCCGGTTTTATCATAGGCGTGCAAATAGTGCTTGAAAGCGGTTAACGTATCATTGATTGATGCGCGACGTAGGGCTTTATCTGGGGAAACGGCTCTGGCAATGGAAGAAGAAGCAAGCGCCCCGCACCCGGTGCATGGCTCTGTCAAGTGGTTTGATCCGGCCAAGGGATTTGGTTTTGTGGTGGCCGACGAGGGTGGGCCGGATATCCTGCTGCACGCCAATGTCTTGCGCAATTTCGGGCAAAGCACGGTGGCCGATGGCACCCGGATCGTGGTTTTGGTCCAGGCCACGCCGCGCGGCAGACAGGCGGTCGAGGTGCTCGACATTGAACCGCCGAGCGGAATGATGCTGCCTGCGGGCGATGACCAGACCACCGCCACGCCCGACGAGATCGCGGCGCTGGCGGTGGAACCGGCCCGGGTCAAGTGGTTCGACAAGAGCAAGGGCTTCGGCTTTGCCAATGTGTTCGGGCGGGCCGAAGATGTGTTCGTGCATGTCGAGGTGCTGCGGCTCTCGGGCTTTGCCGATCTTGCGTCCGGCGAGGCGGTGGGGCTGCGCATCATCGACGGCAAGCGCGGGCGGATGGCAGTGCAGGTGGTGTCATGGGAAGCGTCGATTCATCGCTGCGAATAAGCGCCCTGGCCCTGCTGGCGGTGGTGGCGCTGCCTGCGGCAAGCGCGGCGGCCTGTCGCGCCGACACTGTCGAGTTGCGCGGCCCGGGCGGGACCGCACGCTTTTCGGTCGAGATTGCCGATACCCCGGGCGCGCGGGCGCAGGGGCTGATGAACCGCGCCAGCCTCGCGTCATCGGCGGGAATGCTGTTTGTCTACGAGCGCCCGCAGCACGCCAGTTTCTGGATGAAGAACACCTTGATTGCGCTCGACATGGTGTTTGCCGATGCCGCCGGGCGGGTGACGCGGGTGCATGACGGCGCCATCCCGCAAGACGAAACCCCGATCGACGGCGGCCCCGGCGTGGCGGTGGTGCTCGAGATCAACGGCGGGCTGGCGGCACGTCTGGGCATTGCGCCCGGCTCCGAGTTGCGCCACCCGGCGCTTGATCAGGCGCTCGCGGCGTGGCCCTGCGCGCTGGATTAACGGCTTTCCAACAACGGTTTTCCTCTGTAGGAAGACCGGCATCGGGGCGTAGCGCAGCCTGGTAGCGCGACGGTTTTGGGAACCGTAGGTCGCAGGTTCGAATCCTGTCGCCCCGACCAGCCACCCCGCTTGCTTGATCGCGAACCACAAAGGGCTGATTTTGGGGCTGGAATGTCGCGCGGAGGCGTTTCATAGTGAATGGGTGCGGTGGTCCAGGGCGGCACCGCGCGCAAAGCAAACACCAGGCGACAAAAAGGCTAGAAACAATGGCTGCCGATAAACAGAATTTGCAGGACGTCTTTCTCAATCACGTGCGCAAGGCCAAGGTGCCGGTCACGATCTTTCTGATCAATGGGGTAAAGCTGCAAGGCGTGATCACCTGGTTTGACAACTTCTGCGTGCTGCTGCGCCGTGATGGCCAATCGCAACTGGTTTACAAACACGCGATCTCGACCATCATGCCGGGCGCGCCGATCAGCTTGTACGAGGGCGAAGACTGACCTCCGATCCGTCCACCACCGATCCAGGCACCGGGCATTGCGAACCGGAAGGTGATGTGCACAGCACGGCGGCCGCCGTGACCCGCGCTTTCGTGCTGCACCCCGATCTGAAATCCGGCCACAACCGCCGCCTGCCCGAGCCGCGTCTGGCCGAGGCGGTGGCGCTGGCCGCCGCCCTGCCCAATATCGCGGTGGTGGGGGGCGAAGTCGTGCCGGTGGCCAGGATCCAGCCCGCCACCCTGTTCGGCTCGGGCAAGGTGGCCGAGCTCAAGGCGCGGTTTGCCGGGCTGGATGTCGATCTGGTGCTGGTCGATGGCCCGGTCAGCCCGGTGCAGCAGCGCAATCTCGAAAAGGCATGGGGCGTCAAGCTGCTGGATCGCACCGGCCTGATCCTTGAAATCTTTGCCGCCCGCGCCCGCACCCGTGAAGGGGTGTTGCAGGTCGAACTGGCGGCGCTGAGCTATCAGCGCACCCGGCTGGTGCGGGCCTGGACCCACCTCGAGCGCCAGCGTGGCGGACTGGGTTTTGTCGGCGGCCCGGGCGAAACCCAGATCGAGGCCGACCGCCGCGCCCTCGACGAGCAGGTGCTGCGGATCAAGAAGCAGTTGGAAAAAGTCGCCCGCACCCGCGAGCTGCACCGCGCCGCGCGCCGCCGGGTGCCGTTTGCGCTGGTCGCCCTGGTAGGCTACACCAACGCCGGCAAATCGACCCTGTTCAACCGCCTGACCGGGGCGGATGTGGTGGCGCGCGACATGCTGTTCGCCACCCTCGATCCAACCATGCGCGGCGTTACCCTGCCCTCGGGGCAAAAGGTGATCCTGTCCGACACGGTGGGTTTCATCTCGGATCTGCCGCACGAACTGGTCGCCGCCTTTCGCGCCACCTTGGAGGAAGTGCTCGAGGCTGACCTGATCTTGCACGTGCGCGACATCTCGCACCCGGAATCGGGCGAACAGGCGGCCGATGTGGCCGAGATTTTGACCAGCCTCGGGGTCAAGCCCGCGACACCGCAATTCGAGGTCTGGAACAAGCTCGATCTGGTCACAGGGGCGGCGCGCGACGGTCTGGCCCAGCAGGCCGCAACCCGCCCCACGGTGTTCGCCCTGTCGGCCCTGACCGGCGAAGGCATCGCGCGCCTGACCGATGCAGTGGCACAGGCGTTCGACCAGGCCACCACCGAACACCGCTTGATCCTACCCTTCAGCGCCGGCCGCCGCCGCGCCTGGCTGCATGCCGAAGGCGTGGTGCTGGCCGAAACCGAAAGCGATGACGGCTGGCACATCGACCTGCGCTGGAGCGCGCGGCAAGAAAGCAATTTCCGCGCGCTCTGACCCACGTCGCAGGCCTGCGTTCCGATTTCTCCTTTGCTTGAATACTCTCGGGGGGTGCGGGGGGCAGACAGCCCCCCGTTCTCCGCGTCGCCTCAGCGCGGCGCAAGATGGCTGATCCCCACCGCCGCCGCCCGGGCCAGATCGGGGTCCAGCGACATCGGGATGTATTCGCCGCGCCGCCACAGCTCGCCCAGATCGTCGTAGAACCGCGACAGCGGATGGCCCGACTGCCCGGTCGAGGTGATGAACACCGAACTATCGGGATCAGCAAAATCGTAAACCCCGCGATAGCCCGCACCATGGACGTTGAGATAGGGGTTTGGCCCGTCGCCCTTGGTGCGTCCGCGCAGCAGGGTGTTGTCGCCGCCCGAAGTCGATTGCCGGATGTTGACGAAATAGCGCAACACCGGCACCCCGCCCAGCACCTGGTGGTCGTGCGCGGCCTGGTGCGCGTCGCCCCAACGCCAGCTTTCGATCTTGGGGCCGTAGCTTTCCGACAGCCCCAGCAGCGCCTCGTCCAGCGCGATGCGGGCGACCTCGGCGCAGGTTTCGATCGCCGCCGACTGGATCACGTCGCACCACACCCCGGCGCGCTCGGTATTGCGCAGCACCCGGTCAAGAAAGGTGGCATCGGGATGGCTGAATTCATCCGCCATCGGCCCGATCTCGTCGCCGATCAGGCGGTCCTGAAAGGCACGCACCCAGGCCATGTAGATCAGCGGCTCGGGCAGGTGTTCGTTCATCTCGCCATTCCACGCGGCCAGCAGCGTCAAGGCGTCCTGGCGCTGGCGCTCGGGGGTGCCCGCCGCCGCCGCCTCGCCGGTGAACCACAGATCGGCCCCCATCAGCGGCAGCAGCGAGCGGGCGGTCGGGCTGACGGTATCAAGCTGGGCCTCGATAAAGCTTTCGCGGGTATGCACCGCGCGGGTCTTCATCAGCGCCAGCCAGCGCTGGATGCGCTGATTGTCGCCCCACAGAAACGAGCCATGCAGCGGAAACGGGCGCTCGACGGTCTTGTTGTTGGTGTTGCCCAGAATCCCGGTGGCGGGGTTGACCACCGACGGGGCGTCGCTGGCGGGCAGCATGCCCTGCCAGCGGTTGGCGGCAATCCAGCCCTGGCTCGGCATCCGTCCTTGGGTCTGATGGCCGGGGTCGCGCTGCGGCATCGCCCCGATCAGGTGCAGCGCAATGCCATTGGCATCGGCCAGCATCAGGTTCTGCGACGGCGCGATGAAGGTCCGGGTCGCAGTGATCGCCTGCGCCACCGAATGCGATTTCATCAGCCCCATCGCCGCCGACATCGAGGTATCGGCCCCGCTCAGCGCGGTCCACGCCAGCGCCGCCACGTGGCCCGCGGGCGTCACCGAGGCCAGATCGTAATGGCTGCCCGGCAGGATCGGGCCGTTGTCGGACCAGCGCAGCGTTACCGTCACCGGCGCCTCGCCCTTGACTTCGATGATCGAGCGGCGACTGACGAAATCCTTCCAGCCGTCGGGGGTGCGGTATTGCTCGGGGTTGGCGGGGTTCAGCTCTTCGATGAACACGTCCTGATCATCAAGGTAAGACGAGGTCAGCCCCCAGCCCAGGGCCTCGGATCGCCCCAGCAGCACCAGCGGCATGCCCGGGATGGTGCCGCCGATCACCCCGCCTGATTGCAACTCCAGCCGCGCCAGATACCAGATCGTCGGCGCGGCAAACCCAAGGTGCGGGTCGTTGGCCAGCAGCGTGCCCCCCGCCGCCGAGCGCGAAGGTGCGGCGGCCCAGGCGTTCGAGGCACCGGCAAAGGCCAGGCGCGGAAACGGCGACAGCGGGTCGGCGCTCGCAAAGCGCAGCGGCTGCTGGCTGGGCATCAGGCCGGGCATCAGGCTGGCGTAATCGGGCAGGGCGGTGATCGCGGCGCCGGGATCGTCGGGCAGGATGTCGCGCAAGCGCTCATTCGGCAGCAACATCGAGATCCGCGCGCGCAGCACCTCGGCTTCGAGATGGGCCGACAATTGCAGCGCCATCAGCTTGATGATGGCAATGCTGTCGGCTGGTTGCCAGGCCGCGATATCACTGGAAAAGAAAAAGAATTCCGGTGCCCCCCGGCCCCGCGCCGCGGCGTTGACCTGAGTGATCCAGGCGTTGACGCCATTGGCATAAGCCACCAGCGCGGCCTGGGTCGCGGCGTCCTGCGCGTCAACGGAACTCAGCGCCAGCGTGTAAAGATCGAACCGGCGCATCAGCTCGTCGATTTTCAGGGTGCGCGCCCCGAACACCTCCGAAAGCCGCCCCTGCGCGGTGCGGCGCAGCATGGTCATCTGCCACAGCCGGTCCTGGGCATGAGCAAAGCCAAGGGCAAAGAACACATCCGCGTCGCTTGCGCCGAAGATATGGGGCACGTTGTCGTTGTTGCGCACGATCTCGACCGGGGCCGAGATGCCATCAAGGGTGAAATCCTCGGAATAGTCGGGCAGCGACCGCGACAGGATGTAATAGCCGATGATCAGCGCGGCGGCGGCCAGCACCACCAGCCCGGTGAACAGGCGCAACAGCCAGCGAAAGGCAGTGAACATCGGACACCTGCTTGACGGGACGGACCAGATCGGTCCTAGTCCAATCCGGCGAACAGAGCAATTGCAAGGAGAACCGTCATGGCCAGGGTTGCCTTTCTGGGGTTGGGGGTGATGGGGTTTCCGATGGCGGGGCACCTGGTGGCGAAGGGCCATCAGGTGACGGTCTATAACCGCACCGCAGCACGGGCCGAGGCTTGGGTCGCGCGCTTTGGCGGGGCACAGGCCACCACCCCGGCTTTGGCCGCGCACGGGGCCGAGTTCGTGATGACTTGCGTCGGCAACGACGACGACCTGCGCGCGGTCTGCCTCGGCGACAATGGCGCTTTCACCGGCATGTCGCCCGGCGCGCTGCTGGTCGATCACACCACGGTCTCGGCCCAGGTCACGCGCGAACTTGCCGCCGTTGCCACCACGCACGGCCTCGGCTTCGTCGATGCGCCGATGTCGGGCGGGCAGGCGGGGGCCGAGAACGGCACCCTCTCGGTGATGTGCGGCGGAGCCGAGGCCGATTATGCCCGCGCCGAACCAGTGATCGGATCTTATGCCCGGATCTGTCGCCGCCTCGGCGAGCAGGGGGCCGGACAACTGGCCAAGATGATGAACCAGATCTGCATCGCGGGCCTGATGCAGGGCCTGGCCGAGGCGCTGGCGTTCGGCCAGAAGGCCGGGCTTGACGGCGCGGCGGTGGTCGAGGTGATCGCCCAGGGTGCGGCGGGCAGTTGGCAGATGCAGAACCGCTACCAGACCATGCTGGCAGGCGAGTTCGAATT
>Ga0210039_1002506_pt1 | contig 15100 bp, 14 predicted proteins | sample CryGeyCG2114_250_3_FD_185460 | JGI IMG/M metagenome (GOLD analysis project Ga0210039, IMG submission 185460) | Groundwater microbial communities from aquifer - Crystal Geyser CG17_big_fil_post_rev_8/21/14_2.50 (SPAdes) (version 2) | ecosystem: Environmental > Aquatic > Deep subsurface >...
CCGGAGCGTATTAACCCGGGTGATAAGGTAAACACTCTGACCAAAATAAAAAAAATCACCAGCGGCAGCACTTCAGAAATTGCTACCGTGGTCGATAGCTTATACGCCAGTATCATTACCGCCGGTACCCATAAGGCTGCCAACATTAAAGTAGCCGAGGCTGCCAAAGTAATTGAAAACACCCAGCGCGATCTCAACATCGCCTTGGTAAACGAGCTGTCCGTTATTTTTGATCGTATTGGTATTGATACAGTGGATGTTCTGGAAGCTGCAGGCAGTAAGTGGAATTTCTTGCCTTTCCGTCCGGGCTTGGTTGGTGGTCACTGCATTGGTGTAGATCCTTACTACTTAACGCACAAAGCGGAAGAAGTAGGTTATCACCCGCAGGTTATTCTTGCTGGGCGTCGTATTAATGACAATATGGCCCGCTACGTTGCTCGTAATACAATTAAGCACATGTTGAAAAACGGCATTGACGTACCCCGTGCGAAGGTGGGCGTTTTGGGTATTACCTTCAAAGAAAACTGCCCGGATATCCGCAACAGCAAAGTAGCTGATTTAATTAAAGAATTTCAAGCGTGGGGGGCTGAAGTAATAGTGGCAGACCCATGGGCCGATGCTGAAGAAGTTAGACACGAATACGGTGTAGAGCTAGGTACTATTGACGAAAATAATCCGGTAGACAGCCTGGTGGTGGCGGTTGGCCACCATGAGTTCCGTGAGTTAACCTCAGAACAGCTGCGTAGTTTTGTTCGCACCGACAAACCAGTACTGGCTGATGTGAAAAGCCTGTACAAGCGTGATGATGTAGCCGCTGCTGGCTTCACCGTATTCCGCCTGTAATTTCGGATAGTAAAAATATGAAAAAATTTGCCCTTATTGGTGCCGCAGGTTATATCGCACCACGCCATCTTAAAGCGATTAAAGAAACCGGTAACGATCTGGTTGTAGCTATGGATATTAACGATTCAGTTGGAATTATGGATAGCCACTTCCCAGAAGCTGAATTCTTTACTGAATTTGAACAGTTTTCAGGCTTTGTAGAAGATCTGAAGCAGAAAGGTGAAAAACTGGATTATGTAGCCGTTTGTTCACCAAACTATCTGCACCTACCACACATGAAGTTTGCCCTGCAAAATGGTATTGACGTTATTTGTGAAAAACCGCTGGTACTGCATACCGAAGATCTGGATACCTTGAAGCGCTACGAGCAGCAATACGAGGCCAAAGTAAACTCCATTCTTCAGTTGCGCCTGCATCCGTCTATTATTGCCCTGCGCGACAAGGTAGCGGCAGCTCCTGCTGATAAAGTCTTTGATGTAAACCTTACCTATTTAACCTCGCGGGGTAAGTGGTACTTAAAAAGCTGGAAAGGCTTTGACGAAAAGTCTGGTGGTGTGGCCACTAACATTGGTGTGCACTTTTACGACATGTTGCATTTCATCTTCGGTAAAATTTTGCATAACGAAGTGCATTACCGCGATGAAAAAACATCCTGCGGGTTCCTGCGCTACGAGCGTGCTAATGTGCGCTGGTTCTTGTCGATTGATGCCAACCACCTGCCCGATAATGCCGTTCAGGGTGAAAAACTTACCTACCGTAGCATTGATATTGAAGGGGAAGAGCTGGAGTTCTCTGGCGGCTTTACCGACCTGCACACCCAAAGCTACCAGCGTATTCTGGCCGGCCAGGGCTATGGCGTAGAAGACAACCGTGCTGCCATTGAAACTGTGGCGAAAATGCGTAATGCCCCAATCGTAAACAACCCTGCCAATGCCCACCCATTGTTGGCGAAGGTAAAAGGCGCACAAGCATGAGCTACTACAAACATGAAAGCGCCATCGTAGACGATGGTGCCCAAATTGGTGAAGGCAGCCGTGTATGGCACTTCGTGCATGTGTGCGGCGGCGCAAAAATTGGCAAAGGCGTATCGCTGGGCCAAAACGTATTTGTCGGCAACAAAGTAACCATTGGCGACCACTGCAAAGTTCAGAACAACGTATCGGTATACGATAACGTGCACCTGGAAGAGGGGGTATTCTGTGGCCCCAGCATGGTGTTCACCAATGTATATAACCCACGCTCACTCATCGAACGCAAAGACCAATACCGCGACACACTGGTAAAAAAAGGCGCCACCCTCGGCGCCAACTGCACCATTGTATGCGGCGTTACCATTGGCGAATACGCCTTTGTTGGAGCGGGTGCCGTTGTTAACAAAGACGTACCCGCTTATGCCCTAATGGTAGGCGTGCCTGCCAAGCAAAAAGGCTGGATGAGTGAATTCGGCGAACAGTTGGATTTACCATTACATGGTAACGCGGAAGTAACTTGTCCGCACACTGGCGCAAAATACACGCTCAACGGCACCCAACTAACAAAAGTTGAAATGTAGAAGCGACATTACTGGCGCGATAGTGATTTTTACATCCGCGGTCTTCTTGCCGCGATTGAACACTGTAGGAGCGACATTATTGTCGCGATCATAATCTTGTATGTGCGGCATTACTGCCGCAATAACCACTTTCTGTAGGAGCGACATTTCTGTCGCGATAATAATCATGCAGTTCATCGACCTTGCCGCTCAACAAGCCCGCATAAAAGATAAGATCAACGCTAATATTCAAAAAGTGCTGGCCCACGGCCAATACATCCTCGGCCCCGAAGTGACCGAGCTGGAAGAAAGACTTGCCGCTTTCACTGGTGCTAAACACTGCATTACTGTTGCGAACGGCACTGACGCTCTGCAAATTGCCCAAATGGCTTTTGGTATTGGCCCTGGCGATGAGGTAATTACCCCCGGATTTACCTACATAGCCACTGCAGAAACGGTCGCCCTGCTGGGCGCGAAACCCGTGTATGTAGACGTTTGCCCTAAAACTTACAACCTTGACCCAACCAAGCTAGAAGCGGCCATTACTACAAAAACCAAAGCCATTATCCCAGTAAGCCTGTACGGCCAGTGTGCCGACTTCGATGCCATCAACGCTATTGCAAACAAACACGGTATTCCCGTAATCGAAGACGCAGCCCAAAGCTTTGGTGCAAGCTACAAAGGCAAAAGATCCGGTAATTTAAGCACGGTGGCCTGTACAAGCTTCTTTCCTAGCAAGCCTCTGGGATGCTATGGCGATGGTGGTGCTCTCTTCACTAATGATGACGAGCTGTCTGTTGTGCTGCGTCAGATCGCTCGCCACGGGCAGAATCGACGCTATCACCATATCCGTGTAGGGGTAAACAGCCGTTTAGATACATTGCAAGCCGCCATTTTGTTACCGAAACTGGAAATACTGTCGGAAGAAATCAAGCTGCGTAATAAAATAGCGCAAGCTTACACACAACAGTTAAACGCAGCCGGCATAACCACGACTCCGTATATCGCAGAACATAACATTAGTGCATGGGCGCAATACACAATTCGAGTTAAAAACCGCGAACATATACAAAAGAGGCTAAACGAGCAGGGCATACCTACCGCTGTGCATTACCCCATTCCACTTAACAAACAACCGGCTGTAGCGAATGTCGAGGCATTATTACCAGTAGGCGACGAGGTGGCTGATCAGGTAATGAGTCTGCCTATGTACCCGTACATGAAAAGCATTGATGTTGATCGGATAGTAAAGGGCTTCTTAGTTAATATTTAGGATCTTGTATTTTAGTATTTCTTATAATATACAATATTGTTATTTATGGGTTTATGTATTCTATGGTGATCTGATTGTTTAAACGTTCATTGGTTGGCTTCTATTTTTTATTTCTTTTCTCTTTGTTGATATTTATTGTTAATAATGGGAGTCAGCAGGCTTATATTTCGTACTCTTTTAAAATTATACTAATTCTGTTGTCGGTCGCCTGTGTGTCATTTCTTATTATAAGGTCAATATTCCTTCCTATAGATAGATCTATATTGGTTGTGCTCCTGAGCTTTTCGTTGTACTCGATTTTATATTGTATTCTTTCTTTTAATGGCTTGAATGTTTTTACAGGGTTGCAAAGAGGTTTTCAGGTAGTTTCAGTTTTATCGGTTTTTTATGTTTTTTACTTCTTGGGAAGGAAAGTAAATGATGATTATTTTCCTTATGTAATTTTGTTGCTAAAGTTCCTGTTCATTTTTTACTTCTGTATTTCTTTAGTTTTTGCGCAGTATTCAAATTTTGATGGGGGGCTTCTTAATCCGAATGGATTCGGTCTTTGGGTGGGGTTGTTTGGTTTGGTTCTTCTGCAAGGATGGAAAGACGAAGGCTGTATTCAAAAAATTTTACTTCCTGTGTTAACCATTTATTTGATCTATATTAGCTCGTCTAGAACGGCGCTTGCTGCATATTTTCTGTGTTTCATAGTGTTTCTATTGCCTGTTAGAGTTTTGAGAAATAAGTTTGTCAGTTATTCGATGCTTGTGATTGTTTTATTTTCTTCATTTGTTCTGTTGTATCTTTATGTTAATATCGATTCTACGTCGTCAGATGTTGTAGCGATTAATGAGTTGGTCAGAAATTATTCCGGTAAAAATCTACTTTCTGGTAGAAATGAAATTTGGCCGTTGTTAATGGAGTATGCATTTTATAAGCCACTTTTGGGTTGGGGGGCAGGGATGCAGGTTTATGATATTGTCGGTGTTAATCTTTCAGCGCACAATTTTTATATTCAAACTTTTATTCAAGTTGGTTTTGTCGGTATATTTTTCCTTCTGTTGATTATTTTTTCTATTTTTAATTCAATTCTAAAAATTCAGAATGTTCTGGGTTTTAAAGGTTCTCTGTCTGTGTTTCTTTATATTTTGCTGGTTCAGAACTTTGAAGTTACGCTGTTGCAAAATAATTTGGCACTAAGTTATCCTGCTTGGGCATTTATTGGTTTTATGATTGGATTTGATAGGTGTAGGGTATGAATCCTTATTTCAAATTTGAGTTTCTATTTTATGCTATTCCAGTTGCATTTGCAGGGATTCATTTCTTCGAGTTTTCTAGCTACTACGCTAGAGTTGCAGGTTTGAGGACCTCGTCTATTCTTTTGGGGTATTCATATCAGCAGATGTGTTTTGTTGTGACAAGGTTTTTCTATATAGGGTTGATGCCTTTGTTGGGGATTGTTGTTGATAGTAATATTCGTCTGGATTTGTACAAAGAGCTTGTTCACTTAAGTCTTTTAAGTGCGGGTTTTTTTTATGCTGTCGCGTATTTTTTTAGAGGTGGTATTGTCAAGTTTTTTGAGCGGCGCCTTGGTGCTCCTGTTGTCTTTGATACGGCATACAGGAAATTTTCTTTTTGTGGTTTTCTTAATAATAAGAAAATAGTCTTTTTGTCATGTGTCGTATTTTGTGTATATTCAATAGGTGTGTTCGCCTCATTTTATTATGCTCTGCAATTTTATGAATATAGGGTTACTATTAGTCAGTTATCAGGTGTTATTAATGGTTTTGCTACAGTTTTGTTGACATTTATAGTGGAGCCTGCCTTAGCAAGGCGAATTGACACTAAAGATCAAGATTCGATAAATACAATATATTATATTATGATAGGGAGATTTATCGGTGTTGCTATTGTTTCTCACTTTGTATTTCTGTTTATTTGAGTTTTTATGCGTATTGTCCTATTGTCTGGTGCCAGTTCTATCCACACCGTCCGCTGGGCTAATGGCTTTGCCGAAGCTGGCCATGAAGTTCATGTCATCTCTCAACATCCGGTCGTTGACCCTTTCAGCTCAGCAGTAAAGCTACATCTATTTCGCAATCGTGGTGTCTTGGGTTACTTCACCATGGTCCCAGCAGTACGTAAGCTGCTACGTGAAATTAACCCTGATATTGTTAATGCCCATTATGCCAGTGGCTATGGCACCACGGCTCGGCTAGTCGGTTATCGCCCGTGGGTGCTGTCAGTTTGGGGGAGTGACGTCTATGACTTCCCGCATAAATCATCCTTACACAAATGGCTGGTCAAGAAAAACCTACGGGGTGCAGACCGGGTTGCTTCTACCAGTTATTGTATGGCTGATGAAACCCGAACCTTAACTCCAGAACTTACTGATATCGCTATCACGCCCTTTGGTGTTGAACTTAGTGCTTATGGGGACATCAAGCCAGTGTCGGCTGAGCAAAAGCCTAAATTGGTGATTGGTACAGTTAAGACTATGAAGCCTACATATGGTGTGGATACACTGATTGAAGCCTATGCATTATTGCGGAACTCGTTAAAGACCAAGCCAAAATTAGATACGCCAGAACTAGAACTGCGATTGGTAGGCGGTGGAGATCAAACAACTGAGTTGCAGGCACTGAGTCAGCGTTTAGGAGTTGCTGATAGTGTCAATTTTGTTGGCCGTGTTTCGCATAATGAAGTTCCTAAGGAGCTGGCAAGGCTCGATATCTACGTTGCATTAAGTCGTATTGAAAGCTTTGGTGTAGCTATTATTGAAGCCGGTGCGGCAGGTCGCCCGGTGGTTGTATCTGATGCGGGTGGCCTTCCAGAAGTAACCATTAATGGTGAAACGGGTTTTGTGGTCCCTAGGGAAAACCCCCAGGCGGCTGCGGCCGCTTTAGAAGAGCTAGTGTTGGATGCTGTTCTGCGCCACCGTATGGGTTTTGCAGGCCAGAAGCATGTAGCTAAAAATTATTCATGGGATGCTTGTGTCCAGAAAATGTTGAAGATTTATGAAAATCTCATTGTGTAGATTTTTGATATATGTAGTTTGGAAATAAATAATATGAATTTTTCTAACGTGTTAGTGCTTGCTCCTCATACTGATGATGGAGAGTTGGGTGCCGGTGGTTTTATCTCAAAACTAATTGAGCAGGGGGCTAAAGTAACCTATGTGGCTTTTTCTACTGCTGAAGAATCAGTTCCAGACCATTTGCCTAGAGATATTCTGAAGACTGAAGTTCGTAGTGCGACCGGTAAGCTTGGTATGTCTGAAAATAATTTAGTTATTTTAAATTATCAGGTTCGTAAATTAAATTATGCTCGTCAGGAGATTTTAGAGGATTTAGTTAGAATTCGTAAGAGTAGTAATTTTGACTTGGTGTTGATGCCTTCGCTTAAGGATATTCACCAGGATCATACTACCATTGCTCAGGAAGGGCTTCGTGCTTTTAAAGGGACTACGATTTTAGGTTATGAATTGATCTGGAATAACCTAAGCTTTGATACTACATCTTTTATTAAGCTTGAGTCTAGACATATTGAGGCGAAGTATTCCGCATTGCAGTGCTACACTTCTCAGTCTGGTCGAGATTACATGAGTAGAGACTTTATTTTTGCTCTGGCAAAAACCCGTGGTGTTCAAATCGGTGCGGAGTATGCCGAAAGTTTTGAGGTGGTGAGATGGGTTATAAATTAAATGCACCGATAATGCTTTCCGTTCTTGCTGCCAAGTTGGAGTGTGAATGGAAGGGGGTGGATATTAAAATTGAAGGTGTATCGTCATTTAATACTGCACTTGAGTCTGATTTAACCTTTTTAAAGCAGGCTGCACAAGGTGCCGCTGGGATTGCACTTATCACAAGAATCTCGGATTCATCACTGGATATTGAATTTTCAGGTGTTTTGTTTTCAGATAATCCTCGGTTGACGTTTATCAAAGCTCTCAATTTTTTAGTGAGTGAGATAGGGTTTTCAACATGGGATTCACCTTCTGTTATTCATCCTACAGCTAAAATCGGCCAAAACGTAGTTGTTGAAGATGGTTGTTTTGTCGGTGCTAACACAATTATTGAGCATAATGTTGTGTTACATGCTGGTACACGTATTGGAGAAAATAGCCGGATACGTTCTTGCTCATCTATCGGAGGTGATGGTTTTGGGTTTGAACGTTTACAGGATGGTACGCCGTTGAGATTTCCTCATCTTGGTGGTGTTGTGATTGGTGATGATGTAGAGATAGGTTCATGCACAGCAGTTGCTCGCGGAACTTTATCGGATACAGTTATTGAAGATAATGTAAAAATTGATAATCTTGTTCATATTGCGCACAATTGTTTAGTAAGAAATGGTGCTTTTGTTATCGCTTGTGCTGAGATAAGTGGTGGTGTTGAAGTTGGTCGAAATTCTTGGATTGCACCGAATAGCTGTACTCATCAAAAAATTGTAATTGGTGATGATTCAATTGTGGGTCTTGGGGCGGTTGTTACAAAGGATGTTTCTGCTAAATCCGTTTATGCAGGTAATCCCGCTAAGAAAATAAGAGATTTGTAATGGCAGATTATCTTTTCATTAATCAATATGCTTCTACTCCAGTAGAGGGATTTGGTGGGCGTTACTATTATTTTTCTAAGGTGCTGCAAGAGCATGGTGAGAAAGTACTTTTAGTAACCAGTTCAAATCACCATTTATTGAGGCAAAAACCTGTATTCAATGGTTTGTGGCATTTTTCGAATTATGATGGTCTAGATGTTCTTTGGCTAAAAACCCTGCCTTACACTCGAGCAAACAGCCCAATACGTGTGATTAATTGGTTTTTGTTTGCTTTGTATATGCCTTTTCTGCGCTTGTTGAAGGCTCGACCTAAGCAAATTCACTTTTCATCGCCTTCACCGATTCCTTTTTTAGGTGTTTGCTTGCTTTCTAAGTTGTTTAAATCTAAAACCGTCTTTGATGTTCGAGATGTTTGGCCCGAAACACTGATTGAGATAGGCGGTATATCGCGTAGAAATTTATTTGTTCGCTTTCTTGGTTGGGTGGAGTCGTTTAGCTATAGAAATGCTGATGTTGTGACTTCTAATCTTGCTAATTTGGAGGTTCGTTTTAATGAACTTGGCTTGAATGTTGATAATTTTCTGTGGATCTCAAATGGTGTCGATATTAAGGGTGTAGAGTTTAGTCTGACAAATTCAAATATTAAACTTCCAATTCAATGTAATAATAAAAAAGTTATTGGTTATACTGGGACTCTGGGGGAAGCTAACTCTATTATTACATTACTTCAGGTTGCACGTTTGTTTATAGATAAGCCTGAGTATGTATTTTTAATTGTGGGTAGTGGAAAGGAACAGAGTTCACTGATTTCATATTGCGAAGATAACAATATCACTAATGTTATTTTCATGGATGCTGTTACCAAGGCAGATGTTTATAAAGTCCAGTCTATGATGGATGTTTTGTGTGTGGGTGCTAAGCCCTCGCCGTTGTATCGTTATGGTGTTTCTCCTAATAAACTATACGAGTATATTTATTCTGGTGTGCCTGTTCTTTACTATATCGATACTGTTGGGTATCACCCGGTCAGGGATGCAGGGTGTGGTGAGCAAGTTACGTCGAGTGACTTGCAAGAATTTTATAGAGCAATTATAAAACTAACTTCACTAAGCACCGAAGAGTATAGTCTTATGAAGAAAAACGCACAAAAATATATTATTGAAAATCATCTTTATGATAATTTAGCTTTAAAACTTGTTGATAAAGTAGATAAATATGTTAAGAGTGTTTGATTTTACCCTTGCTCTATTGGGACTGTTATTTGGCTCTCCGGTATTATTCGTTATTTATGTTCTGGGAATGTTTGATACTGGCTCGCCATTGTTTAAACAGGAACGGGTTGGGCGTTATAAAAAGCCCTTTACGCTGGTGAAGTTCAGGACTATGGCCGTTGATACTGCGTCGGTAGCCAGTCATCTTGCATCTACAGCATCTATTACCCGCATGGGTGGTTTTTTACGTAAAACCAAGCTGGATGAGCTGCCACAACTTTGGAATGTGCTGAAAGGTGAAATGAGTCTGGTTGGCCCGCGCCCGAACTTGTTTAATCAGGATGAATTAATTGCCGAACGTGATGCGCTGGGTGTGTATGCAGTCCGGCCGGGTATTACCGGATTGGCGCAGGTAAATGAGATTGATATGTCTACGCCGAAGTTGTTGGCAGAGACCGATGCAAAGATGATTGCAGAAATGTCTGTTGCCAACTACTTTCGCTATATTCTTCAGACAGTTACCGGTAAAGGTTCTGGTGACAGAGTGAAAGGATAATTCCCACCCTGCAGCAGGATTTTTACAAAAGTTTATGGTTTATCTTGGTTTAGAAAACCCCAAAGATGCCGGTAACGTCGGTTCGGTTTTACGGGCGCTGGGGTGTTATCAGGCTGATGGCATCTTTTACACCGGCAGCCGTTATGACCGTGCCGTAAAGCACAGTACCGATACGCGTAACGTGGCAGAAAAAGCGCAGATGTCTCATGTCGGGAGTCTGCTTCTGGTTAAAGAGCAATTGCCGGATGATGCCCGCCTGATTTGTGTGGAGCTGGTTGTCGGTGCAACGCCGCTGCCGGAGTTTGAGCATCCTGAGCATGCACTTTATGTGTTCGGCCCTGAAGATGGCAGTATTCCGCAGGATATTGTCAGTGCTGCCGATGAGGTGGTTTATATCCCTACGGTGGGGTGTATGAATCTGTCAGCAACGGTTAATGTTGTGCTTTATGACCGCTTGGCAAAGCTTGGCCCGGCAAAGGACATTAAATCAGGGGATGAGCTGATAAAAAGCAGTCGGGATAACCGGAATAGGTTAAGGCGTTGAGGGTTTAACGTTGGACGTTCTGCGTGCTCGGTGTGTAGGAGCGGCCCATGGCCGCGAATCGGGTTGTTAAATCCGCTTATGCAGCGTTGATGCTCATTGGCCCGTCATTGGTGGGCATCGCGGCCATGGGCCGCTCCTACAGTAATAATCCCGTAACGTTTGCAGCGCATCCGAAACATGCCTGATAGGTTTGGGTTCAGGGGCGTGTCAGCATACTGATGTGGTTATTGCAGCATTTAAAAGGATTTTTATGTTTGAAATACTTCATCATGGTGCGGTTAATGGTGTAACCGGTTCCTGTCATCAGCTGAAACTGGCGAGCGGGCTGTCGTTGTTGGTTGATTGCGGTTTGTTTCAGGGGGCGGAGTCCATTGACCGGGAAAGCGGTAACGAAGATTTTAACCGCAAGCAAATCGATTTTCCGCTGGCAGGTATTCAGGCTTTAGTGGTTACCCATTGCCATATTGATCATGTTGGGCGTATCCCTTATTTATTGGCGGCGGGATTTAACGGCCCGGTGTATGCCAGTGAGGCAACGGCACAGTTACTGCCTCTGGTAATTGAAGATGCTATTAAAGTGGGCGTCAGTCGTGATGAGCGGTTAATTCGTTCGGTGTTGCAGAAGTTGCAGTCGCTGTTGGTGCCGGTGCCTTATAAGCAGTGGTTTGATATTGCGGGTATCGACGGTTTAAAAGCAAAATTTCATTGTGCAGGGCATATTCTGGGTTCTGCCTATGTTGAGTTTGATCTGGCTGCCGCCTCTCTGGCAGAGGCTGCCTCTCCGGCAGAAAAGCATGGTCGGAAAAAGTCCCATAAAATCGTATTTTCCGGTGATTTGGGTGCACCGTATTCACCGTTATTACCTGCGCCAAAAGCCCCGTATCGCGCCGATACCCTGGTTATTGAAAGCACCTATGGTGACAGGGTGCATGAATCGCGCCGCCAGCGCCGCGCACAGTTGCAGCAGGTTATTGAAAAGTGTCTGAAGAATGGCGGAACGGTATTAATCCCGGCATTTTCGATTGGCCGTACGCAGGAGTTGTTGTACGAGCTTGAGGAGATTATTCACCGGGTAAGCGCGGCCAATACCCGTAACAGTGGCTCTGACAATGTGTGGGAGCATCTGGATATTATTGTCGATTCGCCGCTGGCTGCTGAATTTACCGCCAGTTATCGCGCATTAAAGCATCTGTGGGATGCTGAGGCGCGCAATAAGGTAAGGGCAGGGCGGCATCCGCTGGATTTTGAGCAGTTGCTTACTGTTAACCGCCATGCCGATCATCTGAATACCGTTGCTTATCTTAAAAAGACCGGCCGTGCGGCTGTTGTAATTGCCGCCAGTGGAATGTGCAGCGGTGGCCGTATTCAGAATTATTTAAAAGCCCTGCTGCCGGATGAGCGTACCGATGTGATATTTGTTGGTTATCAGGCGCGTGGTACAGCGGGGCGAGATATTCAGCAATATGGCCCGCGTTTCCGCGAGGGTAAATCACCTGGTTACGTGGTGCTGGATGGTCAGCGGGTAGATATTAAAGCGGGTGTGTATACGCTTGGTGGATACAGTGCCCATGCCGATCAGCGCGACCTGCTTAATTTTGTCAAACGTATGCGCCATAAGCCGCAGCATATCCGTATTGTGCATGGTGATGATGAGGCGAAGCGTGAATTGCGGCGGCTCTACCGGGAGATGTTACCGGATACCGATGTGGTGATTGGGTAGGAGCGGCCCATGGCCGCGAATCGGGTTTTTAAAGTCGCTATGCAGTCACTACTGTCCCACAGCTTGGAGTGACATTGTGTCACTCCAAACCGCAGCATTCATCGACTACTGTTTTTCAATCTGAAACGCTTTTCCGGGGCAAGCCCCTGGCCCCCTGTAAGGAGAGGTATCTCCTTACGATCCTCTCTTTTCGGCGCGTTCGGCTTCATCCAGCCAACGGCAATAATTATGCGGCACGCAAAACAATGACTCCGGGCATCCATGCCCTTCACCCTTCGGGCCAGCCTGCGGCTGTTGAAATGGCTCCTGCCATTTAGCCCGCCCGGAACGACACTTTAAAACACCAACAACTTGTATCGTCCCGGGGCAGGGTTTTGCTCTGAAGGCCGCAGAATCATCTGGTTGTCTGGCGCCGCACGATCGCCGGTTTAAGTAATCCGCTCAGCCGTATTTCAACGGAAACCGTGTTTGAGACATGATATTTAAAAAATGCGTTTGATCTGAAAAGTGGCATTGCGGTGATGGTTTTCTGCGCCTCTGGGGCCGCTGCAGAAACCGCTGATATGTCTGGCCTGTCCGCAGGGATGCGGACAAGTGGCTCCGGCCATGGATGGCCGATGAGGCACGCGGCCAGTAAATATCAAGGTTTCAAGGAATACGGCCCAGAAAGCGCGAAGCTGGGGTCGGCCCGCCGGCAAGGGGATAAGTTCCCCTGCGAGGCATTGGACCTGGATGTTAAATAGTGCAGTTTTTGTCAGCTACGGTGCTGATTAAAAACTATGGGACAGCAGTGGCTATGCAGCGTTGATGTTTATCGGCCCGCCGTTGGCGGGCATCGCGGCCATGGGCCGCTCCTGCACAAAACGATGTGTCGCGGCAGAAATTCCGCTCTTAGGGGTTCATCGCGAAAGACGTGTCACTCCCGGAGCTCCGTGTTACAGGAGCCACTCATGCTATTATGGGGCCATTATCAGAACACCAAAAATGAGGATACAGGTGTGATTCAGAATTTACCGGATGCTTTTTATGCAGTTAAACCAGACGCCTCTGTCGCGGCGCAGCGCGTTGCTTTTGGCACATCCGGGCACCGTGGCTCTGCATTAAAAAGTACCTTTAACGAGTGGCATATTCTGAGTATTGCACAGGCTGTGGCCGATTACCGCGCTCAGGCCAATATTGGTGGGCCACTGTTTCTCGGTCAGGATACTCATGCTTTGTCACAGCCTGCCTGGGAAACCGCTTTGCAGGTGCTGGCTGCTAACAATATTGATGTGCGTATTGCCGCGGGTGGAGAGGTTACGGCAACGCCGCTGGTCAGCCGTGCCATTCTCAGTTTTAACGCGTCTGAGCCGGCAGGGCAGGCCGACGGTCTGATTATTACGCCTTCGCATAATCCGCCGGAGGACGGTGGTATTAAGTACAACACCCCGGATGGCGGCCCTGCCGATAGTGACGTTACCGGCTGGATTGAACAGCGTGCTAATGAATATCTGCATAATGGCTGCACGGATGTGAAGCGCCTGGATATCAGTACGGCCCGCACGCAGGCGCAGGAATACGACTTTGTTGCTGAGTATATTGCCCAGCTGGGTCAGGTTGTTGATTTGCAGGCTATCCGTAACAGCGGGCTGAAGCTGGGTGCTGATCCTATGGGCGGTACTGCGCTGCCGGTGTGGCAGGCGCTGGGCGCTGAAGCCGGTATGAAGATCAGCGTGGTTAATCAGCAGGTCGATCCGGCATTTGCTTTTATGCCGCCGGATCACGATGGCCGTATCCGTATGGATTGTTCCAGTACCGCTGCGATGGCGAATTTGCTTAAGGTCAGAGATCAGTTTGATATTGCCTTTGGTAACGACCCCGATGCCGATCGTCATGGTATTGTCGATTCTGCAGGCTTAATGAATCCGAATCATTTCCTGTGCGTATGTGTCGATTATTTATTAACCCATCGTCCACATTGGCCAGCCACTCTTAAAGTGGGTAAAACCCTGGTTACCAGTTCAATGATGGATCGTGTTGTGCAGGCAAACAGCCGCGAACTGTATGAGGTTCCGGTAGGATTTAAGTGGTTTGTCGCAGGTCTGTTTAATGGCGAGCTGGCATTCGGTGGTGAAGAGAGTGCCGGAGCAAGCTTTCTAACCTTTGATGGCAAGCCCTGGTCTACCGATAAAGATGGTATTTTACTCTGTCTGCTCGCCGCTGAAATTATGGCTGTAACGGGTTTGAAACCATCGGAGTATTACGCAAAACTGGTGCAGCAACATGGCAACCCTGTCTACCGCCGTATTGACGCACCAGCAACACCGGATCAAAAAGCAGCCTTTAAGAAGCTGACGGCAGCTAGTATTACTGCTTCACAGTTAGCAGGTTACGATATTATTGCAGTGCATACCGAAGCACCTGGCAATGGTGCTTCTATTGGTGGTATTAAAGTGAGTACGGCGCAGGGGTGGTTTGCTGCACGTCCAAGTGGCACTGAAGATATTTACAAAATTTATGCTGAAAGTTTTGTGGATGATAAACATCTGCAACAACTTATTGATGAAGCGCAAAGCTTACTGAGTAGTGTATTGTGAGTTGATGGTGAGATCTGTTTGCAAACCATGCCATCTATAGAGTCTTTCAGAATACCCGCTTTGCGGGTATTGTTTTTCATTCACATGCTTCGGCTCCGCCATTTTTGAAAATGTTCATCAAAGGGCGGGTATTATCGGAACATTTTAGTGGCTTACTTTTGATGCATTCAGTACCCAGTCTGGGCACTCGCCTTGTTTATTGTAAGCGGCTGGGGCTTCAAGTAGCAGATTGATAACCTCTTCGACTTTAAAGTCGTGACAGGCTTTGTCCAGGCGATTCAGCAAGTTGTGTGTCTCGGAGATC
>Ga0210039_1002507_pt1 | contig 15099 bp, 16 predicted proteins | sample CryGeyCG2114_250_3_FD_185460 | JGI IMG/M metagenome (GOLD analysis project Ga0210039, IMG submission 185460) | Groundwater microbial communities from aquifer - Crystal Geyser CG17_big_fil_post_rev_8/21/14_2.50 (SPAdes) (version 2) | ecosystem: Environmental > Aquatic > Deep subsurface >...
CAGAGTTTGCATATATTTGCCAGAAGTTTCCGGACAAGGCAGAGGAAATTGTGACTGGTTCTATTAACTCGGTTCATGCTGGATGTATGGTGAGCATTGAATCAACCGCTCGTGGCGCGGAGGGTAAGTTCTTTCAGTTCGCCATGGAAGCTGAGAAGCGACGTAAGGAGGGTAAGGAGCTTACACCACTGGATTTTAAAATCTTTTTCTTCCCTTGGTACTTAAAGAAGGAATACACCATTGATGGTGATGTTACTATTACGTCTGAGGACAATGAATACTTTAATAATCTTAAGAACAAACACGGTATAGACCTCACTGATGGGCAGAAACGCTGGTATGTGAAGAAAAAAGAGCTCAATATGGACAAGATGTCGCAAGAGTTCCCATCAACGCTACAGGAGGCGTTTAGCGTGTCTCAGGAGGGTGCGTATTATGCTAGTCAGATGTCAAAGGTTTACTTGACCCGCAGGATTTGCCCTCTCCCCATTGATCCTGCTGTAGAGGTTGACACATACTGGGATTTGGGTCAGAATGATTACAATGTTATTCTTTTCGTGCAGACCGTGGGTCCTATTATTAGGTTTGTGGACTTATATTATAACCATGGCGAGGGTCTTCAGCATTATGTTGATGTTATGAAAGAGAAAAAATATCGTTACGGTAAGCACGTTTTCCCTTTTGACGTTAATGTTAAGGAATTGGGGACTGGGCTGACCCGTAAAGAGCAACTTTACAACATGGGTATGACCAATATTTGGGTTGCCCCCAAACTTTTGATTAATGATGGTATTGAAGCGGTGCGACGTTTGTTTCCACGCTTTTATTTTGATGAGGAGAAGACGAGCATGCTCTATGAGTCGCTGGCAAACTACCGCAAGGAGTGGGATCCTAAGCTAGGGCAATTTAAAGACAAGCCTCTGCATAATGAGGCTTCGCACTTTGCGGATGCGGTGCGCACTCTGGCTGTTTCGTGGCGTGAGGAGTTACCTGTGGGAGACTGGGAGAAGATTGATAGTCGTGAACAATCCTTTTTTGCTTAACCTATCCACACCCTTGACACAATTTTACATTATTTATGTTATAATGTAGTTAAATATGCTTCAACCTTATAATAAACAACAGCCCGCTAATCCTCTTGACGAGGAACAGAAAGATCCTGCAAAGGATATTGAAAAACTTTATGATGTTAAAGATAAGGAATATTTTACATTCATACAAAATCGTTTGGAAAGCGCCAAGAGGCAGAAGGAATATCCGTTTCATGAGCTGAATGGTAAAACTTATTACCAAATCTATGATGAGAATGAGAAGATTGCTAATACCAACCTACCTGCCAAGAAGAATGAGGATGATGTGATTGTATCAGCGGGTACAGTGGAGAATAAATTGGATGCTTTGCTTGCTAATATCAATAGTTTGGACTTGTCGCCGGAGGTGATGGCATATGACACGGAAAATAATTTGATTACTGAATTGGGGATTGCGCTACAGGACACCATCAAGATGAGTGAGGAGGTGGACGGTAATGACGAAGGAGGGGATGAGGAGAAGAAGATGTTACGTCAACGTGAACTTTTGAAACAAGGGACTGTTTTCGTGCAGGAGGAGTGGTTGAGACTTTTTGAAACTAAGAAAGTTTTGAAGGAAAAATACAATGGGCAATTTAAGGAATTTGGTAAAGATAAATGGAGCTCTTCACTGGAGATGGTTTTTGAAGGTCCTGGGCGATCGCTTTTGTACGGACCCAACGTTTTCTTGGGGAACATTTTGGAGTTCACCATGTCAAAACAGCCGTATCTTTTTACAGTGATTAATGATGATTACGATGTGGCTAAAGGGAAATATGGAAAGTTTGAGAACTGGAAGTATGTGGTTAAGGGTGCGGTGCCAACAACAGTTGACAATACTGACAGAACAATTTTTGATAACAACTGGCGACTGACGGAGATTAAGGATAATCAGGTTGAGATAATTTTATATCAGGACAAGCCAAGGGATGAGTTTCAAATCATCATCAATGGGGTGATGATGTTACCAATTGGTTTCCCACTGTCTGCGGTTTCTCCAGGTGGCGACTACAACATTGCCAAGCAGGTCTTCAGGGTACTCAGCCACAAGTTCGCCTACGGCAAGTCGTTTGTGTCGAGCGGTTCCGTTAAGGAGATCTCAGCCTTGATTGATGAGATGCTGAAACTCTTCGTTCTTAAGACTAGGAAGTCGCTTACTCCGCCCTATGTCAATACTTCGGGGCGGGTGATATCGAGTAAGGTCTTGAGTCCTGGGCGTATCTCCATGGGTATTTCTCCAGACGCCTTGCAGAAAATTGGTGAAGAGGGTCAGGGAGTTACTTCTAACGAGTTCAATGTCCTCAAGGAATTGCAGGATCGCATAGATAAGTCTACTGTCTCTAACATATTCCAAGGACAACAAGGTAAGGCTGGCACGACTGCTACGGAGATTGTTGAGGTACAGAGACAGGCCAAGCTTACTCTTGGTTTAACTATTGCTGCCTGCGCACTCTTAGAGCAGAAGTTGTCTTACTTGAGACTCTGGAATCTTTTAGAGAACTGGTTTAATCCTGTCGATACAAAGACGGTGACAGTTAATGATGTCCGTAAGGAGGTTAACAAATATCGCAACACTACTCGTGAGGTGAATATTGATGGTGAAGGGCTGGGCAATAGGATGGTCTTACCTGTCGATGGTAAATTACCTACTGGTAAAGAAATACGCGCAATGGAGTTGTCAGAGGAAAAAGAAAAAGGTTTTCCTGTACGCAAGATTTTTTTGAGCCCCGAAGGACTGAAGGTTGCAAAACTACGATGGTACATTGTCATTAACCCCAAAGAGAAGGAGTCTTCTGCGTTACAAAAAGTAATGTTTAAAGAAATGTTTGCTGACCTCTTGGCACTTACTCAAATGGGTAGTAGACCAAACTTGGACACTATTGAAGATGAGTTCGCTCGAGTCCATGGCAAGAGTCGTAATAAACTATTTCAAAAAGGTGGTGCTGGTATACCACCAGTGCTTCCACCAGAGAATGGTGGTGTGTCTAACACTTCCGGCACTCCTAAAATACCGGTCGGGGCCGGAACATAAATATGATTAGTCGCACGTTTGACAAGATGTTGGGCAGGTGGGGGTACCTCTCAAAAAGGGACTCACTTTCTCTTCGAGAAAAAGTCGCATCTTTGAATATTGAACTAGAGGAGATGCAGGAAAAGTTTGGTAAGCGATTAGTCGTGGATATGAAAGTGGGGGACCCCGCACCAGAGAATGAGGTGGCGCGACGTGAGTATATCGCTAGGTGTGCAGCGTTTTACAAGGATGTTATGGAGACCAAAAGTCGCCAAATGATATCGGAGATTAACGCAGTCTTGGGTAGTGTGGAGAATTCAAGGGAATTTGACCTGGTACTTAAGGGGACACTTAACGCTCTCCACTTGTGGAGGGATTGGGGCGAGATGTGTATTAGCGAGATGCTTTCTTATGGTGAAGAAGAAGGGGGTGAGTTGGAGGATGAGGAATTACAAGAATTAAAAGATAAAATGTTAAATTAAAATGGCAAAATTATTTACGGAAACCGGGGAAGAGGTCGAGGCCTTCACCCAAGAAGAGTTTGAAGCCAAGCAAGAAGAAATTAAAAAAGAGCACGAAGATGCCCTTGCGGAGGCTGAAAAGAAAAGTCAAGAAGCAATTGACGCTGCTAAGGCAGAACATGATGCTGCTATTGCGGAACTCAATACAAAGCTTGAAGAAACAGGACTTTCTGACGCGCAAAAAAAACGCTTGAAGGAAGACAAGGAAGAAGCCGAGAAACGCTTGAAGGAAGTCGAAGAAATTACCGGTAAGAAAATTAAGGATCTTGAGGATAGAATTTTTGGGACACACAAAGATAAACTCATTAAGGCCTCAGCTAAGGATGATGAGACTCGTGAGAAAGTCAAGGCAAAGGTTGAAACCCTGATGAAAACTGGTGATTATGAGAACACGGAGGATGGGATTGCTCGCGCGGTCAGTGACGCAACAATTGTTGTTACGGGTGCTAAACCACAACCTGGGTTCATGGACAACATTACTGGCGCGGGGGAGCGTGGAAACGATCAAAGACATAATGCTAGTGAGGTTGGAGAAACAACTAGCAGTAAAGTATTGAGAAAGAATATGGGTATTAGTGACGAGGACGTACAAAAGTTTGCACCTAAGAGTGAATAATTAACAACATTAATAATTAAAAATTAAAATGGCACAGAAAGAAGAAAGTAAAAACGTGGTGAAGAATGAGGTGAAGGTAGAGACAAAAGTTTCTAAGGATGAACCTTCTTCCAAAGAAAGGACTGAGACTGTGGCTGTCCCCAGAAACACACTTGAGAAGCTGTTGGGTCGTGTTGAAAAATTGGAAAAGGATAATGAGGTTTTAAAGGAAGTTGCGGATAAAAATAAGCTTGCTCAAGTGGAACGACAACGTTCTGGTGGCAAGTTGGTGAAAACGGTCACCGTTAGTCAGGTTAATAGTCAATTGGTTCTTGGTTGGTCGAAGGTGAAAGATGACGTGTACTTCGATGAGCAAGGAAGGCTTCACGAGGAACAAGTAGTCAACATTCATTTTGAAGGTGGCGACACAAGGGAGATGGACTATCGAGCTTTTAGTCGCTTGAGAACTCCTGTAAAGGCGGAGGTTGTTGGTGAAAGTAGGGATAATGAAGGACATTCCAACCTGAAGTTGCAGTTTGCTGATGGTAAAGAATTAGAAATAGATAGTAAATATGTTAATTAATTATGAAAGATAAAACATTCTACGGACCACTACAGGTTGAATTTGCTACAGATATCGATGGGAATATGGTGGAAATACAATGTGTTGGTGGACAGAAAGAAGTAGTAACAAAAAAAACGTTTGCTCTCTCTATTACGCAAGATAAGAAAGATTATAATTATCTTCAAGAGGTAAAGATAAAGGCTATTATGGAAGAAATCATGGCAGTTATCTTGTCTTATGATGTAAAGATGTACGAAGTAAATGCACTGCTTTCTGCTATTGGTAAAAACATTAAGGAGAGGTACACAAGGGCAATCAATTACTTGTGGACAGGGGATGACAAGAATCATGTGGCTGGGTCAGACCCGACTGATTACTTCTCGGTTTTGGAAGCTGAAAAGATAATTACTAAAATCCCCCCTAAGGCCAATGAAGTCAAGTCTAAATAATGGCTTAGGTGAGCTACATATTGCGGAAGTTCAGCTGTTGAAGTTGATACGCAATAGATTTAGGTTTGGTCAGATAACCATTAAAACCCATGAGGGTCTACCGAAAGATATTCTTAGATTTGTGGAAACAGTCAGAGTTGGTTTATCCACAGATAAAGACTTGTTGCCTCCCGATATAGAAGGTGATATAATATAGGTAGTCAAATATTGGTCCTACTCTACAAAGAGCGGACACGAGACCTTTACTGGTTTTTGTGTTTGCTCTTTGTTTTATTTAGGAGATGGCAACGCCGATAGCCGCGACTCTATCAAATAACGTTGCCACCTCCTGCATAAAACAGGGTCGGGGAGATAACCTCAGTTAACAAATCATTGCTACGGACCCAGCTTGCTACTGACCGTCCCGGACTGAAACCGGAGTTAACAAACTAGCAGTTAATAACAGCATTAAAAATTAAAAGTTATGGCATTCAAATTAATTAAAGGGAAGACAAGAATCGAGTGGCTACCAGTTACGGCATCGACCGCTCTTTCTGCTGATTCCCTTGTGGAGTTTACTTCTGGCTTCCTTGCTGCTGCCGACGATAACGAGGCTGCTGCTGATATTATCGGAGTTTTGGTCAAGGCTATTGCTTCGACTGATGATGATTACGCAGACGCTCGTAAGGTTGCGGTTAGAATTCCTGTTGAGAAATTCACTATTTGGGAGGCGGATACTGCTGATACTTATGTAGCAGCAACGCACCGAGGTGTGGAGTGTGGAATTGTTGACTCAACAAACCTTGACCTTGATGACACAACCAACGACGCCTTTAGGGTTATTGATGGTTCTGGTACAAAGGTTCGCGGTTACTTGAAGGTTCAGGGCGCTTATTAGTCGAAATTAACATTATTAACGAATTATGAACGAATTAAATACAGTCACACTCTCGGATTTGGTGAGAAATGCGCAAATTCTTTGGAACAAGGGATATGCTAGCGTTTCACAAGTTCTTAGAGGTTCTGGCTTGGTGAAAGAGATTCCGGTTCCCCAGATGACTGGGAATACTCGAGAATTTTCTGAAATAGACCTTAACGAATACGCCAAGAAGAAACCACAGGGTGATGCTACGACCAAAGCCAAGGTCCAACAGGGTTACTCGAAAATTGGCTATCTCAAGCGTATTGGTGCTGAAATTGGCATCACTTATGAAATGAGAACTCAAGGTAAGTACTTTGAGATTAAGAACAAACTTACTAATCTTGGTAAGCTTGCTCCTAACCGTCTTGCTCTTGATCTGGAACACCGTTTAGGTTTTGGTAGTGCTACTAGCTACGAAGACCAAGATGGTGACACTGTGGACATCTCAGTTGGCGATACCCTCGCCCTATTCTCTACAGTTCACACTGTTCGCGGATCCTCTTCAACCTTTAGAAACATCCTCGCTAACAACCCACAGTTGTCACGAGGAGCTCTTGAAGCTATGGAGAAGACTCGTGTTGAAAACTGCATCAATCAGTTTGGTGAAAAGATGGCAAACGCAGACAATGTTCTTTGGACCACTGATGACCCAAATACGGTCAACACTGCTCGAGAATTATTGCGTGCAACTGCTAATCCTACCCAAAATAACCCAGGTGTACCTAACGTATACCAAGGAAAATACACTCACATTGTACTTCCTAGGGTTGCTACGGATAAAGATGGTGCGGTAGATAGTACTAAAGCTAAAAGATGGGGTGTTGCTTCAACAGAGTACTCCACCTTTATGCTTGGTGTACACGAAGAGCCTCGTATGAAGTCAACTTCTGGTAAAGAAGGTTCTAATGCTGAAGAATTTACCACTGATGACGTTAACTTCGGGGTAAGAGCTGGCTATTTCATCGTTATCGTATCTGCAAACTGGGTTGGCGTTAGTTATGGCGATGCAAGTGCCTAGGGCTAAGTAGAGCCATAGAATAGGATTGTTCTTTGACAACATAATAAGATAAATCTCAGAGTTTTGCGCATTAGAGTGTCGAAATGAGGTTGCCAAAAGTGTCATATACTGATAGTATGTCAATATATGGCAAAAATGATTCCCACCAAAGAAAGGGTGTGCGAGATATGTAAAGTTGTTTACTATCGAAAACCTACATACCCAATAAAACAGTGGGAAAAACAAAAGACCTGTTGTGGTAAACATCGATCTTTGCTTCTAAAGAAAATGGGAGTGGGTTTTAAGAAAGGACATCCTACTTATTCTAAGAAAGGCCAATTCAAGAAAGGACACCTATCCTGGAACAAAGGAGTGTGGGGAAGGCAAAAATGGATGAATACTTCTGGTCTAGTTAGATACCGTTCCGGCAAAAATCATCCTTTGTGGAAAGGTGGAGTTACTACTCTACAGAAAAAGATAAGAAACTTAAGATTGTATAGAGAGTGGCGTAGAAGTGTTTTTATTCGGGACAAGTTTACTTGTCAGAATAAAAGTTGTGGACAAGTTGGAGGACGACTAGAGACTGATCACATCGAGCCAATGTCTTTTATTCTCAAGGAAGAAAAAATTACAACAGTGAAACAAGCTAAAAAGTGTGCAAGACTCTGGGATTTATCAAATGGTAGAACATACTGTATTCCCTGTCATAAAAAGACAGACACATACGGAATGAAAGCCATTAATTATGTTAAGATTTAACAAACCCCTCGTGGGTTTGGACGGGTGTTTCTAGGGTTTCCCTAGAGACCCGGTCCTAGTCCACGAGACTAGATTAATAGTAACGAGTAGGTAGTTATGAGAGAGATTCTCTTTAGGACGGTGGTGGACTACTGACACTCAAAATAAAATTATGTCTTCATTTAACTTAAATACTGGCTACGGACGATTGCAAGCGGAGGCCCTGCAAATGGGTCGCCCTGGCAAGGTTTTTGTGGTTGGTAAATCCGCATTGGCGCATAGGGATATTTATACCGAACTTTTCGGTAATGATCCCGATGGTAAGGAAAGATTCTTTTCTACCGTTGATGCGGCAATCGGTGCTTGTACTGCGAATGCGGGAGATACTATCTTCGTGCTTCCAGGACACACGGAAACGGTAACAACAACTAGCGTTGTACATGATGTTGCGGGAGTTTCAGTCATTGGTCTCGGGCAGGGTTTGAATCGCCCGACCTTTACCTATGGTGCAGCTGATGCTACTATCACCATTTCCGGTGCTAATGGAAGGTGGAAGAATTGTCACTTTATCGCTAACTTCGATAATGTGGCCGCTGCCTTCACTCTCGGTGCTGCTAAGGACTTCGTTCTCGAAGATTGTACTTTTGTTGATAATTCAGCAAGTCTACATTTCTTGAGTATTGTTGTTACTGGAACTACCGATAATGACACTGATGGGCTTCAGGTTCTCAGGAACTCTTGGTACGCTCTAGCATTGGCTCCTAATGCGTTTATCTCAATTCTAGCAGCTGAAAAACTTGTCCGCATTGAAGATAACTTCTGTGACATGGCGGCTACTAATGATGTTGGCCACTTTGTCACCCTTGCTGCTAAGATTGTTTCTGGCATCAGGATTGCTAGAAATCGTCTAGTAGTTGTCGGTTCGGCAGCCGCTGCTGCTGGTATCTTCTTGACTGGTTCTGGCGCAACTTCGACGGGTATAGTTGAGAACAACTATGTTGCCTCCCTAGATACAACAAGTGAACTTATCACTACGGCTAATACTGGTCTAAAGTTCTTTGAGAACTATTACACAGGTACAGCCGATGCCTCTGGCAAACTCTGGCCTGTTGTGGATCTTGCATAATCTCATGCCTTCCCTCAAACCCTTTATGGGGTTTGGGATGAGGGCATGATTAAAAATTAAATTAATAAACAATGACTAGAGATTTTAAAGAATACACAATTTGGGACGCGGTAACACCGCAAACATTAACTTCTTCCACAGATGCTTCCCCTTCGGTGATTACGAAAGCCTCACACGGATTGTCTACTGGCGATAGGGTTATTATCTACGGACACACGACCAATGTTGCCGTTAACGGAATTTGGGATGTTGAGGTAATAAACTCCAGCACCTTTAGGTTAAAAGATATTAATACGGGCGATTACGTTAATGGCTCAGGTGTTGGAGCTGGCGCTAATGGTATCTTGGCCACTGCCCCAAAGGTTCCGTTCATTTCCGATTTCCGAAATGCTGTTTTGTGGTTTAGCACCAGTGGTACTGCCACCCTAACAGTAAAGGTGGCTGGTTCGATAGGTAAACTTAATGGCGATTCTCCAAATTTTGGGGCTACTGTTTCTGCTAGTAATCCCTACTCGTTCCTTCAGATAATTAACCTAGATACCGCCGCTGCAGTTAACGGTGCCACAGGTATCGCAGCCGCTGGGACAGACCTAGCTAATCAGTATGAGCTCAACATTAATGCCATGAAGTATGTCACCCTGGTGCCTACAGCATGGACACAGGGGGCGATTACCGCGAAATTACAAGTATTTAACAACAGATAACAATGAGGAGACCACAAGCCAACACGGGCGGTGGTGAAAACGTGACATCCGCACTCGCCACGCAAATTAACGCTGAGAAAACTCAACTGGATATTGAGCTAACTAAACTTGGCGATGTTAAAAAGAAGCATCAATCTGATGTTGAGGTTCTTGAGAACGAAAAACAGTCTGTTGAAAACAGGGTTTTGGAGTTGAAATCCAATATCGGGAAACTCAAGGAACAGGTTAAAGATTTGGCGGTAAAGCATAGTAGGGCATTAGAGGATCGCCAACGGGAACTCTCAAAACTAGAGGTGTCCATTCTTGCCAAAAACTCTGAACGTGATGAACTGGGTGCCTCTTATACCAAACTTAATACCTTTCTAGCAGAATTAAAACGCGAGGTTCTTGAGGTTGAAGGTTCGAAAAAGAGTCTCTTACTTGAACTATCACAATTAAGGATCAAGTCTGAAACTCTAGTCGCAGAAGGACAGGCTAGGGAAGAAAAAATAGCTGAACTTGAAAAAATTGTGGTAAAAAAGGGGTCTGAGATAGAGGGACTAGATAAAGCTATCGAAGAAAGGGGTGCTCGTTTGGGTGACCTAAGTGTTGCCAAACAGGAGCTTTCGCAAACAAGAAAATTAATTGATTCAGAAAAGTCTGCTCTTAAGGAACTGAGGGGGGAGCAGGAAAAGGCGCGCAAGGCGTTGGTAGCATCTGAGGATAAACACCAAAAGGTTTTAGAAGATTCAGCGGAACGTCTTAGGGTTGTTGCTGGTGCTGAGGCCAGGCTTGACCAAAAGATTGCCTATTATCAAAAATTAATTGAGAAAGGCAAAATGGAAGGCTATCTAAAGGATAAAGGCCTTTAGTATCTGCATTTTGGTGGTGGGTTAAAAAATTATTATATCTAATATGATATATACACAATCAGATATTGAACAAAGAGTAAACGGAGGAATTCAAGGTAAAATTGATATGCTTATCAATAAAGAGAACACCCTGAACGCTTCTGCTAGAGAGCTTTTTAATAAGGTGGATCTTCGCTCTGCTTTGAGGCGCGCGAACTTAGCCCCCAATCTTTTTAATGGTATCTTCCCTTACCAGTGTCCGACCGACCTGAAGGGTTATGCTTTAGTGGATTTGCCAGCTCAGGCTAAACGCTTTGATGGTGATTGGGAATTAACCACACCGGAACAGTTTTTAAGACTTAATGGTTCCAAGAAGAGCTTGTGCGCAATAGATGATTACAACGGTACGCGTGTCTTACTCCTCGATTCTGAGGTTGACAGCAAGTCTGTGACTGTGGCAGAGCTTGATTCCTTAACGTCTGGGGGTGGTACATGGGAAGCCTTCAGCGCTGATTCCGATAGCGTGGCCACAGACAACTCAGACTTCATTAAGGGGGCTGGAAGCTTGAAGTGGAACATTACTGCTTCCGGTGGAACTACAGCCGGGTTAAAAAATGATGGACTTAATACTCTCGACATCACGAATTACCTTGGTGGTACGAGCGCCTTCTTCGTTTGGGTCAAGATCAACTCCACCACCAATCTTACCAACTGGATTTTAAGGTTTGGAACAGATAGTTCGAACTACTACTCCAAGACTATCACCGCACAGGCTGATGGTACCGCATTTGTGAATGGCTGGAATCTTTTGAAGTTCGATATATCATCCCTTACTGAAACTGGTACTGTGACAGATACAACTATCAATTATACTGCTCTCTACATGACTAAGACGGCCGGTAAGATTTCGGAGAGTGACTATAAATTTGATTGGCTCGTTTTAAAGAAGGGGGTGGTTAATTATGTGAAGTACTATTCTAAGTACCCATGGCAGACTTCTGCGGGGTCGTACTTGGAGAATTCGACTAATACCACTGACCTACTTAATGCAGACACAGATGAATTTGAATTATTAGTCAAGCAGGGTGTAGTTAATGCTCGCAGGGAATTGGCTTTCCCTGAGGGGGAGATAAAGTCCGCAGAGGATGATTTGAAAGATGCCAAGAAGGAATATGAAATGAATAACCCATCAATGTCTAAAGTGATGGTAACTGATTATTATGTCTATTAGCAATTACAAAGAAATACAGGAACTGCGCAGACTGGCTATTGAAGAGATAGCAAGTAAGTCAGTAAATGTGACGGTCGAACATTTGAAATTGGCGGAGATGCACGTTCAAACCGTTATTATGGCGAGTCTTGGACCAAGAGAAGTATCTAAAGAAGAACCACAATGGCGAAGGAAGTAATTATTGACATAGAGGGTTTTAAGAGGGGGTTTCAAAGTCTTGATGATACTACTAAGGCCCCCATTGGATCTCTTCGCGTGATGAAAAACGCACAAGTTACGAATCGGGGTGGCCTAGCCCCACGCGAAGGAGTGACCCTTATTGGTACAGCCAATACTAGCAATTCGGTATGCCGGGGCTTCTATTCATATAAAAAATCTTTTGGTTCTGATGAGTTTCTGGTCAAAGCCTATGACGATGAGCTTGAGGCATACTCGAAGAATCACTCAACCCAAGGTTGGTTTAGGATTAAAAATAGCTTTACCGCAGATAAGGAATTTGGTTTCGTGACCTCTCTTGTTAATACTGACAACGAGGATTATCTTATTGGATGCAATAGGTATAATCCGCAATTTCGATGGACTGGTGCTGTGACACAACTCAATGGGGCACTTGCTGGAACTGAGACTTCTGTGGTGGTAGATTCAACAATTGGACCTGATATCTATGAATCGCAAACTGCGACCTCCAGCACTTCTACTATATTAACTGTATCAACTGCGACATGGGCTACGGATCAGTGGATTGGCTTCTATGTCCATATTCTTGGTGGCGCGCAACTTAACCAAGTACGCCAAATCACAGATAGCGATGGCACAACAATTACTTTTGATGCCCTTACTGCCGACCCTGGTGATGTGGCTTTTGAAATTGTGAGACTTAAATTCCCTGCGACTGGAACTATTATGTATGGTGGTACAGCGATTGCTTACACCGCTATTCCAAGCTCTACAGCATTTACAGTAGCCTCAGCCCACGCTGGTGCTGATAACGCCATGGTCACGCTGGTACCAACCGAGTACCCAGCCCTACCTAGGGGTAATCGCTTTACCAATTACCTTGGTAGAATTATCAACGGTAATGTCAGGAGCGCCTTAGCCAGAAACTCTGGCGGTGCTCTCTCTGGGTTCTCTTCTGCTGGTTCGGTGTTTGTTTCTAAACTTCTCAACCCATTTGATTATGGGTATACCGCTACTAGAGTAGCCGGTGAGGGGGATATAATCGCCATGCCTTATGGTGGTGGAGATATTACCGATGTGCTCAACCAAGAAGATGCCGCCTACATTATGAAGGCAAACTATATTGAGCAACTGCAATACTCTCAAGATATTGACGATCTTGCTATTCGTGTACCCCTTAAGGCGGAGATTGGTAGTGTAGGTAAGGCACTCAAGGCTTCTGATGATATATACTTTATTACTAAAGACAAGCGCATCACCTCTATTGGTCGTGTGCGCGCCAAGGATATTACTCCACAGACAGAGAACATCGGTCTAAAGGTACAAAACTTCCTGAAGAATTGTGGCGTTGATGATGTCGGTCGTGGAAAGGAAATTGAGAATAAGCTTTATTTCCCACTCAAGTCCGACACCAATCAAACATATAATGACATCCTCTTAATCTACAATAAGGCAGATAAGGGCTATTTTGAAGGCATTTGGGACTTACCAGTCTTTGGAATTGAAGAGATGAATAGTGAGTTTTACATGGCTGAATCGAACACAGCCAATGTTTATAAGATGTTTAATGGCGAACACGCAGACGTGACTGGGGTAGAGAGTCTTGAGGATAGATACCCAATAGTGAGCGAGGTTGCAACGCACTTTATGAACCTTACCGCTTCAAAGTCTAATCTCCAGGCTATGAGTGGGCTCTTTGTGGAGGGGTACATAAGGGCAGGAACGACAATAAATTACTATCTCTATAAAGACTTTGAGAGTGACCCGTTCTTCACCCTCACCTTCGTGGCGGATGATGAGACGGGTATACTTGATGGCGAGGAGTCGTCTGCCTTCCTTGGTAGCGAGCCGCTAGCCATTAATCCGATAGCTGCCACCTTTAGTGAGCCGGATGCGGATGGGAGGAGGCACTTCAGCTTCAGGCAGTATTTTCCTTTCACTTACGGAAATTACTTCTCAGTTGGATACCTCTCTGACCAAGTGGACAATGATGTGGAAACCACCAGATGGGGTCTCTTGATAAAAGAAGACCCAGTTATTAAGGTTAGCCGCATCCGAAATGCGTAATATGTGGTATAATTAAGTAAAATGAGCGTACTTCCAACATCAGTTCCAACCAAACGTTTAGCCCAAAGCATAAAATCAGATGCCACTTCTTTCAAGGTGTCAAATATCTTGGGGTGGAACGGGTCTGCGTTGACTTCATCTGACTTCGGAACACAGGCTTATGGGTGTTTCCGCAATTCACAAGGAACACTGATGGAAATATTTGAGTGGGACCCCACAACCGTGGCAGATGCAAGCATTTCCTTTGTATTGAGGGGATTAAAGTTCACAGGTGACCTTACAACTGAGGTCTCTGCGAACAAGCGCGCCTGGGTTAAGGGGACAACCTTCGTGGAGTTAGGCACCGATACCCCGCAATTATTACAGTATGCTATAAATCAACCAATATAAAATGTCAGTCTCCTTCCTCACAGTACCTGAAAAGCGCCTTTCCGAGTCAATCTTGGCTACAACCACGAGTTTTAAGGTATCAAATATTAAGGGCTGGGACGGCGAAAACTTAGAAGCGGCAGACTTTGGTACTACTCACTATGTCGCTTTCAGAAACTCTACGAACACGGAGATGGAACTTATGGAAATTGACCCATCTACTATCGCCTCTGGTTCGATAACAATTACACGCCGGGGGCTCGAGTTTGATGGTGACCTTACCACAGAGGTCGCAGCCAACAAAAAGCTTTGGGTCAAGGGAGATACTATTGTTAGCTTTGGTACAAATCCTCCACAGCTCTATCAATACCTCAAAGAGTATATTGATGGCATCGCTATCTCTGGCTCTCCGAATGCTTCAACGACAGCTAAGGGTATTGTAGAAGAAGCTACACAGGTGGAACTTAGAGATAGAACAGCAGCAGGAAGCACCGCGGCACGGCTTGTGGTGAATCCAAGCACCCTTCCGAATGTCTTGATTCAGGATTATGTGATTGACACAGGGACAGCTGATGCTTACGCAATTGCTCCAACCCCGGCTATCGTGGCTTATGTAACTGGCCAGAGATTTAGTTTTAAAGCCACAAATGACAATACCGGAGCATCTACTCTTGCTGTGAATGGGTTGGCGAGCCCTAAGACAATTAAAAAGGCGGATGGTGCTACTGATTTGGATGCTGGTGATATT